>Ga0114946_10003689_pt1 | contig 10255 bp, 9 predicted proteins | sample WalLakDeSediment_FD_88676 | JGI IMG/M metagenome (GOLD analysis project Ga0114946, IMG submission 88676) | Lake sediment microbial communities from Walker lake, Nevada to study Microbial Dark Matter (Phase II) - Walker Lake 11/02/13 Deep Sediment | ecosystem: Environmental > Aquatic > Freshwater...
ATCCGGGAACGGACGGTGGTGATTGCGCCCGTCGGTTGTTCCGTCAGCATGTACCAGTGGTTCAACTGCGACGGCACGCAGGCGGCCCACGGCCGGGCCTGTGCCATAGCAACCGGCATCAAGCGGGTAAACCCCGACCTCATCGTCTTCACGTACCAGGGTGATGGCGACCTGGCGGCGATCGTCACTGCGGAGTCGATCCACGCGGCCAACCGGGGCGAGAACATCACGGTGGTCTTCATCAACAACCAGATCTACGGCATGACCGGAGGCCAGATGGCACCCACAACCCTGCTCGGGCAGCGGGCGACCAGCTGTACCGCAGGAAGAGACAGCAAGCTGGCCGGCTACCCGATTCGCTTCGCCGAGATCGTTGCCCAGTTCGACGCTCCGGCCTACGTTACCCGTCAATCGGTGTTTGACCAGAAGCGTGTTATGTCGACAACACGGGCTATCAAGAAGGCATTTCAGTACCAGGTCGAGTGCAAGGGCTACTCGCTGGTCGAGGTTCTCACCAACTGCCCCACCAACTGGCGGATGAGCCCGCTCGAGGCCAACAAGCACCTGGCCGAGGTGGTGGTGAAGACGTTCCCGCTGGGCGACTTCGTGGATAGGGGATAGACATAATGGATAGCACATTCATATTTGCCGGCTTCGGAGGACAGGGGGTGATCCTGGCCGGGAAGCTACTGGCACAGGCCGGCATGTACCACGGCCTGCACGTGACCTGGCTTCCCTCGTACGGCCCCGAGATGAGGGGGGGGACGGCCAACTGCACGGTGGTACTCTCCGATGACCCTATCGGCTCGCCGGTGGTTGACAACCCGACGGCGCTCCTCGCCATGAACCTTCCTTCCCTCGATAGGTTCGAGAAGGCCGTATTGAAGGACGGGGCGGTGGTCATCAACTCCTCGCTTATCTCCCGGCAGGTAGAGCGCGACGATGTAAGGGGGCTGGCCGTGCCCATGAACGACATCGCGGTGTCGCTGGGCAATCCCAGGGCCGCCAACATGGTCGCGCTGGGCGCTATGGTCAAGGCCACCGGCATAGTGCCTCTGGATGCTGTCAAGAAGTCGATGGCCGAGGTGCTGGGCAAGAAAGGCGGCGGGAAGATCGTCAAGGTCAACGAGAAGGCGCTGGACGCGGGCTACAACGCGGTCTAGGCCGCCTCTCCGACATACATAGCGCCGCCCCTTCCGAGATTCGTGCGTTATCACGACACACTTGGCGCGAGTGTTCGCTCCCTGATCGAACGCCCACACGTGTAGTGCGACCCTTCAGGGTCGTGCGGCACGGGGCTGAAGTGCCGATACATCGAGCACCCTCGACAGAGTCGGGGCCCCGCACTACTGCCATAGCCCCCCTGTCCCCTTCCGAGATTGCTTCGTCCCGACTCCGTCGGGACTCGCAACGACATAGAGTGAGTGTCATTGCGAACACCCGCAGCCCCGCGGAGGGTGCGCGGCAATCCCGTGGAAACGACGCTCTCCGGTAGCCAAGCTCACGGATGGTATCAGGAGATTGCTTCGTCGTCCCGACCTGTCGGGAATCCTCGCAACGACAGGTGGGGCTGGCCTCCACAACCCTGGCAGTGACAGATGGTGAGGGAAGAAAGCAGTTGAGTCCGTGGTGTTCGGTAATGCAGGTAGGTGGTCTGTCAAGCAGCACAACAACGGCTGTAAGCGGCACGCCAGGCGTCGCGGCTACCGTGCTCACTTCCGGCTGGCCATGTGCATCCCGATGCCGATCAGCCCGAGAAAGAGGCCGGCGACCTGGCCGACAATGGCCACGCCGTTCGCGAGATAAGTCGATTCCAGCACCCCTGTGACCATCAGGAGGGGCAGGACGGCACCGATGACAAGCAGGATGAATCCGACGATAAGCAGGTTAAACGACTTTGCCACTATCCTTTTACCTCCACAGACTTCACCATAATTCTATCGTCGACACGGCTGTCAAGGCAAGTCGGCGTGGTAAAGGGAGTCGCAGCCCTGCGGAGGGTGTGCGGGAATCTCGGCGATCCGCGGGATTTCTTCGTCCCGACTCCGTCGGGACTCGCAAAGACGAGGGTGCATTGTCGTAACTCCCCTAACCCCTCTTATCTTAAGAGAGGGACTCAATGGGATTTCTTCGTCCCGACTCCGTCGGGACTCGCAAAGACGGGGAAAGGAAGTTGATAGTTCATAGCTAATGGTTGATGGTTGATGGCTGACTGCTGAGCGCTGATAGCTGAAAACCAATCGCATGCCTCGAGCGGCTCTACTTATACAGCCAGCACTCGACAAAGTGGCCGGGGTTGGGTTCGAACTCGGGAGGTTCCTCAGTATCGCACAGCCCATCGATCTTCCGAGGACACCGGGGGTGGAAGCGGCAGCCTGCCGGGGGCTTTATCAGGCTGGGCGGCTCGCCGGCAGGTATATCCTTGAACCGTCCCACGTTCTCGGGTTCAGGGTCAGGGATGGCGTTGAGCAGCATCTGCGTATAGGGATGTAGCGGATTGTTCACCACTCCGCTCACATCCGTCTTCTCCACCAGCTTGGCGGCATACATGACGAAGGCACGCTGTGAAAAGTAGCGCACCGACGACAGATCATGGGTAACGTATATGATGCCGAGGTTGTAGTCCTTCTGGATCTTGCGCATGAGTTCCAAGACCTCCACGCGCACGGAGGCATCGAGCATGGAAACAGGCTCATCGGCGACGATCAGCATCGGGCGCAACAGCAGTGCCCTTGCTACCACCAGTCGCTGCTGCTGGCCGCCGGAGAGCATGTGGGGAAACTTGCTAAGAAAGTCATCCGCCGGGATCAGCCTCACCTCTTGCAGGGCTTCCCGAATGCGCTGCTCGCGCTCATCCTTCGGCACCTTGTTGACTATGAGCGGTTCCAGCAGTATTCGGTGGACATTCATGAAAGGCGGCGTGGCCCCGTAGGGATCCTGCTGGACGAAACCTACCTGCCAGCGAAGCCAGGTGAGGTCAGCCGAGTTATTGTAGTCGAGCTTCCTTCCGGCGAAGAGCATCTCGCCATCGGTGATCTTGGCCAGCCCCAACATGGTGCGCAGCAGGGTCGTCTTCCCGGACCCGCTCTCTCCCACTATCGTCACCGCCTCCCCGCGCGCAAGGTCGAAGCTCACCCCGTCAACGGCCCGCACGTACCCGGCATGGATGAACCCCCAACGCTTCAGTTCAAAATAGGTGCGCACCCCTTTGAGCGACAAAACCTTGTTGTTGTCCATATCGTCAGCCTTCTTCATACAGCCAGCACTTCACGGTATCCTCGCCGTGCTCGAACAGCGGCGGCTCCTCATCACAGCGCTCGAACCGCTTGTGGCAGCGGGCGGCAAACCGGCAGCCCTTGGGCGGGTTCAACAGGCTGGGCGGCTGACCGGGGATGAACTCCGGCTTCCTGTCAATGCGCAGGGTGGGCACGCTCGCCATCAGCTTCTGGGAATAGGGGTGGAGCGGCTCCCGGTAGAACCTCTGGCCATCACTGTGCTCAACCAGCTGCCCGGCATACATGCAGAGAACCTCATCGGCCAGCTCGCTGGAGGTGGCGATATCGTGGGTGATAAGCATGAAGCTCAGCCCAAGCTCCTGCTTGATCTTCTTGAGCGTGTTCATGATATTGGCCTGCGTCAGCACATCCAGCGCGGAGGTCGGCTCATCAAGTACGATGACATCGGGGTTCGTTATCAGGGACATGGCGATGATAGCCCGCTGGCGCATCCCCCCCGAGAGCTCGAAGGCATAACGTTCCATGAAAGCAATCGGTATGCCCACAATGCCAAAAACCCTCCTCGCCTCCTCATAGGCATCCTTCCTTCCCATGCGGTGGTCGAGCAGCAAAGGCTCCGCCACCTGGTGGCCCACCTTCAGGACCGGGTTGAGCGCGTTCATGGCCGCCTGGGAGACCATCGACATCTTCGTCCACCGCACCTCCCGGCGGAATCGCTCTTCGCCGAACTTCATGACATCGACGCCGTTGAGGAAGACCCGTCCCTCGTACGTATGCACATTACGGGGGAGAAGCCTGAGGATGGCCTTGGCCAGCGATGTCTTGCCACAGCCGGACTCACCGACGATGGTCAGCGACCGTCCCCTGGCAAGCTCGAAGCTCACCTTTTCCACCGCCTGAACCACCCCCACGGTGGCCCGGAAGTAGAGAGTCAGGTCCTCGACCTTAAGAACGGGGCCTTCGGTCCTCTCAGGACTCCGGCCCCTCTCAACTACTGCCTGTTTCTGTCTTCTCATACTATCTCTCGATTCCCTATCAGATATCCCTCAGTCTCGGGTTGAAGATGCGATCGAGGGAGTAACCCACAAGGGCGAACCCGAAGCCGACGCCCATGAGCAGAATCGAGGGCAGCACTATCCAGTAGTAATGCCCGTGATACAGCGCCCCCTGTGTCTGCGCATCGTTTATCATCTTGCCCCAGGTGGGCAGATAGGGATCGCCGAGATTGAGGACCGCCAGCGTGGCCTCCAGGAACACGAACACGGGAACTATCATCACGAACTGAGGAAGCAGCGTCGGCGCAATCCTGGGCAGGAGGTAGCGGAAGATGATACGGAAGTTCCCCGCCCCGTAGGCCTGGGCCGCTTCGAAGTAGGGCGACTCCTTCAACTGCAGGAACATAGCCCGGTAGGACAGCATCGATGCGCTGAACACACTCATGGCGATCACCAGTCCCAGTATGGTCCATATCCTCGGTTGATAAAGGTGACTGATCATGATCAGGATAGGCAGTACCGGCAGGATTACGTTCACCTGGGTGAGCCAGATGAACACTCTTTCCAGCTTACCTCCGAACCACGTACTGATGCCGGCGAGGACGAAGGTACTCATCTGAGCGCCTATGGCCGCCAGCACCCCGAAGGCAAGCCCGATCGGCGCCCCCCACAGGAGGGGCAGCAGCAGGTCACGCCTCTGGTGGTCGGTGCCGCCCCAACCGTGCACCTGTCCGTAGACGGTCAAGCTGAGGGCTCCCAGGCTGTCCGTCTCGCTAAGCTCTGCCCGCACGATGACCTCGTAGGTGCCGTGCATCGGCTGCCTCTCCTCCCTGGGAACGGTGGTATCCAGCAGGAACAGTCCCTCGTGTGGAGCCATACCGAGCCTGGCTCTCAGGTCCTGTTCCGACGAGATATAGAGGCTCTGGCTTGCGCGCACGCGGACACCATCGTACAGGGTGATAAGCTCACCGTCCGGCTTCCGCCAGTACACTGAGGCAAACGCCCGCTGATCCTCGAACTGCCATCTCATCCTCATCTGGAGTTCGCTGGGAAACCCGTCGTAACGGTACTCGAACGGCAGCACGGCCTCCACCCTCTTCAGCCCACCGCCGATGAACTCCTCGGTCAGTGTCGCACCCTCATCCGCAAGGCTGACCTGGATCGTGCGCGGCAGCTGTTCCGATGTGAACCAGTCGAACCACACCGGCCTGGCGAGCTTCGGATTCTCAGTACGCTCGCCCGAGCTCTGCCACACCCTGGTCGCCTCGCTGTAGGGGATGGCGATGACTGTGTAGATCGACACGACCACGAAGATGGAGATAAGGACCAGTCCCGCGATGAGCGAAGGATAGCGCTTCAGGTTCTTGAGTGCCGGGAGGAACCTACGCAAGAATCACCTGCCTCCCCCGCCTGCACCCACGCGGACGCGCGGGTCCAGGATTGCATAGATGAAGTCCAGCAAGAAGACCGTGGCGCAGAGCAGGTACCCGTAGATCACTATGACGCCGACGATCACCGCCGTCTCGTTCATCACAATCGCCTGGTAGTACACCTGGCCGAGGCCCGGCCAGTTAAAGACGGTCTCGAGGACGATCTGCCCCATCCACATACTGATCAGCAGCAGCAGAAACCCGGTGATGATCGGAGGCATGGTGGGCCGGAGTATGTACCGACGCTCAACCGCCCGCGAGGAAAGGCCCTTGGCCTTGGCCAGTTCGACGTGGTCCTCCGTGGAGTAGATGAGAAAGAACGTCCGTGAGCTGTACACACCGGCGAAAACGGCGCTGATGATTATGGCCGTTACCGGCAGGGTCATGTGCTTCGCCAGCGTCCCTATGAACCCCAACGTGAACGCCGGCTGCGTTCCGGGGGGCGCCATGCCACCCCAGGGCAGAATCCGAAAGAGCGCAGCGAAGATCAAGATAAGGAATATGCCGTAGAACCAGCCGGGCGCCGCCGAGGTCGGCGCCAGAGCGATAAAGACCCGGTCCAGAAAACTACCGTACCGCCGCGAAAGGAACAGTGCCATGAACAGCGTGATGAAAAACAGGAGCAGCTCGGCCGTCGCGAACAGCAGCAGCGTCGAAGGCAGCCGCTCCAGCAGAATGTTTTTGACCTCAAACGAGTGGCTATCGCTCTTGATCAACCGCGCCCGTCCCAGCTGCAGCGTCATCGCATCTCTCAGGAATTTCAGGCTGCGGTTCGGGAAAAAAGGCTCGTCCATCCCCCGCCTCCTCAGCTGGGTCTCGATCATCTGCGCGGCCAGAGCCTCTTGCTCCTCCCACGAGAGCCTCTGCCACTCCGGGTTCATGGCGATCGCCACGCCCACCTCATGCCTGATCTGCACCTCTACTATGCGGTCCAGTTCGCCGCCCATGTTGGCGATGAGCACAGTCGCGTAGACGGCCACGAGCACAGCCAAGAAAAGGAAGACCAGCCTGACCGCCGTATACTTCCCGAGTCTGCCTAAGGCGCCCTTCATCTTTAGCTACCTCCCTCTGAACCCAGGCGCGAAGAGCGGCGTTTCCTCGGGTCCAGAGACTGTCTGATAATGTAGCATCCACTTACAGCACTGTCAAGTTTCAGCATCCTTCCAGGCGAGAGAATTGCACAGAAAAGGGGGGGGCGCAGGTTCCGACCTGCGCCCCCCCTCTCCGCTAACCCGCTGTGCGGGTCAAGCCGAGGTTACCCTCTTAGGCGAGGTCTTCCAGGAGGAAGAGCCACCTGTCTATGGGGTCGGGGTAGTCCTCGAAAGCGCAGACCCTAACCCAGCTCAGTGCGAAGTTGTAGTCGTCCAGGTAGTAGGGACCGCTGCCCACCCAGAGGTGGTTCATCTCGTCGACCCAGTCGCGGAGGTTGTCCATCCGCGGGCCGACCTCGTCAGCGAAGTCGCCCAGGCCAGCGGCTGTGTACTCTCCTTCGATGAACTCGAAGAAAGGTACGTTTGCGTCAGCGTAGGCGCCCGGGTCAAGGGCCTTAATGGAGTCCAGGTACGCGAGGAGCGCGGACTGCTGGACGTCCCTGTTGAGTAAGTTAATCCAGCCCAGAGCCGTTGCCTGCGCCTTGGTCTCGCCGAAGGCCATCTGTCCGGCCCTCTCACCCCTTATACCAAGGGCGATGGTGTGCCAGAAGCCGTTGCCCTGCGCGTAGTTGGGGTACATGTTGGTGACCATGCGCTCGGCGTCGAACTCCCAGATCTGCGACCAGGCCTCTACCTTGAGACCGACACCCGCCTCGGGGTTGACCGTGAACTTGATCCCGATGGTGTTGGCGCGGGTTTGGCCCAGGAAGCCTATCTCGTCCGGGTCGTGGATGGAGCTGGTAGGCTGGCCACGCTCGTAGCCCATTATCCAGCCGTACAGGAAGTCGGCGTAGGAGAGCGTGCTGCCGTCGTGCAGCGGGTGGTCCCAAATGTCCTCGGGGTAGTAGGCCACCGAGTAGCGGTCGACAACCGCACTGGCAAGACCCCAGGGCTCTCCGGGATTGGCCAGCGCGTCGCCGACGGTTTTGACCGTCTGCGTCACCGGATCCCAGTCACGCCAGGCGTCGTTGGGGGCGGTGATGGGGTCAGCGAAGCTCAGCGTCACCCAGGGATTGGTGGCGATGGCGGGAAGCCCGGTCGTAACGGTTACCTCCGCATTGGTGATGCGGCCCGCCCAGCGCAGTCCGTCGCGCACGTCGGGGTGGGTGCCCATGTCGCCGGTAGCCCGGATGGGGAACATGTCGTAAACCGAGTTAGAGCCGGCAATGGGGTTCCAGACGTCGGTCAGAAGGTCGTGCATGGCTACCTTCATATTCCCGCCGAAAACGGGGTCTCCGGCACCATCGCGGAAGTGCGCCGTCAGGGCCCACATCCAGGAGCCGTAGATACCGCCCGCCTTGTCCGCCGCCAGGTCCACATTCGTCCTGAGCGGCGAGAAACCGCGGCTGTCAACCAGGAAGAACATGCCGAACGTCATGTGCGGCGGGAGACATATCTCGTACAGGTCATCGCGCTCTGCAAAGCTGGAGAAGCCCAAGAAGGCCAGGTCCATCGCGGCGTCATAAAACTCGGGCGTAAAGCCCAGCAGGTACGCGTAGGCCGGGATTCCGGCCGACCACAGGTTCGTGTGGAAGTAGGCGAACCAGTAACCGGAGTCACGGGAGAGAACGGTGGAGACCCATCCGCCGGTGTACATGGTCCATCCGCCATTCTTGATTTCCGATTCTACATTGACCAGACCGAACAGAGTGGCGGACATGTTGCCCTTGAAGCTGGTGGCAGCGAAGCCCATCTCCTGCAGCTGTTCGACGATGTAGTCACCTATCTGATTGCGGATGGGGTCGTCGCTCCTGATGGCCACTACCATGCCGATGGGAGTGCCGTCGTAGAGCCAGCCGGTGGCGGCATCGCCGGTGATGGTACCGGTAACCAGCAAGTCGATCTCGGCCATCGTGTCCGCAAGCCAGGCGTGACCGGTGACCTCATCGTAGTCGTATATGTCCTCGAGGTTCTCGATGCTGGCAGCTGCCGAGATATACGTGTCATCGTAGTACCTGGCGTAGTCCGAAAGCTGAGTGTGCTGCGATGTGTACCTCGCCCAGGCCAGACCGCCCATGATATCGTTGGCGATGTACTCGCGGTCGATGAACTTGTGCAGCACTTCCTGCATCTGCCTCGTGGCCGGGTCCGTGAAGGCGAAGGTGTGGAAGGGGTTCAGCATTCCGGTGTCGAACTCCGGCCCATAGGGGTTGATGCGGATCGTGTTGAACGAGCCGATGCTGCTCTTGTACCACAGATCGTCGTCGCCGTCCACGATGGCGAAGAGGGTGGCATCGGTAAGGGTGTGGGCGTAGACGTCAAAGTCTGCCGACTGCAGCCGCTCGATGCCTCTCGACCTGTCCGGCTCTTTTTCGATGGTTATGCAGTCGAGCCAGAAGCCGTCGGTCCTCACCTCCCTGAAGTTGGCTGTGACGGTGGCGGCCGCGGCGGGCATGTTGAAGTCGGTGCTGGCGCTGAATTGGTCGTCGAAGTAGCCAGCGGTCGCCGTCCACCTGTGGAACTCGAAGCCCGTGTTGGCGGTCGCCTGAACGGGGACCTTCACGTTGGCCTCGAAAGGCGAGGTGCCCGTGAACTCTGCGGTGCCTGCGCCGGAAGGATCGACTCCTATGGTCAGAGCGTAGGTCGCTCCCGGTGTAGGCTCACCACAACCCGGAACAACCATCGCAACTATGATGATTGCTGCGAGCATTGGCATTAATAGCCTTTTCATTATCCTTTTACCTCCTATTAGACTAGCTGTGTTTCTCTCGCGTCACAAACGAACTCTATCGTATGCTCCCACCTCCCTTTCTCGAGATTTCTGTAGTTGCCTGGTTTGCCAGGTCCTCCGGTCTCCATCACTGCCGACTCTCCTTACCGGATTGCCTCGTCCCGACAAGACCGGGACTCGCAATGACGGACGACCGACCCGACAAGCCCGTCAACCGCTCTCCTGTCCTTCCTCTGGCTTCTGCGGAACCGGGTGGCTCTTCACCTCTTCCGGCGACATCTGGAATGAGCTTGTTCTCCACCGGTTTTGGTTCCGAGCCCTCTCCCGCTCCGGCAGGAGCTTCGGGAAGACGTCGACCTCACGATAAAGGTAACATATAAATGTTAAGATCCTGTTAATTTCCGGGGATAGGATGAAAAACCGCCTGGCTCTGACAACCGCATCTCTTGATTCGAAGCCCTCCACTGTGAGGAGTAACTCTCCCTTACAGGACAGATGATTATGCACAGCACTCAGTTCTTTGTCAAGTCCTGCGCCGGCTGGCAGGCCTTTCCACACGAAGCAGGCGGACGGACGCCATCCGGCCCGGGCACCCATCCGGTTAACCCCGAATCTTCTCGTGGCTCCGGAGCCCGGCTAGGCGCGCTGCTGCCAGCTCAGGAAAGGATAGGTCTCCCCCTCCACTGTGTTCCAGACGTAGGCGGTGTTGCGCCGGTCGGGGCTCTCGACGGCCGCTATACTCCAATCGGCGAAGGTGGCGATGTCCATCATC
>Ga0114946_10003690_pt1 | contig 10251 bp, 10 predicted proteins | sample WalLakDeSediment_FD_88676 | JGI IMG/M metagenome (GOLD analysis project Ga0114946, IMG submission 88676) | Lake sediment microbial communities from Walker lake, Nevada to study Microbial Dark Matter (Phase II) - Walker Lake 11/02/13 Deep Sediment | ecosystem: Environmental > Aquatic >...
ACATGGTCGGGATCACGTCCTACGGCGCCTATCTTCCCCTGCACCGACTGGATCGCCGGAACTTCGCCAAGACCTGGGGGGGGTTCGGGATTCCCGGGGAAAGGACGGTGGCCTACTACGACGAGGACAGCGTCACCATGGCCGTGGAAGCTGCCATGGATTGCCTGCGGGCCACCGACCCGAAGGCGGTGGACGGTCTCCTCTTCGCCACCACCACCTCCCCGTACAAGGAGAAGCAGTGCTCGGCCCTCATGGCCGTGCCGCTGGACCTGCGCCGGGACCTTCGCACCGCCGATGTCACCACGTCCCTGAAGTCCGGTTCCACCGCCATGGCCATGGCTGCGGACACCGTGCGGGCCGGATCGGGAGACCCCATCCTCGTCACCGTGGCGGACAACCGTATCGGCGGCGTTTCCGGGTTCCAGGAACAGACCATCGGCGACGGGGCAGCGGCGTTCCTCCTGGGCCGTGAGGGGGTCATCGCGGAGATTCAGGGCGTGCATTCCGTTGCGGAAGAACTCTCCGGGACCTGGCGTTCCCAGCACGACACCTTCGTGAGGTTCTGGGATGACCGGATGGTCCAGGATGCAGGGTACACGCCGGCGCTCACCGAGGCGATCACCGGCCTGCTGAAGCGCCTGCACCTTCAACCGCGGGACCTGACCACGGCGGTCGTGGATTGTCCGGGGGACCCCCGAGGCCACGCAAAGCTGCTGGCCTCCCTGGGGTTCGGCCCGGAGCAGATCCACGACCCGATCCTGCTGTTCATGAACGTGGGGTACTGCGGGTGCGCCCACGCACCGCTGATGCTGGCCAGCGCCCTGGAATCGGCACAGCCCGGCGACCGGATCCTCTTCGCCGGCAGCGGCAACGGCGCCGATGTGATGGTCCTGGAGGTGACGGAAGCGATCCAGAGGCTCGCGCCGCGCCGCGGCATGGGGAAGCACCTGGCGGCCAAGCACATGCTCGGAAACTGCAACGACTACCTGCGCTGGCGGGACCTGGTTCCGCTGGAGTCGGCGAGACGCCCGGACAGGCAGCACTGCAAGGTCTCCGCCAACTGGCGGGAAAACAAGGTTCTCCTGGGCCTCTACGGCGTCCGGTGCAGGCGTTGCGGCACCGTTCAGTACGACAACGGGGCCAACTCCACCACCCCGATACGCATCTGTGCACACTGTCAGGCCCAGGACGATTTTGACGACTACCGGTTCGCGGAGAAGAGCGGCAGGGTGTTCAGCTTCACCCACGACTACCTTTCCCCGTCCGTGGATCCCCCGTCCTCGGTGGTGCTGGTGGACTTCGAGGAGGGCGGGAGGGCGTTCTTCGACCTGACCGACCGGGACCCGGACGAGGTCAAGATCGGTACGAAGGTGGAGATGACCTTCCGGAAGGTGCACGTGGACCGGGGGATCACCACCTATTTCTGGAAGGCTCGACCCATCCGGATTCCTGCATGATCGCCCGTTGAAACACCCATCGGGGGGCAGGCCGTTCTGCAACGTACCCGGTGCGAAGCGTGCGGGATCCTGTGGCGGGAGCTGTTCTTCTTTCGTACGTTGCCGGCGAAGGATGAGCGCAACGCACCGAGGGGCGCTCTTCCGACGCCTGACAGGGGAAAGGAGCGGAACCATGCCTGGAAGCATCAAGGACAGGGTGGCGATCGTGGGGATGGGGTGCACGCAGTTCGGCACGCTGTGGGACAAAGGCCCCAGCGACCTGATCGTGGAGGCGGTGAACGAGGCCTGCGGAGATGCCGGGATCGAGCTCAAGGACATCGAGGCGGTCTGGGCCGGAACCCTGTTCAGCGTGGGCGGGCGGAGCGTCAGCGAACCTTTGCGCATCCAGTACAAGCCGGTCACCCGCGTGGAGAACGCATGCGGTTCCGGTCACGAGGCGCTCCGAGGCGCCGCGTACGCCGTGGCCGCCGGCATCCACGACGTGGTCCTGGCCGTGGGGTTCGAAAAGCTGAAGGACGAGGGAACCAGCGGCCTTCCGGGGATGGAGAACCGCACCAACACGCACTACCAGTCCAGCATGCCGGGCGTGTTCGCCATGATGGCCAACAAGTATTTTGATCGGTACGGGCTGACGCTGGAGGAAGGCAAGGAGATGCTGGCCAGGATCTCCGTGAAGAGCCACGCCAACGGCTTCCTGAACCCCAAGGCCCACCTGAGGCGGAAGCTGACCGTGGAGCAGGTACTGAAGGCCCCCATCATCGCCTCCCCCCTGGGGCTGTTCGACTGCTGCGGCGTCTCGGACGGTGCCGCCGCCGCCATCCTCTGCCGGGCCGACCTGGCGAGGACCTTCCGGCCGGACCCGGTCCACATCAAGGCGCTGCAGATCTGCACCGGGCCCACCTCGGGCAGGCTCCTGCAGGACTACGACTACACACACGTGGAGGAGGCGTACCGGGCGGGCATCGCGGCGTACCAGGAGGCAGGCATCCGGAACCCCCGGGAGGAGATCAGTATGGCCGAGGTCCACGACTGCTTCTCCATCACCGAGGCGGTGACCATGGAGGACCTGCAGTTCAGCCCGCGCGGGAAGGTCCGTGAGGACATCGAAGCCGGAACCTTCGAGCTGGACGGCAAGCTGCCCGTCCAGCCCGACGGTGGGCTCAAGTGCTTCGGGCACCCCATCGGCGCATCGGGCATCCGCATGGTGTACGAACTCTACCTGCAGCTCCAGGGGCGGGCCGACAAGCGTCAGATCCGGGATCCGAAGCTGGGCCTGGCCCACAACATGGGGGGGGAGCCCTACGCCCCCACGGTAAGCGTGGTCATTGTGGGCGCGTAGGCATGGCCCCCAGGAGAACCCTCCTGGGGCGCCAGGACGGCTTCGAACGCACGTGGACCGCACAGGATGAACGGGATCCCGGCTTCCGCAAGGGGCGGCCGGGACGGGCACGGCAGACGGCGCGCTTTCAACGGCCTCTCACGGGTCCCTTGCATGGGTCGCCCGATCCCGTGCCGGCCGTCGCCCGCGAACCCCAATACGGAGGGCCACGCATGACGCTTCCAAGCATCGCACAGATCTTTGATCTCACGGGGAAGGGGGTCTTGATCACCGGCGGGGCCCTCGGCATCGGCCAGGCCATCGCTCACCGTCTTGCGGAGGCGGGCGCGGGGATCATGATCGCCGATGTGGACCGGGAGGCTGCGGAGGAAACCGTGGCGCAGATCCGCTCCCGCCAGGGAACGGCGGAGTCGATCCGTGCCGATGCACGCAGTGAACAGGACGCGAAGAGGGCCGTCCAGGCGACTGTGGACGCCTACGGGGCGCTGGACATCCTGGTGAACAACGCCGGGATCTTTCCGCTGGTCCCCGTCCTGAACGCGCCGGAAGCGCTCTGGGACCGGGTCATGGACATCAACCTGAAGGGCGTCTTCCTGTATGCCCAGGCCGCGGCACAGGCCATGGTCCGAGCGGGCTGTGGCGGGAAGATCATCAACCTGGCGTCCATCGACGCCCTGCACCCCAACGGCATGGCCGCCCACTACAACGCATCCAAGGGCGGGGTGCTCATGTTGACCAAGGCCCTGGCGCTGGAACTGGCGCCTCACCGCATTCTCGTGAACGCCGTTTCCCCCGGAGGCATCGAGACCCCCGGCACGACAACGGCCCGCAACAACCTGGTGCAAACCTTGAACCTCACGCCCGAACAGATCATCGGGGCGTGGGTACAGCGGGTGCCGTTGGGGCGAATGGGCGAAGCCGATGACGTCGCAAAGGTGGTTCTCTTCCTGGCCAGTTCCGCCGCGGACTACATGACCGGCGAGAACATCCTGGTGGACGGCGGATACCTCCTTACCTAGGCGTCTGCCACAACGGGCGTGTTCAACGGGCCTCGAGACACGAGCGCTTCATGCGCTGTCTCTCGGCGGGGCGATCTGACGGTACACGGCGCCGGTGACCCTGTGCAGGAGCCCGCTCATCCGGCCGTTCTTCGCCGCCTCGTCCCGGTGCTGCTGGAGCACCGTGGTGACCGCCCAGACATCGTCGGCCTCCACTTCCAGCAGAGCCAGAAACTTGGAGACCTGCTCGCCCGGCGTCACGTTCTCGAAGCGGGTCATGCGTACGATCCCCGGGACCTTCAGGACATCCGGCACGTGAACGTTGTCGTACCAGTCGTTGAACTCCTTCTCCCGGGCAGGATCGGTGCAGTTGGTCTGGACAACAATCAGCCATCGATCCATGGTCCTTCCCCCCTTTTCCCGGGCGAGCTCACGACCCGTCCCTTCCGTCTACTTCAACGGCTTGAAGTAGCGGATGTCCAGAATGCTTCCCTTCCGCTCGTCCCGGAACACCGCACGCACGCGCAGGCCGACCCTCAGGTCCCCCGCTTCCGCCTCTCCCACGAAGTGCACGAATCCGTTGTCGGCCCCGTCCAACCGGATGATTCCGTAGACGAGGGGAGGCTCCACGGGCTGACACGGGCTGGAAACGTGTACCACCGTGTAGGTCTCCAAGGTTCCCTTGTCGCTCACCGCCACCCATTCATCGATCCGTTCGAAACACCCCTGACACGTGGAACGGGCCGGAACGTACACCCGGTTGCACGTGGGGCAGCGCATCCCCAGGATCTTCTTCCTGTCCCGGAGCGTCTGGAGCACCCGGGTTCCCACCGCTCCCGCGGTGTAGGTGTTCGGGATATAGATCTGTCCCTCGTAAACGAACACGTCGCGGTCTTCCAGCTTGGTTGTGGCCGGCATCGCTGCCCTCCTACGCCCGGATCGTCCGATAATACTTGATGTCAGCCGTTCCCTCCCCGCGTTCGGCATCCTCCTTCCACACGGCCTCCACCCGCATCCCGACCTGGAGTTTCTTGGGATCGGTCTCCTCGAGAAAGTGCCGGATGTACACGCCGTCGTCCAATAGAATCATGGCGTTGGGATGCGGATTGGCGAACTTCTCCCCGTAGTGCGGATCCCAGAGGGGGTAGACCAGGTACGTGTACTGCTTGACCGTTCCCCTCTGGGACAGCTCCACCCAGTCCTCGCCCGCCTCCAGCTTGCACCGCCCGCACACTTCCATGGGCGGCCACAGGACCTCCCGGCAGTGCCTGCAACGGTTCGCCACGAGCTTCTTGTGCTCCTTGGCTTCCTGGTAGGTCCGTCCAATGTACTTCCCCGTGGACCAGCGATACCGGCGGGGCAGGTTGAAATTCACGGTGATGTACTCCGGTTCCTTGCTCTTCTTGGCGGAAGGCTTCTGGGTCATGGATCCCCCCTACACGGAACGCTTCAACAGCGTCAGCACGGTCCAGTTGGGCCCCCCAAGGGCGGAGGCCAGCGCGGTGTTCACCTCCTTGGGCACCTGGTGGCCTCCCGCGTCACCCCGGATCTGGAGCGCTGCCTCGGCCACGCGAATCGTGGGGGTGGCACCGATGGGATTGGTGGCGATCACACCCCCGGAAGGGTTCACCGGCAGGTCCCCCTCGATCTCGGTCACCCCCTCCTCCACCATCTTCCAGCCCTCGTTCTTCTCGCAGAAGTGGAAGTGCTCGTACAGGTTCATCTCCTCCCAGTTGGAGGGTTCATAAAGCTCGGCCAGATCGATCTCCCTGCGGGGATGGGTGATTCCGTTGCGCTTGTACAACCGTTCACAGGCCACGTGCTGGCTGTAGGTCTCCCTGCCCGTGGGGTCTCCAAAGGTTCCGGCCCAGAACGGCTCCTGGTGCACCACCTCCACGTCCGCGATCCACACCGGCTTGCTGCGGACCTTCCTTGCCCGCTGCTGGCTGGCGAAGATCAGGGCGCAGGCACCGCTGGACTGCGGGCAGAAGTCCAGGAACCGAAGCGGCCAGACCAGGTAGTCGGACTTGAGCACCTCCTCGGCGCTCTTCAGTCCCAGCTTGAGGTGCGCGTACTCGTTCAAACACGCCCCCCGATCCGCCTTGAGCCTCACCTGGGCGGCGTGCTCCTCCCGGGCCCCCGAGGTCTCCATGTAGGAGAGGGCCTGTTTGGCGAACTCTCCGATGGCCCCGGTCACGGCACCCTTGCCCCAGATCGGCGTCGTGGCCGCGGTGATGGCCGCCGTGGTCTCCCCGCAATCCTGTTTCTCGAAACCCACCACCATCGCCAGGTCGTAGAGGCCTGCCGACACCATGTGGAATCCCTCCACCACCACGGACGCCCCGCTGGTCCCGCCCGTACCCACCTTGAAGCCGGGCTTCATGTACGTCCCGATTTCCACGGCCCCCACGTGGTCCGGCAGGTAGATCCCCTCGAAGGTCTCCATGCTGCTGGAGAAGACGGCCTCGATATCCTTCATGCGCAGGTCCGCATCCGCCAGGGCCGCCCGTACCGCCTCGTTGATCATTTCCTGCAGGGTCACGTCCCGGCGGGTGCTTCGGTGCCGGGTTTGCCCGATCCCCACGATGGCCACTCGATTCGGCATCTTGCCCTCCCCCTACACATTCCCCAGAATCATCACCGCCTGGTGCTGGCCGCAGATCCCCGTGACCCCGTGCGCCAGGGCACGCTTGGCATCCTCCACCTGCCGGTCCCCGGCCTCTCCCCGGAGCTGAAGCACGGCCTCGGCCACCCGCGCCATCCCTGCCACGTGGTTGGGGTTGCCGGAGAGCACGCCTCCCGAGGGGTTCACGGGAAGCTTCCCCCCCAGCCGCGTCTTGCCCGAATCCAGGAGCCTCCCGCCCTCCCCCCGATCGCAGAACCCCAGCCCCTCCATCCAGAGCAGTTCCTGATAGCTGTACTCCTCCGAGATCTCGGCCACGTCGATCTCCCGGAGCGGGTTCCGAATGCCCGCCATCCGGTACGCCTTCCCGGCGGCCTCGGTCAGTGCGCGGCAGTCGGCCAGGTCGCGGTCCCCCAGGTAGTGCGCCTCGTAGCAGTTGGAAACGCCCAGGATCCAGACCGGTTTGCTCGTGAGCTTCCGCGCCCGCGCCTCCCGCGTCAGGATCATGGCGCACGCACCGTCGGATACGGGCTTGCTGTCCAGTCGGCGGATCGGGTCCGCCAGCATCCTCGAGGCGAGAACGTCCTCCACGGTCAGGTCCAGAGGTTCCTGCGCAAACGGGTTCTTCTTCGCGTTTCCCCGGTTCTTCACCGCCACCCCGGCACACTGCTCCGCGGTAATGCCGTACTTGTACATGTACCGCCGGGCCTGCAGGGCCGCGGCGGACAGAAAGTCCAGCCCCAGCTGCCGCATGAACACCGGGTCAAAAGCCGCGTTTTCGATCAGGGCGTGCTCCGCCTGCGACTCCTTCATGTGGGCCACCACCAACACGACCTCCTGATGACCGGAGAGCACCTGGGCCAACCCGCAATACACGGCGTTGAGCCCATCCCCGGCCACCTTGTCCTCGTGCCCCAGGTGTGCGCCCACAAACGGTTGGATGTTCATGTTCGAAATCGTTCTGCCGTCCCAGAAGTCCTCGGAACACGAAACGGCGGAGTCGATATCGGACAGGGTCAGCCCCGTCTCTTCCAGCACCTCCTTGATCGCCTCATAGGCAAGCTCCCCCTCGCTCACATCGCTCCTGTCCGGAGCGTACCGCGTCTGGGCCACCGCGCAGATTCCCACTCTGTCCGCCATCGTACCCTCCTTCGGCCGGGAAACTGGACCCCTCAGTCCCTTTTTCCGGACTGTCGATTCTACTCATATCGAGGAAGGGTATCTCTTGTCAAGCAGAAAGCGGATGCGGGAAGCTCCGGTGCAGATCCGCCGGGTCGGGCCGGGTTCGCCGCAGGCCTTCTCCCACGGACGTCTGCGGGGAGGGGGCCCCTCGGGGGAACGCATACAAACGGTGCATTGCCTTTCCGTTCCCGTAAAGATACAGGTTTCGAGCCTGTGCGGCGCCGGCATGGCCGCGGAAGCATCCGCGCGGGGTTCCTTCCGCTCCCTTGACTTCGGCTGGGACCTCCTGTACATCTTGAAGCACGCATTTTCGCCGGACGCTTCCGACGACGCATCCCGGCGCCGCGCGCCGGCCCGCATGGATTCGTCGATTGGATACCTGATTCTACTCTTCGTAGATAGTAACCAAACAGGGCGCTTGCACGGGGATGAGACCGAACCCGGCCGACATGCCGATCTCCGAACTGGCCGCACGCTCCGGCCTCCCCGTCTCCACGATCAAGTTCTACATCCGTGAAGGGATTCTCGCCCCACCGGCCAAACCTGCCCGCACGCGCGGCCGCTACGATGAACGGCACCTGGACAGGATTCGGCTCATCCAGGAGCTTCGCCACGAGACCGACCTGCCGCTGAGCAAGATCAAGGGGATCACCCGCATGCTCGACGCCCGTGAGGAACGGGAACGCCGGGCCCGCACCCCGGACCCCACCGGAAGGCAGGAGGAGATCGTGGAGGCCTCCCTTCCCCTGTTTCGCCAGAAGGGGTACGAATCCGTCACCATTGCGGACATCGTGGACGCGGCGGGCATCGGCCGAAGCACGTTCTACAAGAGCTTCCCGAACAAGAAGGAACTCTTCCTGGCGTGCATCGGGAGGATCCTGCGGCAGGAACAGTCCCAGGTTGCGGTGAACGGAATCGAAGGCGAGACCGATCCGGTCACGATCTTCGAGCGGCACGCTCAGGCCCTGATGCGCGTGGACCCCTTGTGGCGGAATATGATCCACATGCTTCGCGCTGCGGCCGGCAGCGACCCGGGCGAATTCCAGCCCCGACTCGACGAGGCCATGCGGCTGAAGGTCGCCGCTTACGAGAAACGGCTCCAAGCGGGCATGCTTCAGGGTTTGTTGAGGAGGGAACTGGACCCCAAGGTGCTGGCGGTCATGATTCTGGGCATTCAGGACACCTGCTCCGATTTCATGGCCAGGGGACATTTCCGGTCCGCCCCGAAGCACATCTTCGAACAGGTCACGAGCGTGCTCCTCCACGGCATGCTCAACCGCTAGCCGCGGGTCGCACCCCCGCAAGGGAGCGGGGTCCTTTCCGCCGGGAACGGTCCCGCGAACAGGAATCCTTCGGCAAACATTCGAGTAGAGGAGGGTGGCAATGATTCCCGAGGAAATGCACCAATGCATCGGCATGGTGGACCCGCCCACGGTCTACGAGGTGGAAAGAGGCGCCATCCGAAGATACGCGGATGCGGTGGGGGACAACAACCCGCTCTACCGGGACGAGGCGTACGCCGCCGCGTCGACGTACGGGGGGATCATCGCACCGCCGGGCTTCTTCGGCTGGCCGGCGGGCACACCCTCCATGGGAGGTGCCATCGGCAAGGCCATCACGGCGGCGATGAACGCCGGCTACTTCCGCATCCTCGATGCCGGGAAATCGTACGAGTTCTTCCTCCCGGTCCGTCCGGGCGACGTCCTCGTGGGAAGCCCGAAGATCGCCGACATATCCGAAAAGGAAGGCAAGAGCGGCCCCATGTACATCATCAGCTTCACGACCACCTTCACGAACCAGAACGGGGCCACCGTAGCCAACGCCACGCAGAGCTTCATCTGCCGATGAGTGGAAGCATCCGGAGGATCGCATGTCGAACAAGCAAATCTATTGGGACGATGTCCAGGCGGGCCAGGAACTGCCTTCCCTTCCCAAGATCGCGGATCGGGTGATGCTGGTGAAGTGGGCGGGCGCCAGCGGCGATTTCAACCCCCACCACTACGACGACACCTTTGCCGCCACCCAGGGCACCGGCGGCGTGATCGTGCACGGGTTGCTCAAGCACGCATGGCTCATTCAGTTCGTGACCGGATGGATGGGCGATCGCGGTACGCTGAAGCGGTTCGAATGTCAGTACCGCGGCCTCGATCATCCCCGGACCATGAAGACCATGAACGAACCCGACGACGGGCCCACCTGGCATTGCATCGGGAAGGTGGTCCGGAAGCACATGGACGGCGACGCCGCGTGTGTGGACCTGGAGATCGGCGTGGAGAACGGGGAGAAGCAGATCACCACGCCGGGTTCCGCCACGGTCGTGCTTCCCAAACGACCGTAGTCCCTCCCGCTTCCCCCCCCGTGGGGGGGGCCCCCTGCAGCCGGGAAAGGAACGCACATTGCACCGTGCCGCCGTCACAGGATCCGCCTCTGGCATTGGAGCCGCGGTCCGCAGACGTCTCGAAGCTGACGGAACCTCGGTGGTCGGCGTAGACCTTCACGCTGCGGAAGTGGTGAGCGACCTGTCCACCCCCCCGGGACGCAAGACTGCAATTCAGGAGGTCCTTCGCCGCTGCGGGGGCCGCCTGGACCGCCTGGTCCTGTGTGCGGGGGTGGGTGCGCACGTCCGCCCCGCTTCGCGTATCGCTTCGGTGA
>Ga0114946_10003691_pt1 | contig 10250 bp, 6 predicted proteins | sample WalLakDeSediment_FD_88676 | JGI IMG/M metagenome (GOLD analysis project Ga0114946, IMG submission 88676) | Lake sediment microbial communities from Walker lake, Nevada to study Microbial Dark Matter (Phase II) - Walker Lake 11/02/13 Deep Sediment | ecosystem: Environmental > Aquatic > Freshwater...
CGGGCCGCCCCCCGGGCCGGCGAGATCTTCCGCCAGCCCGACCTGGCCCGGACCCTTCGGCGCCTGGTGGAGGCCGAGGCCGAGGCACTGGCCGGAGGAGCGAGCCGCGAGGAGGCCATCATGGCCGCCTACGACCGCTTCTACCGGGGGGACATTGCCCGGGAACTGGTGCGGGGGACGCAGGCGGAGGGCGGGCTCATCACCCTCGAGGACCTGGACCGCTGGGAGGTGAAGCTCGAGGCCCCGGTGTCCACCACCTACCGCGACATCGAGGTCTACAAGCTCGACTTCTGGACCCAGGGGCCGGCCATGCTGCAGGCGCTGAATCTCCTGGAGAACGTGAACCTTCAGGCCCTGGGCTTCAACAGCGCCGCCTACATCCACACCCTGTACCAGGCCGTGAACATGGCCTTCGCAGACCGGGACTTCTACTACGGGGACCCGGCCTTCGAGCCGCAGACGCCGGGGGAGGGACTTCTCTCCAAGGCGTACGCCCGGGACCGCTGGGCCGCCTTCAACCCGGACCGGAACGACGCCGACGTGGCCCCCGGCGACCCGTATCCCTACCAGGGCGGTTCAAATCCCTTCCGCGACCTGCTGGAGGCGTGGGAGCCGAACCCGGCGTTTCTGCAGGATGATCCGCCGGGGGCGGTGCGCGAAGCCCGCGCGGGGTCGTCTGTCCGCAGCCCGCTACCGGGCACGGAGGCGGGGGCCGGTGCAGGAGGCCCTGTCCTGGACGCGGACGACCCCTTCACCCGCGGCACCACCGCGATCCAGGCGGCGGATGCCGAGGGGTGGGTCGTGTCGGTGACGCCGTCGGGCGGGTGGATTCCGGCCTTCATCGCCGGAGAGACGGGGATCGGGCTCAGCCAGCGCATGCAGAGCTTCGTGCTGGACCCGCGCATGAACCCCTACAACGTGCTCGAGCCCGGCAAGCGGCCCCGGGTCACCCTGACCCCGACGATGGCCCTCAAGGGCGGACGCCCATTCCTCTCCTTTGCGGTGCAGGGGGGCGACGGGCAGGACCAGAACCTCCTGCAGATGTTCCTGAACGTGGTGGAGTGGGGGATGACGGTGCAGGAGGCGGCCGAGGCTCCCAACATGAACTCCTACCAGATGCGGGGCTCCTTCGGAAACCACGTCTCCGAGCCGGGCCGGCTCCTGGTGCAGGAGGAGACCCCGTCGTGGGTGCTCCGGGACCTGCGCCGCATGGGGTACTCCGTCCAGACCGGGGCCCGCACCTCCGGACCCCTCATGGGGATCTGGTTCGACTGGGAGCACGGCTCGCTCTGGGGTGGGGTGAGCCACCACGGCGAGGACCACGGGATCGCCTGGTAGGGCGGGATCCGGGGCCTGGGGCGGGACGCCGTGCCCCGGCGCGGGACGCTGGCTCCCGGCGCCCCGCCCCCCTCCGATCCGGCGCAGATCAGAAGGGAAACAGCAGCGGCACCAGGATCACGGTGATCACCAGGATCACGGCCTGGAGAAGCACGCCCACCTTGAAGAAGTCCCCGAAGCGGTAACCGCCGGGACCCAGGACCAGGGTGTTCACCGGCGAAGCCACGGGGGTGGCGAAGGCGGTGGACGCGGCCACGGCCAGCGTCATGAGGAAGGGCTCGGGGCGGGCGCCGATCCCCATGGCCAGGGACGCGGCAATGGGCGCCAGGAGCACGGCCGTGGCCGTGTTCGAGATCACCTGGCTCAGCACCGAGGTGAGGACGAAGATGGCGGCCAGGAGGAGGAGGGGGCCGGCTCCCTCCATGACCCCCGACAGAACCTCCACGAGCCAGTCCATCCCGCCGGTCTTGTCCAGCGCCGTGGCCATGGGGAGAATGCCGGCAATGAGCACCACGCTCTCCCAGTTCACTGACCGGTAGGCATCCTCCACGGTGACGCACCCGGTGAGGACCATGGCCACCGCCGCCAGGAGAACGGCCGTCACCGCCGGCACCACGCCCAGGGTCAGGAGCGCCATCATTCCCAGCATGATGGCGACCGCCACCGGGGCCCGCTTCAGGGGCGCCAGGGCATCCGGCATCTCCCGCGGCGCCATGGCCACGATGAAGTCGCGGCGCTCGCGCTCCAGGAGGCGGATCTTCTCCCACGGGCCCGTGACCAGGAGGGTGTCGCCGAAGCGGAGGGGCACGTCGCGGATGTCTCCCGGGATCAGGTTCCCGAGCCGCTTGATCCCCACCACGCCCAGCTGGTAGCGGTCGCGGAACCGGATCTCCTTCAGGGTGCGCCCCAGGAGACGCGCGCGGGGGGCGAGCAGGATCTCGGCCATCCCGGTGTCGGGTGCGGTGGGGTCCCCCCCCACGCCCTCGTCCAGGAGGCGGACCCCCAGCCGGGCCACCATGCGGTGGATCCCGTCGGGACTCCCCTGGAGGACCAGCACCTGGCCGGCGGCGAGGGTCGTGGTGGCCAGCGCCGGGACCACGACGCCTTCGTCCGCTCCCCCTGCACCGCTCCGCCTGGGAAGCGTGGGCACCCGCCGGGGGCGGCGCTTCCGTTCTTCCTGGGGGCCCTCCAGGATCTCGGTGACGGTGACGCCGAACTGGGCCGGGAGCTCCGCATCCCCGAGCGTGCTCCCTACCAGGGCAGAACCCGGGTCGATGCGGACCCGGAACAGGGTGAGGGCCAGCTCCCAGTCGTCGGCCAGGTCCGAAAGCGTGGGGGCATCGGCGCTGGCCGCCGGGCGGGAGGGGCTCGGGCGATCCGGGAGAAAGCGGCGCCCCACGAGGGCCATGAAGGCCACGCCGGCCACCACCATGGCGAGTCCCACCGGCGTGAAGGCGAACATCCCGAAGCCCTCGCGACCCAGCGACTCCAGGTGCTGGCTCACCACGATGTTCGGCGCCGTGCCGATGAGGGTCAGCATCCCTCCCAGGAGCGAGGCCACGGAGAGGGGAATGAGGAGCTTGGAGGGCGAGATGTCGCGGGCCCATGCGAGCCCCATGACCACGGGAAGCATGACCGCCACCGTTCCGGTGGAACTCATGACCCCCGAAAGAAGCGCCACGAGGATCATGATGACCACGATGAGGCGGACCTCGCTGTCGCCGGCGAGCTTTGCCGGGAGCCGCCCCATGGCCCGCGCCACCCCGGTCTGGAAGAGGCCGTCGCCAACCACGAAGAGTGCCGCGATCATCAGCACGACGGGATCGGCGAAGCCGGCCAGTGCCTCCTCCGCCGTCAGGATCCCGGTCAGGGTAAGAGCCAGCAGCGCCAGGATGGCCACCACGTCCAGCCGGAGGCGTTCGCTGACGAAGAGCAGGATCGTGACGGCGAGGATGCCGAAGACGAGAAGTGCGCTTGAGGTCATGGTAGAGTGTGGGGGGGCGGGCGATGGGGTTCAAGAGGCCGGGGGGCACCCTCCGGCTCCGGGGGCCGCCATGGGAGTCCGGATGCCCGCGCCCCAGGCCCGGAGGCGTTCACCCGAAGGACCAGACGAGGGGAGGCGGAACGACCATGCGTCGACGGATCGCGATCGTGGGGCTGGCCACCGTGGCCGCCGTGGTTCTGGCGTTCAGTCGCGAGGCCCTGTCGCCGGAGGTGGTCCGGGACTTCGTCACCGAGTTCGGAGTGCTCGCGCCCGTGGTCTTTGCCGGGATCTACCTGGTGGGCGTCTTCGTGCCCTTCGGCACCACGGTGCTCACGGTGTCGGCGGGTCTCGCGTTCGGGCCCTTCCGGGGGGCGCTCCTCACCTTCGGCGTCACGATCTTCGCCTCCCTCCTTCCCTTCGCCGTGGCCCGGCGCCTTGGCCAGGCCTGGGTCGAGGCCAGGGTCGGGGGAACCCGGGTGGAGAAATGGGCCGACCTCATCAACCGGAATGCCTTCCTGGTCTTTCTCTACCTCCGCCTGCTCCCCACGCTTCCATACGAAGTGCAGAACTACATCGCGGGGATCACCCGGATCCGCCCTCTCCAGTTCTTTCTGGCCACCGTTCTCGGCATCGGGCCCATCATCTTCATCCTCACCTTCCTGGGCGACAGCCTCACCACGCCGGGATCCCCGGGGTTCTGGCTGGCCGTCGTCCTCTACCTTGGGGCGCTTCTCGCGCCGGTGGTGGGAGGATGGACGCTGAAGAAGATGGGAAAGACCTCGCTTCTGCAGCGCATTTCGGGGGGCGAAGAGACGGAGGGGGACAACCGGACGCCGCCTTGACGCGGTCGCAGCAGGTCCCTCTATTGGCTCGGCTTGGCTCCGGGGTGGCCGCACCTGCCCCGGGGTCGTCGTTCGCACCCTGGGAGGGAGCTGCAAGCTGATGGCAATGGGATCCGGATCGGGGGGAACCCCGGCGCGCGAGCTCTTCGGAAGCAAGTGGGGGTTTGTCCTTGCGGCGGTGGGAAGCGCCGTGGGCCTCGGCAACATGTGGCGCTTCTCCTACGTGGCGGCCGAGGGAGGAGGCGCGGCCTTCGTCGTCCTCTACATCATCATGGTGATCCTCCTGGGCATCCCCCTGATGCTCTCGGAGCTCGTGGTGGGTCGGAAGACGCACCTGTCGCCCATCGGGGCCCTGCGGGAGCTGGGCGGCCGGGGATGGTCCTACCTGGGGATGCTCTTCGTCCTCGTGGGCTTCCTGATCCTCTCGTACTACTCGGTGATCGCCGGGTGGACCATGCGGTTTGCGGTGGAGTCGGCCTTGACCGGCTTCCCGGGCGATCCGGGGGTCCACTTCAGCGAGATCGCCGCCGGCCCCGCGGCCATCGGTTGGCACCTGTTCTTCATGGCGCTCACCATCGGCATCGTGATGGTCGGGGTGCAGAAGGGGATCGAGCGGGCCGCCATGCTCCTCATGCCCACGCTCTTTCTCATCGTGGTGGGACTCGCCTTCTGGGCGGCGACGCTGGACGGCTCGGGGGCGGGGTACGCCTACTACCTGACCCCGCAGCTCTCCGAGCTCATGAACCCCGACGTGATCCGGTCGGCGGCGAGCCAGGCCTTCTTCTCCCTTTCGCTGGGGATGGGGGCCATGCTCACCTTTGCCTCGTACCTGGCCAAGGACGAGGACCTGAACGAGCAGGCGGTGACGATTTCGTTCGCCGACTTCGCCGTGGCCTTCACGGCCGGTCTCGTGGTCTTCCCGGTCATTTTCGCCCTGGGGCTGCAGGACTCGGTGGGCGAGAGCACGGTGGGGGCCCTCTTCATTGCCCTCCCCGGGGCCTTCGAGGCCATGGGGGGCGCAGGGCGCGTCGTGGGTGTTCTCTTCTTCGTGGCGCTGGCGGTGGGGGCCATCACCTCCGCCATCTCGCTCCTGGAGGTGGTGACCTCCTCCATCATCGACGAGTTCGGGCTGTCGCGACGAAGGGCCGCCGTCAGCATGGGCATCCTCGTCGCTCTCCTCGGCCTGGCATCGGCGTGGAGCACCGACATCCTGGGGCTCGTGGACCAGATTGCCGGTGAACTTCTCCTGGCGGTGGGCGCCCTGATGATGTCCATCTTCGTGGGGTGGAAGATGAAGGATCCGGGGGCCGAGATGCTCCGGGGTGCAGGGCCGCGCTTTGTCGGCGCCGTTCCCTACGTCGTGCTCCTGGTGAAGTGGCTCCTTCCCCCGGTGATCGCCGTGGTGGTCTGGTTCCAGTTCTGGGCCACCCTGGCCGTGGTGCGGGGCTTCTTCGGCGGGGGGTGACGCCGGGGGGCCGGATGTCGGGGCGCTGGATGTCGGGGCGCCGGATGTCAGGGGGCCGGATGTCGGGGTCCCCGGCGGGCATGGAGGCGCCCCGGCGGCGAGGTGATTCTTGCGGACACGAGAGGGTTCATCCCATCCACTCCGCCGGAGGGTATCGCCATGCCGTCTGTTCTGCCTGCCGCCCCGCTTCCTGCCCCGCTTCCTGGCCCGCTTCCTGGCCCGCCTGGCACCGCGCCCCGCCCGCGGCGTCTTCTTCCGCCGCTCCTCTTTCTCCTCCTCGCAGGCGCGGGGCTCGCCCTCCCGGCGACCCTTGTGGGCGCGTCGGTGGGCGCTTCCGCAGGCGCTGCCATGGGGATGCCGGGAGCGGAGGCGGTGCAGGCGCCGGACGACGACCTCACCTGCCAGGACCTGGGGATCCGATTCGAGATGGACGGATGGGTGATCCGGGGAATCTGCACCTATCGGTACTGCCAGCTGCTGGATGACCAGGGAGATCCGGTCACCCTGGGCGGCATCCCGCTGGCCTGGATCGAGGCCGAGTGCGGCCCGCTGGGCGGCACCGAAATGGACGACGCCCCCGCCGGATTCCACTGAATCCGGCGGGGGCGTCGTTTTTCCTCATCTGCAGGCGGCGCCCGGGTCGGGGCGCCGCCTGCGGATCAGCGACCCGAGAAGGCGGGCACCTCGCACACACCGGTTCCCTCGGTGCATCCCGGGGCCGAGAGCGTACGCCAGAAGAGCTCGTAGATCCGACGGTACTGGTCCACCCAGGAAACGGGCTCCACCATGCCGTGGTTCTCGGTGGGGTAGACGGCCAGTTCCCAGTTTTCCTTCCCCAGCTCGATGAGTCGCTGGGTCAGCCGCACGATGTCCGAGAAGTGGACGTTCGTGTCGTACATGGGGTGGCCCATCAGGAGATGCCCCTTGAGCCCCTCGGCAAAGTAGATGGGCGAGGACTGGATGTACGCCTCCGGATCGTCCTGTGGACGGTTCAGGATGTTGGAGGTGTACCCCTCGTTGTAATGAGCCCAGTCGGTGACGGACCGGAGCGCTCCGCCGGCATGGAAGACGTCGGGTTCGGTGAAGAGGGCCATGAGGGTGATGAAGCCCCCGTAGGATCCGCCGTAGATGCCGATCCGGCCGCGGTCCACGCCTTCGTTTCGCACCAGCCAGTCCACGCCGTCCACGTGATCGGACAGGTCCTTCCCTCCCATCCACCGGTAGATCCCGGTCCGCCAGTCCCGCCCGTACCCGGCCGAGGCCCGGTAGTCGATGTCGAGGACGGTGAAGCCCTGGGCCACCAGGTAATGGTGGAACATCCACTCCCGGGAATAGCTCGACCACCAGTCGTGGACGTTCTGCAGGTAGCCGGCGCCATGCACGAAGAGGACGGCCGCGCCGTTGGCCTCCACCCCCATGTCGGCGGGCCGGTAGATGCGCGCCGGGACCATGGCTCCGTCCTGAGCCGGGAACCGGATGATCTCGGCCTCCATCCACGGGAAGGCCAGGAAGTCGCCGGAGGGCGAGGTGGTCACCCGCGCCATCTGGGCACCGGCGCGGGCATCGGCCAGAAAGAGCTCGTCGGGCCGGGTCTGGGTGGAGTGCACGATGGCCATGCGTCGCCCGTCGGGGCTCAGCGACCCGACGAAGCGTCCCGTGCCCGAGGTGAGGCGGGTGCGGTTCGACCCGTCGAAGGCCATGCTGTACATGTGCTGTTCGAAGGGACTCCCCTCGCTGGTCCGGAGGATGAAGCGGTCGTTCTGCTCCGGGATCTGGACCGAGTGGACCTCCCACGCTCCGGAGGTGAGCTGGCGAAGGTCCGAGCCGTCGGCGTTGGCCGTGTAGAGATGGGCGAAGCGATCGGCCTCGCTCACGAAGTAGACCCGGTCCTGCCCCGGGAGCCACCCGGCGCACTGGCCGCAGGGGCCTCCCACCCAGGCCGAATCGGCCACGTGCTGGAGGAGGCTCAGCTCGCCGCTGGCGGCCTCCACCGTCATGAGCCAGCGGTGCTTGTTGTCGAGGGAGCCGGCGGAGACGAGCCCCCAGGTACCGGCGTCGTTCCACCCCCGGAACTGGACGTTCTGCACCGTGACGTCGCCCTCGGCCACCGTCGTGCGCTGCTCCGGCAGGTACACGCCCCCGAGCTCGTGGGCCTCGGCCCATCCCTTTACCGCCTCGGCCACGTCGAGCCAGGTGACAGAGTCGGACCCGATCCGGTGGATGCCTGCCCGCGAGGCGCCCACGGCATCGCCCACCTTGGTGCGGATCTCGTTCAGGCGCGTGTAGCCGTCGTCGGTGATCCACTGGGGGACGCCCACCCGCCGCGCCCCCGAGGCCTGCTGGGAGGCCTGGAGTCCGACCCAGGTGCCCTGGGGGTTCACGTTCAGCCCGCCGGGGCTCCCCATGCGCCCCGTGAAGACGGTCTGGATCTCGCCCTCCCTGCGCTGTTCCGCCAGCTCCCGCTGGGCCTCGGTCCGGGCCTGCTGGCGACGGATGTGCTCGAAGAGCTCGAGCTGCTGGTCGCGGAGGAAGGCGGCAAGGCCCTCCGGGTCACGCTCTTCCGGAGCCTGGCCGCTCCGGATGTCGGTGAGCTGGCGGACCGCCCCGTTGGCCAGTTCCAGCGCGTACACCTGGTTCGACTGGGTGAAGAAGAGGGTCCGTCCGTCGGCGGAGAACCGGGGGTTGGCCTTGTTGTCCCGGGTGTCCGTGAGTCGGCGGACCTCCATGGAACGGCGGTCCACCAGGTAGAGATCCCCGCGCCAGGCCGTGGCCCGGTACCGGCGGTCGGGCGAGAGATCACCCCCGGCAAAGGTGATGGCCAGCGAATCCGCCACCATGGGATCGCCAATGAGCTCCGGCTCGCCCCCGGCAGCGGCGACGCGGTAGAGCTCCTGCTGCGCATCCCAGTCATGACCGGCGGGGAGCCACCGGAAGTAGACATGGCGGGAGTCATCGGTCCAGTTCACCGACGACGGGCTCTGGCCCACGTGGGTCGAGCCCTGCATGAAGTTGGCCAGGGAGAGCTCGAAGGCGTGACCCCGGGCCGCTTCCGGGACCCACGATGCGACGGGGGCACCGTGGGTTGCCTGGCCAGCCAGCGGGGGCGCGGCGGGGAAGGCCGCCACGGCCGCGAAGGCGACGGCAAGGGGGAGAACAGACGGAAGCCGTGAAGGCATCGGGACTCCTGGTGGGGGTGGGACGATGGTGGGGGTGGGACGAAAACGATCCGGTCAAGATACGGACAAGCCTTCCTCGCGAAAGGTTGCGCCTCCCCGTCGGATTCCGGCCCTCAGTCCCCCAGGCAGATGCCCAGCTTGCGCGCGGTGAGGATTTCCTCCGAGTCCAGGGGCACCCTTTTCGTGCGTGCCACGGCGTCGGCCAGGGGGACGGCGCGCACCCCGCTGGCATCCAGGGCCACCATGCATCCGAAGTCCCCGCGGGCGACGAGCTCCACCGCCGCCGCCCCGAACCGGAGGCTCAGGATCCGGTCGAAGGCGATGGGCTGCCCTCCCCGCTGCAGATGCCCCAGGACCAGCGAACGGGTCTCGAAATCCGTCCGATCCGCGATTTCCGAAGCCACCTGCTCGGCCAGTCCCCCGTAGCGCCGGGCGGCCCCCGGCTTCCCCTCCTCCACCAGGGTGACGTCACCGTTGGAGGGGTAGGCTCCCTCGGCCACCACCACGATGGCGTAGGTCGGCCCCCGGCGCATCCTGGCCCGGAGGTGCTCCAGTACCGCATCCATGGAATAGGGGATCTCGGGGAGGAGGATCACGTCGGCTGCCCCGGCGAGCCCCGCGTAGAGGGCGATCCACCCCGCATCCCGACCCATGAGCTCCACCACCATGATGCGGGAGTGGGAGGCGGCGGTGGAATGAAGCTTGTCGATGGCGTCGGAGGCCGTCTGCACCGCGGTATGAAAGCCGAAGGTGACGTCGGTGGCGGCAAGGTCGTTGTCGATGGTCTTGGGGACCCCGACGACCGGGAGCCCCCGCTCCGACAGCTCGGCTGCGATGTGCAGGGAGCCGTCCCCGCCAATGGCCACCAGCGCATCCAGGTTGTGGCGCCGAAAGGCCTCGATGAGCTCGCCGGAGCGGTCGATGACCTCCACCGAACCGTCGGGGTTGTGACGAGGCCAGCGAAGCGGGTTGCCGCGGTTCGTCGTTCCAAGGATCGTCCCCCCCCGGGCCGTGAGCCCCTGCACGGTCTCAACGCCCATGGGGACCAGTCCGTCGCCGTCCATGAGGCCCTCGTACCCCCGGCGGATTCCGACGACCTCCCACCCCCGGTTCAGCGCGGTGAGCACCACGGCGCGGATGACGGCGTTGAGGCCCGGGGCATCACCACCCCCGGTATTGACGGCCAGGCGGAAGGGACGTGACGTGCTCGGATCCATGGTGGACTCCGTTGATGGAAATGGAAAGGATGCGCAGGCGGCACAAGAGACGGAAGGAAAGGAGGGGAAGGACGAGCCATCCCCGGAGCCAACCTACACCCGGGTCCGGCGCGATGAAACGGCGGGGACACAGCGGGGTGAAAGGACGTTAGATTGCCAGACGGCCGCCCAGGCCCCGCCACGAGGCCACGCGGCCAGACAACGCGGCCAGACCACGCGGCCAGACCA
>Ga0114946_10003692_pt1 | contig 10246 bp, 8 predicted proteins | sample WalLakDeSediment_FD_88676 | JGI IMG/M metagenome (GOLD analysis project Ga0114946, IMG submission 88676) | Lake sediment microbial communities from Walker lake, Nevada to study Microbial Dark Matter (Phase II) - Walker Lake 11/02/13 Deep Sediment | ecosystem: Environmental > Aquatic > Freshwater...
GACGGCATCTTTGACCAGCCGCGGGTCAGCGCTCATGAAGCCGTCGCAGTCTTTCCAGATAACCAGCACTTCTGCCGGCAGACTGTGAGCCACCACCGCCGCACTGTAGTCCGTGCCGTTACGGCCGAAAGTGGCCACCCGACCCATGGGCGTGCGGCCAAAATAGCCTGTTACTACCGGCAACACCCCCGAATCAAGTTGACGCCGCAGGTGGCGACGAATAATTCCGGCTGAGCGCGACAGCTTCACCGAGGCATTATCGTAAATTTCCTCGGTCACCATGCCTATGCGGTCGCTGTCCAGAGCCCGGGCCGACAATCCCCGGCCCTTCAAGACCGCGGCGGTCAGCACAGCGGCGAATCTTTCACCATAACTGACCAGGTTGGCGGTAAGAGAAGGAAAATCTTCAGCCGTAAATGCTATACCCAAAAGAAGTTTTCGCAATTTTGCCGCCAGCATGAAAAAGTCATTTTCGGCAGACTGGCGGATCTGCTCGGAAACGGCTAATTCCTGCAGTAATTCCAGGTGCTGTTTAACCAAGCCCTGCACCACTCTTTTTACTCGACTTTCCCCTTTTCTGGCTTCAGCCGCGCCATTCAGCAGGCGGTCGGTAACCCCGCCCAGGGCTGATACCACAAGCACCGGCAGCTTTTCTTCAGCAGCAACTATTTCCCCTACTCGGGCCAGGTCAACGGCCGTGGACATGCAGCCGCCGCCGAATTTCATGACCTTCATGTTAAGCTCCCATTTTGGGACAACAGGCCTTCCCGGAAGGCCAGTTCGGCGGCCAGCAAGCAATTGCCGGCGGCTCCCCGCACCGTATTGTGCACCAGTAAAAACAGTCGGGCATGACGCCCGTCAACCCGGATTCGCCCCACGCTAACCGCCATGCCGGCAGCCCTGGCAGGAAAACCGGCCCAGGCGTCGAGCAGGGGTTGGGGCCGATCTGGAAGATCATTGACCAGCAAGGGTTGTTTTGGTGCCGAGGGCAGGTTCAGGGCCTGGGGCAGTGAGTTGAACCCCACCAAGCGTTCATGAATCAACCGGAAAGAAACCGGTTGTCTGAATTCCAGCAACAGGCTTTCCAGGTGACCCTCCAGCACCGGCACCCGGGCGCAACTGGCGCGGCAAGGCAGATTGAATCCGGGATCCGGAGAAGATAACTGAGAAGCCAGTATTTTGTTTGTTTCCCTGGCGATTTTTTCTTCTTCACCCACTATATGGGGAATTACGTTGTTCATAATGTCAAGAGCCGGCAAACCACTGCGACCGGCTCCGGAAACAGCCTGGAAAGTGGTCAGATCTACAGCGGCCAGGCCGAGGTCGAGCAGGGGTTTGAGCACCATGACCAGGCCGGCGGTCGTACAATTGGATCCGGCTGAAATGAAACCACCGTATTTTTTTTTTTTCCCGGCCAGTAAAGTCAAGCATTGAGGGTTGATTTCGGGAATCAGTATCGGCACGTCTTCATCCTGGCGATGGCGGGAATTGTTGGTAAAAACGAAAAAACCTTTTCTTCTCAAAGCGTCTTCAACAACGGAGGCTTCTTTCGGCAATGCACTGAACACGACCCTGGCTCCGGAAGCTTCAAGCGCGGTTGTGGAAGCTTCGGCGACTATCAGGTCGGCGGCGGAAGGAGCAAGGGCTTCACGCATGGCCCAGGTCACCGCCCGCCGGTATTCCCGGCCGACCGAATTCTTTGAACCCGCTAACAGGACCAGGTCAAAATAAGGATGACCGGCAAGCATGCGCACGAACTGCTGACCCACCATCCCAGTGGCCCCGAGTACAGCCACCGGCATTGAGGCTTTGCCGGCCTTGGACTCGCACTTCTCAATTATCCCCGCTTCAGGGTTCTCCGGCAACTGGTTTTTGTCGTTATTTTTATCGGTAATTGACATTATTTCTCCTTATTTTTTGGGAATAGAATTTTTTTTTAGAGGGTGTTATTCCCGGATGCGTCGCCCGCGACCTTAGAAGCCGGGGAAACGATCCGGGCCGGGCATTATCATCCGGCAATAAACCGGCCTGGTAAATGGCCTTTGATTCATAATCGGATTAATACCCGATTTTTCGCCTTGTGTCAACCCTGTTCAGAATAAAACTTAACTCCGGCGTAGTATTTCCGCGACTTTTGCAGCAAATGACTTAACCGTGAAGGGCTTGGGAAGAAAATTCACCCCGCTTTCCAGAATGCCTCTTTGAGCCATGACTTCAATTGGATAGCCCGATATGAAAAGAACTCTGACAGTCGGCCTGATCAACTGGATTTTTTTTTGCAGTTCCAGGCCGTTCATGCCCGGCATGATCACGTCGGTTATCAACAAGTCTATCTTTCCGGCATAGTTTTGCGCCAGGTCAAGTCCTTCCATGGGTGTGGCGGCAACCAACACCTTGTATCCATAGCTTTCCAGGACATCGCGACCCAGGTCCAGTATGGCCTCTTCGTCTTCCACCATCAGGACGGTGCCCAGGCCCGAGTATTCATCTATATCGTTTTGAACCGTAGTTTGTTCAACTTCTTTTTCACTTAGAAGCATCTGGCGCGGCAGGTAAATCTTTATCCGGCTGCCCTGACCGGGGTTGCTTTCCACATTGATCCAACCCTTGTTTTGCTTGACTATGCCGTAAACCATGGCCAGACCGAGCCCGGTGCCGCGACCGACCTGCTTGGTGGTGAAAAACGGTTCAAACAGGTGTTCCAAGGCTTCCCGCGTAAACCCCGAACCGGTATCGGAAACAGTCAGAAGCACGAAATCACCCTGAAAAAACTCCTTGTCCGGCCGGCAGGTATCCTCAGCAAAAACGACATTGCCTGTTTCAATGGTAACCTTACCATGACCGGAAATGGCATCCCGGGAATTGACCAGCAAGTTTGCCAGTATCTGTTCCACCTGAAAAGGATCGACTTTGACCAGCCAGAGATCCGCACCCGGCTTGAAAAGCAATTCGATTTCCTCTCCTATAAGCCTTTGCAGCATGTTCAGCATGCCGGCCAGAATTTCGTTGAGTTGCAAAATCTTGGTATTAACCGATTGGCGGCGGGCAAAAGCCAGCAACTGGCTGGTCAGCTCGGCTGAATGGCGGGCCGCGGCCTTTATTTCCAGCAGGTAATCGTGAATGATGTCATCCAGTTGGCTTTTGCTCAGGGCCAGATCAGTGTATCCCAATATAACCTGAAGCATGTTGTTGAAATCATGGGCTACTCCGCCGGCCAGCCGACCAATTGATTCCATTTTCTGAACTTGAATCAAACTTGCCTGCAGTCTTTCTCTTTCTTCACTCGCTTTTTTGCGCTCGGAAATATCGCGGACCACGGCCAGGATCCTTCCCTGGCCTCCTATTTCCGTTTTTTTCATGGAAATTTCAGTCCAGAAACACTGCCCGTCTTTTCTTTTTGCCAGCCATTCGAAGGTTTGAGGCCCTTCCTGTAAAGTCCTGGCAATCACTTCCTGGGCCGACTCTTCGGAAAAACTGTTGTCAGAAGCGCTCAAATCACCGATATTACCGGCCATGACATCTTTCTTGCGGGAATAACCATACATCTTCAACATGGCCTCATTGACATCCAGAATTCTGCCGCTTCCGGCATCGTGAATAAAAATCGCCTCACTGGTGGAATCGAATATTTCCCGGTAGTTTCTTTCACTGGCCCGCAGGGCAGCGGCGGCTGTTTTTTGTGCGCTGATATCACGGGCCGCGGCAAAGACCAAACCTTCGCCGATCAGCCGCAAACGCCATTCCATATACCGGAAAGCATTGTCACGGCAAAGGCAGCGGTTAACTAAACCGCCGACTTCTTCCCCTCTTTCAAGATTAGCAATCGCCTTCCTGGTTTTGGTTTTATCTTCAGGCTTAACGAAATCGAGGAATTGCCCGCCTACAAGTCCCCCACTGCTTAAACCCAGGGTCTTTTCCATTTCAAAATTGACCTTTAAAAGAGTTCCTTTTGTATCGAATATACAGATCAAGTCGAAACTGAGGGTGAAAAAAACCTCAAACTCGGCATTAAGTCTTTGTTTGCGCCTAATTTTAAGACCTGAGTTTTTTTTCATTTTTTTATTATGCAATTTATAGTATAAGCAAAAAAAATAAAAAACTACAAGTCGACTGTTTCCAATACAGGCAATTGGCTATCAGCAAACCGGGGATCCGGATTTGCCCGGTTTTTTTGTCTAAAAAAAACCGCTGATATTACTCTTCGATTTCCTCAATTTCCTCGGAATCGTTTCCCTGCAGGATATGCCCGGCTTTATCCTGGGCTTGTATCGCCAATTCAGCCATCAGGGCTTCGGGAATTGCCAGGGTCAGGGTGACCCGGTCCTGAGCAGCCTGTAAATCAATTTTATCCAGTACTTCTTTTAAGATTTTTCCATTGGGTTCATCCTGGGAAGCACCCATGGCTAAGATGGCTTTAAAACCATTGAGCATGTCTAACATTTCCTTGTTGGCATCAGCGTTACTGGAAACCAGGTTTAATTGGAGAGTGTAGACCTTGTTGCTGAAATCGAAGTAACCATGCAGGGCTTGGGCATCAGCCAGTCCGCTCGGCATGAAAGGTATAGCCTCAGCTTCGCCTTCAGGCAAAGGCAAGGGTGAGATAACAATCCAGAAAAGGGCGTCTGTTTTTACGGTTTTCAGGTTATCCGTAATGGCTTGAGTTTTCTTTATCGAATCCCCCGAGCCGTTGGCCAGATCGATGCTTTGCTTGACTTTTTCCAGGTTGCCGAAGATTATTTTACCCGCGGGCAGGAAAGCCACCCGCATGTCTTCCGCTTTTTCTTCTTGAACCGATCCATCTTTCGGCGTCCAGATACGTGTTTTTCTGTACTCTTCAGTTGCTTCCATCAGTTCTCTGCCCTGCAGATAATTTACCAGGCGCTCATAATCGCCGCCCATTTCAGCGATCAAGAGAATCTCGCTATCACCGTCGGCGATGTTGTACATGGCATTGGTGACCCGCTTTAAATCTTTTTTCAGATCCAGACCGGTACCACTGAAAAAATCTTCCATGCCTCTTTCCTGCATTGCTTGTTCCATTTTGCCCAGGAAATCTTGGTAAGCTTCACTCAACTGGGGCAACTCGAACGCTGCTTCAGTATCAATGGAAAAGAGTAATGAAGCCCCGGCCGGTACAAGATTCAAAACCTCCGCAATGATTTTTTCCGGACCGGCTTCTTTTTTCTTGCAGGCCTGGGGAAGCAGCACCAGCAAGAGAACCATAAGAATGGTTAAAAAACGCGACTTGATCATTTTTTCCTCCTTGTGTGAGAACAAATTGTTTGTTCATTCATCGTATCATTATAGTTGTTTTTTTAAAAAAATGGAAACAGGAAACGAATTGCTTATTAACTCGTATAAAAATACTTAAAGCGATGGTTGACAGCATGAAACACTTTAGCTTAAAATCCAGCCAGGAAAACAAATGCCAGTTCCCGCTCCCATAATCCAGTTGCAGGAAGTGAGTTTTTCTTACGGCCCCGTGCAGGCGTTGGATGGAGTTTCCTGTGACCTTGAAGGTGGTATTTACGGACTGCTCGGTCCCAATGGGGCGGGAAAAACCACCTTGCTCAAAGTTTTACTTGGCTTTCTGCGGCCGGCCAACGGTCGGGCCCTGGTCGGTGGTTACGACACCCTGGAGCAGATCAGGAAGGTTCGACGCCTGATCGGGTACATGCCCGAAAACGATTGCCTGCTTCCCGGGCTTGACGCTGTTTCCATGGTGGCCCACCTGGGCCGGGTCAGCGGAATGAGTGCCGGAGAAGCAATCAAACGCGCCCATGACGTACTCTATTTCGTCGGCCTGGAAGAAGCGCGCTACCGCCAGGTGACAACTTATTCCAGCGGCATGAAGCAAAGACTCAAGCTGGCCCAGGCCCTGGTTCATGATCCCCGGCTGCTGCTTTGTGACGAGCCTACTTCCGGGATGGATCCAACCGGCCGGCAGAACATGCTTGAACTGATCAGAGATATTGCCGGGAAAGGCAAAATGAACGTCATTATTTCCAGCCATATTTTAAGTGATATAGAAAACATCGCCGCTTCGGTCATAGTTTTGGATCGCGGCCGCCTGCTCCGACTTGAAAGTCTGCCCGGCAAAAAGCACGATGCAGGCCTGGAATACGAGGTCATAACGGCCGGAGCCGAAGAGAACGTGCGCCGGGCCATGATGGCTAAAGGAATAAAGATTGAGCAAGGTGAGCGCGGCCGTTTGCTGGTTACCCTGCCTGCCGGTTCAGACAGCGGCCTCATTTTTGATTGCGCTTACCAGGCCGAAACTTGCATTCGGCACTTGCAATTACGCCGGACCTCTCTTGAAGAGGCCTTCCTGCAAGCCCTGAGTGAAAACAATGGCCGTTAGAGAACGGGGTTACGAACATTGGTCCGGCCGACTGCAAGAAGAAGGTTGGCGGGCTTGGCCGATTTTCAGCCTGGGAGTGAAAAAGGTCTGGCACAAGCGCTATGCCAAGTTGCTTTTATCAAGCACCGCTTTTCCCGGGTTAATCCTGCTCTTGCTGGTAATCGCCCTGGCCAAGCCCGAGTTGAAACTTTTCACCTCCCAAATCAAAAACATGGTAGACGCCCAAACCATGTTTTACCATTACTTCGCCAATGGTTTTCTCTCGCTCATGCTGGTCATCGTCAGTATTTTCAGCGGATCCGAGCTGATTTCCGGAGACCTTCAGGCCAATGCCTTTCCTTTGTACTTTTCCCGCCCACTGGCTCGTCGGGATTATTTGTCGGCCAAGATTGGGGCGGTTTTCTTCTTCTTGGTGCTGCCAACATTCCTGCCGGCGGTGCTGGTGCTTGCGGCCATCCCGACTTTCTCCGCTCCCCTGGCCTTGTCTCTGAGAACGATTGCCGGAGTGATGGTTTTTCCGCTTATCCTGGCCCTGTTTTTCGCTTCATTCACCCTGGCCGTATCGATTTTCACCCGCAGTAAAAGATTTTCCGGCTTGATTATCTTTCTGATCTACATGGCCACCGACCTGATCGGAACCCTTTCCTCGGCCCTGCTCGGAAAGGACGGCTTTCTACTGTTTTCCATACAAAAAAATATTTCACAAGCGGCGGCGTTCGTTTTCACGGCCAAACCGCCGCATGACTTTCCCGCGAGCTGGGCTTTCTTTTTCTTCCCGGCAATGACCCTTGTCTGCCTCTTTATCTTGGACAGAGTAGTCCGCCGCTTCGAGACTTCACGATGAATTACCTGTTGCGGACTGAAAATCTATCGAAGTGGTACGGCAACATCCTTGGCGTCAGCGACCTGAGCCTGGAAATCGGTTCCGGGATAACGGGCTTGTTGGGCCCGAACGGTGCTGGCAAATCCACTTTCATGAAACTGGCCGCCGGCCAACTTAAGCCCAGCCTGGGTTCGATCACCATAGCCGGAGCCAAACCTTTCGCCAATCACGAAATCCTGCGAATTATCGGGTTTTTTCCCGAGCATGACGCCATTTATCAAAACTGGCCGGCCCGGGATTTTGTCAGGTTCAATGCCGGACTGCACGGGCTCAGTGTCCGGCAAGCGGAAACTGAAAGCATGAAAGCGCTGGCCCTGGTCGGGCTGGAAGATGTGGCCGAAAGAAAAGCCGCCACTTTCAGTTTCGGCATGAAACAGAGATTGCGCCTGGCCGCCTGCCTGGTTCACGATCCTGATGTTTTCCTGCTTGATGAGCCATTGCGCGGTATCGACCCGCTTTGGCGGATCAGGATCAGCGACTTGATTCGTTCCCTGGCGGCTAACGGCAAAACCGTGCTGATTTCCACGCATGTTCTGCCGGAGTTGGAGCATCTTACCGAGGAAATAGTCCTAATTCACCAGGGCAAAGTATTCGCCTCTGGCAATGTTCACTATATCCGGAGTCTACTCGACCGACACCCCCATCTGATCAATGTAATCAGTCCGGATGCCCGCCTTCTGGCCGCTGAGCTTATTTGCCGCGACCCGGTTAACGGTGTTGAAATAGAGGCTGACGGAAAAACACTTTCCCTGCGGACGGAAAATCGCGATCTCCTGTACCGGGAACTTACCAGGCTGGTGGTGGAAAAAAAACTGGCCGTGGAAGAGTTGTCCAGCCAGGATGACAACTTGCAATCGGTTTTCGATTACCTGACTGGGAGGCGGTTATGAACGCCTGGACAGGTCTTGTTTTTACATTTAAATCATATTATGTCCCTATTTGGAAACATAAACGAACCCGGGTTTTTATCTTTTTTTCCCTCCTGCCTTTGCTGATAACCATGCTGGTTTATTTTGCCGGAATCAGCACGGGGTTGCGCGGAACCTGGCAGGGGGAAATCTATTTTTCCAACTTCCTGGCCTATTACCTGCAATTTTTCTCCCCCCTGCTGGCCCTGTTTACCGGAGTTTCCCTGCTCGGCGACGAGATTGACGACCGCACCATCATTTACCTTACCGGCAGCGCCTTTCCCCGTTTCTCAATATTGACCGGCAAGTTTCTGGCGCTAAGCTCAGTGATGATATTGGTCGCTTTTGCCGGATTTCTACCGGCCATGCTGCTGACCGGCATGGTCCTGGATCGGAGCGCTGTTTTCCTGGAAACTGTGAACGCCGGGGGAGTACTGGCCCTGTCTACGCTAGCTTATTGCGCCCTGTTCACTTTCCTCGGGATTTTCATGAAAAGAGCCGTGCTGTTTGGGTTACTGCTGGTTTTTGGCTGGGAAAATGTAGTACAGTACTTGCCGGGCTTGACCCAGAAACTGACCGTCAATTACTACGTTAAATCACTTCTGCCCAACCTGCAACAGAGCAAGGGGCCTTTCGCCTTCCTGATGCAGCCGGCAACTCCGCTGGCGGCATTGCTGGTGCTTCTATTTATCGCCCTGATCTTCCTGTTTGCAGCCGGACTTATTTTTTCCTTCCGGGAATACGGCAGTCAAACGGTGAACGACTGAATCTAAAGCCACTGCGCCAGGTGAACGAAAGTCCTGACCCGCTGATCGGTTTCGCGCAGGCGGGCGCTCAGGGCCTTGCATATCCTGAACAAAATCAAAACTCCGCTGGCTGCATCTTTTTTCAGAAAAGCGAGAAAATCCCGGCGTTCAATTTCCAGAAGGCGTACCGCTGTAATGGCCATAACCGAAGCACTGCGCGGCAAATCGTCAAGCAGGGCCATTTCACCAAAAAAATCACCGCTTCTGAGTACCATAAGGGTTTCTTCATCCCTGCCGGCCAGGAAACTGACGCGCAACTCTCCTTCCAGAACCACCATCATCGATTGGCCCTGATCTTCTTCGCGAAAGACAATTTCATCAGCCTTGAAAGTTCTCTGGCGAAAGGCCTGGCTTAGGTCAAGCAAAGCTTTATGTTCAAGCCCCTTAAAGAGCTTTGTCTTGCTTAAAATGACAATGGATTGCTTGTCCGGATTTTCCATAGTGGAATTGTATCACAACCATAAAAAAGGGGGAATCTGGTCGGGGTGAGAGGATTTGAACCTCCGACCTTTCCGTCCCGAACGGAACGCGCTAGCCAGACTGCGCTACACCCCGCAAAGTGTTATTTTACCACAAAAGGAACTTTGCGGAAAGGCATTCCGGCTAAAAAACAGCACTTGGCGCAAGTCAGGCGCCGGGCCGGCCGGTCCGGGCCGCTCTCTTTTCTTTCAAAAATAGCTTTTTCAACAGCTTTTTGAAATCATGGTGGTTTTTCATGGAAAGGCTTGTTTTTTTTACATTGCTCATATCTTAAAAACAATAATAGTTTTTTTTTCTTGCAGTTCTAACACTGAATGAAGTTTTATTTAATCAACATCCAGCAGAGATATCTTTCCATATTCGCCGTCATAACCTTCCTGGAGCCTGACCCGGCCTGAGCGCATTCTTTCCAGGGCCGTAGCCAGGTCGGGAAAACCCGCCCGCCTGACCCTCTCAGTGGAAACCAGGCAAAGCAGGTCCAGTTCAGGGCCGAGAGCAGCGAGAACCCGGCGGTAAAGGCAGTCGACTCTTTTACTCTTGGCTCCACAAACCAGGATTTCGGCCAGTATTTCTTTTAGCCCCACAACAGATTGAAAAGGCGGGCGATCAGCGGGATTGAAGTTTTCAGGGCGATCGGCCAGTTCCTTGACCCTGCCGGCCACTCCGCGGGTCAGGGGTTTGCCGCAGACCGGACAAATCCCGCCCCGAACGGCGCTGGTCGCTGGATCGAGGCATACCCGGCAAGCACGGTGGCCGTCGTAGTGGTATTTCCCTTCTTGGGGGAAAAACTCGATAGTGCCCAAAAAAC
>Ga0114946_10003693_pt1 | contig 10246 bp, 9 predicted proteins | sample WalLakDeSediment_FD_88676 | JGI IMG/M metagenome (GOLD analysis project Ga0114946, IMG submission 88676) | Lake sediment microbial communities from Walker lake, Nevada to study Microbial Dark Matter (Phase II) - Walker Lake 11/02/13 Deep Sediment | ecosystem: Environmental > Aquatic > Freshwater...
AGCCGTGACCCTCTCCCCGTCGTCTCTCACCCAGGAATTCTCCGGCGACCCACGTCGGCGCATCGACGCCCGCGTGGCTCTCGCGCTGCTGGAGACGCTCCAGAAGCAGGATCTTCCGGAAGAGGTCCTGGTCGACGAGAACCTGTCGGTGACCCTTCCACGGCGCCTGGGGCTCTCCCATGTGGTGGATGCCCAGGTCCGGCGGTACCGGGAGGAGGTTCGGAGGAAGCATCGGGTTCCCGAGCCCGAGGTCGTGGACCTCGTCCGCCTGGTGGCGCGACGTCCCGATGCGGCCCACGTCTTCCACAAGGTCGGCCGCGCACTCGCGGCGTCCCAGGGTGAAGGGTGGGGCAGATTCCTTCCGCGGCGCCTGGTGCTTCGACGGGCCCGTCGCCGAGCCACCGACCTCCTCCGCGACCTGTTCGGGAAGGAATTCGTTCGGAGTCACCGGGGGGATGCCGGGATCGAGGTCGAGTATGACCTCATGCACATGACCGACCCATCCGGCGCCGCCTGTTCCCTCGTTACCGGCGTCCTCGAGGTCGTGGCCGAATCCTCGCTCCGCACCCCGATCCGCATTCGACGCCGATCGTGCCTCCGGCTCGGAGACGCGGCATGTGCGTGGGACATGGAAGAGCATCGCCCCGAACTCGTCCCGAACGTGGCTGGAGAGGACGGGGGCCTCGCGGCAGAGACCACGGACTCCGACGCGGACGCAGCAGGCCGGGATGCGAAGTCGCGGCCGGGCGATGAGGCGCTTTCCGCCTGACGGGGACCCCACCTCCGACTCCCGGGTTCTGGAATTCGCGTTTTTCGCTCCACGACGATTCGCATCACGCATCCAGACGACAACCCACACATCCAGGAGCCGCTCCATGCCCCAGGAAGGCGATCTCGCCCCCGACTTCACGCTCCCGTCCGATGACGGCTCGACGGTCACCCTCTCGGACCTTCGGGGCTCCCGGGTCATCCTCTACTTCTACCCCAAGGACGATACCTCGGGGTGCACCGCTCAGGCGTGCGAGTTTCGGGACAGCCTTCCACGCATCGAGGAGAAGGGCGCCCGGGTCCTGGGGGTCTCTCCCGACCCGGTGCGTTCCCACCAGAAGTTCAAGTCCAAGTATGATCTGAACTTCCCCCTCCTGGCCGACGAGGAACACCAGGTCGCCGAGGCCTACGGGGTCTGGAAGGAGAAGTCCATGTACGGCCGGACCTACCTGGGGATCGAGCGCAGCACCTTCCTCATCGACGAGGAGGGCCGGATCGCCAGGGCCTGGAGGAAGGTAAAGGCCAAGGGGAACGCCGACCTGGTGGCTGCGGAACTCTGACGGCGGCCTCCAGGGTCAGGCTTCGAAATGGTGACCGCGCGTCTTTCGGCCCCCGATTCCCGCTAGAGGCTCAGATCCGGTCTCCCCGGGCCCGTTCTCTCCACCCCAGGAGCGCGGCACCGGGGAGATTGTCGTCCAGGGTCCGATGCGCCTTGAAGAGGCAGAGGTCCTGGACCACGGAGCGACCCTGTCCGCGGGCGTGTTCGGTCTCGACGTCGGCCCGGATCCCTTCCTGGAGCCAGATGGCCGGCTCCTCGGGGCGGCCGGTGGCCACCGAGATGACCTCGCCGGCCTCGTGGGAGGGTCGGAAGACGAGGACGAGGTCCACCGGCTCCCTCACCTCGTTCAGGTGGGCCACGGCGGGTCGACCGAGTAGCCAGGTGGCAAACGGGTTGACGGGGACAATGTCCAGCCCCTTGGCTGCCAGATACGACGGCACGCGTCGGGCATCCTTGAGCGGGTCGCGGGAGATTCCCACGACGGCGACCCTCCGGATCCGGCCCAGGAGGTCACGGAGCTGGGCCGGATCCGGGTTTCTGGAGTCGCTGCTTTCGGCCAGCAGATGCGCGAGTCGGTCGAGTTCGGACATGGGTGGGGCTCCCCGGGGGGACCCTGGGGGTTCGGGAGGCAGGGAACGGCGAGAATAGGGTGCGGGGGAGGCCCGGGCAATGCCAGGGCACGCGTTTCTTCCATTCCCGCTCCACATTTCTCTCCCCTGCTCCGGCCGCCTCGACGGTCCCGTTTGCGGAACGCCCTGCACCCCTTCACATTCCACACCTCGAACGTTCGGTCCTCGGAGGACTGAACCTGCGTCGCACGAAGGAACGGGGAGGAAGGGAATGGATGGCATGGCGTGGCTGGGCTGGATCCTGGCGCTGGTCTTCGGGGCCCTCTCCCTCGTGCTCCTGGCGCGGCGTTCCGCCACAGGCAGGCCCAGCGCGCCTGCCGTTTCGCCTCCGGCCCCCCCGACCGCTCTCGGTCCGAGGACCGACGTTTCCGCTGGGGTCACCGAGGACGCGGCGCTGCGGGGCACCCTGGGCTATCTCCGACGCACGGTCCTGCCTGAACTCCAGGAACTCCGGTCCTTCCTCCCGGAAGATCCGGGTGCCGCGGAGGGTCTGCTGGAACGCGCCCTTGATGCGCTGGAGGACCTGACGTTCTACGCGGACCCTCCCCCGGAGGAGGGGATGGAGATGGAAAGCCTGGCCACCGTGGTCCAGGAGGCGGTCCGGCAGTACACCATCGAGACACGCGTGCCTGTGCGGGTCCATCCGCCAACCACCGAGATCCATGTGCCCCTTCGCCGGGAGGCCCTGAAGGACGCGGTCTTCCTCCTCCTGGCCAACGCCGGCCAGTATTCGGAGGGTCGTCCCATCGATGTCTTCCTGGAGGACGAGCCGTCGGGAGGCTACCGCATCCGCATCCTGGATGCCGGTCCCGGTTTCAGCGACGAGGCCCTGGACCGGGCCCTCGAGCCGTTCTGGAGCACCGACCCGCGGGGCCTCGGCCTGGGCCTGCCCCAGGCCCGGCGTCGAGTCTCCGAAATGAAGGGACGCCTTTCCCTCCGCAATCAGGAGGCTGGAGGTGCCGAGGTCATCCTCGACTTCCCGGAGCGTGCCGAGGGTCCGGCCGCGTAGGCGCCGGCTACCCCCAGCATGAGGATGCCCAGCCCCAGCCACCCGATTCCGGCCAGGGACTGATCCAGAAGCAGGACCGCAAGCACGGCCGCCACCAGTGGCTCGATGGTGGTTCCGATGGATGCGCGACCTGCCTCCAGCGTCCGGAGGGCGCTGAACAGGAGGAGGGGCGCGGCCGCCATGGTGAGGAGTCCGAACACAAGGGCCAGGCCCCAGGTCGCCGGATCCGCCGGGAGGACCAGCGGCGTGGACCCCACGGCGAAGATGACGAGAATGCCCGCAGTACCCCCCACCGTGCTCCAGAAGAGGGGGATGAGCGCCCCCCGGGTTCGACCGGTGACCTTCCCGAACAGGGTATACGTGCCGTAGGTCACGCCGGTAAGGCAGCCCCAGAGGATACCCCGGAGCCCGAGGTCCACGTCCACACCCCGGGCGCCGAAGACCGTCAGCCAGACCCCGACGATGGAGAGGAGCGCCAGTCCGACGCGGGCAGGGGTCAGCCTTTCCCCAAGGAACAGGGCCGACATCCCCACCACCCAGGCGGGAGCCAGGTAGAGCAGGGCGACCGTGGCCGGGACCCCGACGGCTTCCGTGGAGAACTGGTAGGACAGCTGGAAAAGTCCCACCACGATGCCCCCCAGACCCACGAGGAGCACGGCGTCACGGAGGTCCAGCCGGAATGCCCTCCACCCCCGGAGCGCCAGGAAGAGGAAGAGGAAGAGGAGTCCGGCAGCGGGCCGGATCAGCGCCACCGAAGAGGGCGGGATGTCCAGGCGGTAGAGGGCCACGCTGAAGGGACCCGAAGTCCCCCAGAGCGCCCCGGCCAGGAGAACCTGGAGGTAGGCGAAGGTGACGCGGCGATCCGGGGTGGGCGAAGGCATCCGAAAAGGTAATGGAACGTTCCGGCGACTCCAGCGGCGCCCTCTGTCGACTCCAGCGACGACCCTTGGCGACTCAAGCGACGACCCTTGGCGACTCCAGCGGCGACCTCTGGCGACACCAGCGGCGACCTCTGCTGCGGTGGGTGGTGGGCATCCCCGGGCCGGACCCCTATCTTACCCCGACGCCGCTCCTTCCACCCCCGTGCCCATGCCCTCCTCCCCACCGGCCACCGGGACGCTCCCCGACCGCCGTCCCTACCGCTTCCTGATTCGGCTCCGCCCCCGGCTTGCACCCCACAGGGGGGCGCTCCTCCTTGCGGGGGTCCTGATCCTGGGCGGAACGGCCATTGGCCTGGCCTTTCCCCTGGTCATCCGGGAGATCCTGGATGCGGCCTTCCTGGCCGGAAACCGGACGATGCTGAACCAGGTGGCCCTTTTCCTCCTCGGGCTCTTTGTCGTCCAGGCCGTGGTGAACTTCGGGCAGAGCTACCTCACGGCATCCGTCTCGGAACGGGTGGTGGCGCAGCTCCGCCAGGACCTGTTTCGTCATCTGGTACGTCAGCCCCCCGGGTACTTCGCCCGGAGCCGGGTCGGCGACCTGTCGTCTCGCCTGGCCTCGGATGCCGGCCTGATCCAGGGGATCCTCCGCTTCGGGGTGCCCGAGCTGGCACGCCAGCTCCTCTTCCTCGTGGGGGCGCTCGTTCTCATCACCGTGACCCACCCCCGTCTCACCCTCATCACCTTCGTGGCCATCCCGCCCACGGTGCTGGCCGGCTGGCTCCTGGGGCGCCGGGTACGCCGCCTTTCCAGCACCATCCAGGACCGGCTTGCGGATGCGGTGGCCCGGGCGGAGCAGGTGTTCACCCAGGTCACCACGGTCCAGAGTTTCACCCGCGAGGGATGGGAGACGGAGCGATTCGTCGCGGACGTGGACGCCACCCGCGACGGGGGCCTTCGCCGGGCCGTGGCCCGGGCCATTCTTACCGGGGTGGTGAGCTTCACCGCCTTCGGCGCGGTGGTGCTGGTGGTCTGGGAGGGTGGGCGCCTGGTCCTGGAGGGTGCCCTCACCCCCGGGACGCTGGTGGCCTTCCTGGTCTACTGGATCCTCATCGCGGGAGCCGTCACCTCCCTGGCCGGGTTCTGGGGGAACCTGCAGGAGGCGTCGGGGGCCGCGCGTCGGATCTTCGACCTGCTGGAGGAAAACCTGGAGCTGGCGGACCCGGAGAACCCCGAACCCCTCCCGGTCCCCCTGCGGGGAGAGGTCCGCCTGGAGGATGTCCGGTTCCAGTATGCTCCCGATCTGCCCCGCGTGCTCGACGGCATCGACCTCACCCTCGCTCCCGGGGAGACGGTGGCGCTGGTGGGCTCCTCCGGGGCCGGAAAGAGCACGCTTGCCTCCCTCCTGTCGCGCTTCCACGACGTCACGGGTGGACAGGTGCTCCTGGATGGCGTGGACGTGCGCCGGGTGGCTCTCCGGGAACTGCGTGGCGCCGTGGGACTCGTCCCCCAGGAACCCATGCTCTTCGAGGGTTCAGTCCGGGAGAACCTGCGCTACGGACGCCCTCAAGCCACGGATGCGGAGATCGAGACGGCTGCGCGGGAGGCCCGGGCCCACGACTTCATCGTCTCGTTTCCCCGAGGCTACGAGGAGCGGGTGGGAGAACGGGGCGTGACCCTGTCCGCTGGCCAGCGGCAACGGGTGGCCATTGCCCGCGTGCTTCTCAAGGCCCCCAGGATCCTCATTCTGGACGAGGCCTCGAGCGCTCTGGACGCCGAGTCCGAACGCCTGGTTCAGGACGCGCTCGAGCGCCTGATGGTGGGCCGGACCACGCTCGTCATCGCCCACCGCCTCTCCACCATCGTCCGGGCCGACCGGATCGTGGTGCTGGACCGCGGGCGGATCGTGGGAAGCGGGACCCACGCCCAGCTCCTGGCGGAAAACGAGCTCTATGCCCGCCTCTACCGTCGTCAGTTCGAGGCCGAGGACGTCTCCGCTTCGCCTTCCGCCGAGGTGGCGTCTCCCGAGGAGGCGGCCTCGGTGGTCGACTGACCCGTTTCACGGGAGTGGAGGAGGTGCTCCAGCTCCCCCATCCGGGCCTCCGCATCCCGCTCACCCAGGTCCATGAGGCGGTTCACGTACCCGGGTTCGAAGAGGACGAAGGAGAGAAGGTCCGGGCTCCGGGTCCGATCGGTTCCGAGCCCCCGCAGGAGGAAACGGAAGAACCGCGGAAGCTCGATTTCGAAGTCCGCGGCGAGCTTCCCCAGGTCGACGGAGGGCCGCAGGGTGACGATGTCCACCACCCGAAGGTCTCCCCGCGCCGCCGGTGGAACCCTGTCCAGAAGGTCGTTGGTCTGCTCCACGCGCCAGCTGTCCTGGTCCAGAAGATCGAGGAAGACGGCGTTCATGAGCTGGCCGGCCACCTGGGCCGGGGGAGGATAGCCCTCGACCTGGGGGCGGCCCTCCTCCTCCTCGGTGCGGGCGAAGCGGGTGGAAATGGCCAGGATCCGGCTGGCTCCCAGGCGAAGGGCCGGAGAGAGAGGAGCCGAAAGCCGGATGCCACCGTCGCCGTACCACTCCCCGTGAATGGATACCGCCGGGAAAATGAGCGGGAGGGCGGCGGAGGCCAGGATGTGGTCCACCGTGATCCGCTCGAGGCGTGCGCGGCGCATCGGACGTTCCCAGGGCACGAGCCCATCCCGGCCCTCCACCCAGGTAATGGACCGCCCCGTCGTGTAGGACGAGGTGCTGATGGCCAGAGCCCGGAGACGGCCGGAGTCCAGGTTGGCCCGGATCCCCGCGATGGGCGCATCGCTTCGACGCCCGGCGTCCAGTGCCCGAAGCAGAAAGGTCCTGAGCGGCGCCGTGTCGACGAGGCTGCGCATCTCGCCTCCTCCCCTGCGGATGAGCCCCCCGGAGACGAGCTGCAGGCCCCAGCGCATCAGGTTCCGGGTCAGATGGGGAGAGTCCACCCGGAAGACGTTCTCGATCCGGAGGCTGGCCCAGAGCTCCGAGAGGTCGTGGACGGCTTCGGCGAACGAGCCCGGGTGGGCGGCCAGGTGGACGGCATTGATGGCCCCGGCCGAAACCCCCGTGATGATGGGCACCTGGAGATCCGGCATCCGGCGGGCCAGGGCCCGGAGCATCCCGACCTGGTAGGCCGCCCGTGCACCGCCGCCCCCCATGACGAGGGCGAGTTCGCCAGGGTCGGTCGCCGGTAGGTCAGGGGCGGTGGACATCTGCGGGAGCCTCGTGCGGGGGCCTCGTGTGGGGGGCTTGCGGGAGGAAGTCATGAGGGCGGGGCGACCGGCGGGGCGGCGCACCACCGGTCAGCTGGCCTCCGGGGCTCAGAACACGGCCGCTTCCATCAGCCCGCGGCCAATGGCGGCCACCCCGGACCAGATCAGCCCGAAGGCCACCAGCGTCCCCACCAGGTGGGGAGCGTAGGTCCGTGCCTCGGGGGGGCGCCGACGCATCACCGATGCCGGGATCTGCGCGACCACGGCAGCCATGAGCATCAGGAAGATGTGGCCGATGAGAGCCGGGTAGAAACGTCCCGAGACCAGGAGGACGAAGCCGAGGAGCACCTGGAGGTGGAGGAGCCCCGCGAACGAGACCGCGGCGATCCTCATCCCGCGTCCGTAGGGGCGCTTCGTGATCAGGCCCGCAAGGGCCCAGACGAGGGCCACGACGCCGGCGGCCAGAACGAGGTACCGAAGGCCCGAGTGGGCGTGAAGGAGTCCGGTGAGCATGGCGGCTGTCGGGGGCGGGGTGGAGGGGAACAGCGGGGGGAGACCGACGATGTGCCCCCAATGATAGACGGGCGGAGGGTCCCGGGGAACCGGGAATCCCTGCAAAGCCTCAGTCGCCGCCCAGCGCCCGGTGGACCAGGCTCTTCACCTCCTCGTCCAGGTCCTCGAGCCTCAGCATCCACTGGAGGTAGTCAGGGGCCGTGGCCGCCACCTCGGCCAGAGGGCGTTCCGCGTGCTTGCCCCGCCGAAGGAGGAGGCTTCCGTCAGGCGCCGCCTTGAACCACCGATCCACCTCCGTCTCGAAGGGCCGGATCTCGTCACAGTAGGCGTTCAGTCCGTCCAGATCGCGGGGAAGATGGCCATAGCGCTGGAGCTGGGCGCCCAGAACGGCTGCGGTGGCCCGGATGTCGGCGAGAGCCGAGTGGGCGTCCTCCAGTTCCCGTCCCAGGTAGAAGCGGGCGGCCGCCGACAGGTCTCGGGGCTCCTCCCGGTGGAAGATCATCTGGACGTCCACCACCTGGCGTTCCCGTGTGGGAAAGGCCACGCCCGCGCGCCGGAACTCCGCCAGCAGCATGGGAAGGTCGAACCGGCGAACGTTGAAGCCGGCCAGGTCGCAGGGATCGAGGAGCTCCGCCAGGCTTCGGGCCACCGAGGCGAAGGAGGGCTCCTGGGCCACGTCAGCGTCGGAGATCCCGTGGACTGCCGTGGCCTCGGGCTCGATGGGAATCCCGGGATTGAAGCGCCGGACTCGCTCGAACACGTCGCCGCCAGGAGAGAGCCGGATCAGGGCCATCTCGATGATCCGGTCCGTCCCGACCCTGAGGCCGGTGGTTTCCAGATCGAAGAAGGCGAGGGGCCGCTCCAGGGGGATGGGAAACGGTACGGGGTCGGCCATGGAGATCGGGGGCAGGAGGAACCGGAACCAGGGGCTGGAACGAGGGAACGTGCAGATCCAGTCGGGTAAAGGGAAGGGTGGCCCGAACGGGAAGGGTAGCCAATGGGAAGGCTGGCCCGAACGACGTCGCAGGATCGACGGGTCCGCGGGGCGGCGCCATGGCACGAGGCCGCGCCCGGCTCCCAGGGACCTGCCCATGTCCCTGCCCTGTCCCTGCCCATGTCCCTGCCCTGTCCCTGCCCATGTCCCTGCCCTGTCCCTGCCCGGCTGCTCCCCGCGCCTGCCTCCCTCCCCCGACTCCCCTGTCCGGCCCGACATCATGAACCACGTCCCCGACTCTCCCGCCGCGCTCGACATCCAGGCCATCTGCATCCCGGAACCGGGCGGACCCGAGGTCCTGGCCTTCACCCGGGTGCAGCTGCCCCCGCTCCTCCCTGACCAGGTCCGGGTGCGGGTGCGGGCATCGGGGCTCAACCGGGCGGACCTGCTGGAGCGTCGCGGTGGGTATGCCCCTCCGCCTGGAGCCCCGCCCCGGGTCCCTGGCCTCGAATACGCGGGGGTCGTGGAAGCCGTGGGGTCGGCGTGCACCCTTCGCCAGGTCGGGGACCGGGTCATGGGAATTGTGGCCGGAGGCGCCTACGCGGAGGTGCTCCACGTGGCGGAGCGGGAAACGCTTCGCGTCCCTGAGGCCAGCGACCTCGTGGAGGCGGCGGCCATTCCCGAGGCCTTCCTCACGGCCTGGGACGCTGCGTTCCGGCAGGGGGGGCTCGCGCCCGGCGAAACGCTCCTCGTGCACGCCGTGGGGAGCGGCGTGGGGACGGCGGCTCTCCAGCTCGGACGATGGGCAGGAGCCCGGGTGATCGGGACCTCGCGCACGGCGGAGAAGCTGGACCGTGCCTCCGAACTGGGACTCGAGCACGGTGTCCTGACAGGGACGGAAGAGGTGCACGCTTCCTGGCCGGCCCAGGTTCGCGCCGCCTCCGGAGGACACGGGGTGGACGTGGTGCTGGACCTTGTGGGGGGAGGCTACGCGCCGGGAACCCTGGACACCCTGGCCCCGGGGGCGCGCTGGATCGTGGTCGGGGTTCCGTCTGGCCGCGAGGCTTCCCTCGACCTTCGGCGGCTGATGGCGCTTCGCGCGGGCCTGCGGGGCACCATGCTTCGGTCCCGGGCGCCCGAGGAGAAGGCGGACCTGGCCCGCGGCTTCGAGGCCACCGTGATGCACGGGTTCGACCGGGGGGCACTCCGCCCCGTGGTCGACCGGGTATTCCCGGCGGAGGAGGTTGTGGAGGCCCACCGCCTCATGGAGTCCAACCGGAACTTTGGAAAGATCCTCCTGACCTGGCCCTCGTAGGACTTCACCCTCGCAGGACCAGGCCGTCGCAGGACCAGGCCGTCGCAGGACCTGGCCCTCGCAGGACCTGGCCCTCGTTGGCGCGGTCGCTTCTCCCCAGTACCGCTCGCCCCCGGTGCCGCTAGCCCTGGCCCTCCCGCGGATCGGGGAGGCCAAGGGCCTGGGCAATGATGCGGGCCTGCTTGGCCTCGTGCGCCTTGGAACGCCCCTCGGCGGTGGAGGCCCGGTCGGACCGGGATACCGGGCGAATGGGAAGGTCCCGGGGAACCACGGCGCGCAGGCGCGGACCGATGTAGGTCATGGCCCCCATGTTGCGCGGTTCCTCCTGCACCCAGATGACCTCGGTGAGGTTGGGGTACATGGCCAGGAGGGCCTCCAGCTCCTCTGCGGGGAAGGGATAG
>Ga0114946_10003694_pt1 | contig 10245 bp, 10 predicted proteins | sample WalLakDeSediment_FD_88676 | JGI IMG/M metagenome (GOLD analysis project Ga0114946, IMG submission 88676) | Lake sediment microbial communities from Walker lake, Nevada to study Microbial Dark Matter (Phase II) - Walker Lake 11/02/13 Deep Sediment | ecosystem: Environmental > Aquatic >...
CTAACTTCCAACCTCAAGCATGGCGCAGAGCTCAGCGAATGGATACTTATAATAACGATAGCTGGTTTGAAAAATAAAATTGATTTAAAGATGTTACCGTAAGCCTGGAGTGAACGTAAAGCGAGCAGCTTAGAAGTGGCGGCGAAGCAAAGCCTTGCACAGGCCGGACTGCAGGATGCAGTCCGCCGAACTCCAGCGCAAGCGAATGGTGAGGGAAGCCTTCGTGCAAGGATGAAGCAGAGGCGCACAAACTTCTGCGCACAGCGATCAGTGAATGAAGGCTTCCGGTTAAGGCTGCCATTAATCTTTACTGTAGTCCCGGAACAAAATTTGAGTTAGCGATTAATGGAAGATGGCTTATTGTAACGATAGCCGGCTTGATAAATAAAATTTGATTTATGGTGAGGGAAGCATTAATTATATAAGCTTATGCTGATGAAGTTTGTTGTAGAGGTTGCGAATCGAAATATTGAGCCGTCTTGCAGCCTCGGCCTTGTTTCCTCCCGTTTCCCGAAGAACCATGATAAGCACATTTTTTTCCCAGTTGCGGTGCAGATCTTTCAGTGTTCCCTCTAAAGAAGCCGAATCTGACTCAATTTCTGTTTCAGGAGCAACAATAAAAGGCATCATCAGGTGTTTTTCTTCAATAATATACTCTTCTCGATCGAGGTTGATCAATGCCCTGGTAATAACGTTCTGCAGTTCGCGCATATTCCCCGGCCAATCATACTCTTTGAGACGGCGATATACTGCAGGGGTGACCTCAACCACTGTACGTCCGTAATCCTGGGCATAGCGGGATAAAAAATGGGAAACCAGAAGCGGAATATCGCTCTTTATCTCCCTTAATGGTGGCATTTCAATTGGAAAAACATTTAGGCGATAGTAGAGGTCTTTGCGGAAAAGCTCCTGATCAACCATTTTTTCAAGATCTGCATTCGTTGCTGTAATCACCCTTACATCGATGCTGCGGGTACGTGATTCGCCGACCCTGATTATTTCACCTTCCTGGATTGCCCGCAGCAGCCGGGCCTGGGCCTCCAGGCTCATAGCCCCAATTTCATCCAGAAAAAGAGTACCTGAGTCAGCTTCTTCAAAGTAACCTTTTCGCCCTCCCTTTTTAGCTCCGGTAAAAGCACCGTCGGCATAACCAAATAGCTCGCTCTCGAGCAGCGTGTCGGTTAACGAAGCACAATTAACCCTGATGAACGGTTTTTCCGCTCTTTCACTGGCATGGTGGATCGCGTGGGCAAATAGCTCTTTTCCTGTACCGCACTCCCCACGCAGCAAAACACAGGCCGGCGTGGCCGCAGCCTGCGTTGCTCTATCGATTGCTTCCTTGATCTGGTTGCTGTTTCCGATAATGTCATCAAAACTGAATCGTGACTCCAGCTTCCTGACCAATCTGCGGGTCCTTTCAAGTTCCTCCATTACCCGACGCAGTTCGGATATATCGTGAATAACGCCTACACTACCTTTAAGTTCACCCTTGATAATCAGGGGGGCGCAGCTTACAATCACTTCCCGGCGAAAAGGGCCGACTTTCATCCGTACACCTTTAATCGGTTTCCCCGTCAGTAAGACACGCATATGCACACTTTCGCCTTCGGCAATATCAACTGTGGCCGGTTTATGTAATACCTGGTCCTCGGTCATGCCCGTAATGCGGGTATAAGCACGGTTAATCATGATCCCGATTCCATTTTCATCTACTACGGAAACAGCATCGGAAAGCGAATCTATAATCGTCTGCAGTAAAAGTTTGCTGTCGCCTTCGCCCGCCAGAGATGATACCCTGTCTTTTGCCATTTCTGCTTTACCCCCGCTTCTAGATTATACACGACCGCAAGCCGGGCCGCTCAAATTAACTCTTTGAAGCTTGCCTCGTTGATTATCTCCACACCCAGGTCACGGGCTTTATTGAGCTTGCTTCCGGGCTCGTCACCGGCAACAAGGTAATCGGTCTTCTTGCTGACCGATGAGCTGACCCTGCCACCGTTTTCTTCAACCAGTGCTGCTGCTTCATCACGGGTGAAATCCTGCAGAGAACCGCTGAAAACAAAAACCTTCCCTGCCAGCCCTTTTCGTTCCTTTTGAACAACCGGTTCGGTAAAGTTAACCCCGGCTTGTTTCAGTTTATCAAGGACAGGTCCGGTATCCGCAGTTTTAAAAAACTTGACCACCGCTTCACCAATCTTCGGCCCGATTTCTTCTACTTCAATCAGCTCTTCTTCACCGGCTGCACGAAGCTGATTCATGGTTCCAAAGCGCTCAGCCAGCAAACGAGCTGCTTTTTCGCCTACAAAACGGATCCCAAGGCCGAAGAGCAATCGCCGCAATGGATTGTCTTTGCTTTTATCGATTGCCCTGACCAGGTTTTCGGCAGACTTTTCAGCAATACGCGGTAAATCAGTCAGCTGTTCAGCGGTTAAATAATAAAGGTCGCCCACATCCCTGACCAGGCCGCTGTTATATAGCAGTTCAGCCATAGCCGGTCCCATTCCTTCAATATCCATCGCCCTGCGTGATGCAAAATGAACCAGTTTTTCGACCAGTTGGGCCGGGCAGGAAAGGTTAAGGCAGCGTCGGGCGGCTTCACCGCTCAAACGCACTGTGTCCGAGCCACAGGAAGGGCAGTTCCGGGGCATTATAAATTCGCTTTCATTCCCGGTGCGTTTTTCTTTAACGACTTTAAGCACCTCGGGAATTATTTCTCCCGCTTTTCGAACCACTACAATATCACCGATCATGATCTCTTTTTCTGCAATTAAGTCCTCATTATGCAAACTGGCTCGCTGAACAGTCGTTCCGCTCAAAGTAACCGGTTCGAGCAGTGCTACCGGCGTGATCGCCCCCGTACGGCCTATGTTAACCCTGATATCTAAAACCCTGGTCATTTTTTCTTCAGGCGGGTATTTATATGCTATCGCCCATCGCGGGCTCCTGGCTGTGCTGCCGAGGGATTTCTGTAATTCAAGGTCATTTACCTTGACTACGACACCATCAATCTCGTAAGGCAGATCCGGCTTTTTATCCTGCCACCTGCGACAGTACTGCCATACCTCCTTCAGCCCGTTGCAAATCGTGCGGTGTGGATTGACCGGTAGCTTTATTTTTTCCAGGAAGTCGAGCAAATCTGACTGATAAGACAGATTAAGGCTATGTTCGCCAAGCCCATAAATAAAAATACGTAGGGGCCGTTTTGCGGTCAGGCGTGGATCCAGCTGGCGCAGAGAACCGGCAGCAGCATTACGGGGGTTGGCAAAGATCAGCAAACCCTCTTCCTCACGCCGGAGATTAAGTTTTTGAAAATCTTTACGATTTATGTAAACTTCACCCCTGGCTTCAAGGGTCAGCGGTTCGGGAAGATGCAGAGCGATCTGCCGGACCGTACGCAGGTTTTGGGTTATATCCTCTCCGGTGTAGCCGTCGCCACGGGTAGAACCGCGCTTGAAAACACCCTTTTCATATTGCAGGGATACAGCAAGGCCATCGATTTTCAGTTCACAGAAATACTCAATATTCTCAAGCCCGCTCAATTTACGAACCCGGGCATCAAAATCAGCCAACTCTTCTTCATTAAACGCATTGTCCAGACCAAGCATCGGTATTTTATGCTCAAGTGAATCAAAGGTTTCCAGCGGTTTAGCACCTATCCGGCGCGTAGGTGAATCGGGATCCTGCAGTTCAGGAAATGCTTCTTCCAGATCCTGCAGTTCACGCATCAGCTGATCAAACTTCCGGTCATCGATTAATGGTTGATCAAGGACATGGTAATAATAGTTGTGCTCATCTATTTTGCGGCGCAGGGAAAGCACTTTTTCCTTCGCTTTATCGATTTCGGCTTTTGCCATCATATCTCCCCACCTATATTATGCCATTTTAAAAAGTGCTTCTCAACGTTCAGTTGACGACAGTTTCTCATGATTTTTCCCACGGGCCACCCTGATGGAGGTTTCAATTAGTTGAATCCATGCCAACCCTACGCTTAGATACAAGAAGAAAAAGCCTACGTTATGTAAAGCAGGAGAAAATCGGGCTTTGCCTGACAGAAGCAGGAAAAATCCTGTCAGCACGGTAAAGAACTGGAAACGGGAAAAAGGGCTTGGTTGGAAATTCGCCGCCCCCATAGTTATGGTCAGGATCCTTTTCTCTTTTCTTTCTTCATATATAGCCGCAGCGCGGATCCTGTCGGCAATAAAAATTCCAGCCTGGGGAATGACAATTAAAATTATAAATGCTGCCGGTAGCAGCCCGCTGATTAAAACCAGGATACCGGCCCAGCCACCTAACAGCCAGTCAACGGCGTGATCAAAATAAGCTCCACGGCGCGAGACCAGGTTTCTGGCCCTGGCCAGGATTCCATCAAAACAATCGGTCAGGGCGGCAGCTATAAGGACAGTCAACTGTATCTCCAGTGAAATCCCGGATAGATACATGACAACTGCAACGCACACCAGGATGGCTCGCAGCGCAGTTAAGTGGTTCGGCTGTACCCAACTTGGCATTAAAAATAAGACAAGCGGGCCAAGATAACGATCCCTCAGGGATTCTTCGCCTTTGGAAATCCAATCTCCAAGCCAAATCATATGATTGGCCTCCCACTAAATAATTCTTGATCCTCCTCCTTTATCCTTTATTTATAACCCGGGATTAAGCGGCTCGGGTACTTTTTAATTATGATGCAACGAATCGGTTAGGAGTACTTTATTTTCGAGGCAATTCGAGACCTGATGCAATTCGGGGCCTTGACAATATTACAGATTGAAGTATACTGAGTATAGAATACATAACGACCGGTCGGTTTAATGGAAGGAAACAGATGAATAACGATAAACGCAGCATCCAGACACGAAACGCTATACTAAATGCAGCCACTAACTGCTTTGCCGCTTTCGGTTACAGCGCCACCGGCGTTGCCGAAATTTGCAACAAGGCAATGGTCAGCAAAGGTGCTTTTTACTATCACTTTGAAAGCAAGGAAGCGGTCTTTTTAGAACTGATCGATGCCTGGCTAAGCAACCTGGAACGCACTCTTGAAGAGGTTGTTTCCCGGACCGAGACTGTCCCTGAAGGTTTGCTTGAAATGGCCGATAATATCCAACCTGTAATCGAAAATAATCCCGAAATTATGGGCCTGTTTCTCGAGCTTTGGACCCAGGCCAGTCGTAACGAAAAAGTCCGTTCAGCGACCATTGCTCCTTACCATCGCTATCAGGAAATATTTGCTGAATTAATACAGCGTGGCATTAACGAAGGAACTTTCAAACCGGTCGAACCTGTAATAGCCGGCCAACTTTTACTTTCACTTTTCAGCGGAATTTTCCTCCAGGCTGCTTTGGAGCCGGGCGGCGCAAATTGGGGCTGGATAATGCATGAAAGTTTAAATATACTTCTTAAAGGATTAAGTGAGGATTGATTGATATGATTCTTGTTACCGGTGCTACCGGACATCTGGGTAATGTGCTTGTTCGAGAACTGATCTCCTCCGGTGAAAAGGTCAGAGCGCTGGTCCAACCCGGAGAAGCTCTTCTTTCCATACAGGGAATGCCAATCGAAATTATAATAGGCGATGTCCTCGATCGGAATTTGCTTAGAAAAGCAATGCAGCAAGTAAAAACAGTATTTCACCTCGCCGGAGTGATCGCCATCAGGCCGGGAATGGAAAATATCATGCGGAAGGTTAACGTTGAGGGAACCCGCAATGTGGCAGAAATTGCCCTCGAAAGCGGGGTGGAAAGGCTGGTGCATGTAAGCTCGGTTCATGCTTTCCGCCGTGAACCGCACGGCATAACTATTGATGAAAAAACGCCTTTAGCCCTTGACAGTCAGAACGGCTCTTATGATCGAACCAAAGCCGAAGGAACTAAAGCTGTTCTCGAAGTGGTAAAAGAAGGCCTTGATGCAGTCATCGCCTGCCCAAGCGGGATAATCGGCTCGCATGATTACCTGAATTCTGAAATGGGTAAAACCCTGGTCTCGTTTGCCAGTCGTAAAATGGATGTTTTAGTTGATGGAGCATACGACTTTGTCGACGTCAGAGATGTGGCCCGGGGTTTGATTCAGGCCAGGGAGAAAGGCGTCAGGGGAGAAATATACATCCTTTCCGGAACCCGTGTAACAATCGATGACCTGCACCGAATGGCACAAAAAACGGCCGGTATCCGTTCACCGCGAATCAGGGTACCGATGAAGCTGGCTATGTTGGCAACGCTTTTAATCCAAAGACTCTATTATTTACTTAAAATAAATTCACGCTACACAGTCTATGCCCTGCAAACACTGGTTGACAATTCCGTGTTCAGTTATCATAAAGCCTGGCGTGACCTCGACTACAGGCCGCGACCGCTTGTCGAAGCTGTAATAGATTTTCTGACATGGTGGAACCTCCAGCAAAAAACATCCGGAGAAAAACCAAAAGGTAAATTTATGAAAGCCCGGAGGGTTAATGCAATCAAAGATACAACCGGTTTTTAAAGCCGCTCCTTAAACCTCTCAAAAACATACTCAGTGATATTGTCCAGTGGTTCACCGGGAGTGAAAACCTGGTCTGCGTTTCCTTTTTTCAGCAGTTCTTCAGCATCATCCTCTGGGATAATCCCGCCAACGAGCATAAGAACATCACCCATCCCGTTATCCTGAAGCATCCTCTTAATCCGCGGCACCAGGGTCATGTGAGCCCCGGAAAGAATGCTTAACCCGACCACGTCGACATCTTCCTGAAGCGCAGTTTCAGCAATCTGTTCAGGCGTCTGATGAAGTCCGGTGTAGATGACCTCAAAACCGGCATCACGCAGGGCTCTGGCCACGACCTTGGCTCCCCGATCATGCCCGTCCAGGCCCGGCTTGGCAACCAGTATTCTTACCTTTCTTTCACTCACATAATCACCCCTCACGTAATACACAGTTCAGAAAAAAAACATCATGACTCTCTGACTTCTGATTTCTTAAAACAGCGGTTTTTCCCTGTATTCTCCGAACACTTCCTTCAAGGCAGCAACAATCTCGCCCTCCGTGACATATACCTTAACCGCTTCCAGGATCTTTGGAATCAGGTTGTCACCGCCTGCAGCTGTCTGCTTCAGTCTTCCAAGGCTGCGCTTTACAGCATCCCCGTCACGTTTCGCTTTCAACTGCTTCAGACGCCTGACCTGCTTTTCTTCTACGTCTGGATCAATTTTTAGCAGATCAATCTGCACCTTTTCACCACTGTTATAGCGGTTTACCCCCACTACCACCTGCCTGCCCTGATCAACACTCCGCTGATATTCATAAGCGGCGTCAGCAATCTCCTGCTGGAAAAAGCCGCAGTCAATTGCGGGGAGCACCCCTCCCAGGTCATCTATACGCCGGAAATATTCTTCAGCCTCTGCTTCCAGTTGATTGGTCAGCGTTTCGATAAAGTAGGAACCGGCAAGGGGATCGATCGTGTTGGCCACTCCACTCTCGTAAGCGATGACCTGTTGGGTACGCAGAGCTATTTTAACCGCTTTCTCCGTAGGAAGGGCCAGCACCTCGTCCATAGAATTGGTATGCAGCGACTGTGTTCCCCCAAGGACAGCTGAAAGGCCCTCGATAGTTGTACGCACAATATTGTTTTCAGGTTCCTGGGCCGTCAGGCTGCAGCCCGCTGTCTGGGTATGAAAGCGCATTTTCAGCGAGCGTTCATCTTTTGCACCGTAGCACTCTTTCATGCGGCGGGCCCAAATACGGCGGGCAGCCCGGTATTTACAGATCTCCTCAAAAAAATCGATATGGGCATTAAAGAAAAACGATAAGCGCGGCGCGAAGCGGTCTACATCTAATCCGGCCTTGATTCCGGCTTCAACATAAGCAAAGCCGTCGGCCAGGGTAAAGGCGAGTTCCTGGGCAGCAGTCGAACCGGCTTCCCGAATATGGTAACCACTGATGCTGATCGTATTCCAGCGTGGCACGTGATCGGCGGAAAAAGCAAATATATCGGTAATCAGGCGCATCGAGGGTTCAGGAGGAAAGATCCACGATTTCTGGGCAATGTATTCCTTCAGGATATCGTTTTGGATTGTACCGCCTACCTTATCCAGGCTGATACCCTGCTTTTCAGCATTAGCAAGGTAAATGCACCAGAGAATAGAAGCAGGCCCGTTTATGGTCATCGATGTGGTTACCTGGTCGACCGGAATCCGATCAAAGAGTATTTCCATATCTTCCAGTGAATCAATGGCCACCCCGCAGCGGCCCACTTCACCCAGCGAGCGTTCGCTGTCAGAATCATACCCCATAATGGTCGGCATATCGAAGGCGACACTTAAACCGGTCTGGCCCTGTTCCAGCAGGTAGCGGTAGCGGCGGTTGGAATCGTAAGCGTCGCCAAAGCCGGAAAACTGGCGCATCGGCCAGACCCGCCCACGGTACATATTGGCCTGCACACCCCTGGTATAGGGATAACTGCCCGGAAAACCGATCTCTTCCTCATAATCGATATTTACGGTGTCAAGCAGAGTATACAGCGTATCTAACTTGCCTGCCGGAAACTGTAATAAAAGGGCCGCTTCGCTCTTCCATCCGGCTTACCTCTTCCTGCCAATTCACTTTTTTATCAGCAATTCGATCAGATTTGTTTTTATCCATTACTTAGCCACCCTTTTCTGCGTCATCGCCATAAAAATTGATCTTTTCGAGCAGGTCACCGGCTGCACTGTATGGATCCAGTTGGCGATGGACAATCTTTTCGACCAGGCTTTCCAGCTCAATCTTTTCTTTAACCTGGTCCCAGATGCGGTTCTTGACCAGGTATTCAACTCGCTCGGTCAGTTCGCGACTGACTCTCACGCGTCATATTTCCAGCAGGCGTCCGCTTTTTTCAATATGCTGGCGGTGTTCCTGAAGGGCTCTCCAGAGTTCTTCAATCCCCTCGTTTTTCACCGACACAGTCGGTATTACCGGTGGACGCCATGCTGCATTCTTTTTCATATCAAGCATCATATTTATCTCTGTAACCATTCTATCAGCGCCGGGCAGATCCGATTTGTTGACGGCAAAAACATCGGCTATTTCCATGATTCCCGCCTTTATAGTCTGTAAACTGTCTCCACTGGCAGGTGTAAGTACCACAATTGTTGTATCAGCTGTTTTAACAATGTCAACCTCTGATTGGCCAACACCTACAGTCTCGATCAGAATTATATCTTTACCGAAGGCATCAAGGACCTGGATCGCTTCCCTGGTAGCCCTTGAAAGACCGCCTAAACTGCCCCTCGTACCCATACTGCGAATAAAAATATCCTGATCCAGGGCATGATCCTGCATCCGAATTCGATCACCTAATATGGCTCCACCGCTGAAAGGGCTTGTCGGGTCAACTGCAATTGCGCCAACTGTCAGGCCGTCCTTCCGCAGCTGCTTCAAAAGCCAGTCAACCAGAGAACTTTTTCCGGAGCCCGGTGCTCCGGTTACACCAATCACGTAAGCATTTGCTGTGCGCGGATAAATATCTTTAAGCAGCTCCCTCTTACCGGGATCGTCATTTTCCACAAGCGAAATTAGCCTTGCAGCTGCACGTCTGTTACCCTCCAGTAGTTCTGCAACCAGTTGCTGCATTTATCCTCCTCGTTAACCTTTGGATTCAATAATCTATGCTTAATGTACCTGTTAATGTTTTTTAATGCTATTTTATATGCATTAATAATCTATTCCCATACAGCATTCTACTCCCTTATCGTAATGATGCTTGATTGCGCGCACTTCACTGACCATATCAGCAATTTTAACCAGTTCCGCAGAAGCACCCCTTCCGGTCAGTATTACCGAAACCCGATCCGGTTTCTTTTTCAGTAGATTTAATAGTTCCTCTTCTGCAATTAATCCATAATCGACTGCCACGTTAATCTCATCCAGGACAACCATATCATAATCGCCGCTCAGGATCGCTTTTTCAGCCCTTGCAAAACCTTCTTTCGCCAGCTCTGTATCAACCGGATCCGGGTTATCCCGACACACAAAACAGTCTCGACCGGCTCGGACTACAGTCAGGTTAGGCATATGTTCGGTGGCCAGAAACTCCCCGAAATCGCGCCCTTTCATAAAATGAATCATAAAAACACGGTAACCGTGACCGAGGGCCAGAACAGCCTGGCCTACTGCCGAAATGGTCTTACCCTTGCCGTCACCGGTAAACACCATGATCAGACCCGGCTTTTCAGTAGTCATTTAAGGTACTCCTTTCATATGCTACGAAATTTTAAGTAAGCAGATACCGTGAAATTA
>Ga0114946_10003695_pt1 | contig 10244 bp, 5 predicted proteins | sample WalLakDeSediment_FD_88676 | JGI IMG/M metagenome (GOLD analysis project Ga0114946, IMG submission 88676) | Lake sediment microbial communities from Walker lake, Nevada to study Microbial Dark Matter (Phase II) - Walker Lake 11/02/13 Deep Sediment | ecosystem: Environmental > Aquatic > Freshwater...
CCAGGGCGACGTTGCCGAAACCCTCCGCCACGGCCGTATGCAGCAGCACGTCCGCCCAGCCCATCTGCGCCTGCACGTCGGCCGGGGCGAGCGCGCCCAGGAAGTGGACGTGCGCCGCCAGCCCCAGCGCGTGGCGCGCGAAGGCGAGCGCCTCCAGGTAGGCGCCCGCGCCCACGATGCGGTACTCGCAGGCCACCCCCTGGTCCTGCAGCAGGCGCACGGCCTGCAGCGCGTACTCGTACCCCTTTTCCCACGTCAGCCGCCCCACGCTGAGAATGCGCAGCGGCCGCGCCTCCGCCGGGGGTAGCCGTTCATCCCCGCTGTGGCCGGTCTCTGACCGCGCCGCCTGACTGGCGCGGTCGGAGACCGGCCAGAGCAGGGGGGGCTGGACGCTTACCGCCGGGGAATCCGCTGGCGTGCCTGGCGGCGGGCTGAAAACGGCCGTATCAATCGCCGGCGGGATCAGCGCGTGCGGCGTGTCGGGCGGGCAGCCCCGCTCCTGCGCCCGCCGCCACAGCCCTTCGCCCAGCAGGTGCAGCCCGTCCGCCTGCGCCCACACCTCCCGGTAATAGTCGCGCTCTTCCAGCCCCACCCGGTTGAGGTCGTAGCCGCGGAAGCTGACGCTCAGCCGGCAGCCCAGCAGTTCCTTCAGCTCCATGCGCTCCGGCGCCAGGGCCCCAAAGGCCACGTGCACGATCTCCGGCTGCAAGATGATCAGCTCAGCGTCCAGGTAAAGGCGCGCCAGAATGCGCCCCCCCAGCCGCCGCCGGCCGTGCGCCAGGTAGCGCCGGCAGCCGCGCGGTTGGCGCAGCGCGCAGCGCAGCAGCGCCGCCGGCCACAGCAGCGCCGCCAGCCAGCGCGGCCGGTGGGGCCACGTCACGTGCACGCGCCGCCGCGCGTCCGGCTGCCGCGCCAGCTCCGGGAAATGGGCCCACGCCTCCGCCGGGCTGCGCCCGCAGACCACGTGCACGTCCCAGCCGCGCGCCCGCAGCCCCAGAAATTTGTGGACGATAAAGGTTTCCGACAGCTTCGGAAAGGTGGGTACGAGCAATACCAGGCGCGTCATCGCTCGCGCTGCTCCTGGGGCGCGTCGCTTGCGATTGTGACCCACGCTTTGAGGTGCTCGGAGACTTGCGCCACGCTTTGCCCCATGCCGAACAGGCGCCCGAACACGTCGACGGCAATCAGCTTGGCGACCTGGTAGGGCGGCTGGGCGCGCAGCATATACGCTTCCGCTTCCGGCGAGAGGCGCAGCAGCCCGGCCACGTAGCCGCCCTGGAAATAGCCGGCGCGCGTGCGCACGCTGCGCAGCCCGTACATCGGGAAGCCGCTTTTGCGCTTGCGCAGCAGCGCCGGCGGCAAATGCGGCGCGGCGGCGCGCCGCACGATCGCCTTGTCGACCAGGAAGGGATGCTTGGGGTTGTAGAGCCGCCAGGTGCGCCCGATTTTGCGCTGGACCGGCAGGTTGATGGCGAAGCGCACCAGCTCTTCGTCCAGGAAGGGGAAGCGCGACTCGATGCTGGCCAGCATGCCCATGCGGTCGTTGCGGTGCAGCAGCCCAATCAGCCCCTCGCGCAGCATCTGGATCGTCAGATATTGCTCGGCGCGCTGCGCGGGAGGCACGAACGCGTACGCCTCGTAGCCGATCGCGCGCAGCCGCTGCCGCTCGAAGCCCTGCACCGCCAGGTTGAGGAAGCCCTCGGTGCTTGGCGTTGTTTCCGGGAATAGATAGGCGCGCAGCTCGGGCAGCAGGCCGTAGCCGGCTTTCATGAGGTTGACCGGCGCCGCCAAATATTTTTGAAAGCGCCGCGCGAGCAGCTTGGGATAGCCCAGAAACAGCTCGTCCGCCCCTTCGCCGGTGAGCACCGCTTTGACTCCCTGGGCGCGCGCGGCCTGGGCGACGCGCGCAAAGGGGGCCGCGTTGGTGTGCGTGATGAGCGGTACTTCGTAGTGCCAGGTGGTTTGGGCCCAGTCGTCGATCAGCATCTCCGGGGTGAAGCGCGCCTCGAACAACGGCCGTTGCACGTGCGCGCTCAGCAGTTGGGCGTCGCCGAACTCGGAGTGGCGTCCCACCACGTTGGCGGTGAACAGCGCCAGGTTGGGGTCCTGCGCCGCCGCCAGCGCCCCAATCAGCCCGGAATCGATCCCGCCGCTGACGAAGGCGCCCATTGGCGCGTCGCTCATCAGCATGCCCTTCACGCTGCGCGCCAGCAGCTCGCCAAACAGCTCGTCCAGCGCCGGCTGCGGCATCCGCCGCAGCGCGTTGTAGGTCGCCGGATCGACGTCGGCGAAGATGTCGTAGTAGGTCTCCGGCGGCCGGGGCGCTTCGCCGGCGCGGCAGGTGATGCTGGTTCCCGGCGGTACCAGGTTGACGTCGCTGAAAATCGTGTAGGCGCTGGCGTGCTCGCCGCTGCCCACCATGGCGTAGAGCGTTTTGATCGGGTCGGGCTGCGCGTCGCACACCGCCCGCAGCGCCTTGACTTCGGAGGCCCAGTAGAGCGCGCCGCCGCGATAGCTCCAGACCAGCGGCTTGATCCCCAGCCGGTCGCGGCAGAGGGTAACCGTCTGCTCCTGCCGGTCGTAAAAGCTGAAGGCGAACATGCCCCGGATGGCTTGCAGCGTGGCGGGGACGCCGAAGCGCGCCAGGTGCGCAAAGAGCACGGCCGTATCCGAACTGCTCGTAAAGCGCTCTCCCAGCCCTTCCAGCTTTTGCCGCAGCTCCAGGTAGTTGTAGATCTCCCCGTTATAAACCAGCACGTAGCGGTCATCGGCGTACGGCTGGTTGCCCGCCGGGGAGAGGTCCAGAATGCTCAGCCGGTTGTGGGCGCAGCCGAAGTTGGCCTCGCTGAACACGGCGAAGTTGTCCGGGCCGCGATGGGTCTGCGTGCGCCCCATCAGCGCCAGGCAGGCGGGGTCCACTATTGCGTGAGGTGGTTTTAGAATGCCGGCAATGCCACACATAAATACGCCATAACGAAAGTTTCTAGAAGTTCAACTTTTTCCGAAAAGTTGAACTTCTCATGTTCCAATCCTCAGTTGCTAGAAGTTCAACTTTTTCCGAAAAGTTGAACTTCTCATATTCCAATCCTCACCGCCCGCAGCAGCGCATGAAACTGCGCTGCCTGGTCGGCCAGGTCAAAGTGGGCCAGGACGCGCGCGCGCCCGGCCTGGCCCATGCGCCGGCGCTGCGCCGGCGCCTCCGCCAGCCGCGCCAGCGCGCCGGCCAGCGCCGCCGAATCGCGCGGCGGGACCAGCAGCCCGGTCGCCCCGTCGACGACCGCCTCGCGCATGCCGCCGCAGTCGCTGCTCACCACCGCCAGCCCGCACGCCATCCCCTCCAGCGCCGCGTTGGAGATGCCCTCGCTGAGGCTGGCCAGCACGAAGACGTCCGCCTGCTGCAGTTGCACCACGACCTGCGCTGGGGGAAGACGGCCGTGCAGCGTCACCGCTTCCGTCAGCCCCAGGTCGTGGATGCTGTACAGCGCCCGCTGCCGTTCGGGGCCGTCGCCGATGATCGCCAGCCGCGCCGCGCAGCCGCGGTCCCGCAGGATGCGCAGCGCCGCCAGCAAATATTCGTACCCCTTGCGCCAGATTAGCGACCCGGTTGTGACCAGCCGCAGCGCCTCCGCCGGGGCCGCCGCGCCCGCCTCTGCCGGGCGAAATAGCTCCGGATCCACGGCCGGCCGGATCACCCACGCCTTGCGCGCGTCCAGCCCGTACTGCGCCGCCTCGCGCCGGATGGCGTCCGAGACGCAGTGCACGGCCGCGGCGCGGGTCAGCGTGGCGCGCAGGCCGTCGCGCAGCGCCGCCCGCTGCGGGTTGTGGGGCGCGACGTTGATTTGCGCCCCGCGGCAGCTTACGACGACCGGATAGCCCAGGTCGAACAGCGGCAGGTAGTCGACGGCCGCGGCGTTCCAGGGGAAATAGATCACGTCCCAGCGCCGCCTGGCAAGGGGCGCCCACCGCAGGGCGACCGCCGCGCCGCGCCGCGGCAGCGGCAGCCAGCCGCGCCCCGCTCGCCCCAGCCAGCCGGCGTCGGGGCGCTGCGCGCCGGCCAGCGTCACCTGCACACCCCTGTCCGCCAGCCCGTGCAGCAGCCGCGCCAGGAAGGTTTCGGGCGGCCAGCCCAGCCCGACCACCAGCAGGCGCAGCGGCGTCTCTTGCTTAACCATGCACGGCCTCCAGCCAGGCGCCAAAGCTGAGCAGCATCGCCACCGTGTAGCCCCGCTTCCCGGCCTGCGGCGCGGCGTAAAAGTCGCTCAGCAGCCGGTCAACGGCCGTCGGCGCGACGAACTCATGCAGCCGCAGCCCCGGCGCCAGCAGCCGCTGCGCCAGCGCCCGCCGCCCGCCGGGGATCAAAAATTGCGCTTCCCAGTTGCGCTCAATCACCGGCGGTTTGCCCAGCAGCCGCTGCGCCAGCGCGCGCCCCCCCTTTTTGAGCGCGCGCCGCGGCAGGCGCCAGCTGTGGAACTGTTGGTAATGGTACAGGTCGGCGTCGTAGGCCTGCCAGGGGACGCGCGCCAGCGCGGGCGCGTAGCGCTTGAGGTAGTCGATTTGCAGCCGTCGCCCGCGCAGATAAGCGGTCGGCACGCTGCTGAAAAAGTCGGCCAGCCGCGCGTCGTAGAAGGGCAGCCGCACCCAGGCCGCCGGCTGGAACATGCGCAGGCTGGCGTTGGTCCAGCGGAAGACCCACTGCGTCACCTTGAGCGCTTTGAGGCGGAAATCGGCCTCGGCGATCGCGGGCAGGCGCGCCAGCTCCTCCGCCAGCAGCCCGTGGGCCACCTCTTCCGGCGCGGCGCCGCCTAGCTGCGGCCGGCAAAGCTGTTCCAGCAGCCAGCGCCGCCCGCCCTTGGCCATTTTCTGCTGCGCCTGCCCCAGGAGCTGCGCCGCGCTGCGCGCCGCCGCGCCGTCCAGCCCCATGTCGTCCAGCCAGAGGTCGCCCAGGTGGCCGCCCAGAATGGCGTCGGCCTGCCCGGCTAGCTGCCCCACAATCCCGGCCTGGCGCGCCTGGGTGACGTCCTGGAACCCTTCCAGGCAGGCGGTGACGTGGGGCAGTTGGTCAAAAAGGGTGGGCGGCAGCGTGTAGGCCTGGAAGGGCAGCCCGGCGGCCTGCGCGACGCGGCGCGCGACGGCCGTTTCGACCGAGTCCGGCGTGTAGCCGTAGGCGTAGCTGCGCACGCCGCCGTCGCGCGCCGCCGGCCCCAGCGCCGCCGCCAGGGAGCGCGAGTCCAGCCCGCCGGAGAGGGGCAGCAGCGCCCGCCCGCGCCCGGCCTGCTCCCGCACGACCTGGCCGAGATGGTGGGCAAATTCGTCGACCGTGTCGGCGTAGCTGCGGCCGTAGTCGGGCGCGTGGCGCCACTGCCAGGTGGGCGTGTGGGCCAGCCGCCGGCCGTGCCCGTCAAAGCGGTAATGGCTGGCCGGCCGCAGGATGCGCGTATCGTCGTAGAAGGTGCGGTCCTGTAGAAAAAGGCCGTAATGGAAAAAGCTCGTCAACCCTTCCCAGTCCAGCCGCCGCCGTCCGGCCTGCGCCGCGGCCGGGAAGAAGGTGCTCAGCGCCGCGCGCGCTGCTCCGCCGCCGGAGGGCGCGGCGTGGTAGGCGTGCAGCGTCCCGAAGCGGTCGCTCCACAGCCCCCATTCCTGCGCCGCCTCGTCCCAGGCCCACAGCAGGAAACGGCCGTTCATCCGCCCCGCCTCCGTTTTGCCCGCCAGCACCTCCGCCACGAGCCCCGCCGGATCGGCCGTGCCAAACAGCTCCCCCAGCAGCCAGAAGCGCTGTGGCCCTACCCGTCCCGTCCGCAGCGGCCAGCCGCGCCAGCCGGGCGCCGGCGCCTGCCCGCGCAGCCGCCACGTCGCCCCCGTCGCCAGCGCCGTCCACTCCGCCCCCGTGCGCCCGGCAACTCCCGTCGCCGCATCCGCCGCCGCCGCGCCAAAACTCAGCCACAAATCCCCAATCCTATCCATCCGCGCGCCGTCCTTTGCTCACCCAGCCCCCAATCCCAATCCATCCCTGTTTCTCCCCATCCCTGTTTCTTCCCATCCCTGTTTCTCCCCATCCCTGTTTCTCCCCATCCCTGTTTCTTCCCATCCGTGATTCCCCCCACCCCCTAATCCTGCCCATCCCCGTCCTCCCCCGTCCGTGACGCCAACGCCGCCAGCCCTTCCAGCGCCGCCTCATTCTCCGGCTCCAGCGTCAAAACGTGCGCCAGCGCCGCCTGCGCCCGCGCGTCCTCCCCCTGCGCCAGGTAAAAATGACCCGCCTCCAGCCAGATATCCGCGCGCCGCGGCGCCAGCGCCTGCAGGTGCAGGTAGGCGTCCGCCGCCACGGCCGTGTTTTCCGCCCGCAGCGCCGCCGCCGCCAGCCCCTGCCAATAGTTGAGCTGCCGCGGCCGGTAGGCGGTGGCCTGGATAAAGCAGGTGATCGCCTGATCGACCTGGCCCTGCGCCAGCGCCAGCTCGCCGCGCGCGCCCCAGACGTAGCCGTCCTGCGGCCAAAGCTGCAGCAGCTGCGCAAACAGCCGCTCCATGGCGGCCGTGTTGCCGGTGGCGCGGTGGGCCGCCACCTGCCCCAAATAGAGGTGGCGCGCCTCCGGAAAGTAGACCAGCCCTTCTTCCAGCGTGGCCAGCGCCGCTTCCGCTTGGCCGGTGGCGGTGTAGGCGCTGCCGAGGGCGCTGTAGAGGCCGTCGCTGGGCCCGTAGCCCAGCCGCAGCGCTTCCTCCAGGTTGGGGATGGCGTCCGCGTAGCGCCCCTGCTCGAACTGCGCCCGCCCCAGCCGGTACCAGCCTTCGGCCGTTTGTGGGTTGGCGTCAACCGCCATCTGGAAGTAGCGCACCGTTTCCGGGAAGTTGCGCGTCTGTTCCACCACCAGCCCGACCTGGATCCAGTAAGTCGCCGGAACGCCGCCCGCCTGGCAGACGTGCGCGGCCGTGATGCGCCGGCCGCGCTCCCACTCCAGCCGGCAGAGGTGGAAATAGGTCAGCGGATCGGCCGGATCATGCGCGCCGCCCGCTTGCAGCCAGGCCGCCGCCTCGTCCAGCGCCCCGCGCCGCTCCGCCAGCCGCGCCAGGCCGCGCGCCTGCACCCCCGTGAGCGCGGCCTGCCGTTCGGGCGCCGGCAGCATGGCCAGGTTTTGGGGCGTGGGCGCCATCACCGCCAGCAGCAGCGCCCCGTTGGCCGGGGTCTGCTCAATGAAGCGCGTGCGCCAGCCTAGCTGCAGCAAAATGCCCAGCAGCAGCAGGCTCACCCACAGCGGCGCCCTATGCCGGTTCAGCGCGATTTTCATCCTGATCCTTCGTAAATAGAACGCTGATGACGCAGATCAACCTGTACGCCAAGCGGTCGCGCGGCGACATTAACCTGATCGGGAAAATCTGCGTTCTATTGCTATGCATGGTAGCGCGCCTCCCACAGCGCCAGGCTCAGCAGCAGCCAGAGCCCCCAGCCAAAATCCTCCGCGCCGCTTTGGTGACGCCGCCACAGCCGCCCCAGCGCCTCCGGGCGCAGCGGCCGCCCCAGCAGCTCGCGCCGCCCCAGCAGCATATCGGCGCAGAGCGGGCGCAGCGCCTCGCGCAGCCAGGCGTCCATCGGTACCGCAAAGCCGCGCTTCTCCTGCGTCTGCGCCGGGACGTGCGCCGCCAGCGCCCGCCGCAGCGGCAGCTTGCCCTGCATGCGCTGCAGGTCCAGGCACGCGCGCCAGTCGACCCGCGCGGCCACGTCGATGACCTCGCGATCCAGCAGGGGCACGCGCACTTCCAATGAGTTGTACATGCTGGCGCGGTCCACTTTGAGCAGCACCATCGTCAGATGGCCCGTGAATTCGTTCCAGCGCAGCCACTGCGCCGTGGCGTCCGCCTGCGCCCCCCTGTAGTCGTACAGGTCAAACGCCTGCGGCCAGGCCGGCAGCGTGGGGAATAGCTGCCGCAGCCACGTTTCCGGCATGCGCGTGTGCTTGGCCCGGTACCAGTCGCCCAGCGAGGGCCAGCGCAGGTTGGCGTGGCCGCGGCCGCGCCCCGTCAGCCGGGTGGCCGCGCGCCGCGCGCTGCGCTGCCAGTAGGGCTGCTGGAAGTCGCCCGCGCTGCGCAGCACGGAGCCGCAGCGGCGCGCGTAGCCCCAGAAAAGCTCGTCGCCGCCGTCGCCGGAGAGCATGACCGTGACCTGCCGCCGCGCCAGCCGCGCCGCCAGCAGCGTGGGGAAAATGGAGTAGTCGGCGAACGGTTCGCCGCAGGCGGCAATCACGTCGTCGAGCAGCCCCAGCGCGTCCTGCGCGGAGGCGTGCTGGATGATGTGCTGCACCCCCAGCGCCTGCGCGTAGCGCGCCGCATCGGCCGTTTCGTCGAATTCGCTGCCGTGGCTGCCGATCGTGAAGGCCTGGATCGGCTGCGCGCTGTGCGCCTGCATTTCGGCCGTGACCAGCGGCGAGTCGATCCCGCCCGAAAGGAAGGCGCCCAGGGGCACGTCGCTGACCATCTGGCGCTGCACGGCGTTGGCCACGGCCGCCGCCACCGCCTCTTCCGCCTCTGGCCCCCGTAAATCGGGCGTGCGGTAGACGGGGAAGCGGAAGGTGCGCCCGTGCTCCCTTTGCCCGGCGCTGTCGACGCGCAGCCAGGCCCCCGCCTCAAGCATGTGGGTCTGCTCCAGCAGCGCGTAGGGGGCCGGGATGTAGCCCAGCCGCAGGTAGAGCCCCAGCGCCTGCGCGTCGACCGCCAGGCCGCGCCGCCAGGGATGCGCCAGCAGTTGGTCGTACTGCGAGGCGCACAGCAGCCCCTGGCCGGTGAGGGCGTAGTAGAGCGGCTTGATGCCGGCGTGGTCGCGCGCCAGCAGCAGGCTTTGCGCGCCGGCGTCGTAGAAGGCCAGCGCGTACATGCCGTTGCAGCGCGCCAGCCCCTCCGCCCCCCACCGCATCAGCGCGTGCAGCATGACCTCGCTGTCGCCGCTGGAGCGGAACTGCACGCCCTGCTGGATCAGTTCGCGGCGCAGCTCGCGATAGTTGTAGAGCTCGCCGTTGTAGACCAGCGCGCAACGGCCGTCGCCCCCCACCATCGGCTGGTTGCCGGCCGGCGAGAGGTCCAGGATCGCCAGCCGCCGGAACCCCAGCCGGCACGGCCCGCTTTCCCAGGTCCCGGCTGCGTCCGGCCCGCGCCGCGCCATCAGCGCGACCAGCCGCGCAAACTCGTCCGGCGTCGCGCCCGCGCTATCCCCAAAGCGTAGTTCAGCTACAATTCCGCACATGGTTTATGAGTGTGCAAGTGGCGCGTGGCGCGTGGCGAGCAATCCCGCCGTCCGCGGCGCCACTCCCGCCGTCTGCGGCGCCAATCCCGCCGTCCGCGGCGCCACTCACCTACTCCACTCCCTTCGGCAGCCGCGCTTGCGCGTCCGGCGCCAGGGCCAGGTCGTGGCGCACGAAGATCCAGTAGGCCCGGTCGCGATGCCAGTCGTTGCGCACCACGCCGACGTGGCGGTAGGTTTCCTGGAAGCGCGGCGCGGCGTACAGCGCCCGGTGCTCGGCGCGGAAGGCCGGCTCGCTGAGCGAAAAGGCGACCAGCGCGACGACGTCCGGGTCGACGGCAAAAAAATAGTCGTTCGACCAGCCCCGCGCGGCGATCGTGGGGTCGAGCAGCGCTTCGGGGTGGATGTCGAACGTTTCCAGCCCGGAATAGTAGGGCGCGGCCCCCACGTCGCCGATTGCCAGCAGGCTGTCGGCCGGGACGCTGGCTTTGAGCCACAGCCCCAGCGCGCTGAGCGAAGCGGCCGTGCTGCGCTGCAGGTTCATCCCGTCGACGCGCGCCAGCGCCAGGCTGTGCAGGCTGGCCAGCAGCAGCAGCCCCCCCACCAGCAGCCGCGCGCCTGGCTCCGCGCCCCTGCCCGGCCTTACCGCCGCGTGCGCAAACAGGCCGTAGGCCAGCAGCAGCGGCCCCACCAGCGGCGCAAAGTAGCGCATGGCCGGCATCCAGTCCACGAAGTTGACGTAAACCAGGGCGTAGAGCAGCGCCAGCCCCAGCGCGGCGTAGGCCGTGGCGTATTCGCGCCGCCGGGACCAGGCGCCGGCGGCGCCGACCCCCGCCGCCAGCCCCAGCGCGGCGTAGTAGTAGCCCAGGGGCGCGAAATGATGCGTCTGCTGCGCAAAGTAGAAGCGCAGGTTGGTGTGCCAGGCCGCCCACGGCCCGGCCGCGCTGCCCCCTTTCGAGAGGAAGGGCGTCGGCAGCAGGCTCTCGAAGACGACCAGCCGCCCGACGGTGTAGAGCGCCAG
>Ga0114946_10003696_pt1 | contig 10242 bp, 10 predicted proteins | sample WalLakDeSediment_FD_88676 | JGI IMG/M metagenome (GOLD analysis project Ga0114946, IMG submission 88676) | Lake sediment microbial communities from Walker lake, Nevada to study Microbial Dark Matter (Phase II) - Walker Lake 11/02/13 Deep Sediment | ecosystem: Environmental > Aquatic >...
ATAATCACATCTTTTCAGTTTGTTTCAGGCATAATAAAAGCCGCCCCAAATACAAAGCTGGGGCGGCCGTAATCAACCATTTTAGCGTGGAGCCACAATAACTTTTCTGAAAGGCTCCTGCCCCGAACTGTAAGTGGTTACATCCAGATCATCCTGCAAGGCTAAATGGATAATGCGCCGTTCCTGCGGAGTCATTGGTTCAAGCGCCTGTTCATATCCTCCGGAGCTTACTTTTTTTGCTACACTCCGGGCCAGCTGCGTGAGGGTTTTTTCCCGCCTTTGGCGATATTTTTCAACATCAATAACCACCATTTTATTTAGGCCGGGAAACTGCCTTCTTACAATGATGTTTATTAAGTACTGCAAATCCCCCAGTGTCCTCCCGCGCCTGCCGATCAGGGCTCCAACTTCAGTTCCCTCGATCTCGGCTTCCAGCTTTTCTTCATCTTCATCAACCCATACTGTGCCGCTGATGTCCATCAAATCAAGAAGGGTGGAGAGGTATTCTTTTAGAAACTGATCTGCAGTTTGCAGGGGGCTAACCTTTACCCTTGCCTCTTTGTTACCGATCAGACCCAAGATGCCCGATGACGGTTCATCTAAGATTTCGATCCTGGCATTATCTTTCTTTATGCCCAGTTTTAATAGCGCTTTCTCAACTGCTTCATCGACAGTTTTGCCTGTTTCTTCGTATCCGCTCATTTTTTTCCCTTTCCCTTTTTTGACCGCGGCTTAGCTGTCTTTTCTTCCTTTTCTGGCTTCTCCGTTTTTGCATCTGTCCGATCTTCCCGATCAGGGCTCAATTTATCCTTACTGCTCTTATTATCCTGAGCCTCGGCAGCTACCGGAGCTTTTTCTTTCTCTTTTATGGCATCGAGGTGCACAATCAGTTTATGCTGCCCGATTGAAAAAACATTATTCATGATCCAGTAGATTACCAATCCTACGGGAAAACTGAAGCTAAAAACGGTAATCATAATCGGCATCATGTAGAGCATCATTTTTTGACTGCTGTCTGCTGACATTGAAAGCTGTGAATAAAGGTAAGTTGTTGCTCCGGCGATCAGCGGAAACAGATAATAGATACTGACGTTGCTTAAGAAATTTTCCAGGCTGACATCCGGAACGGCCAGTAAGTCGATCAGCCCTGCTTTTGGAAAAAGGTAGGGATTTATAACACTCATATCCAGAAACAAGTCCGCTTCCCGCAACAACCGGAAGATCCCAATCAGTATCGGGAACTGCACTAACAGCGGCATACAACCGGCCAGCGGGTTCATGTTATTCTCTTTCATAAACGCGCTCACTGCCTGGTTTTGCTTCTCTTTGTCATCTTTGTATTTCTGCTGGATCTTTTTCATTTCAGGCTGCAATGCCTGCATTCTTTTTGCGGACTGAATCTGCTTGTTATTTAGGGGGAAGGTTACCAGCTTAACCATTACTGTCATAATGATAATCGCCATTCCAAAGTTAGGGATATACTCGTATATGGCACTAATAACAACCCCAAAAAATTGAGCTATAGCATCAATCATTCTTTTTCCTCCTATGTGGACCCTATTCTACAGGGTGATATCCTCCCGGGTTAAAGGGGTGGCAATGGGATAATCTCTTTAGTCCCATCACCAGGCCCCTGCAAAGACCATACTTGTTCAGGGCATCATAGGTGTACTGTGAACAGGATGGATAAAAACGGCAAACCTTAGGTTTCAGCGGGGATATAAAGAGGCGATAAAAGCTAATCAAAGCCAGACAGCCTTTTGTAGCAAGCTGCTCCGGTTTGCTTACTGCTCTTTTAAAAATAGCTGCCCTTTCCGGCACAGTTTAGTCAACTCCCTGAGTGCTTCATGAAAGTTCAGATCTGCTGAAGGCTTGCGGGCGATGAGGATAACATCATAACCCTTTTTCAACTTATGTTCCAGGTTTAAAAACGCTTCTTTAAAAAACCGCTTAATCCTGTTCCTGATAACGCTGCCACCGACTTTTTTACTGATGGAAAAACCGATTCGATTGCTTTCCGATCCGTTTGGGCAGTAATAAAGGACGATATTTTTCGAAACAACCGTCCTGCCGTAGCGGTAAACCCGCTTAAATTCCCAGTTTTTTTTAAGCATGAACAGTGGCATCTTTTAAGCGCTTAATCTTTTTCTCATTTTTTTCCTTCTTCTGCTGATAACCTGCCTTCCGGCTTGGGTGCTCATGCGTTTTAAAAAGCCGTGCACTCTTTTTCTTTGTCTTGTTTTAGGCTGATAAGTTCTCTTCATAGGTAACCCCTTTGCTAATCGTTCATAATGTAAAAAAATTATACGTAATAAAAATATAAGTGTCAAGAAAGCCTTCGTAAAACAAGGCTTGGTCTTCTATTTTTTGCACAAACCAAGCTTTACAGTCACGCAGCTAATCTGTTAATATGTACTTTGCGAAGCAGTAACTTTTTCACTGATTGGTTTGTTTATCCACAGATTTTGTTAATAACTCGAGACATTGTTAATAACCATTCCTATAGTAGCTTTTCCTGAGAGGTAATTAATGAACAATCAGCTTAATGAAATCTGGCAACTCACCCTCGAAGAGTTGAGCAAAGATGTCAACAAACCTAGTTTTGAGACCTGGTTTAAGCTTACCAAACCGGTATCTTTAGATAATAGATGCCTGGTTATTGAGGTTCCAAACGATTTTACCAAGGAGTGGTTTGAAACCCGCTTTCGTCAGCAGATTATGAACGCCCTAAAAGAAGTCACTACAGACGACCATCGGGTTAATTTTATTATATCAACGCAATTCCAGCCAGAAGAAGACAGCATCGACCTTCAGGCAGCAATGGTCGGAAATAATTATCCCAAAAACATTCCCCCGCTGCAAAACAGCGAAAATGAATTTCTCCAGCATAACCATAAAATAGTTTCAAATTTTAATCCCCGTTATACTTTCAGTACATTTGTTGTCGGAACCTGTAACCGTCTCTCTCACGCTGCATCTCTGGCTGTTGCAGAGAGCCCGGCCCGGGCTTATAACCCGCTTTTTATTTACGGTGGTGTGGGCCTCGGTAAAACCCATCTCCTGCATGCCATTGGCCAGTATACCCTGATTAATCATGGTTTCAACAGAGTTTACTATCTCTCATCTGAAAAATTCACTAATGAATTTATCAATGCCATTCGTGACAATAAAACCCTTGATTTTCGTAATAAGTATCGTTATATGGATGTATTATTAATTGATGATATTCAGTTTTTAGCTGGCAAAGAACAAACTCAGGAAGAATTTTTTCACACATTTAATGCCCTGCACGATAATAACAAACAGATTATTATTTCCAGCGATCGTCCTCCTAAAGAGATCCCAACTTTGGAAGATCGTCTTCGCTCCAGGTTTGAATGGGGCTTAATTACAGATCTGCAACCTCCTGATCTGGAAACAAGAACAGCTATCTTAAAGAAAAAAGCAAATTCCGACGGTATAGAGATTCCTGATCAGGTAATCCAGTACATTGCCGGAAAGGTAAACTCAAATATCCGCGAACTTGAAGGAGCTCTGATTAGGATCGTTGCCTATGCTTCACTTTTTAAAACACCGGTTACCATAGAACTGACGGAAACAGCCCTTCAGGACATTATCAACACCAGGCAAAAGAATATTACAGTCTCGATGATCATCAGCGAGACTGCTGATAATTTTAACCTTAATCCGGAAGAACTTCTTTCGAAGAAGAGAACCCAGGATATCGCTTTCGCCAGGCATGTTGCTATGTACTTATGCAGAATGTTAACCGACCTTTCGCTACCCAAAATCGGTGATGAATTTAGAGGCAGAGATCATACTACTGTTTTACATGCTTTTAAAAAGATCGACCTTTTAATCCCAAAGAATAATGAACTTAAAAATCGTATTGAATTAATCAGGAATAACATTCTGGATAACTCCTGATCAAGATGTGCATAACTTCTTTACTGTCCGGATTTTTAATATTTACAACAATTTTATCTAATTTATGAACAGCTTAGTGGTGATCTTTAAACAGCAATAAATGATTGCTTTTCTATAATATTCTTATACTGCTACTGGCACAGTTAGTTTTTATTTTCTTTATCCACAGTATAAACATGGCTTACTACTTCTGCCTTATATATATAATAAGTAGATCTAGAATCTTTACCTGTTGAAAAAGGAATTTTAACCTAGCGGGAGGTTTTATGATGCAGATAAAAATAAATTCAGCGGAATTTAAAGATTGTCTCGAAAGTGTTGAGAAAATCCTTCCCACACGATCAACAATGCCAGTTATAAATAATATTTATTTTGATACAAGCCCTGGTTCACTGATCATCGCTGCTACAAATCTCGAAATGTATATACGTGTTTCAATGCATTACAATGGAGAAGAGAGCGGAACAATTTTATTACCACCTAAAATTGTTGATATTATGCGTTATTTTCCGACACCGGAAGTCACAATTAATGTTGATTGGGATAACAAAAGAATAGAAATTTTAGGTGGTCAGGCCCAGTTTCATCTATTTGGTTCAGATCCTGAAGATTTTCCAACTTCTTTTGGTCAGGAAAATGTTTCAGGGCAAGCGATAGAGATCGAACAGGGTCTTCTAAAGAAAATGCTACGCATGGTTGTGTTTGCCGCATCAACAGAAGAAACCCGTCCTGCATTTAACGGGATGCTGATTGCGCTCGAAGGCGGTACGCTAACGTTTACTGCTTCTGATACTTACCGCCTTGCAGTTAAAAAGACCTTTAACGAAGAGTGGGATGGTAAGGAGTTCAGGCTACTGGTACCGGCCAGGACGCTGAGGGAATTTTTAAGGATTGCTAACGATAGTCAGCTTCCTGTTAAGCTTAAGTTTGATAAAAGTATTTTATCTTTTGAGTTTGGGGATGTCTATTTTGCCACCAGGCTCTTGGAAGAAAAATATCCGGATGTTAGCGGTGTTATTCCAAAGGAATATAAAACTAGGATTATTGTTGATCGCAAATTATTGGAAGAAACAGTAGCAAGAGCAAACTTATTGGCGGAAGGTAAAAACCAGGCTATCCATTTTGCAATCAAAGAAGAAGAATTACAGATTAAGGCAAGCGGTCAGGAAGGTAGAATGGAGGAGATCTTGCCGGTGGAGAGAGAAGGAGATCTACTGGAACTTTTTGTTAACTCACGCTATATCTTGGATTTAATCAAACAGCTTGATGAGGAAAAAGTGAGTATAGATTTTCACGGCGATGGAGGACCGCTAATTTTTAGAATGCCTGGCAGGCAGGATTACCTCTACCTGGCTTTACCGATTAAAAAATTTAATTGATAGCCCGGGAGCAAAACACTTTTTTTTACCTGGAGAGCCTGCTTTTAAATAATTTTCGTAACTATGCACAGCTACAAATTGACTTCCATCCACGTTTAAACATCATCAGCGGCGAAAATGGACAGGGAAAAACGAACCTGATTGAAGCAGTTTATTTTCTCTCTGTCACGCGCTCGTTCCGGACTAACCGTGATCAGGATCTGGCGGGTTTACCGGAGCAGCATTTTTTTATTAAAGGGCAATTTGTTAAGGACGACTTTAAAAATATCCTTCAAATCAGCTACAATGATAAACAGCTAAAGGTGGTCATTGACAATGATCGAAAAAGCCGTTTTGATCATCTGCAACAGTTCCCCGTCGTAGCCTTCAGCCCGGATGATCTTTTAATAGTCAGGGAAGGGCCCGCCATCCGCCGACGCTATATTAACCTGGAGGCATCGCGACTAAACCAGCTCTATTTTTTGGAAATGCGCGCCTATCACCGGGTTTTGCTGCAACGGAGCAAGTTGCTAAAAGAGAAGCGGAACAGAAGGGAAATTGAGAAACTTCTTGAACCATGGGATGATTCTTTAATAAATCATGGCTCGGCGGTAATCAGATTCAGGAAAGAGTTGGTCCGTCAACTGGCTACAGAAGCGGCTCCCTTCTTTTCCAGGATGACTGCTGGACAGGAAGAACTGTCGCTTAAATATATCTGTTCATTTGAGAGTGACGATGACTGTGTAGACTTAGAGAGGCAATTTCTCGAAGCTTTACTAAAAAAAAGAGAGCTGGAACTTAGAAGACAGACAACTGTTGTTGGGCCACATTTAGACGATCTATGCATTATCATTAACGGACGCGATTCTAGAAAATACTCTTCTCAGGGACAGAAAAGAACTGTAGCTCTGGCCCTCAAAATGGCCGAAGTCACGATGCTTCATCAAAAAAACGGCAACTGGCCAATTCTTTTACTGGATGATGTTTTTTCAGAATTTGATTGTCAACGTAAAGAACAGCTGCTTGATTTTTTGGCCGGCATCAACGGCCAGTGTTTTTTAACTTCGGCGGTTGCTCTGGAGCAGTTACCGGTAGAGTTGTCAGGCTGCTATTATAAAATTAATGTTCAACGGGGAATAATCAGCAATGAAAAAGATGGGCCCGGTTCTTGAACAACTGCTCAGGAAATATGATCTTTGGCAGGGTTACCTGCAATTTCTGGTCGTAGAAAAATGGGCGGAAATAGTTGGCCCACCTCTCTGTGAGGTTACACAAGCAGATTCGATCAGCAGGGGTAAATTAAAAGTTTTGGTCAAAGATTCGGTTTGGGCTTATCACCTGACGATGCTTAAACCACAGCTAATCTCTAAATTAAATAAAGAAGCCGGAGTGGTTGTAGTAAAAGACATTTTTTTTTCGATCAATCCGGCAGATATTAGTGCTGAGCATGAAGAAAAAAAGTAATGTACAGGAAGATAGCCTTTCTGAGAGCTAAAGTCCACTGGTAGTGATTGGGCAGGAGGTAGAAGATGTATATTCATACAGGGAACAGTCGGATTATCTTTAAGCGGGAACTGATCGGCATTTTTAATTATGACCTGTTTGACAGTGATAATCTCGATAATAACGAAAAGATCTGGCAGCAAAATGTTAATGAGCTGAAGGCCAACAAGGGACGAAGTCAATCAATAGTTGTTACTGACCGGGAAATGTTTTCGGCCCCGATCTCGCCACTGACCCTGGCCGGTCGCAGCAACAAATAAATAATGATCAGGGCCGGCAGTCTGTCGGGCAGCAGAAATGCTATAATAGATTAGCTATCATAAACAGGTTGTGGGGTGAAACATGTCTGCGAAAAACAAAAATAATAATCAGGACTATAACGCCGAACATATCCAGGTATTGGAAGGCCTCGAAGCAGTAAGGCGCAGACCCAGTATGTACATTGGCTCAACTTCGAGCCGTGGTCTGCATCACCTGGTTTTTGAAGTCGTGGATAACAGTATTGATGAAGTTTTAGCCGGCTATTGTACGCAGATAAAAGTGACTATCAATGGTGACGGCAGCGTAACGGTGGTTGATGACGGTCGTGGGATTCCCGTTGAAAATCATCCCCAGGAGAAAAAACCGGCAGTTGAGGTTGTCCTGACCACTCTTCATGCCGGTGGTAAATTCGGCAGTGACAGCTATAAAGTGGCCGGCGGCTTGCATGGCGTCGGTGTTTCGGTGGTCAACGCACTGGCGGAATGGCTGGAGGTCGAAGTTTATCGGGACGGTAAAATTTACAGCCAGCGTTATGCCAGAGGCAAAAAGGTTTCTTCGATCAAAGAGCACGGCACGGTCAGTAAAACGGGCACAAAAATAACCTTTTTGCCCGATAAAGAAATCTTTGAAAAGATTGATTTTGAAAATGAGGTAATTATTCAGCGCCTGCGCGAGTTGGCTTTCCTGAACAAAGGAACTAAAATTATTTTTAAAGATCTGCGCAGCAACAGGGAAGAGAAATTTAAATATGACGGCGGTATTTTGCAATATGTGGCTTATCTGAACCAGGGCAAGGAAACAGTTCCTAAAAAGCCGATCTACATCAATAAAGCGGCCAGCGGATTTGAAGTAGAGCTGGCCATGCAATATCACAATGGTTATAACGAAGTGATTTACTCCTACGCCAACAATATTCATACCCAGGAAGGCGGCACCCATGAGTATGGCTTTAAAGTGTCCCTGACCCGTCTGATTAATGATTTCGCCCGCAAGCTGAGTATTCTGAAGGATAGTGAAAACAACCTCTCCGGTGAGGATATCCGGGAAGGGTTAACAGCAGTGCTCAGTGTTAAGTTGATGGATGCTCAGTTTGAAGGCCAGACAAAAACCAAACTTGGTAACAGCGAAATCCGCAGCGTGGTAGATAATATTGCATACGAGGGGATTGAAGCTTTTTTTGAGCAAAACCCGGCAATAGCGAGAAGAATTATTGAAAAATCGATCCGGGCTTCAAGAGCCAGGGAGGCGGCGCGTAAGGCCCGCGAACTGACCAGGCGCAAAAATGCTCTCGAGGTCTCCAGTTTGCCGGGCAAGCTGGCTGACTGCACTTCTAAAGATCCGGCGGAAAGCGAGCTTTTCCTGGTTGAAGGCGATTCAGCAGGCGGTTCGGCCAAGCAGGGGCGGGATCGTCGCTTTCAGGCCATCTTACCGTTACGCGGTAAGATTATTAATGTTGAGAACGCCCGCCTTGATAAAATCCTTGCCAACGCGGAGTTCCGGACCCTGATCACCGCTCTCGGGACAGGGATAGAAAGCGAATTCGAGATCAGAAAATCACGTTACCAAAAAATAGTGATCATGACTGACGCCGATGTTGACGGTTCGCACATCAGGGTTTTGCTGTTGACCTTTTTTTACCGCTTCATGCATCAGCTGATTGACAGTGGTTTTATCTACATTGCTCAGCCGCCTTTGTTCAAAGTGAAAAAGGGCAAACAGGAGGCTTACCTTTTCCGGGAGGAAGAGTTGGATAAGCTGTTAAATGAATGGACGCGCAATGGCGGGGTCCAGATCCAGCGGTATAAAGGCTTAGGAGAGATGAATCCCGACCAACTGTGGGAAACGACAATGAATCCGGAAACCAGGATTATCAAGCGCGTTGAGCTGGTGGACGCAATCCAGGCTGATCACATATTTGGGGTTCTGATGGGAGATAAAGTGGAACCGCGGCGTAAGTTTATCGAGGATAATGCCCGCCTGGTTCAGAATTTAGATATTTAATTGCTGGCTGAGTTGAGCCATTTGCAAGGATAATGCTTACTTTACAATGCGGATTGTCAGCAGAAGATTGGTTTCAGTGAGGCTGCCCAGAGGGTAGTTACTGCTTTTTAGGGTAACCATTTCTTCTGTTAAAGGTGTGACCCAGAGTCTTAACTCTTCGCGGGGCTCTTCATCATGAAATACCGTAATTATGCCTTCTTCAATCTGGTAATCTTCCATAAAATCGAAGGGCAGTCCCGGGCCGTAAGCGGTAAAAGAAGTTTGGATTGGGTTTAGCAGCCCTTCGTCTGTAACACCAAAAGTTCCTGTTACCAAAGATTTGCTCACTGAGTTGCGGCAGGTCAGTTTAAATGTGTCGCCACCTGTGATCGCAATTCGGTAGTAAAGAGTTTCACTGCGGGGATCCTCGATCAGTAAATACCAGGTTGCATTACCTTCTTTACTTGAAGGGAAAAAAAGGACCCCCACAGCAAGTAGGGTTAAAAAAGCAATGATCCATAATGAGTATTTCATTATTCCCTTTAAGCGCACTTGTCACTCCTGTAAACCGGTCAGGCTCCAGCTGCGAGGGCTCGGTCTTCCCGGGCCTTGACCGCTTTCTGATGAAAATAAACCACCAGGAAGATCGCCAGCCCGATTATATCGGTATACCAGGTTGGCCAGATCATTGAGAGGGCCACACCCAGCAGAATAACCTGTTCCCAGATCTTCATCCTGGTAAAAAGCCAGCGCTGGATAACAGCGGAGAAGCAGTAGATCCCGAAAAACGAGGTAGCGGCAACCATCAGCGCTTCAGGCCAGGTTGTATCAATTAGCAAGAACTGGGGGTTATAGATAAACATAAAAGGTAGTAAAAATGCACCCAGGTCAAACTTAAAACCGAGCAGACCCGTTTTAATCGGGTCGGATCTGGCAATGGCTGCTGCGGCATAAGCCGCTACCCCAACCGGCGGAGTATCATCGGCCAAGATAGCGTAATAGAGGATGAACAAATGGACCGCCATAACAGAAAGTTGAGGAGCGATGGTCAGGATAGCCGGAGCGACCAGCGACGCCATCACAACGTACTTAGCAGTTGTGGGTAGACCAAGACCGAGAACAATTGAAATTCCGGCGGAGATCAACAGCAATATGAGGAGGTTGTCTCCGGCCAGGGCTGAAAGCAGTAAAATCATGCTTTGTCCCAGCCCGG
>Ga0114946_10003697_pt1 | contig 10241 bp, 10 predicted proteins | sample WalLakDeSediment_FD_88676 | JGI IMG/M metagenome (GOLD analysis project Ga0114946, IMG submission 88676) | Lake sediment microbial communities from Walker lake, Nevada to study Microbial Dark Matter (Phase II) - Walker Lake 11/02/13 Deep Sediment | ecosystem: Environmental > Aquatic >...
GTCCACCGACCAGCCATTAAGGAAATCCTCCCGTTCGGCGTCCGGCATCTCCCCGTCGAAAAAGCGGTTGACCTCCGCCTCCCGGGAGGTCGCCTCAAGCGTCTCGAAAGGATGTCCATAGATGACTCGTGCACCCCCGCCCCACCCCGGGACGAGCGTACCGAACTCGACATCGGCCAGCACCACCGTATTAGAGGAAGCGTTTTCCCTCAACCAGGCCAGTGTCTGCCACTGCGAGTCGGTCATCACTAGATAAGGGTTGCCGGCTGCAACACCACCCACACCGGCCAGCCCCAGAATCAGGTTGCTCGGCATGAGAAGCAACAAAAGGAGCCAGACGACCACGCCCTGCGTGGCGCGACGAATCCGCGGCCGGACGATCTCCCACACGCCGATAGCAGCCAGGAGACAAAGCGGCAGATGCAGGCCCGTGCTTAGCCTCCTCTGCAGCCCTATCGGCAGGAACATCACCGCCACCTGGACGCCAATCCAGATCAAGAGGAGCCGATCAGGGCTCGAGCGGCGTCTGGCCACATGCGCGACACCCCCGGCCGCCAGCGGAACCAGCAACCCATATCCGGCCAGCCATTGCCATACAGGCGGTGACGGCGTCAGATTCTGGTCCATCCACTGCCGATAGTGCGGGTTTGCCTGCAACAACCAGAGCATATACCCTGCGACCGGCAGCGCCGCTAGTGCAAAAGCAACCAGCCGCCCCAGGGGAGGCCGTTGCACAGCCCGCGCCCGGGCGCTTTCGCTGACCAACCAGACGGAAGCAACCAACCCGACCACCACCGCCGCATACGGCTGGATCATCGTCAACAACACGCCTGCCACTACGATCGCCGGCCACCACCGTCGATCGTCTCCCTTCAGGGTGAGGGCCAACACGGCTACCAACATCAGCCAGATCGTCAGCCCAAAATGGGCGTTGACCAGCAGGCTGGCAAAGGTGATCGATTCGGGCACGGTCAGATCGGGGCCCTGCCCAAAGAACCAGCCCAACCCCGACGAGAGCCCCACCATCAGCATTGCCAGCCGGCGCTGTCCGATGGTGCTGGCGAAAATACTGACCGCGCCATAGACGGTCAGCATCAACATGAACCCGACAAACAGCCGCGCCAGATGATAGGTCCACAGCAGACCAACCGGCGATTTGACCGGCGACAGGTGCCCGAGCGCCAGGAGGTAGGTATAGACAAAAGCCGGCTGATGAGGCTCCGCCGTGTACGGCAAGCGGACCGACCAGGACCCGGCCGCACCTTGTCCCATCTTGGCCAGGTAGCTATGGCCATCGACGGGGTTGATCAAAAAGCCGGTGTAGTGACTCCCGGCCGGTGTGATCAGCCAGGCAACGAGATACGGGACTGACGTCAGCGCCACTATCAGTATGGCGGCCCCGAAAGCCCATCGCCACTCACGCCTGCAGACCGCGGGAAACATGGCACCTATTGTAGCACGCACGGTCGTTTGTTGCCTAGCCATTCCGGGGATGCTATAATCCCGCTGGACAACACCACGCCAGCAGGAGTTTGGATGAGTCGCTCTGCTCCCCTATATGCGCTTCAGCAAATAGATAGCAAAATTCATGCCTGCCGTCAGCGGCTGGCTGCCATCGAAGGACAATTGGGCGAAACCGACGAGCTCACTGCCCTCCGCCGGCGCCTGGACGCCACCCGGCAGTCGCTTAAAACAACGCGCGCTCGCCACCGCGATGACGAGCTCCAATTGCAGAGCATTCAGCAAAAACGACGCACGTCCGAGCTCAAGCTCTACGGGGGCAAGGTTCGCAATCCTAAAGAGCTCTCCGACCTTCAGGCCGAGGTCAAATCGCTCGCCCGCCGCCAGGAGGTCATGGAGGAGTCGGTCTTTGCGGGCATGGTAGCCCTGGAGGAGATCGAGGCCACCGAAACGGACGTCGCACGCGAGCTGGAACAGGTCGAGTTCGAATGGAAGACGAGCCAGGAACAGCTTGTCGCCGAGCAGGCGGCTCAGGAGGCACTGCTCGCCGACCTCTTGGCCGAACGGCAAGCGAGGGCCAAGGCCATCCCGGCCTCCGATCTCGAGACCTACGAGCACCTGCGCCGGCGCAAGAGCGGCGTGGCAGTCGCCCAACTCCAGGGACCCGAATGCCAGGGTTGCATGGCCGAGGTCTCCGCATCCCGCGTCAAGGAGGCGCGCGGCAACTCCCTCGCCTTCTGCGGTACGTGCGGCCGGATTCTCTACCCCACGAATTGAGCCATGGAAAAGGGACCACTCGACTTGCTCTCGGCCGCCATCGGATTTGTCGTCGGACTGCTCACCATGGGCGCCATCGTCCGCCTGCGCCAGCCTGCCCGCGATCTCTGGGGCCGAATCCGTGAACGGGCGATCGGCGCGCGACGCTGGATCTCGTCGGGGGTTGAGGCCCGCTATCGAACCGAGACGGCCGAGTACGTCACAAGATGCCACCTCGGTGCGGCATCGGCCCGCCTCGAGCAGATCTTTGTCCCCACGCCCTTCATCGCCCCACCGCCCGAACCTGGGCCCAAACCTGGCGAAATGCTGCCCCAACCGCAGCTGCCGCACCTCTGGCCCGAGCTCAGCGCCCTGCTGGCGACCACGCCCCCCGCCTCGCTCCCCATCGGATCCGCGTTGCTCTCTATCGATCGCCTCGCAGTCCTGGCGCCTCCTGGAGGAGGCAAATCAACCCTACTCGCCTATCTCGCCCTGCGCTACAGCGAGGACCCCGAGATCGTCCCCCTCTACGCACACTTGGCCGAGTTGTCAGTCGAGCCGCCCGGTCCCCCCGACGAAACACCGGTTGAAGAACCGCTTTTGCGTGCCCTTCAGCGGCGCGCCGGCCCTCTCACCGCCGACTCTCTCCCCGGCCTCTTGCGCCATGCCCTGGAGGCACACAGGGCGATCATCCTGCTCGACGGGTGGGATGAACTGGCCGCGGCCGACCGGCCGATCTATACCCGGTGGATCGAGCGGCTGATCGATCGCTTCCCCGAGGCGCGCGTGATCGCCTCCGCACCCTCAATCGGTTACGGTCCATTCCTCACCATGGGTTTCGTGCCGCTCCATCTCAGGCCGTGGCATGTCGAAGAGGTCACCGAGCTGCTTCGCAAATGGGCCCGCGCCCTCGACCTCCCCGTCCCACTTGTCCCCGCCAGCCAGCAACTGGGCGCCGAAAAGGTGCCCGACCTGGGCTTCTGGCAACTCGGAGGGACTCCGCTCGATGCAACCCTCGGGATTTGGCTTGCCCTCGCAGGGCGCACTCCTTCTCTCCGGCAGGCTCGCCGGTACACAGCGGCTATCCAGCACCTGCTTGGCCCGGACGAGGACGACGAGACCAATTGGCCGCGCCTTCTCGGCCCCCCTGCGCTGGCGCGCCTGGCGGGTCGGATGGCCGAGGCGCGTAGCAGGATCTCCAGCCGCGAAGCACTGCAGGAGATCGTGGCCGACTGCGCCGGCGGTCACCAAGACGCAACACGCCGCGACCTCCAGCACACGCTCGATACCCTCATCGACAAGAGCGGGTTGCTGGTGACCTGGGGCAGCGACCGCCTCGCCTTTCGCTCGGCCGCGCTCTACGCCTACTTCTGGGCGGCGCACCAGGCTCTCACCGGCGACCATTCTGTCGCCTTGGAGCAACTTCAGGACCCCGACTGGTCGCATGCCATCTCATTCCTCGTCGAGATGACCGACTCTGGTCCCGTGGTCGAACAGCTGCTGCTCGCCCCGCCGGATGTCACCCGCGAGCATCTCTTCCGCGTGGCGGATTGGCTGTCCAAGGCCCAGGGAAGCGAGCAGTGGCACCGTATCGTCATGGTCCGGTTGGCCCAGCTGTTGCTGAATGCCGACACCCCTGCCGCCCTGCGCGAGCGGGCCGCCGCTGCGCTGGTTGCCACGCGGGACGAGGGCGTCGGTTTTCTGATGCGCCAGGCGATCAACTCCCCGAACCAGGCCCTCCGCGCGGTCGCCGCCGCCGGCCTCGGCGCGCTCTCCATCCAGATCCCGGGGCAGCCCGTTGACGAAAAGCTGCTGGAGGCGCTCGTCCAGGCATTGGACGACTCCTCCGAGCCCGTCCAGGCAGCCGCGATCAGTGCGCTCGGCTTCACCCGATCCAGGCTCGCTACCGAGACGCTCATCCGGACACTGCTCGAATCGCACGCCACCGCGCGCAGGCTGGCGGCCATAGCCTTGAGCAGGATCGGCCCGGAAGGACACGATATCCTGCGCGAAGCGCTGACTGAGGACGAAGTGCTGGTGCGCCGGGCGGCGCTCTTCGGGCTGGCTCAGGTATCAGAGGGTTGGGTCAATGATACCCTGGCGCAGGTCATCCGGCAGGACAGCGAGTGGTTCATCCGCTCAACCGCCGACGAGATACTGAACCTGCGACTGGCCCCTCCCGCGCCCGACAAGATCGAACCGGTTCGCGCCGAGAGCCTTTCCTGGCTCATCAACCTCGCCGCCGAACGGGGACAGGGTGTGCCGGCCGGCCCGCGCGCCATGACACTCCTCAAAGAGACACTGGAGGAGCGACAGCGACCGGCCGTCCGCGCGATGGCGGCCCTGAGCCTTGGCGACATCGGGGAGGCCGATTCGTCGCCCTTGATCGTCGAGGCCTTGCGCGACCCCGACAACCATGTGCGCGCAGCCGCGTTCTTTGCCCTCGCCAAGCTGAACCGCGCCTGGAACCAGGCCCCCACCTGAGGCCTGTTCCCTCGCGTAATCGCGCGGCAGATCCCTGTCGATCGAGTTCGACTAGCTGATCAAAACGGTCAGGACAGACCGCAGAACCATCAGCAGAATCATCGCCACCATCGGGCTGAAATCGAGCCCGCCCGCCTGCGGCAACACAGCGCGGATCGGCGCCAGGATCGGTTCGGTCAGCTGATAGATCACCTGCATCAGGGGCTGGTACGGGCTCACCCCCAGGAGCGGCAAAAAGATGCGCGCCAACAAGAGCATGAAAAAGACATTACTGAACAGATTGACGACAAGAATTAGTCCTTCCATAAATCCCTTCTGCAACTATGCTTCGATGCGCGGCCCCAGGATCGCGCGTCCGATGCGAACGAGTGTCGCCCCTTCCTCAATGGCGATCTCATAGTCGTCCGACATTCCCATCGAAAGATGTCGCCAGTCCGACGGCGGGAATTCGTCCCGCAACCAATCACCGAGGCGGCGCAGCGATTGAAAGACGGCTCGTACCGCCCCTTCATCGGCCGTCCAGGGAGCCATCGTCATCAGGCCCTGCACCTCCAGCTGCCGGCAATCCAGCACAGCTGCCACCCACGCTCGCATAGCCTCGCGCTCGTCAGAATTCTCCTCCCACGCGCTCGCCGACCATCCGTACTTGCTCTCCTCACCCGAGACGTTCACCTGGAGCAGGACAGGAACCCTGCGCCCCGCCTCGGCCGCCAGTCTGTCCAGCCGGCGCGCCAGCTTGCGAGAATCCACCGACTCGATCATGTCCGCCACCTGCACCGCCCGCGCCGCCTTGCGGCTCTGGACATGGCCGACCATGTGCCAGATTGGTGCCGGCAGGTCATCCGGCACGATCCGCTCGACCTGCTGCCTCTTCGCCTCGAGCTCACCGAGCCGATTCTCGCCTACATGCCGCACACCACACGCCAGAACCTGCCGCACCACCTCCGGCGGGTGCGTCTTGGTCACCACAACCAGGGTGACCTCCTCCGGTGTGCGGTTCGCTCGCCGCGCGGCCGCCGTGATCCGCTCCCGGACCCGGTCCAGGTTCACACGGATATCGGCCGCCATCTCTCCACTCGGTTCACCCACGCTGTACCACCTGGATTTCAAGGCCGGCGCCATGCCGGCTGATGTCGATCACGACCTGAGCGCTATTATAGCCCCAAACCGGCCGGTTTGCCCACCCTCACGGCGATGAGAGTAGAACTCGTCGACGTGACAGGCCGTGCACAAACACGCATGCTCGATCTGCTCCACGCCTGCCAGTCGCAGCGCTGTCTCGCTCGCAGCCCACAGGTCGAGATGGCACGCGCCGCTCGAGTTCGTACGAAACAGCGGGCGCATCTCGCCGAACGTGACCCGAAAAGCCTCCACCACCTCCGGGCCCACCTCATAGCAGCAGCTGCCGATCGCCGGTCCAATCCCGGCCCGCACGTTGCTCGCCCGGCAACCGTAGGCCTCTTCCATGCACCGCACCGTCGCCTGGCCGATGCCCCGCACCAATCCCCGCCACCCGGCGTGGGCGATCCCAACGACCTCCTCGACGGGGTCAAACAACAGAATCGGGACACAGTCGGCAAAAGCCATCACCAGTGGCAGGTCAGATGTCCGCGTGACCAGCCCGTCGGTGCCCGGCTGAACCCGCCGCACGTCACCCGCATCCACCGCTGCCACGCGGGCACCGTGAACCTGAACGGTGCGGATCGCTGAATCCGGCTCCATCTCCATCGCCGCGTAAAACCGCCGCCGGTTCTCGGCCACCGCCTCCGGTTCGTCCGGCACGCTCAGACTCAGGTTGAGGGCCGCATACGGACCCCGGCTGACGCCCCCCAGGCGCGCGAAAATCCCGTGCCGGACCCGCTCAGGCGACAAACTCTCGAATTGATAATAGGTCAGGCCGTTGACGTGCTTGGCGATCATCAGAACCTTGTTGCGCCCAACGAGCTGCTTATCGATCGGCTCCCGTGAACTCGCCCGCTGCCTCCGCGCGCTTGCGCGCATCGGCCGCCGCCAGCTTGGCCCCGATCTCCTCCTCCATCTCCTTCATGCCCGCCTGGATATGGGGATAGGTCAGCCACATCAGGCCGGCCCCAAACAGCAGCCCCGTCAGCGTGCGCAGGGCCGGAAGCGTCTCGTGAACGCCGAACAACCCAGGCGCCATATGGGCGATCAACTGGTAGCCGCCATCAATCATCATCGGCAGCACCCCGGCCACCACAAAGATCTTCCACGACAGCGGTCTGAGTTGCGTCCGCACCAGGCCAAACAGCAGCCCCCCCAGCAGCAGTCCCGCATAGATGGCCACGTCACGTTGGCACAACGCCACCTTGTACCCCATCTGCTCGCTCCCCACGTAGCTCCGCGCGGCCCACGAATACGTGCCAAAGCCCTCATCAGGGCTCAGGCCGGAAAAGTGGGGATCACCGGCGACGGCCTCCTCAAAATAGTGCACATCCAGGTTGGTTACGCTCAGGGGATAGTAGGGCTGTTCGCCAAACAGGAACCAGGAGCGAAACGCCAGCTGGTGGCAGGCCGGCGAATAGATCGTATAGATCGCACCCGCCAGCCGCTCGTGCCCGCGCTCCATCAGGACCGGAGCCAGGAACGGAAGGCTTATGAAAACGGCAACGGCCCCATTGGCGAGCAACAGCCAATGCCGGCTGATCCAATAGACGATCTGGTTGGCCCTCAACGCCACTGTCCGCGTACTCCTACGCGCCCCTTGGCCGCTCCCGGCCCCATCCGCGAATTCTCCACCATCCAACGGTCAACCACCCAACCGGCCGATGAGCCACTCTTCGAGAGTGGCGAAAAACGCCGCCACCCGCAACGCCAGGTCATCCGGAACCAGGCTATTCAGCAACGTCAGACGGCCGCTCACCATCAAAATACCCAGGCCCACGAACAGCAGGCCGCTGACCAGGTTGGCCGAGTGAACGGAAAGCGACCTGCCCAGCAACGTGACCTCCCACCCCTTTCCGTGCAACACCCGCCAGAACAGGCTGTTTCGGTCACTCCTCCCGAAAAAGGTCGACACCACGATCAGCGGCACCCCCAGCCCCATCGCAAAGACGATCAACAACAACATCGAGCCAAATATCGGCCCCAGCTGGGCCACCTGCCCGCCCATGAACGCAAAGTTGGCGTTCACCGCCAGCGTCGCAATCGCCCCCAGAATCGGCCCGGTGCAGCTCGTAAACCCGATGCCGAATGTGGCACCAAACGCAAACGAGCCCCACAGCGAGGTTTCCCGTTGGGCGGTCGACTGCATCCCGCGAAACCCCTTGCCGAGCAGGATCATGATCCCAAACCCAAGCACCAACACCCCACCGATGCGCCCCAGGTCATACCTGCTCAGCCCGATCTCGCTCAGCACCTGTCCCAGGATCCCCGCCAGGGCTCCAAAGACCGCAAAGGCCAGCGCCAGCCCGCCCATAAAGGCGACCGTCATCACCAAAACCCGCTTGCGATCCGACTGAAACGTGATCGCAAAATAGGCCGGCAGCAGCGGCAAGGTGCATGGCGAGACAAAGCCCAGCATGCCGGCGAAAAAGGCCAGCGCCGCCAAAATTGGGAACGGCGTCTGGCCCAAACCGGCCGGCTCCCGCTCGGCGGTCTCGCCGCTTCCCCCTGCCAGCAGCGCGAACAGGAACAACCCGCTCACGATCACAGCGGCCGACACCAACACGACCTGCGTTGGCGACAGGCGGCGCACTCGCATTGCCATCCGACCCTCGGCGCCTGCTATTCCTGATCCAATTGCTCCACCAGGCTGCGGACCGCTTCCAGATCACGCTCCAATCGGCGGCTCTTCTGCCACATGCTCAGGATGAACCCAAACGCGAGCATCCAGATGATCAGATATCCGGCCATCATGTAACTCAAGTCCATACGAATCCTCCAATCCTGGCTCCTGGACACCGGCGGCGCCAGGGATCTTACCTGCCGCGGAGCACGAGCCGGATGCGGAGTTCCTCAATCTCATCCGCCAGCCTGGCCAGCCGCACGCTGTGCCACATCAGGGTCACACCCAGGACGCTAAAGGTTGCCAACGAGAAAAAAAAGGGCGGGTGCATCCCAGAAGCCAGCCCTCCACCCGTGTCCGCCGCTCCGGCCCCGAAAACCGTCGGATGGATGTCCGCCAGCAACCGGATCGACAGAAACGTGCCCAGCACGGTCACGAATCCGACCATCCCATAGACCGCCGCAAACCGCGCTCGTTTGCCGGGGTCCTCGACCGCGCTGCGCAGCATGAAATAGGCCACGTAAACCAACCACATCACGGCCGCCGACGTCAGCCGCGGGCTCCAGGTCCACCAGGTGTTCCAGGCCGCCTTGGCCCAGATAGAACCGGTCACGATGATCATGGTGATGAACACCAGGCCGACCGCGATCGAGGACTGCGCCAGCCGATCCCACGATCGCCGGCCCGTCCGCAGCACGCCCAACCCGGCCACCACCGCTACGAACAGCGCCGCCGCCCCCACCCAGCCGGAGCCGACGTGAAAGTAGAATATCCGCTGGCTCAACCCCATCGTCACCTCGGTTGGCGCCGCCAAAAAGACCAGATAGATGGCCACCGCCATCATCGCCAGGCTCAACCAATTGAGGACTGTCAGCACCTGCGCTTCTCGCTCGTTCATCCGAATGCTACTCCTCAACGATGAAATCGAATGTCAGATAAGAGATCGTAATCATGATCACGTCATACGCGATCATGATTCCGGCCCACGGCCAGAACTCGAGTGCCGCCCAGCCGTCAACCACCATGCGACTCGCCCGCACCGCCGCCAGCACCAAGGGTATGGTAACAGGCAACAGGATGATCGGCAACATCACATCCCGCGCCCGGGTGTGAACGGCCATCGCCGACAACAGCGTCCCGACGCCCGCAAAACCGACCGTGCCCAGCAGTATGACCAGCAGGAAGCCGGGCTGCAGAAAGGGCACGGCGAACAGAAAAACAAACAGCGGCACTACCACGATCTCGACCGCCACGATAAAGACCAGGTTCCCCACCATCTTGCCGACAAAGATCATGCCCCGGCTCATCGGGGCCAACAACAACCCATCCAGGCAGCCCCGATCTTTTTCCCGCGCCAGCGACCGGTTCAGGCCGAGCATGCCCGCGAACAAGATCGTGATCCAGAGAAAGCCGATCGCCGTCTGCCGCGCCAGCTCCAGCCGCAACTCGACCGCGAAATTGAACACGACCACCACGATCACCGCAAAGACCAACATCGCGCTGACGAGCTCCTTGCTCCTCAGCTCCGCCACCAGGTCCTTCCAGATGATCGCCCCGGCCGATCGGCTGAACCCCCCGGCCGCCCGCCCGCTCCCTGATCCGGCCAACGTTTCCCGCTCCCGCTCGCTCCTCACGCGACCTGCAGCCCCCGCACCGCCCGCTGGTAGATCTCAGCCAAGTCGGCCGACGCCAGCCCCTCGCTCCGCCCCTGAAAAGCGATCTTGCCCCGCGACAGGATCGCCACCTGATCGCAGCTCGCCAACCCCCGCGCCAGGTCGTGCGTCGTCATCACCAC
>Ga0114946_10003698_pt1 | contig 10241 bp, 6 predicted proteins | sample WalLakDeSediment_FD_88676 | JGI IMG/M metagenome (GOLD analysis project Ga0114946, IMG submission 88676) | Lake sediment microbial communities from Walker lake, Nevada to study Microbial Dark Matter (Phase II) - Walker Lake 11/02/13 Deep Sediment | ecosystem: Environmental > Aquatic > Freshwater...
AATAGGTTTTTTTGAGGACCAATACAACGAAGCATTATATGCGAAAAGAATTGCCGAGCATCTTGGAACAGATCACACCGAGTTATATTTGGAACCTAACGATATCATGGATGTGATTCCTAACCTAATGAAATATTTACTTTGCTCCTCAACCTCTTTATTCTCAGAAGTTAAGTGGAACAAGTTATTTGATATTATCCGAAAATTTTATAGTAGTGAAATTAAGGGTAGGTCAAGTCCAAATTTGTCTGTAAAAAGCTAGCCCGGGATTAAGCGGCATTACCATCATTTTCTTGATCCTCATATGAAGGAACCGGGTTCTCAATAATCAAGCCCAACTTTTTACGCAACTCAAGGACATGTTTCTGTTCGATCTCTGAAAACCTGACCGTTCGCCCACGCTGGCTGGTACGCTAGATGGTGGCAAAAGCCAGCTTGAGTGCACTTTTCTCATCAAAGAAACGTGGTATTACTTTGCTGCACCTTTTTTCTTCACCAAAACTGCGCTCGATTAAATTGGTGGTGCGCACATATTTACGGTGTACCGCCGGTAACTGAAGGTGGGCTAATGAGGCTTCCAAATCATCTTCAAAGCTATTCATAGCCCGGGGAAAATCTTTTTTATGCTTATCAACCAGCTCCTTTGCTCTTTAGCAGCCTGATTCATAATCCGGAGCATCTCTGACCGCAGTCAGAAAGGCTTTCACGTCAACCTTGTGCCTCTCCGGAATCTTGTCTAAGACGTTGCGCATCTTGTGCACCCAACAGCGAATCCTTAAAGATTGGGGCTAGATCTCGTTAACTGCTTAGCAAGCCGGGGGCACCGTCAGTGGTAATACTGACAGGCACGTTAAGCCCACGGAAGGTTATATTTCTTAAGAATTCAAGCCAGCATTCATAGCTTTCCTTGTTGCCAAGGTCCATATGCAAAAGCACTTTCTCTCCGCTGATCAGGATGGCCCAGGCGCACAGGATCCCTTCTTTCAGTCCTTTGAACATGCGCATCGGCTCAAAAACCGCATCTAAAAAGATATAGGCTACTTCGAAACCGGACAGGTCCCTTTTGGTGAAGGTTTCATATTCTTCCCATAGGATTTCAGTTACTTCACTAACGGCGCTTTTACTGATCAGGCACTTGCCTTTCTCGTCGGTAAAGGCGGCTTCGATATTTCTGGTTGATAGACCCCTGGCATACATCTCCGCTACCAGGTATCGAAAGACGTCACTGTTACCTTTAACGAAGCTCCATAGCCTCGAAGAATAGGTTTTTTCAGTGTCACGAAGCTGGGGCAGAAATACCGGTATCGGCCCTTCTGCACTTTTTAACCCTCGCTCTTTGTAGCCGTTACGTAAGCTTTTTTTTTCATCACTGCGCTCATAGCGCTCACGGCCGAGGTAGTATGTTGCTTCCTGCTCCAATAGTTCCTGAATCAGGCGCTGCGCTCCTAAAAGAAAGAGAGTGTTCGTTACGTTACCAGAATCTGTAATGCCTTTGGTTAAAAATCGCTAATCGCTTCACAAATACGCTCAGTAGGTGGTATGCTTGTCATAAGGTCTGGGCTCCTATCTGCCTCTAACAGGGCGGTGGTTTTTATGGCAATTACCACTTAGGCACCCAGGCCTTTATTTCCTTTTATGCTTATACAGACATTTTAGGGCATAAACATAGAAAATTATAAAATATAGCAGGATAATATGAATACACATCGAATGTTATAATATGAAAATAATATTAACCACGAACTGCACTACAAACAGCACTTAAAAACATCAAGCAATAATAGCGCCTACAAAGTAATTGACCGGGAGAAGATTTAATTCAATATAGAAGGAGTTGTTGGCAATGCCAAAAAAATGCATTTTATTTTTGGTTTTTGTTGTTGTTTCAACTGCTCTGTTGTCTTTTGGTTGCATGAAACTGGGTACCGGGCAAAACAGTGAATCGGATGATTTGGAAATTGAAGCACCGCCGTTATTTGCTTCATTGACAGAAATATCTGTCGAAGCTTACCTGGAAAAGTATAAAGATGTGGATGGCAATGAAAACCCTCTAGTGAAAAATGCTACGAGGGCAGCTGAAGTGGTACTTAATGAAAATTTATTAAAACAAAATGCTTTAAGGGTAGGGGATCTATTTCAGGTAAACCTTTTTGAGAATGAACCGATCGGCACGCTGGTTATTGATTATGTTGATTATCAAGAAATGACAACCATAAGCGGCTACCTGGAAGGCAGTTCATGGAATAGGTTTATATTGTCATTGGCCGAAGGCAGGACGCTTGCTTCGCTTGAGCTGCTTGAAAATAAAATAATTTACACACTAATAACTAACCGGCAATCAAATATTATCTACCTCTTTGAAACCCCACGGAATCTTTCTGGCGAGTTGGAATGTGGTGGCGCTGTTGTGCCTCCGGGGAATGAACCTGACGAATCTGGAAAAAAACCCGACAAAGAAGAAGGGAACAAAATTGTGAAAATAAATGGACCGGTTGGCTTGATCAAAAAAATCGATGAAATAAGCAGAGAGAAATACATGGAGTTATATGGAGTAGCAAGCCTAATGGATGAACCTGTGAGCGCCGTTGCGAGAAGGATCGGCAGAATTAAACTAAATGCTGACGCCTTGAAGTCCGGGGCAATAAAAACTGGCGACCGAATAGCTTTTGAAACCTTTGGCGGCAAAAAGTATGTTGTTTTGATCAAGTCGATACAGGGTAACGATGGTTTATCGTTTACAGGAGTTATTGAAAAACCACATTCCGGAACCTTGTTTTTTTCATATGCCGGTGGAAAAGCCCTGGGCACCATGGAATGTCCGGCTGAAAACAAACTGTTTCTAATAAAATATAACCATGCTTCAGCAAATCATTATTTATTTGAAGCTGCAATGGATGAAATAGAGAAATTACCGGATTAACCGGTAAGAGTCAAATAGAAAAGGCGGTGCCAGTCTCGTGCTTTGTTAGTTGTCTGCTTTTCATTTTGGTCAGTAAAGGAGATGATGGAAAGCCAGTTTCTAATGGTTCTATCTGCTTGTCATAGTTTATGCTTGAAGCATTAGGGGATAACCTTACGTTCCTTTAAGCTGGTAAAATAATGAGCCCATTGGCTGAGTAATTAGTCATCACTGAGAATCCGGTTTGGCTGGTCCCAATGGCAACATGCCCCGGCAAGGCAGTGCTCCCGGTTCCAGTTATAACTGATTGCTCCCGACAACAGGCTCGAACGAGAGGAGTTTGATATGAAGACAAACTGGTTAAGGTTTTGGTTCACCTCGGTTTTGATTGTTTTTATACTGCTGCTAATTGCAGTGCCGGCAGTGGCCCAAGGGGAAATAGAAGATACCTCCGGCATACCGTTTTTCAAGAGCATTAATGAGTATATGGAGGATGTAATACCCGGCACCGTTCCGCGCTCAACGGTTGGAACAGCTCTGCAAATAGCAACTGTGGAAATGGATCCCAGGGTTTTCAATCCTGCAGAGCTGTTTGTCGGCGATATCATCAGGATTGACTTGTTTGATGGGTTGTCTCTGCAGGCTAAAATAAGCAGTATCAAGCCCTTGAACCGGATGCACACGACGGTAGCCCTGATTGACGGGGTCGAATTTGGTTACATGATAACCACCGTGGATGAAAACAACCTGATGCTGAGCGTCATCGAAATTCCTGAAATGAACCGGCAGTACAGGATTGTTTATAACCACGATCTGCAGGAGCACATCCTCTCCGAATATGAACTAGATAAAATTGACAAACTGCCGGAAGGCGCACAGCTAGTGCTCCCGGATATGGAACAGCTTGCCCTTGATTTGCTGGGCGAAGACAGTCAGGCTCAACAAGAAACAGTGGTAGATGAATATCCTCTATCGACAACACCCGTGACCGTTGATGCCATGATTATTTATACCCCGGCGGCAAGGGATTGGGCTAATGCTAATGATACAAGCATTAATCACGTCATAAACCAGGCTGTGGCAAGAGGCCAGCTGGCTTTAAACAATAGCAATACTCTGATAAATTTAAACCTGGTTTTCAACAGCCTGATCAACTACACCGAATACACGGGTGCTCCTTACATGGGCGCTTACGGCTACATCATTTCCGGTTCCGGCGTCGATCTCGAGCGCCTGCAGCTGGGTTGGGGCGTTTTCAGCGATGCTCACACCTGGCGCAATACCTATGGAGCAGATATCGTTGCCATGCTGACAAAGGTTGAAGATACCGGAGGCCTGGGCTATGTATTAAGTAACCCTACAGGTTCACCCAATTTTGCATATTCAATTAATAGAGTCCAACAGTCTTCCTGGACATACACCGTCATCCACGAAATGGGCCATAATATGGGGGCGCACCACCACAAAGGGCAAAATTTCCAACCAGGACCCGGTTTGTGGTCCTTTTCGGCCGGCTGGCGCTGGATCAGCACCGATACGGTAAGGTATTGCAGTATAATGACCTACGAAAGCGGCACCTATTTTTCAGACGGTCAAACTCACACCAGGGTAGCTCATTTCTCAAACCCTAACATTTCCTACATAGGGGCGCCAACCGGTAACGCTACTGATGGTGACAATGCCCGAACCCTGAGGGATATACGCAATGTTATTGCTGGTTATCGAACCGTCACTACGCTACCTCCGCGGGTGACCTTGAAATCGCCGGCCAATAATGCCAATGTGGCCGGTACTAGAGTTGTTTTCAACTGGAACGCCGCTGCCAGGGCGACCAAGTACCAGTTGCAGGTCCGTAAAGTGAGCGACAATACGATCTTTAAAAACCTGACCTTAGGTAAAGTCACCCAGCGGGCGATTGCAGATTTTCCGGCAAACGGCGCCCAGTACAAATGGCGGGTCAGAGCCGGTAACGCCGCTGGTTGGGGACAGTGGTCGGTTTACCGCAATTTCAAAAACCCCTTTGGGGCCTTTAACCATAACTTTAATACTACCAACGGCTACCAGGGCTGGATTAGGAGACCCCAAGCCGTCTGGAGCCTTAACAATACGGCGATGCTCACCGCCGGCCAGGTTGACCGCTGGGTTACAGCCCGACGGGGCAATGTCTATTACCGCAACCTTGATTACAGCGTCCGGATGAGACGCACCAACACTCCTGGACCAATTTATCCAAGCATTGGTATTGTCATCCGCGCGGGTGGTAAATATGAGACAAACGGTAATTGGTATCCCAGCTATCGTTTCGTTTATACCAACTTTGGAAGGTATAGTATTTGGAGAATGAATCCTAATGGCAGCCTCGTAGAGCTTCAGGGCTGGACAGCATCTAATCACATTAACAAAAACGGCTGGAATACCCTGCGCGTGCGTGCCGTAAACAACAACCTGAGGTTCTTTATCAATGGCAACTTGGTGATGAACATTAACGATAGTAATTTGCCGCGCGGTTTTGTAGGGGTTGTGGCATACAGGCGTAGCGATACGCCCACTAGTAGCCGTTTTTTGGTAGACTGGGCCAGGCTTACGAATCCGGTTACCAGTTCTGCGTCCGGTATGGAAACCATGGAAGCAATAGATCCTGTGCAGCAGGCTTTAAACGAAGCGGTTCAGGCAGAAATGGCTGCAGGACGGGTTGGTACGATGGAAGGGCATAGCTTCATAGAGTAAGATTAGAAAAAGTCAAGGCCTTTTGCGGTTGCCCTTTTATAAGATCTAAGCGACCCGGCAAAGGCAGATTTATATTTCGGAAAAAAGATTAGCTGCTTGGCGAGTGATGGATTTTCAGCATTCTATTAATCAGGCTATGACTGAATACGGTTGCTAAGTCTTAAAGAAAAGAAAAACGATTTCCTGTTTTAGTTATTTTGAAATACGAAGCTGCGGCGGGGGGGAATTCCCCCCGCCGCAAATAATAACATGGTTTTTATAGCCAGGCTAAAATTATTTCATGGAAAAGAATAATATACCGGTAAGCCGGTTATATTATAAACCTGACTTTGACAGCAAAAGATGGAAAAAACAGGCCGCAAGCTTTGTAAATAAAGGGTTTGCGGCCTTCATCTGTTGTCATAAATGTGTAGGGAATAGGCTCATTTTTTGCTGTTCGCCAAAATATTTTTTATCTCACCTAAGCGCAGCCTTTTGGACTTGAAATCGATGCTTAGGGCATTGCCGATTGTGTCGGAAATACCAGTTCTGTAATCGAAGAGGTAGAGGTTATCCTGTTCGTTGGAGCAAGCGATTTTGTTCATGCAAGAAATGATCTTTTTTGCCGAGTAGCGCCGGTTCATTTTTTTCTGAATGAGCCTGATGATCACCAGGGCGATGAAACAGATGAGGAAGTGTGCGCTGATGCGGTCTTCCCGGGAGAAGTAGACCGGACGGGCCTCGAGTGTGCCCTTGGTTACTTTGAAAGTTTCCTCAATCTCCCACAGCCCGCGGTATGTGTCAATGATCTGCTGATCAGACATCTCAAGCTCGCTGGTAACGATGGCATAATAACCGTCATACTTTCTCGGATCGGCAACCAAAGCCTTGGCCTTTTTGACAAGCTCACTGCGTTCCGCTCTTGTTTTGTCCGCGTACTTCTTGGCCCAGAAGATGCCCTGTTTTTCATAGACAACTTTTTTGGCTGTTTTGCCGCCAGGCCCAAGATAGCCTTGCTCATCAAGGACATAGCTCTTGAAAACTTTAGTGCCTCCGCGCAAAGAAAAACTAAACACATACCCGTTCCTGTTTTTGCCTCAGGTCAGGTAATAAATATTGTCGCCGGTGATCACCCCCATATCGGCGACTACCACGATCCGGCCCGTATCGTAATTCTTTCTGACCTCACCGATGATAGAGCGGAAGGTCTCTTTGTTCAGCCTGTTACCGAAAAAAAGTTTGTAATGGATCGGGATTCCGTCTTTGTCCATGGCCAGGCCCATTTGGACCAGCGGATTATGACGATGCTCTTTGGATTTGCCAAACTTACGCAGCTCATCGGTTTTATCGATCTCAAAATAATAGTTGGTCACACCATAATAGATCGTCTTTGTGTCGCGGCCGTATTTTTCTGTCACCTGTTCATGCAGATAGCGCTGGGCATCTTTAGAAAGTTTTGCATAGTGCGAAAGGGCCCGGTAAATATCGACCAAAGAGAAATCGAAGCGCTCAAAATAGCGGTCTTTTTCTTAAAATGCTTTCTTCTTGGAACCGGGCGAAAGCAACCTGGAGATGACCAGCAAAATCATAATCGAGTTGGTGTTGTGCTCGAAATCTTTATTGCGTGCTTTGTTGTTGAAAAAGCGGTGTAGCCCGAGTTCATGGTAGATTTTCAAGATGGCCGCGTAGCCGAAGTTTTTTCTGTCATCAGCACCCTGTGCAAGCTGTTCAACCATGTTGATGTTTTTGTCACGGTAATTTTTGACGATTGACTGATATGTTCTTCCTGTTTTTCTTCGCGAGACTTTTAGGTTCATATGGGCATTGTTTTTTCCGAGGCAATTTAATATCTACAAGCCAAATATGTCATATTCACTCATAATCAGCTACATTAATTTGATATTAAATCAAAAAAATAATCCCCTACAGCCTTACGCCGTAACGGATTCTGGTTTTCTATGTTTAATTATGCTGTCAAACTTACGGGCATAACTTTAAGTATGCAGGCAAAACTTTATATGTTATTATATACACAGTAGAAAATCAAATATTTACATTAAAAAAATTAATGAGGAATCAGAGCAAACATAACATATGCTGTGTACAAAGATTTATGATAGATTTAAATTATTCTTTCATAAAAGGGGTGAAAACCATTTATAGACAAACAGTTATTAGAGTAATCATCTTTACAACGATTATATTGTTTTTTTTATCCTTAAATATTTATGCAAATTCAACTACTAAATATGGAGATTTAAACGAAGACGGCTTTATAGATGTTCATGATGCGGTGATCTTAAAAAAATATATTTTAAATATGGAATTATTGTCAGTGGAACAAATAAAGGCAGCAGATCTCAATGGTGACAATGTAATTGATGAAAAAGATCTAATTCTTATATTAAAGAAAATATTGCGTATCATCGATGTTTCCCCTGTAAAAAAAAGCAGCCCAACTGAAAAAGTTTATCAAGAGGCGCTTTCAATTGAAAAAGATTTTATATTTACAGATAGATAGATCTTTTTATGGCATGAAAATATATGATAGAAGAGAGAATATTTAACGGAAGCGGCAGAAGAGGAAATCTAAGATGTTATGGATGAGGAAGAAGAAATGCTGGAAGAAGAAAGTTCCTCTGAGGAGCCCAGCGAAGAATTGAGTGAGGAATAAAGGGCATCAGACTTCTTAGATAGCCCTTTCTTTTAAGCAAAAGCAGATCACTTAAACAGCCCGCTTATAGAAGCGGGCTGTGCCTATTTACATAGATATTAAAAGAAAAAACATTAAATAAAAAAATCTGAAAAAGCAGGATATTACAAAAGAGCCGTAGAATTATATTAAAAATTATACTTTCATATCGGCATAACTTATATACAGACCCGATTTATGCTTAAAAAAGAGCTGGTGTCAGGGCTTAGTGGTTTCAACAAGCAGCTATATGACCGGTCAATACTTTTAAATATAATTTATCCATTTTATTTTACCGTTTACAAGCTACCGAGTCATTTGAGATTAGATTATCAAGGAAAATCGCATCTGCATGAATTAGAACAAAAAGTCTCGATCTCGGCGTGCTGACCCTGCCGGCGGCAAAGCAGCAAATAAACAGGCAGGTCCCGACTGTTTATTAGACTGTCTGCAGACATCCCTCAGAATCGCTGTACAAATAAACCTTAATCCTTGAACAAAACCTTTCAGTGGCGCAGACAGTTTAACGGTTGCTGGCGAGGCATTTATTTGCTAAAGGGGTGAAGGTTACAACGCAAAAAAACCACGTAGAGCAAAGCTACGAATAGAGCCGGTTGTTTCACTTTAAAGTTAAGATATTCTTTGATTCGGGTATTTAAAACTCACCCGAGCAGCAGGCTTTTAATGAAGCAGCTCAGGCAGAAATAGCTGCCGGGCGGGTTGATATGATTGAAGGGCAAAGATTTGATTAGAATAATCAGATATCCACATTGGAAAGCTTAAATCTTCAGAAAGAAGGGAGACTATAAGATGGATAAACTTCTGAAAACGAAAGACCTTTACGTCTTTGTGGTGCTGATCCTGGTTGCTCTGTTTCTGTCAACCGGTTTGATCTCTGAAACAACTGCGTCGGGATCAGTTAATGTTCACCAGACAGATGGTGAAGCAGAACTGCTTCAGTTTAGTTCCGGCGGTCATGTTCTGGGTTTCGGGGAAACGGAGGTCTACCTGGCCGGGATGGACCATGCCTTAAAGGTGGAATTTATCGGCGCCCGCGCCGCACCACCCCTGGCCGAAAGCGCCGGAATATCTGAAAACGGCCATCCGGAGATGGGTAAAGTATTCTATAGCGAGGTCTGGGATAACATTGATGTTATCTTCAGCGCCGCCTCAGGCGGCATTGCCGAGAGCACCTACATTATCCACCCCGGCGGCGACCCGGCTGATATCAGCCTTGGCTACAATGTGCCGGTGGAGATCATGCCCACTGGCGCACTGCGCCTTGAATTCGAAAGCGGCTACATGACCGAGACCCCGCCCATCGCCTGGCAGGAGATTGGCGGCCGCAAGGTGCCGGTGGAAGTTAGCTTTCATAAACAGGCCGATAACATAATAAGCTTTAGCTTGGGTTCATACGATCCAGCCTATGCCGTCTATATCGATCCAGTATACGAATGGCACACCTTCCACGGTTCAGCGAGCAGTGATGTTGCTCACGGGATTGCCTTAGATGCTTCCGGTAACATCTATGTGGTCGGAACCAGCAGGGCAACCTGGAATGGCCCTGCCACCGGCTATTTAGAGCCAAAGAATGCTTTCACCCAGGGAACAGGTGGCGTTAATAAAGATAATATTGTCGTTATCAAACTGAACAACAATGGTATCTACCAGTGGCATACTTTTTTTGGTTCAACTTCCGAATCTCATGAAAGGGGCAGAGCCATCGCGCTTTCTCCCGGTGGGGAATCGGTTTATGTAACCGGTTCTGCATGGGCAAACTTTAGTGTTGGAGCCACAGTGCCGCTAAAAGATCACCATGGTTTCGGACAGACAGATATCGTGGTTATCAAGCTGAACAGCAGCAACGGCAATCACGTCTGGCATACCTTTTACGGGGGGCAGGGACACTTAAACTTTGGCGATTCAGGTGAAGGTATAGTTACT
>Ga0114946_10003699_pt1 | contig 10239 bp, 8 predicted proteins | sample WalLakDeSediment_FD_88676 | JGI IMG/M metagenome (GOLD analysis project Ga0114946, IMG submission 88676) | Lake sediment microbial communities from Walker lake, Nevada to study Microbial Dark Matter (Phase II) - Walker Lake 11/02/13 Deep Sediment | ecosystem: Environmental > Aquatic > Freshwater...
CGTTGCGGCCGAACTCCATGGCCGGGGGAAGGTCGTCGTAATTGACGGGGGCGAAGCTGGGCCGTCCGTCCACCATGGAGAGGCTGAAGGCGTCACCGGTGGGCGAGGCCGTCCCCTGGCCGTGCGCGCTCCCGTTCCCGTTGCCGTTGGCACCCGGATCGGCCCCGGTCTCCGGGGTCGAAGCCGCCCGGTCGGCGCGGAAGTTGATCCGGGAGCCGTCGGGGAGTTCGCCGTACCCGAAGAGGGTTCCGTCCTCCACGGTGGCCGAGAGGCGAACCGCCCCCTCCTGGCCCAGCACGTCGCCGGGCATGGAGAGGGTAAGGCGCCGCGACGGGGCGGCCAGGCTCGCCGTGGTCAGGGTCACCTCGCGGCCGCCTGTGCTGAAGGTTCCCGAGAGCCGGCCCGGCTCGCCGCTCAGCTGCAGTTCACCGCGGAGGGAGGAGTCCCCCAGCCCGGCCACCACCCAGCGGCCGCGGGGGTCCAGGCCGTCCTCGGTGTTGACCTGGAACCGCTCGCCGTCCACCCAGACATCGAGGATGCGGGTTCCGTTGGCAAAGACGTCTCCGTCGGCCACCACCAGGTTGGCCACCTTCCCGCGGGCCACGGTGCCATGGGTGCGATCCACGCCCAGGAGCCGAGCCGGCGTCGTGGTGAGGGCGGCCAGTGCCGCATCCGACGGGAGCCCCCGGTCCACCGCGGTCCTCAGATTCCGCAGGAAGTCGCTCCCGTTGGAGAGGCCGTCGGCCGTGAGGGCGAACTCCACGCCGGCCGCCGCGAGGCGTCCGGGATTCTCCGGGGCCAGGTCCCAGTGCCGAAGGGCTTCGAGGCTCACCCCGAGGGTGGCGTCGGGGGTGGAAACGTTGGGCGCCGACGGAAAGTCGAGGGGGAGGATCAGAGGCCGACCCGCGGCCCGAACCTGCTCCAGAACCCGGTACTCGAAGCCATTTCCACGGAGCCAGAGGTCGAGGGAGAACTCCTCGGCGATGCGCAGCGCCCGGAGGAAATCGTCTTCGTCCCGCGTCTCCACCACCAGGGGAAGGTCGCCCCTGACCACGGGGACGAGGGCCGCCAGCGCCCGGTCCTGCTCGGGGCGCCGGAGGCCGTCCGGCCGGGCAGCCCATGCCCGGTGGGCCCGGTCGTACCAGTCCGCATCCAGGAGATTCTGCCGGATGAAGGTGATGGCCCCCATTCCGGAGGTGGGGTAGCCCGGCCCGGCCCGGTTGTCGCGGACCATGGCCAGGCCGTGGACCACGTCACCCCGGATCACCCGCTCTCCGGGCTGTCCTGCCCCCAGGTTCACCACGGCCCCGGCCCCGCGGAAGATCCCGAGGCGGGGGAGCGCCAACGCGGCGGTGAAGCCCTGGTTCCGGAGCTCCTCGCTGCGATCTCCGTTGTCGGAGAACTCCTCCACCGCCGAGGTGAAGGACCGGACCTGCCGGTTCCAGTTCACAGGACCGCGGTCGCCGTTCTCCGGCACCGAGGTGGGCATCCCCACGTCCGCATAGGCGTCGAGGAATCCGGGGTAGACGGTCTTGCCGGCCAGGTCCCAGACCCGCGCACCCAGAGGGGCAGCGAGATTCGCGCCCACCGCCTCGATGACCCCGCCACGGATCACCACCGTGGCGTTGTCCAGGACCTGGCCGGGGGCGACGACGACCCTGGCCCCGGTGAGGGCGTGGAAGTCGGGCGAGTTGTCACGAAGTCCCACCGTGGGGGCCGTCTGCGCCACCAGGGGAAGGGGAATGAGCGCCATCGCGCCGAGGAGGAGCAGGGACCGACACCTCATGGAGCCTCCTTGAAACCGCAGTCTGCGTGGTGAATGAGCCGGGTAGATGTAGGCGCCGGACCCGCCCCCGTCAACTCCGGAGGAAGGACCCGCGGATGCGTCGCCCGGTCCGGGTTCAGCGGATCCGTCGCCCGATCCGGTCCCAGCGTACCTCCCGGATCCAGGAGAGGGATTCGGGAGAATCCCGGTCATAGGAAAAGTAGAAGAACATGGCCCGACCCTCGAGCCGCCAGGTCTCGATGAGGCCCCAGTAGCGGGAGTCCAGGGAGAAGTCCCGGTTGTCGCCCAGCATGAAGTAGTGGCCCTCGGGAATCACCAGGGGACCCCAGGTATCGCGGGTGGGGCGGTACGCCGCGGCGTCCGTTCCCGGCAGGAGATGCGCCCGCTGCCACGACATCCATGGATGCTCGTGGTCGCCCGAGAAGTCATCCCACCTGACCCATGGCTCGGAAATCCGGTCACCGTTTCGGAAAAGGTGCTTGTCCCGCATCTCCACCGTGTCGCCGGGCATCCCCACGATCCGCTTCACGAGCTTCATGTCGTCTTCATGCGACGGATCAAAGACCACGACCTCGTTCAGCCCCACCGTCCCGTAGCCCGGCGTGCGTATGTTCGTCCCGGGGATGCGGGAGCCCAGCGCCAGGCGGTTCACCATCAGGAAGTCCCCCACGAGGAGGGTGTCCTCCATGGAACCGGAGGTGATGACGAAGGTCTGGACAAGGAAGGTGCGAATCACGATGAGCAGGACAATCGTGATTCCCAGGGACTTGATCCATTCCATGGCCTCGGAGCCGCCCTCAGCCCGGGGTGGACGCCCCCGGCCCGTGGCAGCCCGACGCCGATCTCCCCTCCGCCCACCCGTGGTTTCCCCGCTCTTCCCCGATCTCGTCACGAAGCTGCTCCGTCATGGGTTTCGGCCGGGGGTGGCGTCCTGCGCATCGCGCGGTCGCCATCCCGACCCGAGAAGCACGGTCACTTCCACCAGGAGGGTGGGGTCGTGCTCCACACGTACCTGTTCGATCCCCAGCCGATCCGCCACCGCCTGGGCCGCCGAGGCATCCCCGGAGCGCAGCAGCACCGAGGACCCCTCCTGGCCAAAGCTCGAGGCATTTCCGTAGTGGACCACGTCGAACCCGGCGTCCCTCAGGTCATCCCGGACCACCGCCGCCACCCCCGGCACCCCCCCGGCGTTCAGCACCTCGACCCGGATGCGATTCCCCGGAGCCGGGATCGGATGGCGCGTCATTTCCCCCCTGCCTCCGGATTCGAGGGTCCGGGGCACCATGGCGTCATCATCCACGAGGCCCGCCGCCATCCAGACCCCGAAGCCGGCGAGCCCCAGCACCAGGAGTCCGCCCAGCGTCCTGCGCCAGCTCCCTTCCCGGGAGCGTGACGGCCGATGACGGGAACCGCGCCGGGGACTCACGACCCGGTCTCCGGGGATCCCGCCTCCGGGGATCCCACCTCCGGGGCCCCGGCCTCCGGGGCGCCCCGTTCGTTCCAGAACCGGACCGACCGGGGATCCAGCCGCTGCCCCGCCTCCAGCTGCCAGGTGAGGCGGGCCCGGATGACCTCCGCCAGGACCTCGGCGGACCGGTGGGGAAAGCGGTCCCGAAGGGCCCGGCGCCATTCCACCCGGTCGCGTTGCCCCGGCTCCGCCACGTCGGCCACGAAGAGGGCCTGACCCGCCGCATCCAGGCGGGGATGCCCCACGGTGTGGTAGGCCACGGCCCGGAGGAGCCCCGGGTCATGCACCCCTTCCCTTCGGAGGCGAACGGCGGCCGCGGGACCATGCAGCACCTTTCCCGGAAGATGCCGGAGGGAAGGAGGCACCCGGGGCCGCAGCTCCCGGGGTGGGGCATCGCGGAGGGCGTCGTGCAGGGTTCCCGCGGCGCACCACCGGATGCACTCTCGCTCGGGAAGCCGCAATTCCTCGGCCCAGCGCTCCAGGAGACGTCGGACCCGCTCGATGTGCTCCCGTCGCCGCGGTCCGGCCACGGCCCAGTCCGGGAGTTCGCCCCCGGCCGCCCGCTCCACCATGGGGTGAAGGGGGGCGGGCGTCCCCGGCTTCGGTGTGAGGGTCACGGGCATGGGCTCACGGTTCCTGCACGGGGCCAGGGATCCGGGGGTCCGGGTCCTCGGCGCCCAGGACCACGTTGTCGATGAGGCGCGTCGTGCCCAGCCAGGCGGCCACGGCCAGGAGGTGCCCCGGCCGTGCCTCGTCAACCCGCGCCAGTGTCCCTGGGTCCACCACCTGGGCGTACTCGAGTCGGAAGGAAGGAACCGGCTCCCCCTGGGCCTCGGCTGCGGAGCGCACCAGAAGATCCCGGACCCGGGTCTCCAGCGCCGCACGCCTCCCCTCTCCACCCCGGAAGGCCAGGTCGGCCGCCTCGAGCGCCTGGAAGAGCTGCGGGGCTACCTCCCGCTCCGGCGCCGAGAGATAGGCATTCCGGGAACTCATGGCGAGTCCATCGGGCTCCCGCACCAGGGGAGCCACGTCGATCTCCACCCCCAGTTCCAGGTCGCGGCTCATCTCCCGCACCAGTGCCACCTGCTGCGCATCCTTTCGACCGAAGACGGCCACATCCGGACGGACCAGGCCGAAGAGCCGCGCCACCACGGTAAGGACCCCCTCGAAGTGCCCGGGACGAAAGGCGCCGCAGAGGACTTCCCCCCCGGGTCCCGGATCCACCCGGACGCGCGGCGGTCCCTCCGGGTACATCTCCTGCACCGAGGGGGTGAAGGCGAGGACCGCACCCCGGGCGGAGGCCAGCTCCAGGTCGCGCCCCAGGCTCCGGGGGTAGCGATCCAGGTCCTCGCCGGGGCCGAACTGGAGGGGATTCACGAAAATCGAGAGGACCACGTGATCCGCCAGCGAAGCGGCCCGGTCCAGGAGGGCAAGGTGGCCAGGGTGGAGATACCCCATGGTCGGAACGAGGGCCAGGGTACCCCCGCCCCGCCGCAGCCGGTCGAGCTCGGCCAGCAACTGGCCCCGGCTTGCGGCCACCGGCAGCGATCCCGCTCCGCTCGCTCCCCGCTCCCTGCTGTCCCAGGAGACGGGGGTCACGCGGATCCCTCCGGGTCGAAGGTGTGCTCGGGCCCCGGGTACCGCCCCTGGCGGACCTCCTCCACGAACGCCGAAACCCCTCGCAGCGCCTCACCGTGGAGGTCGGAGAACCTCCGGAGAAAGCGCGGCGTGAAGCCGGGATTCAGCCCCAGGGCATCGGGGAGGACGAGCACCTGCCCGTCGCAGCCCACCCCGGCGCCGATCCCGATGGTCGGGATGGTCAGCTCACCGGAGACCTGCCGGGCCAGCGGCCCGGGGACGAGCTCGAGGACCACGGCGAAGGCTCCGGCCTCTTCCATGGCCAGGGCTTCCTCCCGCATCCGGGTGGCGGCTGCGGGATCCCTTCCCTGCACCCGGTACCCGCCCAGGGCATGGACCGACTGGGGGGTGAGCCCCAAGTGGGCCATGACCGGGATTCCACAGGCCACGAGGCGCTTCACGGTGGCCACGGCCACCGCATCCCCCCCCTCCAGCTTCACCGCCTCGGCCCCCGTCTCCTTGAGGACCCGACCGGCGTTGCGAAGGGCTTCCTCCACCGACACCTGGTAGGTCAGGAAGGGGAGATCCACCACCGTGAAGGTGCGGGGAGCCCCCCTGCGCACGGCCCGGGCGTGGTGGATCATCTCGTCGAGCGTGACCGGGAGGGTGGACTCGTACCCCAGGGCGACCTGGCCCAGGGAATCCCCCACCAGAATCATGTCGACCCCGGCTTCCTCCAGGATCCGGGCGAAGAGCACGTCGTAGCAGGTGAGAACCGTGATCTTCTCCCCGCGTCCCTTCATGGCCAGGAAATCGTGGACGTTGGCCCGCCTGCCGACGCTGCCTTCGGGGGATGCGGACACGGAATCACCGGGGGCTGGAGGAGGGCGGGGTGTCGGGACGCGCGCCGACCGGGGCTGCGACGGCACACGCCGGGGACGCTCGGGCCGGAAATGGAGTTCGGAAGGAGGGTGAATTCCATGCCCCGCTCCGGGAGCACCCGGGCAGCGCCGGACGATAGACAAGGGGGGTAACGGTGTCAAACCCCGCCGAGCTTCGGTATGCTACGGTCATGAGCCTTCGATGGGATCCTCTCCTGGCCCGTGCCCTGGCGCGGGAACTCGACCCGGCCCTCCGGGGCCGCCGCGTCCGCGCCCTCCTGCTGGATCCCGAGAACCGGAAGGTCCTCCTCTACCTGCGGGACGCGACCCTCGCGGCGGAGCTTCATCCGCAGGCCGGTTGGATCAGCCTCCTCGAGGCCGTGGAGCCTCCGGCCGAGGCCCGCCCCCTTCCCTGCCGAGTCCTGGCGGTGGAAGCGCTCCCCGACGAGAGCGCCCTCCGCCTGGGTCTGCAGCGAATCCGTGGGAAGGACGAGGGGGTGGAACTCATTCTGGAGTTCGCGGCAGGGCGCGGCAACGCGCTGGTGGTCGGTCACCGGAGTCGACAGCTTCGCCACGTCCTTCTTCCCCGGACGTCCGGGGGGCGTTCCCTCGTGCCCGGTGCCCCCTGGACCCCTCTCCCCACCGGGGACCGGCGCGGCGGCCCCGGTACCCCGCCCCTCACGGAGCCGGAGTTCGATGCCATGGTGGCCCGCGGGCGGGCTGCCGTGCTGGGAGGGGTGGCCTGGGCCTCGTCCATGAACGTCGAGGCGCTCCTGGCTCCCGGCGGGTGGACGCTCTTCCAGGCCATGCGCGATCCCGAGGCGTGGGAGGCCTGGCTCACGCCGTCCCCCAGGGGGCAAGTCCTGTACCCGATCCGCCTCGACACCGGTTCCGGCCCGGACGCAGACTCCGACGCGGACACGACGGAAGCCACGCGTTCCGGCGTGGATGCGGGTTCGGGGGCCGAGCGCCTTCCTTCCCTCCTTGACGGGATGCGGAGCCTTCGGGCCGGGGAGGAGGGGAACCGTGAGGCGGGCCTCCTCCTCCCGGGGCCGCTGGTGGCCCGGGCCGAGGAGCGGCTCCGGCGCCTGGAGAGGAAAGCCGCCGCCCTTCGCCGGCAGCTGAAAGGGGCACCCGACCCCGCCCCGCTCCGGGCGGTGGGGGACCTGATCCTTGCCCGGTTCGCCCAGGTGCCCACGGGGAAGGACCGCGTCCAGCTCCCCGACTTCGAGGGCGGAACGGTGGAGGTGGCGCTGGACCCGACGCTCCCGGTCCACGAGAACGCGCGCCGGTACTACGACGAGGCGGCCCGGGCGGAACGGGCCCGGGCGGAGCTTCCGGACCGGGTGTCCGCGGCCGAAGCCGAGGCCCACACCCTCGCCACGGCCCTGGACCGGGCGCGGGAGGGGAGCGGCGACGCGGGCGAGCTGGAGGCCATCCTCGGGCCGGATCCATTCGCTGTCGGGTCCGGCGCTGTCGGGTCCGGCGCTGTCGGGTCCGGCGCTGTCGGGTCCGGCAAACCCCGGGCGGGAACAGGACGGGGCCAGCGGCAGGGGCGGCGCGGCGAGTCGGGGGGAGGGGCCCTTCCCTACCGGCGGTTCATGAGTTCCGGCGGGCTCGAGATCCGGGTGGGGAGAGGGGCGCGAAAGAACGACGAGCTCACCTTCCGGCACGCCGCGCCCGACGACGTCTGGCTCCACGTGCGGGAAGCCCCCGGCGCCCACGTGGTCCTCCGCTGGCGCGGCGCCGGGAATCCCCCGGCCCGCGACCTGGAAGAGGCCGCCATCCTCGCCGCGCTCAACTCCGACGCCCGCCATGCCGGGCTCGTTCCCGTGGACTGGACCCGGCGGAAGCACGTTCGGAAACCGAGGAAGGCGCCTCCGGGCGCGGTGCTTCCCGAACGGGTCCAGACGGTGTTCGTGGCGCCGGACCCGGAGCTCCCGGCACGGCTGTCCACCTCAGACGGCTGAGCGCGCCGCCCCGTCCATGGCCTCGCGCAGCCCGGCCAGGAACCGGGCCCCCGCCTCCACCCCTCCCTCGGCCACGGCATCCACCAGGGCGCTCCCCACCACCACCGCATCGGCCACGGCCCCCACGGCCGCCGCCTGCTCGGGTGAGGAGATGCCGAAGCCCACGCCCACGGGAAGTGAGACCCGGGCACGGATCGCCTCGATCTCCCGCCCCAGCGCCTCCCGAAGCTCGGTGCGGGCGCCCGTGACACCGGTGCGCGAGATGTAGTAGAGAAACCCCCCGCCTCCCCGGGCCACCTCGGCGATGCGCTCGGGCGCCGTGGTGGGCGCCAGGAGCCGGATCAGATCCAGACCGCCCCGGGCCGCCGCCCCCTCCAGCTCCGCATCGGCTCCGGCCGGAAGGTCGGTGAGGAGGAGGCCCTGGGCCCCGGCCTCCGCAGCCTCGCGGACGAAGCGATCGATCCCGAAGTGATGCACCGGGTTCAGGTAGGTGAAGAGGACCACCGGCGTGTCCCTGAGGGCGCGGAACTCGCGCAGGATCTCCAGCGCTCCCTTCACCGACATTCCCGCCTCCAGTGCCTGGAAGGTGGCCCGCTGAATGGTGGGGCCGTCCGCCAGGGGGTCGGAAAAGGGGATGCCGAGTTCCAGCACATCCGCGCCGGCATCCGCCGCCGCCACCAGGAGTCGAAGGGAGGCATCCCGGTCCGGGAACCCCGCGCAGATGTAGGGGATGAGGGCGGCCTGCCCCATTTCGTTCCGGGCTCGGATGGCCCGCGAGATGGGCGAGAACGAGGGGGTGGCGGGAGCGGGGGTACCGGTAGCGAGGGGGGCCGACTCTGGCCGAACGGGGGAGGTCATGGTGCGTCCGAAGGGAAAGGAGAACTCAGGTCACGAAGTCCGCCACGTTGATGCCGTAGCGGTTGGGGTCAGCCGTCTTGATGATGGAGCGACGGGGCTGGCCGGTGGCCGGATCCAGGGCATCAAGGCGCACCACATAGGGATCGGCCACGGGCACGCCCATGGGATCCGAGAGGATCTTCACTTCGGGCCGGTGGAGCTGCTCCGGGTCCGTGTTGGCCCGGACGACCACCGCCAGCTCGTAGGTGTCCAGCACCACCAGCGTCCCCACCGGATAGACTCCGGTGGCGGTGATCAGGGCCTTCACGATCACACGATCGAACCCCCGGGCCGGGTTGTCCCGCATTTCGCGCAGGACCTGGTCCGGCGGCCAGGGGCGGAACTGGTAGGAGCGCCGCGAGGTCCCCGCATCGAAGGCGTCGGCCACGGCCACGATCCGGGAGAAGAGCGAGAGCTCCCGGCTCCGGCGGCTTTCGGGGTACCCGGTCAGGTTCGTCTTCATATGATGCTCGTAGGCCATGAGCATCTGCCGGTAGGGGACGTCGTTGAAACCGTGGAGCTGGAAGAGCTCCAGGAGCCCATCGGTGGGATGCTCCTTGATGGCCATCCATTCCCGGTCGTCCAGCGCCCCCTCCTTGTTCAGGATCTCCGTGTCCACCCGCATCTTCCCCACATCGTGGAAGAGCGCGCCCAGCCCAAGTTCATAGAGCTGCCTGCGCTCGAGCCCCAGCCGCTGTCCGATGACCACCGAAAAGATGCTCACGTTGACGGAGTGGGTGAACGTGTACTCGTCGAACTCGCGGAGGTGGGTCATGGCGATGATGGAGGGCTCGTTCGCCAGCACCTGGTCCACGATGTTCTGCACCGCCCGCTTCACCTTCCGCACGTTCACGGCCCTCCCGATGCGGATGTCGGTGAGCACGTCCCTGGCGGTCTGAACCGACTGGGCATAGGTCCGGCGCGCCACCTCCATGGTCTCCTCTTCCAGGTCCAGGTCCCGCAGCTCCTGCTCGGGCTGGGTGGAAAGGTGAGCCACCGGGGTCGCGGCCAGCCCCTCGGAAAAGGCCTCGTAGGGATCTTCCTCGGCGGGGGCACGGAGGAGGAGGGAAAGAAACGGAGTCCACTCCTGGCGGGTCATGCCGGGGACCACCTCCACTTCTCCGATGCCGTGCTGCTGGAGGGCCCGGGCCACGGCGCCAAAGGTGGAGAAGTTGCGCAGGTCGAGCCTCAGCCGGACCTCGTTCAGGAAGAAGAATTCCCCGACGGTCCGGAAGGACATGCCCTCCTCCTTCCGGAGGACGTCGGCCACGGCCTCGTGAAGGTCCAGGAGGGCGCGCTGGACGGTCTCGTTGTCCACCGGGTAGAACCTCACGGCCCTCAGGGCAGCGTAGAAGGCGACGAGGACCCTTCGACCCTCATCCTGAAGCACCGCGGTGCTCCCTGCGTTCCCGGCGCTCATGCCTCCTCTCCTTCGCCCTGGAGGGCCCGGCTCACCGAGCTTCGGACCAGGGCATCCGCATCCCGCTCGGCCTTGCGGAGGGCGGCAACGGCCGACGCGGTCCCCACAACGCCCAGTCCCCGGGCGGCGCCAGCCCGATTGTCGGGCATCTCCCTGAAGCCGAAAAGGCCCTTCCCGTTCAGCATCCGGTCCAGGAGAGGGACGGCGCGTTCGCCGGCCAGTCGCCCGTAGGCGCTGAA
>Ga0114946_10003700_pt1 | contig 10237 bp, 7 predicted proteins | sample WalLakDeSediment_FD_88676 | JGI IMG/M metagenome (GOLD analysis project Ga0114946, IMG submission 88676) | Lake sediment microbial communities from Walker lake, Nevada to study Microbial Dark Matter (Phase II) - Walker Lake 11/02/13 Deep Sediment | ecosystem: Environmental > Aquatic > Freshwater...
ATCATATCGATTAATTTTTGATACTTGTATCATTTTTTGAATAAACAAGAATCAAACTTTGAAATTCCAGATTATGAAAAGGGTGAAACAATTGAAGATTTCATACCCTAATAATCTCTTATTCAGATTACAAATACAGAATAAAAACAAGATTTTCAAAAGAAAATAGCGATAAATTCATGAAAAAAGTATCTCTTTCTTGAAAGAAATGTGATCAAAAAAGAGAATTAACCCTAAATTACCTCTTTGATTAAAAGCAGCTTTTTTACTCAATAAAAATATAAACCCATGCATCGATCTGACTTAGAAATTGCCAAAGCATCCAAGATGCGTCCTATCGCTGAAATAGCTGCGAAACTAAATGTGGATATAGAAGATCTCAGGCCTTATGGTAAATATGTGGCCAAACTTCCTTTAAAATTAATTGATGAATCAAAAATCAAAGGAAAGAAACTTATTCTGGTGACCGCCATTACACCAACAGTTGCGGGAGAAGGCAAAACCACTGCCAGTATTGGGCTTACTGAAGGCCTGAATAAAATCGGAATCAAGACAGTGGTGGTTCTGCGAGAGCCTTCATTAGGGCCGGTTTTTGGAATGAAAGGAGGTGCCGCTGGGGGCGGTTATGCCCAGGTATTGCCTATGGAAAGTATCAATCTTCACTTTACCGGAGATTTTGCAGCAGTTGAAAAGGCTCACAACCTACTTTCTGCCTTATTGGATAACCATATTCACAATCAGAAAAACACCCTGAATATTGATCCCAGAAAAATCATTTGGAAAAGGGTTATGGACATGAACGAAAGGGCGCTTAGGGACATTGTCATTGGATTAGGTGGATCTTCCCAGGGTGTTCCCAGAGAATCCGGCTTTGATATTACCGCAGCTTCTGAAGTCATGGCGGCCTTATGCCTTTCCAAAAACCTGATGGACCTAAAAGAGAAATTAGGAAATATTATTGTCGGTTATTCCTATCAGGATGAGCCCATAAGAGCACATCAATTAAAAGCCCAGGGAGCTATGACGGCCTTATTGAAACATACCATCATGCCAAATCTGGTTCAGACGATAGAAGGAAATCCCGCTATCCTACACGGAGGCCCATTTGCCAACATTGCTCAGGGTTCCAACTCGATCATCGCTACAAAACTAGGGCTTTCTCTAGCCGATTATGTGGTGACAGAGGCAGGTTTTGCCTCAGACCTTGGAGGAGAAAAATTCCTTAATCTCAAATGTCAATACGGAGGATTAAAACCGGATGTGGCAGTCATTGTGGCTACAATAAGAGCTCTAAAAAGCCATGCAGGTATTCCTTTTGGAGAATTGACCATACCAAATCCAAAATCAGTAATGGAAGGGTTGCCAAATCTGGAAAAACATATTGAAAATATGAAACATTTTATGCTGACGCCAGTGGTAGCAATTAATAAGTTCTATACAGATTCAGAAGAGGAAATTCAGGAAGTTATTGACAAATGTAAGTCGCTAGGTATCACGGCCGCAGTCTGTGAAGCATGGGAAAAAGGAGGTGAAGGGGCAAAAGATCTCGCCTATGCAGTAAAGGAAGCAGCTGAATCAGGAATGAGTAATTTTACGCCACTTTATAATTTTGAATGGGGCATAGAACAAAAAATTGAAACTATCTCAAGGAAAATTTACGGAGCAGCTGAAGTGGAATATTCCGTAAAGGCAAAACAACAAATCAAACTTTTCAATAAAATAGGATTGGATAAACTTCCTGTCTGCATTGCCAAAACCCAGTATTCTCTTTCTGATGATCCAAAACTCATTAATAAACCTTCCGGGTTTACGATTAAGATCCGTGAATTTGATATTGCTGCAGGTGCAGGTTTTATCATTCCGATTGCAGGAACTATCATGAGAATGCCTGGACTGCCTTCCAGGCCTGCTGCAGAGAATATTGATATTGATGCAGAAGGAAATATCACGGGATTGTTTTGAAAATATGACTGAATCCACTTAGAAAAATATAGTATTTAGAAGTTTTGATTCATCGTATTGATAAAGGAGGCATAAATATTTCCCATTTTATTCATCCCTTAGTAAGGGTAATAAAGTTTTTGAAAAAAAATGATTACTTTAAATGTCAAATTGAAAACCAAAAAACACAAAAATCAACCTTTAACCAACCTTTCCTCTTATGAAAACTTTTTACTATTCATTTTTATTATCGGCGGCAATGCTGATAGTATCAGTAATGTCCTGTTCTAAGAATCAAATCCAATCTGATTCAGCATCGGATATGGAAGTTGTAACAATCCCTGTTCCGGATATGGCTCACAACAGCCGAAATAGCCTGGACTGGTACGGAGTATATAAAGGAACTACCCCATGCGCTGATTGTGAAGGCATTGAAACCAAAATTACCCTTAAAAAAGACGGCACCTTTAAAAGATCTTTAAATTATCTGGGCAAGGATGGGAATTCCTTTCATGATGAAGGGGATTTCGAATGGAACGAAGAGGGAAGTAAAGTCACACTAATTGGGGAAGATGGGCTATCACAGATGTACCAAGTAGGTGAAAATGTACTTTTTCACTTGGACATAGAGGGAAATAGGATTACAGGAGATTTGGCCGAAATGTATAAACTCGCAAAAAACAGTGTAGATCCAAGACTGGAAGACAAAAAGTGGTTATTGATAGAACTAAGAGGAAAGCCCTTTGAGAAAAAGGAGGGGCATAAGGAGGGCAGCATCACGTTCAATATGGAAACAGGAATGTTTTCCGGCAACAATACCTGTAACAACTTCTTTGGGCAGTACGAACTCAAAGAAGGAGACCGAATCCAATTTGGACAAGCAGGAACTACCCTCATGGCATGTCCTGATGGTGAAACTGAAAAAGCTTTTATGGAGGTCTTGCAAATGGCAGACAATTACAATGTAGTGGATGGAGTTTTAAGTTTGAACAGGGCAAAAATGGCTCCTTTGGCCAGGTTTGAACTGGCAAAAGATTAATTGAAAGTACAATTTGAGAGATGACATTACAGGTAAAAGTTTCCTTTCTGAACGCTCTCAATTTTTAAAGGAATAAAATGTTCAACTCTAAAGTACCACCGGGACCGATCCAGGAGAAATGGACCCAATACAAGGCACAAGCCAAACTGATCAACCCCTCCAACAGAAGGAAATACAAAGTCATTGTTGTTGGGACAGGCCTGGCAGGGTCATCTGCCGCTGCAAGCCTTTCTGAGTTGGGGTTTCAGGTAGATGTTTTTACCTTTCATGAATCTCCCAGAAGGGCACACAGTGTGGCTGCCCAAGGCGGAATCAATGCAGCAAAAGATTATAAAAACGATGGAGACAGTGTCTGGCGCATGTTTTATGACACTATTAAGGGAGGGGATTTCAGATCCAGAGAAGCCAATGTTTATAGGATGGCAGAATGCTCATTGTCACTGATTGATCAGGCAGTTGCCCAAGGAGTACCTTTTGCCCGTGAATACAGTGGTTACCTGAGCAACCGGTCTTTTGGAGGTGTGCAGGTCAGTAGGACATTTTATGCCAGGGGACAGACCGGTCAACAAATGTTACAAGGCGCTTATCAGGCCTTAATCAGGCAAACTGAAGTAGGTCAGGTAAAGTTATTTACGCGACATGAAATGTTGGACCTTATTGTTGATCAGGGGAAATCCAAAGGCATTATCAGCAGAGATTTGGACACAGGGAAAATGGAAATACAAACAGCTGATGCAGTTCTTCTTGCCACCGGGGGTTATGGTAAAATATATTACCTGTCTACCTTGGCCATGAACTGTAATGCCTCTGCCATTTGGAGGGCACATTTGAGAGGTGCTTTTTTTGCCGCTCCCAGTTGGACTCAATTCCACCCCACTTCTCTTCCCCAATTGGGAGAATACCAATCCAAATTGACGCTCATGTCAGAATCATTGAGAAATGATGGGAGGATTTGGGTTCCCAAAAAAGCAGGAGATGAGCGTGCAGCAAACAGCATCCCTGAATACGAACGGGATTACTATCTTGAAAGAAAATATCCGTCTTTTGGGAACCTGGCGCCAAGGGATATCTCTTCCAGAGCTGCTAAAGAGCAAATTGACAATGGAAATGGTATAGGTCCCCTGAAAAACGGTGTCTTTTTGGATTTTCGAGATGCCATTCAAAGGGACGGCAAGGAAGCCATTAAAAAGCGTTATGGAAACCTCTTTGAAATGTATAAAAAAATTACCGGAATGGATGCCTATGAAGAGCCTATGATGATTTCCCCATCGGCACACTTTTCAATGGGCGGACTTTGGGTAGATTATGAACTGATGAGCAATATCCAGGGATTATTTGTATTGGGAGAAGCCAACTTTGCTGATCATGGTGCCAATCGCCTTGGCGCCAACTCTCTTCTTCAAGCATGTGTGGACGGCTATTCCATTGCTCCCCATACCGTAATGAACTACCTTGCCGGTATGGAACCCCTTACAAAAACTGAGTCTGTAATTGGAAAAGAGGCACTTCAGGAAAGCAAAAGCCGGATAGATCGACTCCTCCACATCAAAGGCCGTAAAACCGCTGAGGAATTCCACAAATCGTTAGGGAAAATTCTTTACCAAAAATGCGGACTTTCCAGAGAACGTAAACAACTTTTGGAGGCCAAGGAGGAACTAAAGGCATTGCAGGAGGAATTTTATAGAGAACTTTTGGTCCCGGGCTCCGCAGAGCAAATCAATTTTGAACTGGAAAAAGCCGGCAGGGTTGAGGATTATCTTGGATTGGCACAACTCATCGTTGAGGATGCACTTGTACGTGAAGAATCCTGTGGTGCCCATTTCAGGCTAGAACACCAAACAGAGGATGGAGAGGCAAAAAGAAATGACCTTGACTTCAAATATGTATCTGTCTGGGAAAGCCAGCCGGGCGGCACATTCAAATTACACAAAGAACATCTGGAATTTGAGGCCATTCCACTTTCTGAAAGAAGCTACAAATAAAATGAAACTCACTTTACATATTTGGAGACAAGCTAACAGCGCATTGAAAGGGAAATTTGAAACCTACGTTTTAAATGATCTGAACAGCCATATGTCAGTTCCGGAAATGCTGGACCATCTGAATGAAAAACTGATCAAAGAAGGTAAGGATCCGGTAGCTTTTGATTCTGACTGCAGAGAAGGAATCTGTGGCCAGTGTGGTTTTGTAATCAATGGCCACATCCATAGTCCCGAAAAGCATGCTACGACTTGCCAAACCCATCTGAGGAGCTTTAAGGATGGGGAAGAACTTTATTTGGAACCCTTTAGGGCAAAAGCGTTTCCGATAAAAAAAGACTTATGTATTGATAGGACAGCCCTTGATAGGATAATTGCCAAAGGAGGATATATCAGTGTCAATACCGGACAGGCACCTGAGGCCAACAGCATCCTGATCAATCATGAAACCGCTGAGTCGGCTTTTGATGCCGCCTCCTGTATTGGTTGTGGTGCCTGTGTGGCTTCCTGCAAAAATGCAAGTGCTGCACTTTTCACTGGTGCTAAAATATCTCACCTGGCACTCTTGCCCCAAGGAAAAATGGAAGCTGAAAAGCGGGTGAAATCTATGGTGGCCCAAATGGATGCAGAGGGCTTTGGCGCCTGCTCCTTTACAGGGGCCTGCTCTGCTGTTTGTCCACAAAATATATCCATATCCCATATCATCACCATGAACAAGGAATTTTGGAGATCATAAAAAATCCAGATTTATACCAGGTTTTTTAGAAAATAATTTTTAACATTTTATTGGACTTAAATTATCTTAAAAAAAGGCCATGATTGCTGTATTTTTCAATCATGGCCTATGTAGGTTATAATTGTTTAATTACCCAAGGTGATTTCTCTTTCGAGATAGCCCCCCCTGGTTGAAAGAAGCTTAACTTTTCCTTTCACAGTTTCTTTTTGGTTTACTCTTACTCTAAATACCGCCTCTTTGGTTTCTCCAGCCTCTGTGTAACCCGTATAGATTGTCTTATCGTAAGTTTCCGGTCCGGTTATGATCACTTTTGCATTCTCAAAACCCTTTGTCAGTTCTTTGTCAAATTCAAGCATCAATCTATCTTCCTGAACAATTTTAACCCTTTTGGCCTGATCCAAGGCAACGGGCAATTTACCGGAATTTGTCCAGGTCACTTTGATTTCGTATTCGTCACCTGATTTGGCAATGTTGACGCTTTTTATTTCAATTTGAGGTAAATCAAGAGCCATGGCCAAATTAAATAGTGACTGTTTTTTTATCCAGCCCTCCAATTGCCAAGGTGGTCCGTTTTGGGAGAAAAACTTAGGATGGAATCCACCGATTTCAACTTCACCCAATTGGGGATGATCAAATTTTTCCCATTTCTTAAACCCTCTTGAGCCATTTTCCTCATCATCCCATCTCAAAGCGTCATAATCATCATAATTTCCATCCCCATCATAGTCCTTCATTGCACCATTGTTCCACAATTCATCTCCATACCATATTGCGCCATAATAGAAGTATCCAAAATCGGGACCATGTCCAAATAACGGATTTGGCTTTAAAGGGTCTCCGGTCAACCTGTTGACCTTCCCTCTGGTACTGTATGTTTCATAGACATCACCAGCCCAAGGATAACCTGTGATTGTCATGCCTAAACTGTCATAATACTCATAAATCAAGCGGTCCTTCTCAAACATGGACTCCGCTGAGGAAGATGTTGAGGGTGGCCTTAAATGCATCGGAACTCTGGTATCCAAAGAATTTACCACTGAAATATTCGGATGGGAAAGTAACCATAATACGGTAGATCTGGTCTCTATCTCACTTAAAGGATACTCACCTGCCCCAAATTGGGTATATCCTCTACCTGTAGCATCTCCACCAATATCAGGTCTCCAATTTTCAGGATAATTCCGATGCAAATCCAAACCGCCGATCCCATCTTCATTGAATTTCCCATCCCCGTCATTGTCAATCCCTTCTGAATACATCAAAAAATCTCCTTGTCCATCAAAGACCCTTTTCATCAATCTTCCACTCGGGTCTCTTGGATCAAGAATATAATTAGCTTTTTCTTTTTCTTCTTCAGTAACGGCCTTCTTACGCATCATATGGATGATTCCGTCCCCGTCCAGGTCTTCTCCCGGATCCTCATCAAACAAACCATCTCTGTCTACATCGTGGGGACGTACCGTACTCCTGTTACTCTGCTCAGAAAACAAATACATGTTGGTACCATCCGGATTATTTTGAGGCCTTAAATATACCGTCTTGGTATCAATCAATTTGGTAATTGCCGGGTCTTTTCCATAATTTTCCAATAGATGTTGGGTTAACCAAAAAACAGCTTCTGACGCGGTTACCTCTCCTCCATGCCTTCCTCCTTCAAAATAGGCCGCAGGCTTATCTGTATGCTTACCTGTTTTTTTATTAGTAATGGTCATCTGAAGTATTGGACGGCCTTCATATGACCTGGCAACCTCATATAGCTCAGTAATGTCAGGATATTTTTCCGCCCAGAGTCTATACCAATGGTACATGACATCTGGCGTATGATAAATATCAAAAGTTAATTTATCCCCTGGCTCATATTGAACTTCTGGAAATTGATATTTCTTGAAAAAGGATTGCCCATGCCTTTCTCCTGAAACAGTATAATATTTTCCATCTTTTTCCTTTTCAGGCCATTTTTTCTGAGGAACAAGAGTTTGCTCCTGTGCCACCCCCGTGCCTAAAACAAGGAATGACAATCCCATCAATAGAAGTAAATTTTTGATCATGGTTTTTTCAATTGGTTGGAATAAAAATAACTTGGAGCTTTGATTCTTTCCATACCATTCAAAAAAAAATCCCCAGTAAGTTTTACCGGGGACTTTAATAATCAAACACTTTTTTTTATTTTCTTATCACCAATTCAAATTCCATTGGATCATAGTTTTGAAAACCAGGTACTGCAAGTGCATTTGGCATTTGCCTCACTACATGACCAATTCTTTCTACAAGCCCTTTATCTGCCCCTTCATTCAAAACTTCATATCCGGATAATTTACCCTTTTCATTAATACTTATAATTACTTTCAATTCTTCTATTGAAGCACTTTTTTTAGTTCTAAAAATAAAAGGAACATAACTGTCGACTACATCTAAAGTATGAACAGGAAAAGCCCAAGGTGAAATATAAGTATTTTCAACTCTTCCTTCCTCCTCAAAATATACTGGTTGCTCGATTTGAGAAACGGGTCTTAATGAAACCACATTCAATTCCACAATCTTTTCTTCTTTGGCAATCCTTTTTTCTTCATCATTATTTACCAAAGCCTTGCAAGGTACAAGAGCTCCCGCTCCCATCACCGCTACTGCAAATAAAATAAAAAACTTTTTCATGGTCGTATTTGATTTTAATGTCCTCAAATATACATAAAAATATTTTTCATATGCAAGTTTTTGCAGTTTAAATTTTTTTTAGGCAACAAAAAAGTCTTGCCAGAAGCAAGACTCTTTTCAGAATATAAACCCAAATATAACTTTAGAGATTAAAAGTTTTCAAATTTTAATAGGCTGATTCAGAACGCTTTTTTAGGATTTCCCAAGTTTTATTTATATATTTTTTCAAATCACAAAATAAAATTAACGCTAGAACACAACAGGCCAAAATAAAAGTATTTTAATCAATTTTACAAATTGAAAAATTTATTTTGGTAATTTTTGAGTATTTAATAATTTGAGGCCGATTTCATTAACATAGATTCAAAACAGCCTAAAGAAAATGGACAAAATTTTAGATATTGACAATGTAGATTTAAAAATCATCTCCTTATTAAATGATGATGCAAAGACACCTTACACAGAAATTGCAAAAAAAGTTTTCGTTTCTTCGGGCACTGTCCATGTAAGAATGAGGAAATTGGAAGACATGGGCATTGTGAAAAGTGCTACTCTCAATATAGATTTTTCCAAATTGGGATATGATATATCGGCATTTTTGGGAATTTACCTTGAAAAAAGCTCACTTTATGATAATGTAATTGAAAAGCTTAAAGGCATTTCGGAAGTTATCAATGCTTATTATACTACCGGAAATTACAGCATTTTTGCCAAAATCATCTGCAAAGACACCAACCATCTCCGTACTGTACTTGACAACATCCAGAAGGTAGAAGGCATTGACAGAACAGAAACACTTATCGTTTTAGAGGAGAGTATCAACCGACCAATACAATTTTTTGACAAATAACATGACCAAAATCATTTTTCATTTCTAAAATTATTATATAAAAAAGTTATTTAGATTAAATCTAAATAAATTTTTTATATAATTATACGTGTATTTTTTATAACTATTCTAAATTAAGCGGATAATTAAATTCGATTTTTTATTTTTTTTAAATTATTGATATTCAATATTTTGACTATATAAATGTGGAAATATTGCAGTTTTTCAGGCCCTCCGTGAACAATAAAATTTACTTTAATGTTGTATCTTCGCGTAACAAAATATAATTAGTCTAAATAACTCAATCTTATGAGCAAAGACAATCAAATTTTAGAAGAGTTAACCTCCAAAGAATATGAACATGGTTGGTCTGTAAATTTTGAGACAGATGAAGCCCCATTAGGTCTAAATGAAGATATCATACGCTGGATATCTGCAAAAAAGGAAGAGCCTGAATGGCTGTTGGAATGGAGGTTAAAGGCATTTCAGACTTGGTTGGAGATGAAAGAACCTAAATGGGCCAATGTCCACTATCCTAAAGTTGATTTTCAGGCTTTGAGATATTATTCTGCCCCAAAGCAAAAGAAAAAACCAAAAAATTTGGATGAAATTGACCCCGAATTGTTACAGATATATGAACGTTTGGGCATCTCTTTGAACGAACAAAAGAGACTTCAGGGTATTGCTGTGGATGCCGTGCTGGATTCTGTCTCTGTTGGTACAACTTTCAAAGAGACCTTGTCCAAATTGGGTATTATTTTCTGCTCCTTTAGTGAAGCAGTTAAAGAACATCCGGACCTTATAAAAAAATACCTGGGTTCAGTAGTTCCCATCAACGATAATTATTATGCAGCTTTGAACTCCGCTGTGTTTTCAGACGGTTCATTTTGTTATATCCCTAAAGGGGTAAGGTGCCCTATGGAACTTTCAACATATTTTAGAATCAATGCGGCCAATACCGGTCAGTTCGAAAGAACATTGATCATAGCAGAAGAGGGTTCTTATGTTTCCTATTTAGAAGGTTGCACTGCGCCACAAAGAGATGAAAACCAACTGCATGC
>Ga0114946_10003701_pt1 | contig 10235 bp, 9 predicted proteins | sample WalLakDeSediment_FD_88676 | JGI IMG/M metagenome (GOLD analysis project Ga0114946, IMG submission 88676) | Lake sediment microbial communities from Walker lake, Nevada to study Microbial Dark Matter (Phase II) - Walker Lake 11/02/13 Deep Sediment | ecosystem: Environmental > Aquatic > Freshwater...
CCGGGCACCGCGCGCAGTACCGGGCCAACCGTTCGTGCCCCGCTTCGTCCTCCTCGTCCAGCCACACCCCGTCGTGCACGCCGAAGCCCGACTGCATCCACTCCAGCATCCCCTCGGCCACCTCCGGCTCGAACAGTTCCCGCTCCACCAAGAGCTTCAGCCCCCCCGCCGGAACGCATTGGTGAGCACCTCCGTCGAGTGCGCCGCCTGCCGCACGAAGGTCCCATCCGGCCGAAAACCGCCGTCCGTCACCAGCGCGTGGATGTGCGGACGCAGTGCCGGCAGCTGACCGACACTGGCGTTCCCCGTGCCCACACTCGTGCCGCTGTACCAATGCGTTTCCGCACGCCGTGTTGCGCGGCTGCGGCGAGCTACACCGGTACTGCTTCCCGAAACCAGGAAAGCCGTCCTAGACGTGCGAATCGCCAGCTCGTAAGGGGTTGGTCCCAGATTCGACTCCTCGAAGGCCCACAGCCGAGAAGCCAGTGCCGGTGCCCCTTTCGCTGCCCACTCAACCTCGCCCGGAAGTCTCTCCCCCGTCCCGCACCCTCCTCCTGGCCCAACTCTCCCTCCGTCTTCCTTCCGGGAGCCGGCTCGGTGAAACGCAGAGGCGAACCGGGCTCGATGGCGAACACCGCAACGCACGCGTCCATGCCGCCGGGCTGCAAGTCGTTCAACGTAGTTCGTGTAGCGCTCCGTCACCTGGAGACGCGAGCGGCCCATGAGGTCGCGAGCGCGCTCGAGCCTCCCGCCGGTCTCGACACTGTTGTGGAGAGGTCGGACCAGCATAGTGACAGACCCGATGCTGTCCAGGCAATGGCGCCGGGCGATCCTGGGGTCATCGAAGGCTGGAGGACGCGGTGGCTTGCCACGTTCCGCGGATCATGGCAGAATGGGCATCTATGGCAGATCCTCTGGCGGCAACCACGCGCTTGGGCACGGGGGGGAGACTTGTGATTCCGGGCCGATTGCGCCGCGCCGTCGGACTGGAACCCGGCGATGAGGTCGTGATCGTCCTGGACGAAGAGGGCCTGCGGCTCCTTACCGCGGAGCAGGCCGTGGCACGGGCGCAGGCCCTGGTTGGACGCTACGCACCTCCCGGCAGGTCCTTGTCGCAGGAGCTGATCGACGACAGACGGTCAGAGGCCGCGGATGTCTGATCCGGCCGTCGTTCTCGACGCCTCAGCACTACTGGCGCTGCTCCATGCCGAGCCCGGGGCGCCGCGCGTTGCGGCGGTGCTGTCCCGCGCGAAAGCGTCAAGCGTCAACCTCTCGGAGGTCGTCGCCAAGCTCGCCGAAGTCGGCATGCCGGAATCCGAGATCCACACCGCCCTCGTCGGTCTGGGTCTGGAGGTCGTACCTTTCGACGAGGCGCTGGCCTACCGCGCGGGCCTGTTGCGGCCTGTCACGCGAGCGCTTGGGCTGTCGCTGGGGGACCGGGCCGCGCTGGCGCTGGCAATGGCGCTCGACTGTCCGGTGCTCACCACCGACCAGCAGTGGCAGGCGGTGGAGGCGCCGGTGGTTGTGGAGATCATCCGCTAGCCGCGATCCTGCCGGAGCCCCGGGGTGGCACAACCATCCCCCTTGCGTGCGCTTGCCGGCCCATCCGCCGGACCTCTCGGGCAGCGTCTCCTGCGCGCCAGGTGCAAATCGACGACTGCGATCACCGCGGTGTCACGGTGCCTCCCAACGCATCTGCGGATCGCCCTACGCTCCGCGACCAAGTTCGGCCAGCCGCAAGCGGAACGCCATGCCGCGGCCACCATCTCCGACACGTCATGTTCCTCCGGTGGCGGATGCCGCAGCTCCCAATCTGTCGTGACTGTCAGCCATTGGTCCACCGGTCTGGGGTAGAACGTCCGGGTCAATCACACTGCGTGGCGAACTGCGGACCGAACCCGCCTGGTGGTGGCGCCCTGGCCGAAGATCACTGCTGGGCGCCTGACGTCTTCATGGTAGGACACCACCGCTGGCTGGCCGTCTTGACAGCCGCGTGGCGACCAGAGGCAACGCACGGTGCCGCGGCTCTCGACGGAGCCCAGTGGCTGAGGCAGCGTGCAAAATGCCGTCGCCGCCGCCTCACCGACTCGCCGACGGCTTCCAGATCGTCGTCGCGTCGTCGCCGGTCGGCGCCACGGCGGTCACCGGTGCGGTCTCGGTGGGCGTGGGCGTGTGGCGCCCACCCCCTCGCGGTCGCCCGGGTCGACGCGGTGGTGGAGCGCCTCCTCGAGCGCGGCGTGCTGGAGGCGGGCTTCGCGCGGGTGCGCCGCGACGCCTGCCAGGCCGAGTACCTCTCGGCGTTCGGCTGCAAGGCCCGGTACTTCCGCCCGTCTTGTCACGCCAAGCGCCTGGCAGAGTGGAGCCTGTGGCTGGGCGACGAACTGCTGGCGCACGTGCCGCACCTGCAGATGGTGTTGACGGTTCCGAAGCGCCTGCGGCCGTGCTTCCTGTGGCGGCGCAAGCTGCTGGGTGCCAAGGCGCGCGTGGCGGCCCGGACGGCGACGGCCTTCGTGCGCGCGACGCTGGACGAGCCGGAGCTGTCGGTCGGCATCGTGCTCTCGATCCGGACCAACAACTCGCTCCTGAACTGGCAGCCCCACATCCACGCGCTGGTGACGGACAGCGGTTTGCCGGCCGGATGGGACCTTCGTGCGGAAGCCGGGGCGCTCGCCGGAGGTGCTGACGGAGGCGTTCCGGCGCGGGGTGCTCAACGTGTTCGTGGCGCGGGAGCTGGTCGAGCCGTAGGTGGAAACGGGGATGTTGGAGTGGATGCACTCGGGCTTCAGCGTCCATGACGGGGTCTGGCGGGGCCGGGTGAAGCGGCTGGGCGGGGTGGCGGCGGCGCGGCGAGTCCGTTGACGCGGGACTGGACCGGGTGTATGCTAGCCAGCGTGGGATTCAGCCTCGTATCCCGTCAATCTCCTATCCCGTCCCATCCCGTGCGTCAGATTCAACCTCCTATCCCGTTGTCCCCAGGAGTCCTCCCGCGGCCCCGGACATGTGGGAGTGTGGGGAGCACCATGACCTTCTTCCGCCTGCCGGAAGCCGGCCTCGCACCTGAGGACCGCTTCCGGGCCCTCTTCGCCCGCCACTACCCGAAGGTGTGAAGCTACGCGGGACGCCGCCCTGACCGGCCTGCGGACCTGGGATCGCGAGGTCCTGCACCGCGCCGCCGACTGGAGGACGCCATGAACGACACGGAAGGCGAGCCATGAGCCGCGACCCGTTCCAGTACCTGAGGGAGTTGAACCCCATGCCCGACGACCGTCAAGTCCACCCGCCGCTGTCCGCCGCCGACCGCATCGCCGGCGGCCCGCCGCGTCGCCCCCGGCCCGCCCGGGCCCTCGCCGTCGGCCTCGCCCTGGCCGTCCTGGTGGGTGGCGGCAGTTGGCTGCTGTGGGTGCGAGGAGCCGACCGCCAGGAGGCCGCCACCACCGCTCCGGCCACGACTCTGACACCCACCACCTCCACGCCGGCCCCCACCACCGTCGTGCCCGCCCTTCCCGAGGGCGACGCCGTCATCTACCTCGTCGTGGACGACGACGGCACCCAGGTGACGCCCGGCCCCTACCTGATCGCCGTGGCCCGTCCCTACTCCATCCTCTCCCACTTCGTGGAGGACCCGGTCTACGAGACACTGACCTTCCTGCTTGGGGGCCCCTACCCCGGAGCCGCCTTCTATTACTCCTTCGGCGAAGCCGGGGATCCGATCGGCTTCTGGCGCCGAATGGAGTTCCTGCACCACGAGCCGATGCGGTACGTCGCCGCCATGCGGAATCCCCCGCCCGAGGGCGGCGGTGGTCGGGCTGAGCGCCCGGGCACGTGGTGTTGAAGGCCGGGCCCTGCGCTGCGGGACGCCCGCAGACCGGGTCAGGTCCGGCAGGAGCAGCCCTACGCGGCTGTTCCCGTGTGCCGCAGGAGCGCCTGGCCGAAGCCGGCGGCCCTGACGCGCCGGGTATCGCCGTTCGAGGGCGGGGTGCACGATCACTCTTGAAGTCTCCTCCCCCGCTGTGGCGGGGGAGGTGGCCCGCAGGGCCCGAGGGGAAAGCCGTCTTCTCCTCTCCCGCAACAGCGGGGGCGACCTTCCGCAGCACCACGCCGCGGACGACCCGGAGGACCCCATCAGCCAGGAACGCTCCAGCGCCAGAGGCCCCTCCTCGAACAGCACCTCCGGTGGAGGAAGCGCGTCGAGGCTCCGGTGCAGGGTGCGGTGCTCCCGCGGCGACCCGACCAGGGTTCCCACCAGGGGCACCACCAGAGCCGTCGCGGCGCGATGCAGCCTCCGCTGCCGGCACGCCGTCATCGATGCTCGGAGTGGCCGTCGCCTCCCCCGTCTTGCACCGCTCGCCCCGCGTCCCGTTCCCGTAGTAGCCGTAGGTGCGCTGCATCACCTGGCCCTCGTCTCACGATGTGTGCCACCAGCCGAGCGATGACCTCCACTGCCGCGTCCCCGTGCTCGGCTCCGACATCGAGGATCTCCTTCCGGTGCCCCCCGGAGTACCTGCGGCCACGCGCCGGGCACGATCCTGCGCCCTCTACCTTCGCCATGACATCCTCCATCAAGCGTGGATGCCTCAGCTCCCGGACTGCCGAATCCGTCAGGCATTTCCCCGCCGGCTCGAGGTGGAGAGTCTGGGACAACGACACATACGGGTCGCCGAAGATCAGCTCCGGCGGCCCAACGTTCTGCCCACCACCGGTCTGGTCAACGCGACGCGCACTCGTGGGAAGCAACCCGCCAACCTTGGCAGACCATGGATGCACCGAACCGGCTTCGTCCTCCACGGCCCCTTGCCGCCCCGGCCACCGCGTGCGCAACACTCGTGTAACGGCGTGGTAACGCCGCGGTAACGCCGCGGTAACGCCTGAGGGCTATGCTCGAGTCCGATAGCACATCGCCGTGGCAGCGGGAGGGGTGAGGCCCCGCTCCGCGAAGACCACGGCGCCCGACCCGGCACGGAGATGAGGAGACTCACGATGAAGCGACACCTGCTGTCGATCTCGCAGGTCCTGGGCAACCTTGCGCTGGCCGCTCTGGCGGCGATCGGCGCTGTCGCCATCGCGCGCGGAGCGGTGGACCTGCCGGCCGCGTCCACCGTCGCGGCCGCCCTTGAGGCCGTCCCGCGGATGTCGGAAGGTGCCGCACTCGAACAGACCGAATCCCTCCGGCCGGCTGTGGCATCCGCCGACACCGCCTCGGCACCTACGGTCAACTACCAGGGCGTGCTGCGCAACCTCGACGGAAAGCTGGAGACCGGCACGCACGACATGGCCATCCGGATCTACTCGCAGGCGGCGGGCGGCGCCGCCGCTCTCTACGTTCTGGAGGCAGAGGATGTGTCCGTCGTGGACGGCGTCTTCAACGTCGTCCTGGGCGGCGAACAGCATCCACTCGGCACGGACGTGTTCGCCGAGCCGACGCGCTACATCGGCATCACCCTCGATGATGCACAGTACGAGATCCAACCCCGCCAGCGAGTTCACATGGTGCCGTGGGCCATTCAGGCAACGATCGCGACGACCCTCGTCTCGGACGCCGCCATTCAGGGCCTGGCCTCCAACGGCGACGTCTCCGTCACCGGCGCCTTGAGCGTCAGCGGGAACGCCACGGTGCAGGGCGTCGTCAAGGCCGACACGTATCACCACAACTCATCGGGCCGCACCATCAAGCCGATCTACGACTACTACAAGGTAACCGCGCAGTCTGGTGTGCCGGGAACGGTCCAGTACTACGAGCAGACCGTCTCCTGCACCGATTCCGGCGATGAGGCGATTAGCGGGGCGTGGGTCGCTGCTACCCCCTCCACGGCCTGGACTACCATGGGCGCCTCCAGGCAGTTGACGCACTCGTCATGGTACTTCCGGATGGACCGCGTGGGCGTCAGCTCCATCAGCATCCCCTACTCCCTCGAGGTGCTGTGTGCTGATCACACGCCATAGCCGACCTAGAGCAGGAGCCTTGACGACCACTTGCTCACGGGCATGGACGTCGACGTCATCGGCGACTACCGCTAGTCGAGGGAGGCGCTTCATGAAGCCACTTGGCGCTTTGCTTCCGGGACGGCCGGCAGTGCTGACGGTCGCGCTGGCCCTGTGGGTGGCGATCCTGGCGGCGGCCCTGACGACCACGGGGGCACGGACGGCCGCGATGGCGCCAGCCCAGGCCCAGACGTGGACCGTGGCGGCCGAGTTCAGTCCGTTCAGTGCCGCTCCCCTCGCCGGCGCGGGCTGGCAGATCTCCGGTCCGTCCGGGCCCGCGTTTGGTCCGCTGCAATACGATCCGGACCTGAAGGCGGTCGAGCGGTATGCCCACGGGCTCCTGGTCGCGAGCAAGGCCTTCCGCGAGGACATCTCGCCACACCGCGAGAAAAAGAGCTTCCAGAGCCTTGTCGCCGGTTTCGACTACGGTGTCGGCTTCAATGTTGCATACGCCGGAGCACAGACGCTGGGCCAGCGCATCGACAGGGCTGACAGCGACCTGCGAGCGGCCCGGGACGCCTACGCGTTCCTCACGGCGGCCGGCGCCGAGCGCGACTTCCGTGCCGATCCGGGCAACGATGCGCTCTGCCTGAAGCCTCCCGCGTTGGAAGACCCCTTCGCCGACGAACCGGTGATCGACTGGTGCGCCTTCGCGGCCCGCACCCGCCAGAGCCTTCGCGAGGCGGCCTACATTAGGATGATCTTCGGCCAGCAGTTCACCGCCGATGCGCTGGGCTTCACGTTCAGCGGTGACATGTTCGGTGGCGACGGCATCGTGGCGAATGAGATCCGCCGTCTTCGAGACGCCGAGACGCAGTTCCGCCGCGCCCGAGAGGCCGTTGCGGAAGGCCTGTGGTCGTATGCAGGGTATGGCTGCTACGTGGCCGACTTCTACACCGACGTGGAGTGGACCCTGTTGTCGCGGGCCGTCGAGGGGCTCGAGCGTGCCCGCCGCGAGGTCGGAGTGCGGCAGAGCTACATGGCGATCAGCCCGTCGGGCGCGGAGAGTGCGCGGCGTGACGCCATCCGCACCATCGGGCACGCGACCACGGAGCAGTTCCTTGACCTGGCGCTTGCCGCCGGGCAGGACATCGCGGTGCCCTGTGACGCGGTTGCGGCCCCGGCGGACCACGGCGTGGCTGAAGATGTGACGGTCAAGATGGTCGCCGCCCTGCAGCGCTCCAGGCTCGCGGCAGACGACTTGCGCGACGGCCGCAACATCTTCGGCTACGACGTCCGGTTCACGCCCGCACGACCACTGCACACCGCCCTCGGCGGTTCCGACAAGGGGCTCTACGAGCAGGCGAAGGAACTCGCCGACGGCGCGCTCCGCGACGAAGACGCTCTGAAGAAAACCGAGCGCTTCTTCGATTCGCAGGCCAGCGCGCTCGCGGTACGCCTGTCGGATGTGAGCACCAGATACGACAACGCACTCGCCGACCTCACCGGCTGCCCAAAGCCCGATCCGGCGGGCGTCAACTCCGACGAGGACTTCTTCCAATGCGCGCACGCGGCGGCGGACAAGCTCCGCTTGTGCGATCCGCTGGCGTCCGACGCGTTCGAAAGCTGTGTGCAGGCCACCGCCGTGACGGGCAAGATGCTCGAGGAATGGCGCAACGTCAAGGAGGCCGCGCTGCGGGTGCGGGCCACGGAGATCAAGCGCGACAATTTCCGGCTGCGCGCCACCTTCGAACTGGAGAGGTCGGCGACGGTCCGGCACGCGACCCTCACCAACGGCCGCGATCAGGCGATCCTCGAGTTCGCCGCCACCATCCTGGGATCCCTGAGCGTTTCCATGGGCCTCCCTAATGTGGTGAACGTCACCAACAACCCGGCGCAGCCGGCGATCGCGGCGGCGCGGACTGGTCAGGTCCTGCGGCAGATGGTGGCCGACATGGCGATCGAGGGCGCCAACAGCACTTCCGTGGTGCAAAACCTCATGCTGGACGCGGTCGAGGTGTCGGCGGAACTGGATGTCGTCGGCCACCAGCTCGCCTCGCAGCTCGTGGCGTTCAACAACTTGGCGGCGGGCACGCAGGACCTGCTGGTGGAGGCCAGACGGGCACACGACTACGTCAAGATCAGTCCGGCGAACGACCCAAGCTACCGGCTGATCCGCGACGGCGAGCGGATTAAACTCGCCGACAAGCTGGCCCTCGCCTCGCGCACGGCATACCTGGCTGCCAAACGGGCCGAGTACGAGCAGGCCGGCAATCTGTCGCGGGCTCGCGACTTCGCCGTCTCCGACATCTACCGCGCCCGCACGGCAGGAGACGTGGACAGATACCTGGACCGCTTGAGTTTCGTGATGACCAACTCGTTTCAGAAGGACACGGAGCTCCACCAGGAGACGTTCACACTCTCGGTGGCGCGACACGTTCTGGGACTCACCAACGAGGCGCTCGGCCTGACGGGAAGCGCGGCCGCCGCGGAGCGCAAGCGCCTGTTCCAGCTGTGGGTGGCCGATCACGCCACGGGAATCGGCGACGATGCGAAACTGGTCTTCGACGTAGGCACGTCCCCCGACGACCAGGGCGTCTTCTCGGACGCCATCCGGCTTGTCTACCAGGATTGGTGGCTGCACAAGGTGTCGAGCATCGGTCTGCCGCTCCCGTCCTCGTCCGGCTTCGGCGTCAACCTGATCGTCGACGGCGCGGACGCGGCCGCCCTGGGGTACCGTTGGATCAACGTGTCGCAGGGCGGCATCCTCCACCTCAAAGGACGCGACGGCTGCGTCTACGAGTACCGCCTGCTGCATCCAGCGGCGCTGCTCGGGCTGCCGTGGGTGGAGGGCGAGGCAGCGGACACGGCGCACGCTACAGTGCGCGGACAGATCAACGGTGTCGTCCAACCTCGGACAAGTGCATTCGGAGGTCGACCGGTCTCCGCGACCGACTGGCGACTGGAGGTTCTGGCAGGTTCGCCCGAGGGGCGACTCCCGGTCCTTGACCTCGCGGACTTGGAGGACATCGAGTTGCTGTTCGATTCGACGTACGCTCGCCGCACATCGACGGGGCGGCCCCCGCCCGAGGCGTGCCGACGTGTCGACTACTAGACGGCGGACGGCGGTCCGGACAAGCAGCCAAGCTCTGACGGAGGAAGTCCCATGACATCGCATCTGCGGGGCCGGTGGCTCGCTCTCGGATTGGCCGCGCTGGCGGTGGGGATGGCCGGAGCGAGGGCAGCGGGTCCAATCACCATCGACGATGCCGTGCTGTCGGTGGCGAGCGAACAGCCGCCGCTCGTGTTGTCGGGATGGATCCGGCTCGAGGGTGTGTTCCTGGGCGAGCTGGAGGACGTCGCCACACCGGTCGTGACCAGGAGCCTCGGCACCGTCGCCTTCGCGGTGGAACTTGTCGTGGGAGAGTCCGGCGAGGCGGGCGGCCACGTTCGGACGGACGATGCTCTCACCTTCCACATGTCCGGCGAGGAAGATCCAGCGATGCCTGGCGGCCTGGCTGGCGCGGCCAACCGTGGCCCGGCCGTTCACGGTACAGTGGACGAGGACGGGATCTCGCTCTCATCGGAGCAATTCGAGTGGACGATGTCGGCGAGCGACACGCTGGTGGACAAGCGACGGATTCCCGCGCGGACAGCGTCTCGCCGCTTCCGATTGGTTGGCACCGCCACCGACGACGGCAGGTATGCCGGGGAATACCGTGAGACGGTCAGCGGCATCATGCCCGAAGCGGTCACCGTGGTCGGCACGTTCGACATCGGCCCGTCGGTGTATGAGCTCGCCCGGTCGGCGACGCCCGGCGAGCCCACGGTCACCCCGCGACCGACCCGGACGAGCACGGTAACGCCAGGCGGACCAACGTCGACGCCGTCGGCCACGAGCACCGGCACCAGTGCCGCGCCGGGTCCCACGGTGACGTCTTCCGCGACTGTCCCGACCAGCAAGCCTCCGCCGGTCTGGCTGCCGAGCCTGAGAAAGCGGTCCTAGGCTGTCGTCGTGAGCGCGGCCACCCGCGTCGAGAAGCCGTTCGGGCGGCCGACCAGCGCACGGCGCAGGCATGGACCGTAAGTCTTGCTAGCGCCGGGCCAGCGTTGCGTTCGGTCGCTCGAGGCATCCAACACGCAACTGGCGGTGCGCCGAGCGGCGGCAGCAGCCGACCCTGCTGATTGTGCTTGTCAACCACGTCCACCGCTGACACTGCTGACACTCTCGGCAGCGCGAGGCGCCGGAGCATCCAGGCTTGTCCCGCGAGGACTGGGTGCTGGGGTGGGTCTCCGGGACTGTGGTCGCGGGATCG
>Ga0114946_10003702_pt1 | contig 10235 bp, 7 predicted proteins | sample WalLakDeSediment_FD_88676 | JGI IMG/M metagenome (GOLD analysis project Ga0114946, IMG submission 88676) | Lake sediment microbial communities from Walker lake, Nevada to study Microbial Dark Matter (Phase II) - Walker Lake 11/02/13 Deep Sediment | ecosystem: Environmental > Aquatic > Freshwater...
CATCGCCGCGCCCGGCCACGCCAACCACCAGCACGCCTACCTGCTCGACGACGGCCGCCTCTTCCCCGGCGACGCCGCCGCCATCCGCCTCCCCGGCCAGCGCGCGCTCATGCCCGCCACCGCGCCGCCCGAGATCGACCTCGAGGCCTGGGGCCGCACTCTCGACGCGCTCGAGGCCACCGCACCCGCGCAACTGCTGCTGCCCCACTTCGGCCCCAAGGACGACGTCGCCGACCACCTCGCGCGCCTGCGTGCCGCCTTGCCCGCCTGGGCCCAGGTGATCCGCGAGGGGCTCGCGCTCGGCGAGGCCGAGCGGCCGCTGGCCGACCGGCTCGAGGCCTACCTGCGTGCTCAACTCGCGGACGAGGGGGTGGCGGACGAGGGCGCCGGCCGCGCCATCCGCGCAGCCGGACCGATGATGTGCGCGATCGGGTTGCGGCGGGCGCTCGGCCCGCGGTAGGCGATCGGACCGCATCGCCTCCGCCACGGACCGCTTGTCGCACCGAACCTTCGACCACACGAATCGGTCATGATGGCCCCCATGAAGCGCGCCCTCATCACCGGCATCACCGGCCAAGACGGCAGTTACCTCGCCGAGCACCTGCTGGCCGAGGGGTACGAGGTCCACGGCCTCATCCGCCGTGCCAGCACCTTCAACACCGACCGCATCGACCACCTCTACCAAGACCCGCACGAAGCCGGCGCCACGCTCTTCCTCCACTACGCCGACCTCAGCGACGGCACCGGCCTCCGCCACGTGCTCGAGAAGGTCCTCCCCCACGAGGTCTACAACCTCGCCGCGCAATCGCACGTCGCCGTGAGCTTTCAGCAGGCCGAGTACACCGCCGACGTCGACGGCCTCGGCGTCCTGCGCCTCCTCGAGGCCGTACGCGACGTGGGCAAGCGCACCGGCGAACCCATCCGCCTCTACCAAGCCGGCACCAGCGAGATGTTCGGCGGCAGCCCACCCCCCCAGTCCGAACGCACGCTCTTCTACCCCAAGAGCCCCTACGCCGCCGCCAAGGTCATGGCCCACCATCTGGTGATCAACTACCGCGAGAGTTACGACCTGCACGCCAGCAACGGCATCCTCTTCAACCACGAGAGCGAACGCCGCGGCGAGACCTTCGTCACCCGCAAGATCACCCGCGCCGCCACCCGCATCAAGGAAGGCCTGCAGGAAGCGCTCTACCTCGGCAACCTCGACGCCGAGCGCGACTGGGGCCACGCCGAGGACTACGTCCGCGCCATGCACCTCATGCTCCAACAAGACCAACCGGACGACTTCGTCATCGCCACCGGCGAGTCCTACAGCGTCCGCACCTTCGTCGAGAAGGTCTTCGCGCACCTCGACCTCGATTGGCAGCCGTACGTCAAGATCGACCCGCGCTACTTCCGCCCCGCCGAGGTCGAGGCCCTGCGCGGCGACGCCACCAAAGCGCGCACTCAACTTGGCTGGGAGCCCCGGGTCGGCATCGACGAACTGGTGCGCCGCATGGTCGCCCACGACCTCGAACTCGCGCGGCAGGAGCGGACGCTGCGGGAGGCGGGGCACGCGGTGGCGGCGCGGGGTATTGCGGGGGCGTGAGGTTCGGTCGCATCCTCGAAACCCGGGTGAGGTCGCGGTTCGTGAGCGCGATTCGACCTGTATAATCGCCTGTGTCCCCGACGGTCGAAGCGAACGCGGAGGCGAGCCTCGAACCCGCCGGTCACGCCTGGCAACGGCTCGAGCTGGCGGTGCCACCACCCGCGCGCGTGTCCTTCGTCGGAGGCACGAGCCGTCACATCGACACCACGGCTTCTGCGCGCGGGAGTTCAACGTTCCGTCGTCCGGTTCCGTCGATCGGCCACCAGCAACGGGGCGGGGCACGGGGCTCCGAGGATGAACCGTTGACCCGTAGCGCGCCCGTCTCGACCGAGTTGCCGGCGTCTTCGCGGCTACACATTGGCGTCGCAGGCCCAGCCACCGTGCCCGCGCTCGCAGCCGATCTACCAGAGTCGACCGCGGCGATCCCCAGCGGCCTCGGGGGCACGCCCGTCGATCACCTGGTCCGCGCCTGGCTCGATGCCGGTCACAGCGTCACGCTGGCGACCCTCGATCGCTCGATCGCACCAGGCGACGTGGTGACCCTGAGGGGCCCACGCCTCACGGTAGTACTCGGACCGTACCGCGCACGCCACCGGGCGCGCGACGCCTTCGCGGTCGAGCGACGCTCGCTCCGGGACGCCTTGCTGAAGCACCGCCCGGACGTCGTCAGCGCCCACTGGAGCTACGAGTTCGCCCTTGGTGCCATCGAGAGCGGCATCCCGACGCTGGTCACCATCCATGACGTACCAAAGGTGATCTTCCGCCTCCAACCGTCGGCGTACCGCTTGGTGCGCTGGGCCATGCACCGCCGAGCCTTGGCGCGGGCAGACGGCGTCGTCTTCAACTCGCCATACACGCTGGCGAAGCTGGGAAATCCGCGCTGGGCCGATGCGCCAGTGCTCCCCAACGCACTGCCAGATGGCGCATGGCAGCTAGGCGAACGGTTGCCGCCAGATCCCTCTCGGCCCTCATTCGTCAGCGTCAACAACGGCTTCGACCGCCGCAAGAACGTGCAGTGCCTCATCCGTGCCTTCGGTATGGTGCGAGCCTCGAACCCGGGGGCCCGTCTGAACCTGATCGGCTCGGGCTTCGAGCCCGGCGGCGTGGCGCACCAGTGGTCACGCGTGCACGCCTCCGACGCAGGCATCGACTTCCGCGGTCCGCTCGGCTACGACGATGTGCTGGCCGCGGTGCGGGCTGCCGACGCGCTCGTCCATCCCGCCCTCGAGGAGTCGTTCGGCTACACGCTCATCGAGGCCGCGAGCGTCGGTACACCCGTCATCGCGGGCGCGGCGAGCGGTGCGGTGCCATGGGTCCTCGCCGAGGGTGCGAGCGGGGTTCTGGTCGACGTGACCTCGCCGGGGCTCGTGGCTGAGGCCATGCGCTCGCTCGTGGCCGACACCCCTCGTTGGAGCCGGCTGCGTGAGGACGCGTTCGCGGCGGGGCAGCGCCGCTTCACCGCATCACGTGTCGGTCGCGCCTACGTCGAACTGCTCGAAGGGATCTCGCATGCGCGTCCTGCACGTCCTAAATGAGCTGCGGCACTCCGGTGGGGAGGTCATGCTACGTGATGCCGTGCCGTCCCTGCGGCGGTTGGGCTTCGAGCCGATCGTCCTGACGACGGGTGAACGGCGCGGCGACTTCGAAAGCGCTTTCGCAGCGCTCGAGGTTCCGATCCTCCACCTCCCGTTCTCGCGCAACCTGGGATTTGCGCGTGCGCTGCGCCGCCTCGTGCGCGACCACCGCATCGACGTCGTGCATGTGCACACCGAGCGCGCGAACGCGCTCGTCGCCGCGAGCGCCAAGAGCGCCGGCGCAAGCATCGTCCGCACTGTCCACAACGTCTTCGCGTACCGCGGTGTGCTTCGCGTGCAACGGATTGCGGAGCGAGCCATCCTCAGGATGCTCGGTGTGCGCCATCTTTCCATCAGCCCCTCAGTGGAGGCAAACGAGCGTCACCGCCTGCTGAACCCAACTCGCCGTGTCGACAACTGGGTGGGGCCCACCTTCAGGCCAGCGACGCAGGACGAACGCGTCGCGGCAAGGCGTGCCTTGGGCGTAGACGAAGCGGCGATGGTCCTGACGACGATCGGCAACTGTTCTGCCATCAAGAACCACGTGGCCGTCATCGAAGCGTTGCCGACGCTGGCCCTCGAGCTCGGACGTCCGATCGTCTACCTACACGCCGGCACTGGAGCAAGCGAAGCGGATGAGCGCTCGCTGGCAACCGCGCATGGCGGAGCGACGTTCGAGACGCGCTTTCTGGGAACAGTGCAGGACGTGCGACCGCTGCTGTGGGCAACCGACGTCTACTGCATGCCATCTCACTACGAAGGTATGCCCATCGCCGCCCTCGAGGCGTTAGCCTCCGGCATCCCTTCGGTCTTGGCCGATGTCCCGGGTCTTCGTGACGTGTACCCGCGCGCAGGAAGCGTGCGGCTCACGCCACCCAGTTCGGACGGCGTCGCCTCAGGCGTCGTGGATCTGGTCACGCGCGGCAACGCGGTGCGAGAACTGGCCGCCGAGGTCGCTGAAGTCGTTCGCCGCGAGCGCGGCGTCGAACGCGGGGCGACTGCATGGGCCGCCATCTACCGTTCACCTTGAGATGGAGGCGCCCACCGGCCCGTCTGTCACCGGGACCTGCCGCCGAGGACCCAGGCAGTGACACGGCCGGAGGGCGCCTGTGCGCAGTGCTCGCTGACTCGCCTCGTTCACCGCGTGAACGACGGTGATGGCGGCGCAACCCGACACGCCGATCGGGACACCGCCAAGACCTAAGCCCACGGCACGTGACGCCAACCCCCACCATGGACGATGATGCGTCCATGCCCCACATGCCCCGCGACGCAAGGATCTTCGTTGCCGGCCACCGCGGCCTCGTCGGCAGCGCCGTGCTCCGCCACCTTCAGGCGCAGGGCTTCACCGGCCTCATCACCCGCACCCGACAGGAACTCGACCTGCTCGACCCCCACGCCGTCGACGCCTTCTTCGCTGCCGAACGCCCGGCCTACGTGGTGCTCGCCGCCGCCAAGGTGGGGGGCATCCTCGCCAACGCCACCTACCCGGCCGACTTCCTGCACCAGAACCTGATGATCGCCGCCAACGTCATCGACGCCGCCCACCGCTACGAGGTCGCCAAACTCCTCAACCTCGGCAGCTCCTGCATCTACCCCAAACACGCCCCGCAACCGCTGCGCGAGGACGCCCTGCTCACCGGCCCCCTCGAGGCCACCAACCGCGCCTACGCCATCGCCAAGATCGCCGCCATCGAACTGTGCGACGCCTACCGCGCCCAGCACGGCCGCTCCTTCATCAGCGCCATGCCGACCAACCTCTACGGCCCCGGCGACAACTTCGACCTCCAGACCAGCCACGTGCTGCCCGCGCTCATCCGCAAGGCGATCGAGGCCAAGGCGGCGGACGCACCGTCGATCACCGTCTGGGGCACGGGCACGCCGCGGCGCGAGTTCCTCTACGTCGACGACCTCGCCGAGGCGTGCCTGTTCCTGCTCGAGCACTTCGACGAGGCTGGGCCGATCAACGTGGGGACCGGCGAGGACGTGACCATCCGGGAGCTGGCGGAGCTCGTCTGCAACGTGGTGGGCTACGAGGGGGAGCTCGTGTTCGACACCAGCAAGCCGGATGGGACGCCGCGTAAACTGATGGACGTGGCGCGGCTCAACGCCCTCGGGTGGAGGGCCAAGACGTCCCTCGGAGCGGGCCTGCGGCATACGGTTGCCTGGTACGCGACGGCCTGGGCCTGATCCGTGCTCGCTCAGCTCGGCCGCGGGGTCAAGTGGACGTACCTCTCGATGGTGATCGGGGCTGCCATTCAGGTCGGCGTGACGGCGACGACCGCGCGGCTCCTCGAACCCGAGGCCTTCGGCTTGATCGCGATGGCGAACGTGATGCTGCGCTTCGGCAGCTACTTCGCCAAGATGGGGGTCGCGCGGGCGCTGGTCCAGCGCAGCACCATCGACGACCGCGACGTGCGCGCGGCATTCACGTCGGCGGCACTGTTGGGACTGGTCGTGACGCTGGCCGTCGTGGCAGCCGCCCCACTCGCGGCGAGCTACTACCGGACCGACGACGTGGTGCCGGTGCTCCGCTGGCTCGCCGCGACCTTCGTGCTTTCGGGCCTCGGTGCAACGGCGGGCGCACTGCTTCAGAGGGGGCTGCACTTCCGCGCCATCGGTGCGATCGAGGTCGCCTCGTACGCGCTCGGCTACGCCGTCCCGACCCTCGCGTTGGCGCTCGCGGGATACGGCGTCTGGAGCTTGGTCGCCGGCATGATCGGCCAGGTCACGATGGCGGGCGTCATGTCGTACGCGCTGACACGGCATCCCGTCCGACCGACGTTCGAACGGCGCGTGCACCGGAGCCTGCTGGGCTTCGGGGTCAAGGTCTCGGGTATCAGCTTCTTGGAGTTCGTAGGGACGACGCTCGACGTGCTCGTCATCGGCCGCTTCGGCACCGCCGCCCAACTCGGCCTGTACAACCGCGCTTACATGCTCGCGTCGCTGCCCAGCTACCGGATCGCGAACGGCATCGCCCAGGTCCTGTTCCCCGTCTTGAGCGCGGGTAGAAGTGACCGAGCCGAGTACTCCACCACGTTCGTCGCGATCTCGCGGGCCGGCATCAAGCTCGTGGTCCCCTTGGGCGTCGCCATGGCGCTCGCGGCCCCGGAACTGGTCGCGGTGGTGCTCGGCGAGACGTGGCTGGAGGCCGTGCCCATCTTCGCCATCCTCGCGGCCGCCCTCTCTTTCGGCGTGCTGACCCAGTTCCCGGGCCTCGCGCTCGAGTCACTCGGCGTGCTGCGCAGCAAGGCGATCGTCCAGGCCGGGTACGTCGTCCTTCTCGCCACCGCGCTGGTCGCCGCTGCCGCCATCGCGTTTGACGTCCGGATCGTGACGGCCATCGTCGGCGTGGCGATCGCGGGCAGGGTAGTCGCCTACTACGTGCTGACGGTTCGGGCAGGCGTTCTCACCACCGGCCAGCTCTGGTCGCTCGCCGCGACGGCCGTGGCCTGGGGTTCGTTCACGGGCGCCGTCGAGTTCGGCGTCTTGACCTCGCTGCGCAGCATGGGCGTGGCTCCGGTGGTCAGCCTAGCGGCCGCCATCGCCGCGGGCGGGTTGACGCTGGCCCTGGCGTTCCGAGCCGAGGCGACCGCTTGGCTGCGCCGCCGCCGGAAGGTAGGCTGACGACGTGGCGAGCGATCTCGCCCGCGACGCCGAGTGGTAGCGCGCGTTGCGAACGTGGACATCTGAGGACCGGCGCCACCGCTTCGCCATCTCCGTAGCCGCACGGCTGCGTGTTGTGGGTGCTCCGGGCGCTTGCCGCTGCCGGTCCCCCCTCGACGATGCAAGCCGCGCGCCTTGGTGCGTCAGGTCCGCGACGGCAACCGGCGCGCCGCCCAGCTGCGGGGCCTCGTCCCGGTGGTCGGCGCGGACGGTACGCGCACGCCCGCCCCGGCCCACGGCACCTCGACAGCCGAACGCGGTCGAGCCACCGAGGCCGCGACGGCCGCACCGAGCAGGACGCCGGTGAGCATGTTCCCCGAGTAGGGAACGTAGTAGACGAGCGCACCGATGACCCACAGCCACAAGACCCTCGCCACGCCGCCGCCGAAGGTGGGCAACCGCCGCAGCGCTAGGACATAGGGCGCGAACACCAGGAGGGCGCCGAGTAGCCCGATGCGCACCGCGATCTGCAGGAAGCCGTTGTGGGGCGAAGCTTCCCAAGTGCCGACCACACCCGAAACCCAGCCGTACCCATAGCCCGACCCGAGGACGACGGCCTCCACCCCGCGCTCCGCGTGGGTCGACCACACGTCGACCCAGCGCTCGAGCCGCCACTCCCAGGTATGCGTGTTCGAAGCCGCGAACGCGAGCGACTCGGCCACCGGCCCCGCCGTGCCAAGGCCCGCGACCTCGATGACGGCGACGGCGACGCCGGCGATCACCACGATCGCGGCCTTCTCCAACCACCGCCGGCGCGTCACGACGAGCGCCACCGCCAGCATGACCGCGGCGGCCACCCAGACGCTTCGATGCTGAGCGAGCACGACCACCACGAAGGTGATCGCCGTCAACGCCTGGAGCTTCCAGCGACCTCGTGAGGTCCCGCGTTCGAGCAACGACACGGCCCCGGCAACGCAAGCGAACGCGACCCAGAGCGCGGCAGACGAGTTGATGACGCGACTCACCGCATAGTCGCCACCACCCATGAAGCCGCCCTGCCCCGCCCCGATCGCCAGCAGAACCCAGCGAACGACCGCGATGAAGGCGATGACCGCACCGAACAGCACGACGGACCGAACGACTCGTGTGCCGGCCGAGGCGGGGAGCGTGGCGACGAACAGTGCCGGAACGACGAAGTAGAGCTCGAGGCGGAACCCCAAGAGCGCGTCGTCACCCAACTGCACCAAGCCTCGAAGCGTCGCGTACACGATGAGCGCCACGGCGACAAGAAGCGCCCACTGCCAACCGCGCGGACCGCGCCGCATGCGGATCACCGCAGCACCGAGTGCGATGAAGTTGACCACGTCGTCGGGGCTGATCCCGATGCCGGCGACCCTCGCGTACGGCAGTCCAAAGAGCAGCGACCATGCGTGCACGCCCAAGAGCGCCACCACCATGGCCAGCGGTCGCCGCGCCAACTCGACCATCAGGGCGACGATCACGAAAGCCGCGATGCCGAGCTGCAGGAGCTGGGCGATCTGACTTACCACGCCGCGAACGCCCCCAGGCGGCAGGGCACACCGTTCGGGCCGCTCGAACGTGCGCGGTGCATCCTGGCCGACATGGTGCCGAGATTACACTGGCGGACGGAGGAGCGCCGTGCCGAGCATTGCCGTGATCATGACCTGCCACAACCGGCGCGAAGCGACCGTCGCGGCCCTCCGCTCGTTCGCGGCTTCTGCCGACCGAACCCTTGGTGTCGCGTATCGGGTCTTCCTGGTGGACGACGGCAGCACGGACGGCACCGCGAGCGCGGTCGCCAGCCTCGAGATGCCCGTCACGGTCATCCCCGGACCGGGCGACCTCTTCTGGAACCGAGGTATGGTGCGCGCCTGGATGGCCGCTCAGGCGCATGGAGACGACTTCGATGGCTACTTGCTGCTCAACGACGACACCGTGCTCGACGACCACGCGCTGGCCACCCTGCTGGCAACGGATGCCGATCATGCGCAGCACGCGATCGTCGTCGGCGCGGTGCGCGACCCCAATGGCGGGTACGTCACCTACGGGGGGGTTCGGCGCACCTCTCGCTGGCATCCAGGTCGCGTCGCTCGCCTGCCCCGCAGCAGCCAAGCGCAACCAGCCGACACGTTCAACGCCAACTGTGTCTACGTGCCGGCGCTGGTTTGTGAGGCGATCGGGATTCTGGACCCCACCTTCCACCACGCGATGGGCGACTTCGACTACGGCTATCGGGCAACGCGCCACGGCTACCGCGTGATCGTTGCTCCGGACACGGTCGGGGCGTGCGCCCGCAACCCGGTCACCGGGACGTGGCGCGACCCAGCGGTCCCACTCCGTCGCCGCCTCGCGCTCCTCGGGTCGCCGAAGGGCCTGCCCCGGCGCGAGTGGAGCGAGTTCCTCAGGCGCCACGGCGCGCCGTGGCCGGGTGCGCTCGCCTGGCTGCCGACGCTCCAGGTGCTCCAGTCCAGCCGAACCTGGCGCGTGGCGCGAACCCGCCGCCCGTGACGCGCACCGAGCGCCCGAACTCGCCGCGGCGTCCGCGCCGCGTCGCCTGGTACCACCCCTTCATCCCGCACTATCGGGTCCCGGTCATCAACCGGCTGGGCGATCTCGCGGACATCGACCTCACCGTATTCGCCGGGCACGCCATCCCTGGCCTCTCCCAGTCGGATGCGGCCGCGAACCTCACGGCGCCTCGTGTGACCCTGCGAAACGTGGCGTTCTTGCGAACCCGGCTTCCGATCGTGCTGGCCTACGCCTCCGGCTGGACGCGCATCGTGAGGTCCCGGCAAGACGCCGTGATCGCATTGGAGTGGAGCCGAGATCTCGTATTGTGGTTGCTTCTGGCCACCCGCTGGCTGTTCGGTTTCAAGCTCATCCTTCTCGGCCACATCCGCCTCCTGGCCGACGACGGCCCGATTCGGCACCGGCTGCGCCGCTTCCTGGTGAGGGCGTCCGATGGCGTGATCGCGTACACGACCGAAGGGATGGAGCAAGCCCTCGCGTGGGGCGTCGACCCGTCCGCAGTCGTGGCGATGGGTAACACCCTCGACGAGCAGCGCATCGCGCGGGCCAAGGCCAGCGTCACGGAGGCGCGGACGACCCAAGTTCGAAACGACCTGGGGCTCGACGGGCCGGTCTATCTGTTCATCGCCCGGCCCACGGCAGCGAAGCGCCTCGACGTTGCGATCGACACGGTGCGGATGCTCGCGGACCGCGGTGTTCCGGCCCATCTGTTGGTCGTGGGGACGTCGAACGCCCTCCAGTTCTACATCGATCGCGCGAAGGGTCTCCCCACGGTCCACTTTCTCGGCGAGGTCCTGGACGAGGACGACCTCGCCGTGTTCTTCGCGGTGGCCGACCTCGTCCTGATACCCGGGGCGGTCGGTCTCGCCGCGAACCACGCGTTCGCCTACGGCCGTCCCCTGGTGACGGCGCGAGGC
>Ga0114946_10003703_pt1 | contig 10233 bp, 7 predicted proteins | sample WalLakDeSediment_FD_88676 | JGI IMG/M metagenome (GOLD analysis project Ga0114946, IMG submission 88676) | Lake sediment microbial communities from Walker lake, Nevada to study Microbial Dark Matter (Phase II) - Walker Lake 11/02/13 Deep Sediment | ecosystem: Environmental > Aquatic > Freshwater...
CCGGGGTCACCCACGACGAACGAACGATTGCGGGCCTGCTCGAGGTTGTCCTTCGTACAACGGAGGATCTTGTCGTCGATGAGTTCGCAGCCAGTCGGCCGGATGCCGTGCGCCTTGCAGTCCCGCATCACGACGAGCGTCGCCCGCAGCGCCTCGTCGACGCTCCCGCAGTGGACGCAGAGCAGGGCCCCCGGCGGCGGCAGCGGAATCAGATTCAGCTCGAACTCGACTCCGAAGAAGAGCGTGCCCTCCGAGCCGGCGAGCAGCCGACAGAGATTGAACGGCTCCTGGCTCGCCGGATCGAAGCACGACGCACTCGCGAGCGAGTCGAGCGCGTAGCCCGTGTTGCGGCGGGTCACCTCAGGTCGGGGAAACGACCGGTGGATCAGCTCCCGCGTGGCCGCCGGCGTGAGCAGGTCGCGGATCTCGCGGTGGATCCGCGCCACCGTTCCGCCACCGGCGCAGGCCGCAGCGAAGGCCGCGCTGTCGAGCGGCCCGAACTCGGCCTCGGTGCCGTCGGCGAGGAACCCGCGGGCCCGGAGGAGATGGTCACGAGTCGAACCGTAGGCGATCGAGTTCGACCCGCAGGAGTTGTTGCCCACCATGCCGCCGATCATGGCCCAGTTGGCGGTCGAGGTTTCGGGGGCGAAGAAGAGGCCGTGCGGCGCGAGGAACCGGTTGAGCTCGTTGCGGACGACGCCCGGCTGCACCCGGACGCGGCGGGCCTCGACGTCGAGCGACACGATCCGGTTCAGGTGCTTTCCCGCATCGACGACGATGCCGCCCCCCACGACCTGGCCGGCGAGCGACGTGCCGGCGGCGCGAGGAATAAGGCCGACGCCGGTGGCCGCCGCGAACCGCACGAGCTCGGCGACATCCCTCTCGCCGGTCGGCAGGGCCACCGCGAGCGGCCGCTCCTGGTATTCCGAGGCGTCGGTGGCGTAGGCAGCGAGCGTCGCGCGGTCGAACCGCAGTTCGCCCGCGAGGCGGCCGGCGAGATCGTGGAGAAGGCGAACGTCCATGCGGAGTCCAGGGGGGCGACCGCACGAGCATAGCGAATGAGCAGTGGCGAAATCTCCGCGATGTTTTTCGTTTTGTGGGGCTCGGGGCAGCCCCTCGCGGTCTTATGGCTCCGCCAAGGTGTCTGTACGTGGCTCGGCGGGTACGCGTCGCATCCTACGACGCTGCGTTGGCCGGAGGTTCATGCGTCACTAGTCTTCGCCATGGTCATCGCCGCACACGAACCTGTCGTTGCAGCCCATGGGGGAGGCCCCGCTGTCGTGCGGCTGGGCCTCGTCGGCTGCGGCGCCTTCGCGCGGTTTTCCCTCGCCCTCTACAAGAAGATTCCTGGCGTGATCATCGGCGGCGTTGCCGACATCGACGCCACGAGCGCCGCGCGGACGGCCGCCGAGTTCGACGTCGCGGTGGCCGACGTCGACGAACTGCTCACGTCGCCCGAGATCGATCTCGTCTACATCGCGACGCCGCCGGCGGCCCACCATCTCCAGGCGCGGACGGCGCTCCGCGCGGGACGGCACGTGCTCGTGGAAAAGCCGCTGGCCACCACGGTGGCCCACGCGCGGGAACTCGCCGCGCTCGCCGACGCCCGCGGGCTCGTCTGCGCCGCGAACCTCCTCCAGCGTTACAACCCGCTGGCCACGGTGATCGGCGACATGATCCGCGAGGAGGTCTGTGGCCGCCTCGTGCATGGGCTGCTCGTCAACGATGCGTCTGACGCGGGGCTCGCCCGCCGGCATTGGTTTTGGGATCGCGCGACGAGCGGTGGCATCTTCCTGGAGCACGGGTGCCATTTCTTCGATCTGGTCGCCTCATGGCTCGGCCCTGGCGAGGTCGTGGCGGCTACGCACGGCCTGCGGCCGCCGCCCGCCGGGTCCGCCTCCGGGTTCGCCAACGGCAGCGTGAACGGTAACGGTGGGATCGAGGTGGCGACGCCGGTCGAGGAGCAGGCGTTCTGCACCTGCCGCTACGGCGACGGGCAGCTCTTTCACTACGAGCATGGCTTCCACCAGCCGGCGGCGATCGAGCGGATGGAGATTCGGCTCGTCTTCGAGCGCGGCGAACTGCGGCTGTTCGACTGGGTGCCCACCCGCGGCGTGTTCCGTGGTCTGCTCGACGAGACGGCGGCGGCGGCACTGGCGGCGCGGCTGCCCGAAGGGCGGCTGAGCGTGCTCCGCCGGTTCGCAGCCTCGGAGCGACGGATGCGCGGACGGTTTCGTGAGTTCGAGGCCAACGCGCTCGTCGAGATCACGTTCCGGCTGGGGCGCAGCAAACAGGACGTGTATGGCGAGGCCGTGCGGCTCTTGGCGACCGACCAGATCGCGTTCATCCGCGATCCGGAGCACCAACGGCGGCTCACCGAGGCCGACGGCGTGGCGGCCGTCGCCATCGCTTGCGCGGCCGACCGGCTGGCCGCGGGCTGACGATGGTGATGGGCCGAGGATCGACTGACAGGCGAGGTCATGTGGGCACCGACGCGAGGAATCTGCCCTTCGGGTTGAGGAGCATCCAGAGGAAGGCGTCGACCGCCATCAGTGCGGCGAAAGTGAAGAGCGCGGCATTCCACGTGCCCGTCGCCGACACGAGCCAGCCGACCGTCACGGGAAAGAGCATCGCCCCGATGCCACCGGCCATGTTCATCGCTCCGAACACCGTCCCCACGCGGTCACCGCCGTAGTCGATCGCCACGGTGTAGCCGGCCACGCCGCCGAAGCAGGCGATGAACGCGCCGAGGCTGATCAGAGCGATCGCGGCGTTGACGTCGGCCACGAACGACGAGATCACGATCAGAACCGCGCAGGTCGCCATCGCGACGGCGGCGAGATACTGCCGCGCGATCCGCTTGCTACCCGTTTGCGCGAGGAGCCAATCGGAGCTATAGCCGCCGCAGATCCCGCCGAGCATCGCCGCCACGCCGGCATACGAGGTGAGCGTGCCCGATTCGAGCAGCGACACGCCGCGGGTTTCGCGGAGAAACGTCGGAAACCAAGTGACGAAGAAGATCATCGCCGCCGCCCGGAGAAACTGCTGCCCGCAGAGCAGCAGGAGCGATGGATCGGTCCACGCCCCGTGAACCGGCTCGTGGACCGCGGCCGCCGGTGCCGGTGTCGTCTTGTGATCGAGCCCCAGCGACCGCGTGCCGAGCCAGTAGGCCGCGGCCCAGACGAGCCCTGGCACGCCGTAGAGCACGAGGCAGATCCGCCAGCGCTCAATCCCCTCCGCGTTCGCCCAGGGGCCGAGCCGTTCGAGGAGCCAGGCCGTGAGGAGCGGCGCGATCGCTCCGCCGGCGAGCATCCCCGCCCCGAGCCAGCCCGAGGCCCGTGCCCGCTCCTGCTCCCCGAACAGCTGTCCGATCGACCGTACCGCACACGGAAAGACACCGGCCTGCAGGGCTCCCATCAGCGTCCACGCCGCCACGATCTCCCAGTACGACCGTGCAAAGCCGGTGACTGCCGTGGCCAGCGACCAAAGGACGCAAAAGAGAACCAGCGCCCGCCGGCCACCGATCCGGTCGGCCAGCCGGCCCGCGGGGATCTGGCAGAACGCGTAGCCAAAATGCCAGGCCGACTGCAGAAAGCCGAGCGCGCGAGTGGCGTCGCCGAACCAGCCGTTTTGCACAGCCAGATCCCGGCCGATCTCCTGCAGCGGCACGCTGATCGCCGACCGCTGCACGTAGGCAACGAGCGCTACAGCCCACAGAAAAGTCAGGACCGCGTAACGCATGGGGTGGCGATTGCCTCCGCGAGTCGGTCGAAGAGCCGATCCACTTCGCGAGCCGTCTCATCGTCGAGCGACCAGCCGACGGGCGCGCGGCGGCGGGCTGAGGTGAACAGGCCCCGCTTCACGAGCAGGTATTTTTCGATCGCGAGAAATCCATCGAGACCGGCCTGCACTTGCAGGGCCACGATCGCCGAGAGTGGCAGCGAGATCGCGTAGGTCGCCTCCTCGTCGCCGGCGGACAGCGCCCGCCAGAGCGCGACCACGCCGTCGAGCAGGTCGACGCCGGGCATCGTGCCGGCAATCCCGCGGCGGTACGCGTCAACCAGCAGGATCCCCCCCGATCCCTCGAAAATCGTCGCGCGGCCGCAGGTGGCGTCGCGAAGCGCCGAGAGATTCGGCCCCAGCGGCACGGCCTCCGGCTTGAAGAGGATCTTCTCGGGGCCGTAGCGGTCGAGCAGGGCGACGCAGGCCGCATGCGGGATCGGCTGGCCGACGTAGCCGGAGGCGTCTTGCACGATGAGCGGCAGCGACACGCTCTCGGCGATGCCGCGGAAATAGTCGACCACGGCGGCCGACGGCAGCCGCACGGTCATCGGCGGAACTGCCATGACGGCGTCGCAACCCGCCTTCTCGGCGGCGACGGCATGAGCCTGGGCGTCGCTTGCGCTCTCGGCCCCGACGCTCATGAATACGCTGCCGCGGCCAGCCGTACACTCGACGAGCTGTTCGGCGAGCCGCACCCGCTCATCCGCGGAAAGCCGCGTCACCTCCGACACCATGCCGGTGCCGAGGCCGTCTGCACCGACGGAAAAAATCCAGTCGATCTCGCGGCGGAGGTCGGCCTCGTCGATCCGATCGGCTACGTCGAAGGGCAGATGGACGATCGGTAGCACGCCGGCGAGCGGACGAGGCGAACGGAGTGCGGTCATTGTGTGGCTTCTCCTACCAATCCCCCACGCTGCCATCCTCGTAAAACACCCGCTGCGGCAGCTCCTGCTCGAACGGATGCTTCTTCACCTCCGCCTCGTTGATCTCGATTCCGAGTCCAGGCCGGATGTTGGGCCGCACGATGCGGCCCACCTTCTCCACCACGAAGCCCTCGCTGACCACGTCCTGCCGCCAGGGCACGTCGGCATGGACGGTCTCGCAGATCACGTAGCTCGGCTGCGAGAACCCGAATTCGAGCGAGGCGGCCGTGCTCACGGGGCCCTGCGGGTTGTGCGGCGCGAGCGCCAGCCGGTGGGCCTCCACGAGGGCGGCGATCCGGCGGGCCGACGAGAGGCCGCCGCAGTGGGTGATGTCGAGCTGGCAGATGTCGCAGGCCCCGGCGGCGAAGAGCCGCGAGAATTCCTGGAGGTTCGTGATCCGCTCGCCTGTGGCGATCGGCGTGCGGCAGGCTGTCTTGATGTCGCGGAGGCCCTCGATGCTCTCCGGCCAGCAGGGCTCCTCGAGAAAATAGAGCCCGTAGGGATCGAGCGCCTTGGCGAACTGCAATCCCATGGTGGGGGATGGTCTCGCGTGGCAATCGACCATGATGTCGATCGATTCGCCGACGGCCTCCCGCATCGCAGCCACGGCCTGCTCGGCGGCCCGCAGCGGTTTCAGGCCCTCCAGCGGCATCGTCGGCGGGACGGCCATGCTCTTGAAGGCGGTGAAGCCGTCGGCGACGGCCGTCCGCGCGAGATCGGCGAACCGCTTCGCGTCGTCGGCCGCGGTGTCGTAGAAGTCTTCCATGTTGCCGCCGCCCAAGTGGCAGTAGGTGCGCACATGGTCGCGGACGGGGCCGCCCCAGAGCTTCGAGCAGGGCATGCCGGCCACCTTGCCGAGGATGTCCCAGAGGGCGAGGTCGATGCCGGCGATGGCGGTGGCCCGCTCGATGCCGTGGCCGTGCCAGAAGTGCTGCCGGACCATCATCTGCCAGAGGTGCTCGATGCGGGTCGGATCCTCGCCGACGATGAGCGATGCGAGATCCTCGACGGCCCCCACGATGCCGCGAGTGTGCCATTCGAGCGTGGCCTCACCCCAGCCCCAGAGCCCCGGCTGGTCGGTGACGACCTTCACGAACACCCAGTTCCGCATCCTGGCATGGCAGACATGGGTTTCGACACGCATGATTTTCATGGTCGTGGAGTGTATTCCAAAAAAACCGTCATGTCACTATCGTATCCGTCCATGAGATCGCCCGTTGACGCACCCCATCCCACGTTCACCGGCTCGGTCGGCCTCGCCCGCGCCGACATCACGCCCCCCGTCGGCATCTTCTGCCGCAACTGGGGCGCGGCGGTGCACGACACGGCGCAGGGCATCCACCGGCCGCTCTTCGTCACGGCCCTCGCGATCCGCGACTCGGCCAGCGGCCAGCCGCTCGTGCTCCTCGACACCGACCTCGGCTGGTGGGCCGACCTTTCCTACGAGCGGGCGTTTCGCCGTCGCGTGGTGGCGGCGCTGGGCCTGCCGGAAGAGCGGCTGCTTTCTTGCGTGACGCACACGCATGCGGCGCCGCCGCTCTGCCAGCCCGAGCCACAGTGGCAGGGTGGCGACCTGCTGGCCGCCTATCTCGAGCGGCTCGAGCAGGCGATGATCGCGACAGCGTGGCAGGCGCTTGCTGACTGCGCGCCGGCCACGATCGAATGGCATCGCGGCCGCTCGAGCCTCGCCGCCAACCGGGATCTGCCCGATCCCAAACCTCCGGCCGGCCCGCGGATCGTCTGCGGCTACAACCCGGCCAATCCGGCCGACGACACGCTCGTCGTGGCCCGGATCACCGGCGTGGCCGGCAAGCCGCTCGCCACGATCGCCAACTATGCCTGCCACCCCACCACGCTCGCCTGGGACAACGATCTCGTCTCTCCCGACTTCGTCGGCGAGATGCGGGCGACGATTGAAGCGGCGGGCGCGGGCCTGGGTCTTTTTCTGCAAGGGGCCTCGGGGGAACTCGCGCCCCGCTATCAATATGTCGGCGACCCGGCCGTGGCCGAAAGTCACGGCCGCGAGCTCGGCCATGCGGTGCTCGCGACGCTGCATGCGATGGAGCCGCCGGGGCAGCGGCTGACCTACGACCGGGTTGTCGAATCGGGGGCACCGCTGGCGACGTGGCGGCGAGAACCGGCGGCGGCGACGCCGCGATCGACGTCGCTTGCCGCCATCCGCCGCACGGTCGATCTCCCGCTCAAAGCCTGGCCTTCCGCGGCGGAGTTGGCCGCCCAGTTCGCCGCCTGCACCGACCGGCCGATCGCCGAGCGGCTGCGACGGAAGCTGCGGATTCGCGACGCACTCGGCGACGGCCCGACGTTTCCGCTCGAGATCTGGGGCTGGCGGATCGGCGATGCGCTCCTGCTCGGCACGATGGCCGAAGCTTACTCATCGATCCAGCGGAACGTGCGGGCGGCGTTTCCCGACCGGGCGGTCGCGTGGCTCAACCTCGTCAACGGTTCGATCGGCTACCTGCCGCCGGCCCCGCTCTACGACGTCGAGGTCTACCAGGCCTGGCAGACGCCTTTCGACCGGGGCAGCCTGGAACTGCTCGAGGCCGCGGCGATCGCGATCGGCCGCGAACTGTTGGCGACCTGATCGCGGTCGGCGGGCCGATGAAAAGGACTGAAGAGCCCCAGCCTGTCGTGAGTTTCAGCCCTCCGGGTTGGCGAGCAGTTCTTCGAGCCGCGGCTGCAGGACTTCAGGGAGCCGCGCGACGGTCTGTGCGTCGATCAGCCCGACGTCGATCATGTCGAGCAGATGGACCCTGTCTTTGAGGCGAAACGCCGTCAGCTTCATGACGATCAGCCGATCGAGATCGACGATGCGGTAGCCCTCGTGGACGTCGGTGGCCGAGAGATCGGGGGCGGCGGCCGGATCGGCCGGCTTCACAGGCTCCCCGGCAAAGAGGATATGGATCACCTCCCGAGCCTTCCCCTGCGGCCCATCCACGAAAATGTGGATGCCGAAGGTGAAGGAGTGCACGAAGCCCACGGCCTCGAGCGCGGCCGTTGCCCGGTCGAGATCGGCCCGGTCGATCAGGATGTCGACATCGACGGTCGTGCGGACGGCGGCGGGATCGATCCGCGAGACCCAGGCCGCGACGGCGTTGCCGCCGGCCACCGCATGGGGGATACCCGCCGTCTCGAGGGCGGTCACCGCCCGCTTGAGTCGCTCCTTGACCATGGCCACCGCCTGCTCAACGCGATCGAGGACGTCGAAGCCGAATCGCACGACACTCGGGCCGGGAATCCGCACGACGTTATCCAAAGGATCGGAGGACATGGACTGAGTTTATTCCACGGGGCGATCAATGGACAGCAGAACATGTACAGACGTATAACATTTTGTCAAGATACCCCAAGGAACTGCTCCCGCTTTGGCACGGTCATGCGATGATCTCGTCGATCGGGGTGCCATGGTCGATCACCAGCCGCTTGCGGCCGGGAACCTCGAGCTTCCGCGAGTCGAGGCCGAGCTGCTTCAAGATCGTGGCGTGGATGTCGGTGACGTAGTGGCGGTCTTCCACGGCATGGAAGCCGAGCTCGTCGGTCGCGCCATGCACCACGCCCCCCTTGATCCCGCCGCCGGCCATCCAGACGGAGAAGGCGAAGGGATGGTGGTCGCGGCCGTCGGCCCCCTGCGAGCCGGGCGTGCGGCCGAACTCCGTGCAGAAGATGACGATCGTCTCGTCGAGCAGGCCGCGGCGATGGAGATCCTCCAAGAGCGCGCCGATCGGCTGGTCGACCGCCAGGGAGTTCTTCTCGTGGTTGGTCTTGAGGCCCCCATGGGCATCCCAGGCTCCCGCGCTGCCGCCGCCGTGCTGGATCTGGATGAACCGCACGCCCCGCTCGACGAACCGCCGGGCGGCCAGCAACTGGCCGGCAAACTCCTTGCAGTGGGGCAGGTCGAGGCCGTAGAGCTTCTTCGTCTCCTCCGTCTCGTCGGAGAAGTCCATCACGTCCGGCACGCTCCGCTGCATCCGGAAGGCGAGTTCGTAGGAGGCGATCCGGGCGGCGGTGGCCGGGTCGCTCGGATAGTCGACACCCGTCAGGCCGTTGAGCTCTTCGACCAGATCGAAGCCGACCTGCTGGGCCTCCCGCGAAAAGGGCCGCTGGGGCCGGCCGAAGTCGAGTGGATTGGCAGGGTCGATCCGCAGCGGCACCGCGTCGTGGGCGGGGCCGAGGTAGTCGCCGTCTTTCTTGTTCCAGTAGGGACGGGTGCCGATCGAGATCAGCTGCGGCAGGTTGTCGTTGAGCGAGCCCAGGCCGTAATGCACCCAGCCGCCGAGCGTGGGCTGGGCGGGATCGAGCATGTGGCGGCCGGTGTGAAACTGTCCCTGAGCACCGTGGTTGGAGTCGGTCGTCCACATCGAGCGGACCACGGCGATCTTGTCGATGTTCCGGGCCGTGTGCGGAAACCAGTCGCTCACCTCGATGCCGCTCTGCCCGTGCTTTTGGAACCCGACCTGGAGCGGGAAGAGGACGTTTCGCTGCTGGCCGTTGCCGTCGGGCACGGGGGCCCGCTCCTTGGCGAGCTTCGCGGGATTCTGCACCTCGGCGTAGGGCGACTCGGCGATCGTCTTGCCGGCATACCTCGTGATCTCCGGCTTGGGATCGAAACTCTCCATGTGGCTTACACCGCCGTTCATGAACAGCCAGATCACGCTCTTCGCCTTCGGGGCGAAGTGCGGTGTGCCGTCGGGGGGAGCCCAGGCGGCGGACGAGGCGAATCCGTCGCGATGGAGCATGCTGCCAAGCGCGAGCCCCGTGAACCCAAGCCCCAGATCGGCCAGAAACGTCCGCCTGGCAATTCCACCCCAAAGCCCCCGGCGGAAGCAGGGGGATGACGCGCCGCCACTATCACACGTGTGTTTCGTCACGGCTTCACCTCAGCGTCACGAAATCGTTGTGGTTGAACAGCGTCCATACCGCATGGACCCGCGCGGGATCGGCGTCGCCCGCAGGCTTTTCGATCGCCCGCCACTTCGCGAGCGCTCCCGCAAAGGCGGCTTTCTCCTCGGCGGTTGGCAGCCGATGAAGCACGAGCCCGAAAGCCCGGTCGAGAAACGCCGCATCGTCGTCGGCAGGAATGCCCACGGCGGCGATCAGCTCAGCGATCTTCGCGGCCGAGTCGTGCACGATCGCGGCATTCGAGAGCGCGAGCGCCTGCTGCGGCACGATGCTCTGCTCACGGCGGTAACACTCCGTCACCGACGCGTCGTCGAACATCGTCAGAAGCAGGTCGCGGCTGATGTCGGAGTGCCAGAGGTAGAGGCTGCGGCGGCGTGAGGCGGCCCGCTGCCCCTCGGGCACCGGCGGACCGCCCATCGTGGGGTCGAGCGTGCCGGCGAGGGCGAGGATGCCGTCGCGGACCACCTGCGATTCGAGCCGCAGTGGCTGCCGCCGCCAGAGCAGCGTGTTATCGGGATCGACCGCCAGCGCTGCCACAGCCCCCTTCGTCGACGAGCTCATCCGGTAAGCGGCCGACGCGCAGATGAGTCGGTGGAGGTGTTTCATGCTC
>Ga0114946_10003704_pt1 | contig 10233 bp, 11 predicted proteins | sample WalLakDeSediment_FD_88676 | JGI IMG/M metagenome (GOLD analysis project Ga0114946, IMG submission 88676) | Lake sediment microbial communities from Walker lake, Nevada to study Microbial Dark Matter (Phase II) - Walker Lake 11/02/13 Deep Sediment | ecosystem: Environmental > Aquatic >...
GTTTGTAACCACTATAGAATTTGTGGAAAGGAGGTCAGTCGAATGGCGCAAGGAATCGTAAAGTGGTTTAACGACCGCAAAGGTTTTGGCTTTATTCAGAGGGACGACGGAACGGATGTATTCGTTCATCACTCCGCCATCACCGGGGGCGGGTTCAGGTCCCTGGCCGAAGGCGAGCAGGTCACTTTCGACGTTGAAAACGGCCCTAAGGGCCTGGCGGCAGTCAATGTCGTAAAACAGTAAATCCTTAGAGCCTTTTCAGGCGAAAAGCGCCTCCCCATAGGGGGGGCGCTTTTTTTGTTTCTCCCTATTTGACGGTCCTTATGAAATTTGCGCAAGCGGATTTCACATTTCCTGAACGCTGAACGCTGAACGCTCCAATATTGACCCTGAACCCTTGAAAGGCTTGACAAAGAACAATGAAACCGCAATAAAGGGAGCCTCTAAGGCAATCCAAACAAAGAACCGGAGTCGATAAATATGAAAGTGCATGAGTACCAGGCCAAAGAGCTTTTCAGGCAATTCGGCATCCCCGTGCCTCAGGGTCGTGTGGCCCGTTCTGCGGAAGAGGCTTTTGAAGCAACCAAGGAACTGCCGGGGCCCCCTTGGGTTGTGAAAGCCCAGGTGCATGCAGGCGGCAGAGGCAAAGGCGGCGGGGTCAGGGTCGTGCAAACCCCCGAAGAGGTGAAAGAGGCGGCAAAGGCTATTCTTGAAACGCCCCTTGTTACCAAACAAACCGGCCCTGAGGGACGAAAGGTCCACCAGGTCCTTGTGGAGCAGGGCGTGGAGATTGACCGGGAATTCTATCTTGCCGTAGTGATCGACAGGGAGCGGGCCATGCCCGTCATGATCTTCAGCCGGGAAGGAGGCGTGGAAATCGAAGAGGTTGCCGCAAAAACCCCCGAACTCGTGGTCAAGCAGTTCGTGGATCCCGCCACCGGGTGGATGCCTTATCAGGCGCGGTCCCTGGTCTACAGTCTGGACCCCCTGCCCGGTCCCGAGACGCTCAAGGCGCTGATGGGCCTCATGGACAAGCTCTACAGGGCCTTCATCAGCCTGGACTGCTCCCTTGCCGAAGTCAACCCCCTGGTCGTCACCAAGGACGGAAAGGTCATTGCCATTGACGCAAAGATCAACATTGACGACAACGCACTGGTCCGGCACAAAGAGCTAAAGGTTTATGACGACCCAATGGAGAAGGATCCCCTTGACTGCAAAGCAGAGGAGTACAACCTCAACTACATTCGCCTCAGTGGAACCATCGGCGCCATGGTCAACGGCGCGGGCCTTGCCATGGCCACCATGGACGTGATCAAGCTGGCCGGCGCGGAACCGGCCAACTTCCTGGATGTGGGAGGCGGGGCAAGTGAGGAGATGGTCACCCGCGGCCTGGAAATCATCCTCGAAGACAAGCATGTAAAAGCGATTTTAATCAACATTTTCGGAGGCATCCTGCGATGCGACGTCCTGGCCAGAGGGGTGCTGGCCGGCGCCGAGAAAACGGCCATCAAGGTCCCGCTGATCGTCAGGCTCGAAGGCACCAATGTGGAAGAAGGAAGGAAAATTCTTCAGGAATCCAAGTTGAAATTCATGGTCGCCAAGGATATGACGGAAGCAGCCGAAATGGTGACCGCTCAGGTCAAGGGAGGCGTCTGACAGAGGCAGGCGCTTTGAACTTCTGAACACCGGAGAAATGACTCATGAGTATACTGGTTGATGAAAACACGCGCGTTGTGGTGCAGGGAATCACAGGCCGGGAAGGGACCTTTCACACCATACAGATGCTCAAGTATGGAACCGTCGTCGCCGCAGGGATGACCCCGGGGAAAAAGGGGCAGGCCGTTGAAGGGGTGCCGGTTTACAACACCGTTCACGAGGCGGTGAAATATGAAGGCGCAAATGTTTCCTGTATTTTCGTTCCCCCTCTTTTTGCTGCGGACGCCGTCATGGAGGCTGCTGCCGAGGGTTTGGCCGTGATCGTCTGCATCACGGAGGGCATCCCGGCCTTGGACATGGTCAAAGCGGCCTCTTTTCTGAGGGACAAACAGAGCGTCCTCATCGGTCCCAACTGCCCCGGCATTATTTCTCCCGGAAAAACCAAGGTAGGCATCATGCCCGGTCCGATTCACAGGCCCGGGGGCATCGGGGTGATCTCAAGAAGCGGCACCCTTACCTACGAGGTCGTGGACCAGCTCACAAGGGCCGGTCTGGGCCAGTCCACCTGCATCGGCATCGGCGGGGACGCCATCATCGGAACATCCTTTATCGATCACCTGAGGCGTTTCAAGGACGACCCCCAAACTGAAGGGGTTGTCATCATCGGAGAGATCGGCGGCACGGCTGAAGAGGAGGCCGCCGATTACATTCGAAAGGAATTCCGCAAACCGGTGATCGCCTTTATCGCCGGGCAGACCGCCCCTCCCGACAAACGGATGGGGCATGCAGGCGCCATTATTTCCGGCGGAAAGGGCAAAGCCCAGGACAAGATCAAAGCCCTGGAAGAAGCAGGCATCATGGTGGTGAAGAACCTCGGGAAACTCGGTGAATCGGCTTTGACCGTCATGAAAGCTTCATAAAGGCCGGCCTTTCGAAGCGATAAGCCCAACTCCACACAATTTATGAGATATGAAACCGGTGTGGTGTCTTTCATGTTTGCTTGACAATCCAATCTTTTCTTCCCCCTCCCCTAGCCCCTCCCACCAGGGGAGGGGCACTATTTGTAATACCCAGAATTTCCTCCCCCTTGACGCGCAGCGCAGGCGCTTGCGCCGCGTGTGGGGGAGGTTAGGAGGGGGTGAAGTGAAGCGACTATGGAACCTATCATTGAGACAGGACACCAGGCCCCATCATTTGCCCCATGATTCCATTGTTCCAACTGCGGGGCCGCCTTGACTCCTCTCTTTTGCCATGCTACCATCCTTTAATCCTGCCAACGCAGATTTCACGAGGAAAAATCATGACGAAGATCGTCGATATGCAACCTCAAATCCGGAAGAAAAGGCAGAAAGAGCGCCTTGAGAAGTACAAGGGCCGTGTAGAAACCGTTCAAAAGATGATCCAGTGTTCCTCCTGCCAGTTCCGGTGCAGCATGTGCGGAATGCAGGTTGAGAGGAGCGGCGCGGTAAGGTCTATTCCGGGCCTGAATTTCTGTGAGGGCTGCCGCCAGGAATTCGAGGAATACCAGGATATTTCCAAGGGCAAGAAACAGCCGGAAGTGTCCTGGCACAACGCAGAGTGGCTGAATGTTTGGTCGTCCTGGCTGAACTACCGCAGAGCGATCTCTGCCTTCATGAACTCCCGGGAGTTCAAGTCGCTCATGGAAGAAATGGACGGCAATTCCTAAAAAGGGAGGTTACCTATGTTTGGCCTGGGCATGCCTGAACTCATCGTCATTCTTATTATTATCCTGATTATTTTCGGCGCCGGAAAGCTCCCTGAAATAGGGAGCGGAATAGGTAAAGGCATCCGAAACTTCAAGAAAGCCACCCACGACAAGACCGATGAAATCCCCGACTCGGACGACAAGAAAAACAAGTCGGAAGAGGAAACCTAAAAAAAATCTTCTGATCTTTTAGAAAGAGCAGAAGATTTTTTAGAAGGGGATATCGTCATCCGGTATAGACACCGGCTCCTCATCGGGAAAACGCTCTTCCTTGGTTTTCGCAGACCCTCCCCTGGCCCCCCCTGGAGATCCGAGCATCTGCATGGTCTGGGCTACAATTTCGGTCGTATAGCGTTTGTTCCCCTCCCTGTCTTCCCAGGAGCGCGTCTGAAGCCTCCCCTCGATATACACCTGGCTTCCTTTATGGAGATACTCGCCGCAGATCTCGCCGAGTCGGCCCCAGACAACAATTCTGTGCCACTCCGTCTTCTCGGTTTTCTCACCGTCCTTCCCCGTCCACTGCTCCGTGGTGGCAAGGTTGAAGCTGGCCACTGTTTTTCCACTGGGCGTGTATCTCACTTCCGGCTCGGCCCCGAGGTTGCCCACAAGAATCACTTTATTGACACCGGCCATGATAGAACCTCCTTATGATCGCTCTTGCTTCGGCTTCATACCACAGATTTCTCACGGCGATCAAGGTCTTTGAAGATTTCCGGCTTGACGGAAAAGGCATGAAAAAGTAAAGTGTTGTAAATGTTTGAAAATCACGGTTTTTTGCAATGTTAAAAGTTATCCCCCTCGGGGGGCTCGGAGAAATCGGGCTGAACATGATGATCTTTGAGTATGGCCCGGATATCCTGGTCGTGGATGCCGGACTCATGTTCCCCGAAGAGTATATGCCCGGCATAGATATTGTCATCCCCGATATCCAGTACCTGAGAGAAAACAGGGAGCGGGTGAAAACCATCATCCTCACCCACGGCCACGAAGACCATATCGGGGCCTTGCCTTTCATTTTGCGGGAGTTCGAAATCCCCGTTTTCGGAACCAGTTTCACCATCGAGCTGGTAAAGGAAAAGCTCCGGGAACACAACCTCCTCAATTCCGCGATCCTTCACAAGGTGAAGCCCGGAGACAAACTGACCCGCGGCCCCTTTGAAGTGGAATTCATCCGGGTCAACCACAGCATCCCGGAGGGCGTGGGCCTGGCCCTTCGCACCCCGGAAGGGCTTTTCATCCATTCCGGCGACTTCAAGGTGGATCAAACGCCCATGGACGGGCAAGGAACGGATCTTTCCAGATTCGCCCACTTCGGCGGGCAGGGGGTTCTCGCTTTTCTCTCCGATTCCACCAACGTGGAAAGGGAGGGCTTCACGCTCAGCGAAAAACAGGTGACCAAAACCCTGGAATCCCTCTTTGAATCCTGCTCGGGAAGGCTTATCGTCGCGGTCTTTGCGTCCAACATCAGCCGGATCCAGCAGATTGTCAGGCTGGCTGACAAGTTCGGGAGAAAAGTTCACTTCAGCGGAAAGAGCATGCGCACGAATGTGCGAATTGCCAAAGAGGAAGGCCTCCTTGAGATAGATCCCGACATGGAAGTGACGGAATCTGAAATCAGAACCCTCCCCGATGACCGTCTCGCCATGATCACCACAGGCAGCCAGGGTGAACCCCTGTCTTCCCTCACCAGGATCGCCCAAAACCGGCACAAGAGCATTAAGGTCAAGAAGGGCGACATGATCATCCTCTCTTCACGCTTCATTCCCGGCAATGAGCGGGCCATCACCGCCGTCATCAACAATCTCTACCGTATGGGTGCAGAGGTAATCTACGAAAGGGTCTCGCACATTCACACCTCCGGCCACGCCTATCAGGAAGAGCTCAAGCTTATGCTGAACCTGGTGAAGCCCGCCTACTTCATCCCGGTTCACGGTGAATACCGCCACCTGGTCAAGCACGGACAACTGGCCTTAGAAACGGGTCTGCCCGAAGAAAACCTCATCATCCTTGAAAACGGCACAGCCGCTGTTTTTGAAAAGGGCGAAGGGAAGATCGGCGACAGGGTGCATTCCGGCCGGGTGCTAGTGGACGGCAAGGGCGTCGGCGATGTGGATGAAGTGGTCCTCAGGGACCGAAGAAGGCTTTCGGCTGACGGCGTGGTGATCGTTCTTCTGGGGGTGGACGAGCAAACCGGCGAAGTAACCTACGGGCCGGAAATCGTTTCCAAGGGATTTGTCTTCGAAGGCCAGAGCGCTTGGGTCCAGGAGGAGGCGAAGGAATCGGTGATGCAAGTCCTCAACGCGATTGAAAACCGGGCCCACATGGACTGGACCGACGTGGCCCCGGAAATCAAGAGAAGCTTGAAGCGCCTTTTCCAGAATGCCATGGACCGGAGGCCCCTGATCCTGCCCATCATTATGCCGGTTTAAAGGCGCAAGTACCGCAGTGTTTGGAGGACTATTCATTGGCCCCTCGATCGAAAACCCTGGAAAAAACAGAGCGGCACGCCATTCCGTTGAGAAGGGAGATCCGGGGGATTCTGTTCTTTCTCATCGCGATTGTGCTGGGGGTGAGTCTTTTCTCCTATCATCCTTCCGACCCCGTATTCGGTCTCAAAACATCCCAGGCAGCGGAAATCCACAATCTTTTCGGCAAACTTGGGGCCCAGCTCTCAGGGTGGGTGTTCCAGATCCTTGGTTTCTCCTCATTCTGGCTTGTAGCCGTCTTCCTTGCCTTGGCCGTTCTTTCCTTTCGCAACACGCCCCTGCTTTCTCCCATCAGGAATTTCGGGGCCGTCCTCTGTCTCCTCGTCTCCTTTTCGGGCATTCTCCACCTCTATCTCCCGACGGAAGTGATCTACCGGGGCGGGAAGGTGCCCGGGGGCGGTTTGGTGGGGCACTACGTGGCTGCATTTGCAACGGGCCTTCTCAACGACTTCGGCGCCTATGTCCTGCTCTTGGCGGTGTTCCTCATCTCCCTCATGGTTTGCACCCACATTTCCTTTGGTTGGGTTTTTTCAAGACTGCGGCTGTGGCTTGCAGCCCTTCAGAGACGAGGCAAGGAGTTTGTCCTGAAAAGGCAGGAGCGGCGTCGGAAGAAGAAAGCCCGCGAAGAGCTGCTGGAAAAGGAAAAAGCAAAGCCCAGGCGCAAGGTGACCATCATTGAACCCAAGAAAGAGCCTCCCAAGAAGCCTGAGCAGGAAGCTTTCCCCTTTATGACTCAAGTGGGCGAGTTCAAGCTTCCCCCCATCGACCTTCTCCAGGAGGCCCCTTCCGAAGAGAACGTCGAGATCCGGGAAGAAAGCCTTGAGAAAAATGCCCGGCGCCTGGAGAGGAAACTCGCCGATTTCGGTGTGGAGGGAGAGGTGGTGGAGATCCTTCCCGGACCGGTGATCACCATGTACGAACTCAAGCCTGCACCGGGCGTCAAGATCAGCAAGGTGGCAGGCCTTTCCGACGACCTCGCCCTGGCACTCAGGGCCCCCAGCGTGCGAATCGTAGCGCCCATTCCCGGCAAAGCGGCCATCGGGATCGAAATCCCCAACAACCAGAGGAGCCCGGTCTATCTCCAGGAAATCCTTTCCTCCAACGCATTCAAATCCTCTACGCAGCGCTTGACCATTGCTCTCGGCAAGGACATCACCGGCGCACCCGTTGTGACGGACCTGGCAAGAATGCCCCACCTCCTGGTAGCCGGCGCAACGGGAACAGGAAAGAGTGTGTGCCTCAACAGCATGATCATCAGCCTTCTCTTTAAATCATCCCCGGACATGGTGCGGTTTCTCATGATCGATCCCAAGAGGATCGAACTTTCCATGTACAATGAAATCCCCCACCTCCTCCACCCCGTAGTCACCCAACCCAAGGAGGCAACCCGGGCCTTGAAATGGGCGGTGGAGGAGATGGAAAAAAGATACATGCTGCTCTCCGATCGGGGCGTCAGGAATATCGAGGCTTACAACCGCAGGATCGTGAAGGACAAGAAGCCGGCCCCCCAGGATCCGTCCCAAGGGGTGGACAAGAACCTTCCTTATATCGTCGTGGTGATCGATGAACTCGCAGACCTCATGATGACCTCGTCCCGGGACGTTGAAGAGGCCATCACCCGCCTCGCCCAGATGGCGAGAGCCGCGGGCATACACCTCATCATCGCCACCCAGAGACCTTCCGTCGATGTTCTCACGGGCATCATAAAGGCCAATTTCCCGGCCCGCATCTCGTTCCAGGTTTCCTCCAGGGTGGACTCCAGGACGATCCTGGACGGCATCGGCGCCGAAAACCTTTTGGGCCAGGGAGACATGCTCTTTCTGCCCCCCGGCGTTGGGCGCATTGTCCGGATCCATGGCGCCTACATCTCGGAGGAGGAAGTCTTCAAGGTAACGGATTTTCTCAAGGCCCAGATGAAACCCGACTATGACGCCACCATCATGACCCAGGTGACCAAGGACGAGGATTCGGAGGCGGATGACGACATCGAGATGGATGAAAAGTACGACAAGGCGGTGGACCTGGTCATCCAGAGCGGGCAGGCTTCCATCTCCATGATTCAGCGCAAACTCAGGGTGGGGTACAATCGAGCCGCCCGCATGATCGAAGTCATGGAAAAGACCGGCATTGTCGGCCCCTCGGACGGTGTTAAGCCGAGGGATGTGTACGGAAGAAGGGAATTGTAGACGGTGCACATAATCGGTGCACGGCGCAAGGCCCACGGTGTACGGCCCAAGAAATCTCGTAGGGGAAGGGTTATGATCAAATACCTTTACATTCTGCTCGTCACATTTTCCTTAATGTATGCAGGGCCCGTTTATGGCGGGGATCCGCTCATCAGGGTCCTCGAGGGGATCCGCACCAACTACGGCAACCTTCCAGGGCTCACCTTGAAGTATGAGCGGGAAATCATCACCAGATCCATGGCTATGATGGGGGACGCGTTCAAATCCGATCCGGCCTCCGGAAAGCTCCATCACATGCCCCCCTATTTCCTGAAGGTGGAGCAGGAAACCCCAACCCGCGAAATCCTCACCACCGACGGAAGAACCCTTTGGTGGTACATCCCGCAAAAGAACCAGGTGCACCGATATCCTGCGGAGCGCCTGGGCCCTGAGCTGACGCTGTTGAGCGACGTGTTTCAGGGTCTTCGAGGCGTTGAAGAAGGGTTCGTGGTGTCCTTGATGGAGGAGGAGGCTGGAAAACCTCTCCGCCTCGAACTCACGCCCAATCCTCCTTGGCCGGATGTGGTCCGGATCGATTTGCACGTGACCACCCCGGATCACACCATTGAAAAAGTGGAAATCTACAACATCATGGGCGGCCTGACGCGCTTCAAGCTCGACGGCGTCGTAACGGAAGCGACCTTTCAGGAAGATTTTTTTCGTCTCCGGGTACCGGAAGGGACAAGGATCATAGAGGAATAATGATGCGAGTGAGGGTCCTGCCCACTTTTCTGAGGCTCTGCAGGCTGTCGGCAGGAAGCAGGCGGTCCACAAAGGGAAGCACCGTTTGCATGCCCTTGCACAACGGCCTGTACTCCGGATCGCCGGCCACGGGATTGAGCCATAAAACAGCGTGAACCTTCAGGATGACGACCCCTCTTGGGCCTCTTCTTCTTCCGCCTGTAATAAAGCTCCAGGGGAATGCCTCCGCCTTTGGAAAAGGGTCCATTCCAGATCCGAGCTTGTGAAATTCGATCTCAGAATGTTGTAGAAGTCCCGCCTCTCCGAGATGCCTCCCTGCTCCAGGCTCCGGAAGGCGTCCACCACGCTTGATGGGAACACCTTGAAGCCGTGATGCTTCAGGAAGCGGGCAAAAAGGATAACCCGTTCTGCAAGCCCCTTGTCATTCATCCCCGGAAAGATATTCCTCCCGCTTCTGGGAGTGGGACCAGACTTCTTGGGAAAATCGCTTGATGTCGTCCTGATACTTGAGGATGCAGCCCAGGGTTTCCATGACCACCGCCTCGTCCAGGCGCTTTCTCTCCATGGCGATCAGGGCCCCGGCCCAGTCCAGGGTCTCTGAGATCCCCGGTTTCTTGAACAGGTCCAGATCCCGGATCCTTCTCATAAAACGAGAAACCTGAATTGCCAGCTCTGCCTCGATCCCCGGCAGCCGGGTCTTCACAATGGCATACTCCTTCTCAAAAGAGGGATAGTCAATCCAGTGATAAAGACACCTCCTCTTGAGGGCATCGTGGACGTCCCGGGTCCTGTTGGAAGTCACGACCACCATGGGTTTTTCTTTGGCCTGGAGCGTGCCGATCTCGGGGATGGTAATTTGAAAATCAGAGAGGACTTCCAGCAGGAAGGCTTCGAACTCCTCATCCGACCTGTCCACCTCATCGATCAGCAGGACCGGCGGCTTGTTGTTTGTGCTCAAAATAGCCTGAAGCAGGGGGCGTTTGATCAGGAACTCCGGACTGTAGATCTCTCTCTCGATTTCGTCTTTGCCCCGCCGCTCCCCTTCCTCGATCTTGATGTGAAGGAGCTGCTTGGGATAGTTCCACTCGTAGAGGGCGGCAGAGGCATCCAACCCCTCATAGCACTGCAGCCGGATGAGTTCGGTATCCAAGAGCTTGGCCGTCACCGTGCCCACTTCCGTCTTTCCCACGCCCGGCTCCCCTTCCAGGAAGAGCGGCTTTCGAAGCCGGTGGGCTAGAAAGACAACCGTGGCCAGGGCACGGTCTGCAACATAGAGATTGCTGTTCAGTTGCTCCATGACATGGTCGATGGATTGAAGGTGTGTATTCATTGCTGTGGGCGCCTTCCTCGCAAACGTTCCAGGTGCTGGGTTCTAGGTGCTGGGTTCTAGGTTCTGGGTGCTGGGTTCCAAACCTTGAACGCTGAACACTGAACGCTA
>Ga0114946_10003705_pt1 | contig 10229 bp, 6 predicted proteins | sample WalLakDeSediment_FD_88676 | JGI IMG/M metagenome (GOLD analysis project Ga0114946, IMG submission 88676) | Lake sediment microbial communities from Walker lake, Nevada to study Microbial Dark Matter (Phase II) - Walker Lake 11/02/13 Deep Sediment | ecosystem: Environmental > Aquatic > Freshwater...
ATGAACGTCTGGGGTCGGGCCATCGCGCGCGAGATCGCGCCGCTGTACGTGCTGGGCCTGATGGTGCTGACGCTCCTCCTGCTGCTCTCCTTCCTGCTCGACGTGCTCGCCGACGTCGTGTCGCGCGGGGTCCCCACGGGCACCGTGGCGGCCTTCCTGCTGCTCAAGCTGCCCAGCGCCGCGGCCGCCGGCCTGCCGCTGGCGCTCCTGTTCGCGGCGCTGCTGGCGCTCTCGCGCGCGACGCAGGACGGCGAGCTGCGGGCGGCGCTGCAACTCGGCGTCTCCCCGGTGGCGACGGTCCGGCCGATCATGGTCGTCGGCGCCGCGGTCGCGCTGCTGACGCTGGCGAACAACGAAATCGTCGTCCCGTGGGCGGAGCAGCGGGCGCTCGAGGTCCAGCGCGAGATCCTGCTGCGCAGCCCCGAGACCGTGCTGCGCTCGGGGGCGTTCTTCGAGGACGCGCTCGGCAGGTCGATCTTCCTGCGGCGGGTCACCGCCAACGGCGAGCTCGAGGGCATCACCGTCATCGCCCCCGGCGGCAGCCAGGGGCCGAGGCAGCTCATCGAGGCGGCCCGCGGCGTCGCCGACCCGGCGGCGGGCGTGTGGCGCCTCGAGGACCTGCGCCTGCGCTCCTTCCGCTCCGGGCGCACGGTGATCGACGTGCGCGCCGCGTCCGCCCTCCTGCCCGTCCGCGGCCTGACCGCTGGCGTCGTCGGCAGCGTCGACCTCGTCACCCTGCCGCTGCCCGAGCTGCTGCGTCGCGTGCGCGAGGGCGGACGCGACACGGCTGCCGAGCTCACCGCGCTGCACCGCAAGGCCGCCGAGCCCGCTGCGGCGCTGGCGTTCGCGCTGTTCGCGGCGGCCGTCGCCTTCGCCGGCGTCCGCCGCGCCGCGCCGCTGGGGCTCGTGTCCGTCTTCGTCCTGACGTTCGTGTACTACGCCACCTGGAGCGTCGCCAAGCTGCTGGGGGCCCAGGGCACGGTGCCCGCCGTGGTCGCCGGCTGGGCACCCGTCGCCCTGTACGCGGTCGCCGGCGCCGCCCTGCTGTTGCGGGCGGTGCGCAGGTGAGCGGCGCGGCCACCCGCGTCCACCGCACGCTGGCCGCCCTCGTCATCGCCGCCCTGCTGCCGTTGTCGGGCGCGCTGGCGGCGACCCTGACGATCGACACCGGCGACGACCCGAACGCCCGTCTCGAGCTGCGCCGCACGCGGCTCCCCAGCGGCGCCGAGGTCGAGTTGATCGTGCTGACGGGGGAGCGCGTCACGCTGACGGTCGACGACCTGGTCATCGTCGGCAGCCGCATCGAGCTCGACGTCGACGCCCGCCTGGTGCGCGTCATCGGCCCCGGCAGCTTCACGTCCGGCGAGGAGCGGCTCGAGGGCACCGATCTGGAGCTGCGGCTGGACGAGGAACGCGTCCGCGCCGTCGACGCGATCGTCTTCACCAGCGCGATCGACGTGACCGGCGACATCGCGGAGCGACTCCCGGGCCAGCTGACCTTCACCGAGGGGCTGGCATCGCCCTGCTCGCGCTGCTCGCAGGAGGTCCTCGACTACGCCTTCCGCGCGGCGAGGATGACGCTCTTCCCCGGCGACCGGCTGGTCGGCTACGACGTGGCGGTGCAGGTGCGCGGCGTCACCGTGCTGCGACTGCCGCTGCTGGTCATCCCCCTCGCTCAGGGCGATCGCCAACCGCGGCTGTCGATCGCCAGCGGCACCGCGACGACCCGCGCCGAGGTGGCGCTGCGCTGGCCCTACGTCGCCGGCCCCGACGGCATCGGGACCTTCACGGTCCGCTACCTGGCGGACGTCGACCCGACGGCCGACGCCGGGCTCGCCGGCCGCCTGCTCGGCGGCGCCGTCGACGTGAGCTACCTCGGCTTCGAGCTCGATCACCGGCTGTACGACGACGTGGGGAGCGGAACGGCGTTCGTCGCCTACGAGCCCCCGCGCGCGGCCGGGCCGGCGACGCCCGGCGCGGCCGCCCGCGAGCCCCGCGACGCCGAATGGACCGTGCGGCTGGCGTACGCGGCCGAGCAGGTCGGCGCGGAGCCCACGGTGCGCTTCGAGGTCGCGCGCGACGACGCGCTCACCCCGGGCCGCTGGACCTACCTGCTCTCGCTGGGCGTCAGCGACCCGGACGCCGCCGACGGCGTCGGGCTGCGCACCCGGGTCGACAGCCAGGGGTTCATCGACGGCGATCCGGCCGTCGACCCGCGTACGCCGCCCCCCTACGCCGATCGCCGCACGCCGCGCATCACCGCCCTGCAGCTGCGCCTCGATCCGCTGGACCTGACGCGGCTGCAGCTGTGGCAGCTGCGGGTCACCTCGGCGGGTCTCGACCTCGGGATCTTCGAGGACGCCGCCAACCCCGTCAACCGCCGCGCCGCCGCCTTCGGCGTCATCGCCGACGGCCGGCTGGCCATCGCACACCAGCTGACCCTGGTGCCGTGGACCGTGTGGAGCGGTGGCCGGCTCGAGGCCGACAACCGCTTCGAGGGGCGCTACTACGGCTCCGCGGAGCGCGCCGTGCAGTGGCGCAGCCGCGTCGCGTTCGGCCAGGCCTTCGGGAACTTCGGCAACGCCTCGCTGACGTTCACCCGCGACGTCACGGAGGGCGAGACGCCCTTCCGCTTCGACGCGGCCGTCAACCGCTCGCGCAGCGACCTCGGCTTCGGCGTCGAGCTGCGCCCCGCGCCCTGGCTCCGCCTGCGGAGCGACGGCGGCTACGTCCTCGTCGAGAACCGCCGGCCCGAGACGGTGGGCTGGACGCCGCTGACGAGCCGGGTGACGCTGTTCGGCAACCTCGCGGGCGTGGACGCCTCGCTCGAGCACCGCTGGCCGATCCTCGAGGAGGACCCGGGCACCCTGCGTGCGAGCGTCTCGCTCCAGGGGCGCCGCGACGCCGTTGACCTGCGCGTCGGGCTGGAGCACCTGCAAGACCTGCGGGTCGAGCCCGCCGAGCCCCGCGTGGCGGAGACCTTCACCCGCTTCACCTGGCGCGCCGCCTTCACCGGCTGGGTCGCCGCCGAGTTGACCGCCACCCACCGACCCGAGCCGGCCCCCGACGCCGACGGGCGCGTCCGCACCGTCGACCCCATCGACGTCCGCCTCGAACTCGGCAGCCTGCGCCCTGGCGATGCACGCCCGGGGCTGCGCCTCCAGGCGCAGTTCGACGCCGAGCTCGAGCGCTTCGAGCGCCTCGACGTCGACCTGCGGGCCCGCCTGGGCCCCGTCGAGCTCGAGGCCCGCGAGCGCGTGACGCTGCCGGAGACCCGCGTGACCGAGGCCCGGCTCGCCCTGACGTGGGAGGGCGTCGCGCGCTTGGAGGCGCGCGGCTTCGAGTGGCTGCCGCCGGCGGTCTTCGGCCACGAGGTCGAACCGCGCGTGCGCCAGCTCAGCGTGCAGCTGCGCGAGGAGCGCGCGCGCGCCGCCGGCCGCTGGGAGCTCGGTTGGCGCACCACGCTCGATCCGGCGCTCGACGACACGGGCCGGCGCGACACGCGCCTCGAGGCCCGGGTCTCGCTGCTGCAGGAGAACCTGGGACCCTGGTTCGTCAGCGTCGAGGGGCTCGGCGAGTGGGCGCTGGCCGATGACCGGCAGCCCGAGGCCTTCCTGCGGCGCGCCTCGCTGGCGTTCGGCGCGGACGTGGCCGAGCGCTTCGGCATCCAGGGCCGGCTGAGCTACCAGGCGACCTACGACCGGCTGCGCGAGGAGCTGGGCCGCAGCGAGCTGACGATCGGCGAGCTGACGGTGGCCGTGCGGCCGACCGACGAGCTCACACTGGGCGCGCGGATCCAGGACGTGTGGGAGTTCACCCGCAACGACCCGGCGCGCTCCCCGTGGAACTTCCAGCCCGAGGTGTTCTTCGTGTGGGACCGCTGCTGCTGGGCCCTGGCGGGTTCGTGGAACGCCGAGACCGGCGCCGTCCGCCTGGTGTTGACCGGCCCCGGGGCCGACAACGGGCTCGAGCAGGTCCTCGACACCGACTGGACGCTGCCGCGCGTGGCCCTGCGCGGGGACGAGGAGCAGCCATGAGACGCCTCCTGACGGCGCTGATCGCGGTGGCGGCCGTGACCGGCTGCACCGGCACGTTCACGCCGCCCCTCCCGACGCTGTACCTGGTCTTCCTGGAGGCCGACGGCGGCGAGCCCGCCCGCGTAGCGCTGCTCGACTTCGTCGTCACCGCCAGCGAGCGCCGGCTCGACGTGCTGACGGCGAACGCCTACACCTTCGATCCTGGCGAGACACTGATCGCCATCGACGTCATGGACCGCATCGAGCGCCAGGAGGTGTGGGTGCTGACCGCCGCCGGCCCCGCCTCGCGCGCGCTGACGCTGCACCGCCTCGACCTGCGCTCGCTCCCCGACGTGCCCGGCACGGTCCTGAGGCGCATCGGCGATCCGCTACCGCTGACGGACGCCGACGGGGCGTGGAACGACGAGGCCTTCAGCAGCGCCACCGGCGTGCCGACGGGCTGCCTGGCGGGCCTGGTGGTCGCCCCGGCGGGTGACGCCGCCGCGCTGTGGGACGCGGGCGCCGGCGCCCGGTGCGGCGCGGTGGCCGACGCCCCCGACCCGCGCGTCCACCTGCTCGACCTCGAGGCCCGGACGGTGGCCGAACCGATCGCCGAGGCCCGCGCGCCCGGGATCCGGGCCGGCGACCCCGAACTCGGGCGCGGCGACCGCCTGCTGCTGGTGCGACGACCCACTGCGGTCGACCCGGACACCGTGCGGGTGGCCGAGTTCACCTTCGACGACGCGAACCCGCCGCCGGCTCAAGCTGGCACCGACATCGAACGCTTCCTCGACGTGGCCGGCGTCCCCGGCGGCTTCGCCGCGCTCCGCCGGGTCGACGGCGGCACCGGGCGCGAGGTCGTCGTGCACACGCGTGCCGGCGAGGAGCCCGCGGTGCGCGCGATGCCGGACAACGCCGAGCGCCTGTTCGTCGACGACAGCGGCGCGCTGAGCACGCTGCTGACGACCGGCGGTGGCCGCATCGGCGTCACCTACCCGGACGAAGCGGAGCCCCGCGAGATCTCCTTCACCGCCAGCGACCTGACGGTCGACCCGCTGAACGCCTACGCCCTCGCGGTGCGGCCCAGGGGCGTCTGCGTCGTCGACCTGCTGGTGCCCAGCAGCGCGCCGAGCTGCGACCTGACGGTCGAAGCGGTGGTCCGCGAGGCGCTGGCCGGCGCCCGCTTCGTCACCTGGACGTTCGCCGAGCCCAGTCTCCCCTGACCGTCGCGGTGCGCCGCGCCGCCGGCGCCGTGCGCCGCCGCGCGGCTCAGCCGGGCGTCAGCCGCGCCAGGCCGTCGGCGATGCGGTCGCACACGCCGGCGTCGACCATCTTGCGGGCCGTCGAGAGCGCGTTGCGCACCGCGCGGGCGTCCGCCGATCCGTGGCCGATGAAGGCGTAGCCGTCCACGCCGAGGAGGGGCTGCGCGCCGTACGTCCCGGGGTCGAGGCGGTCGGCGATCCCACGCAGCGCGGGGCGCACGAGGAGGCCGCCGATCTTGGCCCGCAGCGAGCTCCGCAGGGCGTCGCGCACCATGCCGAAGAGCACCTTGGCCTCGCCCTCGGCGAGCTTGAGCATGACGTTGCCGGTGAAACCGTCGGCGACCACGACGTGGGTGGTGCCGGCCAGGAGGTCGCGGCCCTCGACGTTGCCGTGGAAGTTCACGCCCGGGGTCTCCCGGAGAAGCGCGTGCGCCGCGACGACGAGTTCGTTGCCCTTCCCCTCCTCCTCGCCGATCGACATCAGCCCGACACTCGGATTCGGAGCACCGTAGAACGCGCTGGCGTAGACGGACCCCATGACGGCGAACTGCTGCAGCCACGCCGGCTTGCAGTCCGCGTTGGCGCCGGCGTCGATGAGCGCGCAGAAGCCCTCCTTCGTGGGGATGTTGGCCAGGATCGCCGGCCGGTCCACGCCCGGCAGGCGACCCAACACGAGCAAGGCGGCCGCCATGGTGGCGCCGGAGTGTCCCATCGACACGACGGCCGCCGCGGCGCCCTCCTTGACCAGCCGGGTCGCCACCACTACCGAGGCGTCCTTGCGGCGGCGGACGTCGCTGGCGGCGTCCTCCATCGCGATGACGTCCCCCGCATGCACGATGGGGAGCTCGGCATTGCGCGCGCGCAACGCTTCGCGCAGCAGTACCTCGTCGCCGACGAGCACCACGCGCTCGCCCGCGGCGACCGCCTGCAGCGCGCCGTCGATGGCGGCGTCGGGCATGCGGTCTCCCCCCATGGCGTCGAGGGCGATCAGCGGCGGCTGGGACGGTGCGGAGACGGCGTCGCTCATGGCGCCCATGGTACGTCACCGCCGCGTGCCTCGGAACGCCGCCCCCGAGGTCGCCGCGGGGCACGGCCGACGGCGGTCGTGCGACCCGGGGTCTGCGCGCAGGGACCACGGGCCGCGGCGGCTGCCCGGGCTAGGATGACGCTCGTGGACGTGCGCACCTTCGAAGCCCCGGGCGGTGAACGCCTCGACGTCGCCATCGCCCAAGCGCTCGCGTTGTCGCGCACCTACGCCAAGGAACTCATCGACGAGGGCTACGTCACGATCGACGGGCGCCCGGTGGGCAAGCCGGCCACCAAGCTCGACGGCTTCGAGCTCGTCTCGGTGCTGCTGCCGCCGCCGCGACCGGTGATGGTCGAGGCCGAGGACCTCGACCTGGTGGTCATCTACCAGGACGACGACCTCGCCGCTATCGACAAGCCCGCCGGCATGACGGCGCACCCGACCGCCACGGTGCGCAGCGGCACCGTGGTCAACGCGCTGCTGGGGCGCATGCGGTTGTCGAAGGAGGCGAACCTCGATCCCGCCGACGACGCCTATCGGCCCGGCATCGTCCACCGCCTCGACCGTGACACCTCGGGCGTGATGGTGGTCGCGAAGCACGACGAGGCGCACCGGGCGCTGTCGGCCGCCTTCAAGAAGCGCCTGACCGAGAAGGCGTACGTCGCCATCGCGGTCGGCGAGCTGCCGGATGAGGTGCACGTCGACGCGCCGATCGGCCGCCATCCGGTCGAGCGCCAGCGGATGACCGTGGGCGGCGGCAATCCGAAGTCGGCCTCCACGATCGTGCGCGCGCTGGCGCGCGTGCCCGGCTTCACGCTGGTGCGGGCGCTGCCCCACAGCGGGCGCACCCACCAGATCCGCGTCCACCTGGCCCACCTCGGGGCGCCCGTCCTGGGCGACACCGTCTACGGCCGCCCGTCGGGCGTCATCGACCGCCAGGCGCTGCACGCGCAGCGGCTCACCCTGCCGCACCCGCGCGACCACCACGCCATCACCTTCACGTCGCAGATCCCCGTCGACATGGTCCACGCCTGGCTGGCGCTGGGCGGCTCGTGGCCGATCGACGGCCTGGAGTCACCCTGAGCCCCCGCCCGAGAGGAGCCCCATGACCCAAGCCACCCACGACCCCGACGACGTCCGCTGGCGGCTCGACAGCCTGTTCAGCGGCCTCGACGGCGGTGACTACCGCGCCGCCCGTGCCGAGCTCGACGCGCGGGTGGACGCCCTCGAGGCGCGCCTGGAGCGCGACGGCATCGGCGCCGGGGAACCGCTGCCGGGCGCGGAGCCGGCCGCGCGCTTGGGCGATCTGCTCGACGAACTGAACGATCTATGGCGACGCCTGGCGGACGTCAGCGTGTTCCTGACGGGGCACACGGCCGTGAACGCCTTCGATGACGCCGCCCAAGCCGAGTCCTCGACGCTGCGGCGGCTGACCTCGCGCCTGGCACCGATCGACGCGCGCGTGTCGGCCTGGATCGGGCGCCTAGACCTCGATGCCGTCCTCGCGGCCGATCCGCGGGCGGCGGCGCACGCGCACCACCTGCGCCGCCAGCAGGTCCGAGCGAAGCACCTGATGAGCGACGACCAGGAGGCGCTGGCGGGGGCGCTCGGTCCCAGCGGCGGCGACGCCTGGGCGAAGCTGCAGGCCGACCTCGCCGGCAAGGCGACCGCGCACCTCATCCTGCCGGGGCAGGACGCGAGCGAGGAGGCCGGCCTCGCCCGCCTGGCGGTGCTGCAGGCGAACCCCGACCGCGCCGTCCGCGCGGCCGCCTACCGCGCGGAGGGCGAGCTGCTCGAGACCCACGCCGTCGCCATCGCCGCCGCCATGAACGGCGTGAAGGGTGAGGTCGGCACCCTGGCCGCCCGCCGCGGCTGGGCGTCGCCGCTCGACGAGGCGCTCTTCCAGAACGGCATCACGCCCGCCGCCCTCGGCGCGCTGCGAGGCGCGATGGAAGCTGCATTCCCGAGCATGCGGCGCTACCTGCGCGCCAAGGCGCGCTTCCTCGGCCTCGAGCGGCTCGCCTGGTACGACCGGCTGGCACCCGTCCAGGCCGGCGAGCCCCGCCGCTTCGACTGGGACGAGGCCACGGCGTTCGTGCGGACGCGCTTCGCGGGCTTCTCGCCCGACCTGGCCGCCCTCGCCGACCGCGCCTTCGACGAGGGCTGGGTCGACGTGCTGCCGCGCAAGGGCAAGCGCAACGGCGCCTTCTGCATGGGCACCGCGGGGAAGCGCGAGTCGCGCGTCATGCTCAACTTCGGCGGCGGCCTCGACGACGTGTTCACCGTGGCGCACGAGCTGGGGCACGCCTTCCACAACGACGCCGCCTACCGCGCCGGGCGCGAGCCGCTGCAGACGAGCACGCCCATGACCCTGGCCGAGACCGCGTCGATCTTCTGCGAGACGCTGGTGACCCAGGCGATGCTGGCGGAGTCCGACGACGTCACCCGGCTGGCGGTCCTCGAGCAGGACCTGCGCACCGCCACGGCCCTGGTGCTCGACATCGACAGCCGCTTCCGCTTCGAGCGGGCGGTGTTCGAGCGGCGCGCAGAGCGCGACCTGTCGGTGGCCGAACTCGATGCCCTCATGCTGGCGGCACAGGACGAGACCTACGGCGACGCGCTCGACCCCGAGGCGCGGCAGCCCCGCGCATGGGCGAGCAAGCCGCACTACTACTCGGCGCGGCGCTCGTTCTACAACTTCCCGTACACCTTCGGGTACCTCTTCGGCCTCGGCGTCGCGGCCCGCTACGACGCGGAGCCCGACGGCTTCGCGGATCGCTACGAGGCGCTGCTCTCTCGTACGGGCATGGCCAGCGTCGCCGACCTCGGCCGCGAGTTCGGCATCGAGGTCGAGTCCGAGGGCTTCTGGCGCGAGGCGCTCGGCGTTGCCGAGCGGCGCGTCGACGACTACGAGCGGCTGGTCGACGGCCTGACGGCCGCCTGAGGAGGACGCAATGGACTACCGCGAGCTGTTCGATCTCACCGGGCGCCACGCGCTGGTCATCGGCGCCGGCTCCGGCATCGGCGCGGCCGTGGCCGAGGGCCTGGCCGACGCCGGCGCGACCGTCGCCTGCGCCGACGTGGCGTCCGGCGCGGCGGAGGGCACCGCAGCGAGGCTGGTCGCCAAGGGCCATGCCTCCAGTGCCCACGCCGTCGACATCACCGACGAGGCGGCGGTCGACGCGCTGGTGGCTGCCGTCCCCGGCCTCGACGTGCTGGTGTGCACGCCCGCCGTCAACGTGCGCAAGCCCCTGCTCGAGACCTCCGCCGCCGAGTTCGACAAGGTGATCGGCCTCAACCTCCGGGGCAGCTTCTTCGTCATGCGCGCCGCCGGCCGGCGGATGGCAACGCAGGGGCGCGGTTCGATCATCCTCTTCTCCAGCATCCGGGCACTGACCGTCGAGCCGGGCCAGGGCGTGTACGCGGCCACCAAGGCCGGCACGCTGCAGATGATCCGCGCGCTCGCGGCGGAGCTGGGCCCCGCGGGCGTGCGAGCGAACGCGATCGCCCCCGGCGTCGTCGAGACGCCGCTCACCGAGCCGATCAAGGCGAAGCCGGAGTGGTACCGCGCGTACGCCGAGAAGTCTGCCCTGAAGCGCTGGGCCCAGCCGAGCGAGATGGTGGGGCCCGCGATCTACCTGGCCTCCGACGCATCCTCCTTCGTGACCGGGACGCTGACGATCGTCGACGGCGGCTGGACTGCGGTCGACGGGCGCTTCACGCCGCCGCTGTGAGCGACCCGGCCGCAGCCGGCCATGGCGCCATCCGCGAGGTCGACGCGCTGGCGGCCCGCGCCCGCGATGCCGTCGACGCCGAGGAGGTGCTGCGTCGCACCGCGGAACTGGTGCGCATCCGCAGCGTGGTTGACCCGGAGACCGGCGCCGACGAGGCCGCCGCCGCGGCCTACGTCGCGGGCGAGCTGCG
>Ga0114946_10003707_pt1 | contig 10226 bp, 7 predicted proteins | sample WalLakDeSediment_FD_88676 | JGI IMG/M metagenome (GOLD analysis project Ga0114946, IMG submission 88676) | Lake sediment microbial communities from Walker lake, Nevada to study Microbial Dark Matter (Phase II) - Walker Lake 11/02/13 Deep Sediment | ecosystem: Environmental > Aquatic > Freshwater...
AAGGGATCTGATGGCAAGGCGATTGGATAGACGCGTTCAACGCACACGCAAATTACTGCGAGAAGCCCTGACGGCGCTGATCCTCGAGGAAGGTTACGAGGAGATTTCCATTCAGGATATCACTGAAAAAGCTAACCTGGGCCGAGCGACGTTCTACTTGCACTTCAAGGATAAAGAGGAGCTGTTGCTGTCCGTGATGAGTCAGCTTATCGAAGATTTTTTGGAACAAGTTCCCCAAATAACACAAGCCCAATGGCATTTGAGAGATACAAAAACAATTGTCAAGCTGTTCGAGTTTGCAGCTGAGCATTATGACCTTTACCGCATCCTGACCATTGGGAGCGGCGGCATCACGGCTGCACGCGAACTGCAAACCCGGATCGCGGACAATATTGAGACTTTCATCCAGGCTGAATTGGATGACAATAACGCTGAACCGGCTGTGCCAACCGACTTCATTGCCAATCATTTCGCTGGCTCCCTGCTCGCCACAATCTATTGGTGGCTGGATCACGATTTACCCTACACCGCCGACGAAATGGCGATCATGTACCAAAAGGTCAACCAACTCGACCGGGAGAGCTTATTGGGCTTCAACAAGCCGGGCTCCACACCAGAAACGGAAGAGGAACACAATAAAAAGAAAAAACGCGGCAAGGATAAGGAAGAGAACCCACAAGCGCAGAACGACGCCGAAACCATCCCGGTTGAGGACGTTGATGAGACGATCAACACAGTCGAACAAGATAAGGCATAAGGTGAATTAGATGAACATCCTGCTGGTATACCCTGAATTTCCCGATACATTTTGGAGCTTTAAATACGCCCTTAAGTTTGTGCGTAAAAAATCCTCATCACCCCCCCTGGGATTACTGACTGTGGCTGCCATGCTGCCCGCCACTTGGGAGAAACGCCTGGTTGATATGAACGTCCAGGACCTGAAGGAAAGTGACCTGGATTGGGCAGATATGGTGCTGATCAGCGCAATGACTGTTCAGCGGGAATCAGCCCTTATGGTGATTGATCAGGCCCGCGCAGCCAACAAGACCATTGTTGCCGGCGGTCCCTTGTTCACAGCCGAACCCGACGCTTTTCCGCAGGTGGATCACCTGATCCTCAACGAGGCTGAGATCACCCTGCCAATGTTCCTTTCGGACCTGGGTCGCGGGAAACCAAAACGCATCTATCAAACGGATGAATATGCTGACATCACGAAAACACCGATCCCTTTATGGGAACTGATCAACCTGCGTCATTATGACTCCCTCAGCCTGCAGTTCACGCGCGGGTGTCCCTTTAACTGTGATTTCTGTAATGTGACCGCCTTATTAGGTCACCGGATGCGGGTTAAAACCACCCAGCAATTAATCGCCGAGTTGGATAAAATTTATAACCTGGGCTGGCGCCGTGGGATCTTTATCGTCGATGACAACTTCATCGGCAATAAACGCATCCTCAAACAAGAAGTCCTCCCTGCAATGATCGAATGGCGTAAAGGCAAGAAGGGAGGCCGGTTCACCACAGAAGCCTCGGTCAATCTCTCCGATGACGATGAATTAATTGAGTTAATGGTAAAAGCTGGCTTCACCCAGGTGTTTGTCGGCATCGAAACACCGGATGATCTTGCTTTGGCAGAATGCTCCAAGAGCCAAAATCGCAACCGTGACCTGGTCAGCTCAGTGCGAAAGCTCCAGCAGATGGGCCTGCAGGTGATGGGCGGTTTCATTGTCGGGTTTGACAGCGATGACGAGACCATCTTCGAGCGCATGATCGATTTCATCCAGCAAAGCGGGATTGTCACTGCCATGGTCGGCTTGCTCCAGGCACCCATTGGTACCCAGCTTTATCAGCGCATGCTGCGAGACGGCCGCATCCAGAACATTTATTCCGGCGATAATGTTGATGGCGAGACCAATATCATCCCCAAAATGGAGATAGGGAAACTGAAGAAGGGTTACCGCAAAATCCTGGACTCAATCTATTCCGGTAAGGGGTATTATGAACGGGTGCGCACCTTCCTTAAGGATTACAACCCTGCTCGTCACGCAGTCCCCCTGCAATGGGAAGAAATCGCGGCATTTTTCTCATCCATCGTTCAGATAGGCATCAAAAGCAAAGAACGCTGGCATTACTGGCGCTTGTTCTTTTGGACGCTGTTCCATTTTCCAAAGAAATTTCCCCTGGCGATCACCTTTACCATCTATGGCTACCATTTCCGCAAGGTGAACGAATTGCACGTTGTCTAATCCTGAAAGATCAGTGCAAACCATCAACAATAAAATGGGGATATAAAAATTCATCACGCTACATCCTGAGCCTGATGAGCACAGCAGCACCAGCCCGTTGATTGCCCAACGTGGCTAATTTCGTATGCATGGGGTTATTCCAATCAATCTAAGCATCCATGGCCAGGGATTTATCGCCTGATCCTGATATAATAAAAAACTGACAAGCTAAACAAGGATCTTTCCGTGGAAGGCTCTCTTAGCAGGCCCCCTTTCAATTGGATTAAAAGCCTGGTAATCCATCCCGGTTAAACCCCATGGTGGCTTTGACTTTTACGTATGATTGTCATACAATTTAGTTTCGCGAGGTATCATCCAAAAAGTATTAATAAGGAGCAAGGAAGGTCTCATAAATGAAAGAATACAAAACCGAATCGATCCGTAACATTGCCCTGGCATCACACAGCAATGCCGGAAAAACCATGCTGGTTGAAGCCCTGGTGAACTTCACCGGTGCGACCACGCGTATGGGCCAGGTCGATGACGGCACAACCATTGCTGATTATGATGAAGAGGAAATCCGAAGAGGGCTTTCGCTATTCACCGCTGTGGTGCCTGTTGAATACCAGGGCCTAAAGCTCAACATTTTCGACACGCCCGGCTACACCGATTTTATCGGCGAGGTCATCTCCGCCATGCGGGTTGCTGATGGCGCTTTGATCTTGGTGGATTCTGTCGCCGGCCTTGAGGTGGGCACTGAAATGGCCCTGCAGTACAGTGAACAATTCAAACTTCCCAGGATGCTTGTGATCAACAAGATGGAACGGGAAAATGCTAATTTTGAAAGAGCGCTTCAATCTGTCCAGGAGCATGTGGAAACCCGACTGCTCCCCTTGCAACTCCCCTGGGGTGAGAAAGCGGAGTTCCAAGGCGTGATCGATCTTCTATCGATGAAAGCTTACAAAGGCAACGGCAAAGAAGTTGTTGATATCCCTGCGGAATATCAAACGCAGGCTGAAGAAGCCCACCTTGTGCTGGTTGAAGCTGCTGCCGAGGGTGAAGACGAGCTGATGGAAAAATATTTTGAAAACGGCGATCTGACCGACCAGGAAATCATCCGCGGCCTGCGCCGGAGCATTTGGGAGGGCAACTTCATCCCGGTCATGGTCGCGGCTGGTGCCAGCAAGATCGGCTTAGCACCCCTGCTCAATGTGCTGGCGAACCTGATGCCTTCCCCGGCAGACATGCCATCAGGTGTCACCGCGGACGCCAAGGGCGAAGAAATAACCCTTGAACCCAAGGATGATGGCCCCCTGGCTGCCTATGTGTGGAAAACCACCGCAGACCCTTTCGTCGGGAAGCAAACCTTTTTCAGGATCTATTCTGGAAAGATGGTCGCTGATGACCGGGTGTGGAACAGCAATAAGGAAGAAGAAGAGCGCCTGACAGGCATGCAAGTCCCCCATGGGAAAGAAGGTAAACCCATCAACGTCCTGCACAGCGGTGATATTGGTCTGGTTGCTAAATTGAGCGTGACCACCACCGGTGATACCCTCAGTAGAAAAGAAATGCCCATCAAACTGCCCACAGCGGATTATCCCAACGCCCTTTACCAGGTCGCTGTGTTCCCCAAGACACAATCGGACGCCGCCAAGTTGAGCACCACCCTCTCGCGCTTATGCGAGGAGGATATGACCCTATCATGGCACAATGAACCTGCCACCCGCCAAGCGATCCTGCAGGGCATGGGTGACCAGCACATCGACGTTGCCATCCGCCGTGCAGAAGGCAAATTCCAGCTTGGGCTCGAAACCCAAGAACCCAAAGTCCCTTATGAAGAGCGCATCACCCGCGAGAATGCCGCCATGTACCGGCACAAAAAACAGACCGGCGGCGCAGGCCAGTTCGGCGAAGTCCATTTACGGGTCAGCCCCCTCCAGGAAGAGGATTTTGAGTTTGCCAACGATGTTTTCGGCGGTTCGATCTCGAACAACTTCATGCCCTCGATTGAGAAAGGGATCCGCAACGTGATGAAGGAAGGCGTTGTCGCTGGATACCCGGTACACAATGTCAAGGTTTCTGTCTATGACGGCAAAGAACACGCCGTAGATTCCAAACCAATCGCCTTCGAAATCGCTGGACGTGAAGCCTTCAAACTTGCTTTCAAAGGCGCCGGGCCGGTATTGTATGAACCAATCATGCAGGTTGAGGTAATCGTCCCCGAATCCAACATGGGCGACGTGCTGGGTGACATGAACTCACGACGGGCACGCGTTCAGGGGATGGACACGCAAAAAGGGCGCTCGATGGTCAAAGCCCAGGTACCGCTGGCGGAAATGCTGCGTTATACGACGATTTTACGCTCTATGACCGGCGGCCGCGGCTACTTCACCATGGCTTTTGATCACTACGAAATGGTGCCTCAACACCTGGCACAAGATATCATCGAAGCTAAACGCCGCGAAGACGAGGAAAAAGAAGACTGAGCGCCTTGTAAATTTACAACATAAAAGCTGCCCTTAAAACCGGACTGGATTAGGGCAGCTTTTTTGGTTAACCCATGTATTGATGTTTTGGAAGGCTCAAAGCCCCTCACCGCGGATCAAAACCCACAGGGTTTTGATCATGATATATATATCCAGCCAAATCGACCAGTTGCTGATATAGTATTCATCCAGTTGGAGCCGCTCTTTAAAAGAGGTCGCGTTGCGGCCCATCACCTGCCACCAGCCAGTGATCCCGGGTTTAACCTTAAGGATTATTTTGGCGTACGCACCCATGGCGGGCAGCTCACGCGGCAGGTAACTGCGCGGCCCAATCAAGTTCATATCCCCTTTGAGCACATTGATGAATTGAGGCATCTCATCCAAACTGTAACGCCGTAATAACCTGCCCACACGGGTCACCCGGGGATCCTGTGCTAATTTATGGTAAATTTGATATTCTTGGTAGGCATCTGGATCCGATGCTAACAGGTCATGCAGGATTGAATCCGCATTTTCATACATTGTGCGGAATTTATAGCTATCAAATTCTTTACCATCCTGACCCAACCGCTTCTGGGTATAAAGAATGGGACCTTTTGAATCTAATCGCACCAATAGTGCCAGGAATATAAAAATCGGCCAGGTGACCAACAACAACAGCAGGGACAAGATCATATCAAAAATGTGCTTGATGATCGTCTCCTGCTTATTGAGCAGGTGGTAGTTGGTTTCTATTGCCAGGGTACCATGCACATCAATCGTTCGAACCCACAGGGAACCAAAAGAGGCCGTATCGATGATGAAGAGGATATTGGGAAACACATCCCGCATCCATTGAAAATCAGTTGCGTTAAATTCCGCAATCGGGTCGGTGAAGACCACATGCTCAATCCTGGCTTGCGAGACCAGTTCATGCAAAGCTTGCTGGCTTTCGATAGGAGATACGCCCTGGATAGGCTGATCGGCTTTTCTATCAAGAAAATAATAAAATACCGGGCGAAAACCCAAACGCTGGGTTTGTTGCAGCTTTTTGATTACGGGCAAAACACGGGCTTCAGAGCCGACAACGATCATCGGGATGCCCCACCACGAAAAGTGACTGAAGCGGTTACGGAGGGCAAAACGTCCCAACATCATGAACAGGGCAGACAGGAACCAGGTAAGCACAAAAACCACCCGGGAGTAAGCCACGCCCAACTGCTGCAAAAAGAGGAATACGCCTAAAAAAACCGATGCCAGGCTGACCACATAGAGAACCTTCTGCATTTCTTGCACGGCTGGCAGACCAAACCCAGGGTAGAGCCCATTTAACCAGGTCAGGATGATAATAAAGATCACATAAAAGAGCAGCCCGTTTAGGATCAAAGGCCAATTAATGATCCCGCCTAAGACAAAGCCAAGTAAATAGCGAATAATGGTTGAAAGAAACACGGCGAAACTTACAGTAATGATATCTGTCAATATTAAAAATACATTAACTACGCTATTCCGGTTTTCAAGGAGTGTTGGATGGATCCGGTTACTCCGCTCATTGCCCATAAATCCTCTTTTCTCTTGATGACTGCCAAGGATCAAGATATCTATTTTGGTTCCCTCAGCCAGGAAATAATTCAATAACGCTCAGATTAATCAAGCTTTCCAAAATAGTCCTTCGCCTTTTCCTCCACGAATGTGCGCATCTCACGCTCAAAGCGAGCTTTACCAAATCTTTCTACATTTTTTCGAATGTCAAATGGGTTAAAGGGTGGTGAGCCTTCAAAAATTTCAACCGATTCTATCAAAGCCTCCTCTTTTTGTTCATAAAAGAACTGACCCGTTTGACCAGGCACGACTGTCTCCAACGCCCCCCCTTTACCATATGCAATTACAGGTGTTCCACATGCTTGGGCCTCAACCGGCACGATACCAAAATCCTCTTGTGCCGCGTAAACAAATGCTTTCGCCCTCTGCAAGGTATCTTCAATCACACGATCACTTTGAAAACCTAAAAACGTGATATTACTGTCAGCAATCTTCTTCAGGTAATTTAATTCAGGGCCATCGCCAATCACAACCAATTTCTTGTTTGGCAACTGGTTAAAGGCACGGACAATCAAGTCTACTTTTTTATAAGGGACCAAACGAGATACTGTCACGTAAAAATTTTCTTTTTTCTCTCCAACACTAAAGCGATCCAACTCTACAGGTGGATGAATGACAGTCGCCTCCCGCTTGTACAATTTCATAATCCGACGAGCAACAAAATGTGAGTTAGCAATGTAATGATCCACCCCAGCTACTGTTCGCATGTCCCAAATTCGCATGTAATGCAATAATAAACGGGTGAAGTAACCTCGCACCCCTCTTTCGAGACCAGCTTTTGAGAGATACTCCTGCTGCATGTCCCAAGCATAGCGAATTGGCGTGTGAATATACCCAATGTGCAATTGATCGGGACCAGTGATGACCCCCTTAGCAATCGCGTGGCTTGCTGAGATAACAATATCGTAACCTGAAAGATCGAACTGCTCAATGGCCAGCGGCATTAATGGAAGGTATAAACGGTATTTTTTCTTTGAAAATGGTACTTTATTAAGGAAGGACCCAATTACTTGCGTTGATTGAATAATATCCTTGCAGTTACCATTTGAATCATAAACCAAGGTAAAAATAGGCGAATCCGGCCAAAGTCCTAACAGCCCCTTGAGGACTTGTTCAGCACCCCCATAATCAATTAAATACTCATGCACAAAACAAGTTTTCATTTGTCATCGTCCCTAATAAACCGCCATTACCACAACTTTAGTATAGCTGTTTTTCTGACTTATTCATAATTAGCAGAGATATTTTTTATCGCTCACCGCGCACTTCTGCTTGTAACTGCTGATAAAATTCCACCATAACCGCATGGCGCGCTTCAGCCAGGGCTTTACCCGTTTCGGTGAACATACGGCTTCTAACATTGCGCAGCTTAAACAGATACTCATGATAAGAAGAGTGGGGTTCACCTGGCTCTTTAATTCCGGTTTGAAGGAATTTCGCAGAGGGTTCAGCATAGGCAGGCTCCCCGTCTAAGGCGGCATAGGCAATCGTGCGGGCGGCGCCAACAGCACCTAACACATCTAACTTATCCGCATCAAAAAGCACCTTTGCTTCCAGCGTTTCTGGCTTTTCGTCTTGGCTTCGGTAACGGTGCGCACGAATGCAATGTTGAACCGCTAGAATACATTCTGGCGGCCAGCCCTTCTCAGACAGCACCTGCCCTGCAAAGGCGGCTGAGGTGAGGTGGTGTTCTGCCCGCAAATCGCCAGCACCACCCGGAGCACTGCCGCACGCATCATGCAGCAGCGCTGCTGCCCGTACGATCCCCAGGTCAGCACCTTCTGCTTCAGCCAGGCGTTCAGCCAGGCGGTAGACGCGTAACACATGCTCAAAATCATGTACCGGGTCAGCGCTGCGGTACCACGCGTGCGCCTCTTCGATGGTAATGTCCACGATGCTCGTGTTGCTCAATTTATCCTCAGTTCACCAAACAATCATCTCCAAGAAGCCTAAGAAGTGGCCTGCAACCAGGATCACCGAAATTAATACCAGTACAACCCGCACAATCTTCCAGGCAAACTTGAGCACAAGACGCAGGATGAAAACAACCACAAACAAGATGACCCCGGCCAGGGCCAGGGACCAAAGATTATCAAGAATTAAACCCATAGCATACAACACCAATCCGGTTCAGGTTTTCAGGCACAGGTTAATTGACCGGGTAGATCCTGCCCTGTTTAATCACTTGGGATACAAGATTGGTGCCGAAACGGTAACCAAGGTGCTGATAATTGTTAACATCCAGAATGAGCAGGTCCGCTTGTTTGCCTGGCTCGATGGATCCGATATCCTCCTGACGCTGCAGTGCAGCTGCCGCGTTAATCGTTGCGGCCGCAATGGCCTGGGCCGGGGTCAGGTCCATCTTGCGACAGGCCAGTGCCAGCATGAATTGCATCGATTCACACCAGGAGGTCCCGGGGTTGACATCCGTTGCCAATGCCAGCAATCCGTCTTCCTCAAGGATCGCCTGGGCGGGGGTGTAGTCCGCCTCATCCAGCCCAAAGGGCGTGCCAGGCAGTGAAACAGCTACCGTGCCCGAATTTGCCAAAGCACGGATATCGCCATCCGAGGTCGTCACCAGGTGGTCTGCTGAAACTGCCCCCAGCTCCGCTGCCAGGGCCGCACCGCCTAAATTTTCAAATTCATCAGCGTGGATCTTCAGGGGAAAGCCCAGGTCTTGCGCGGCTTCCAGGATCTGCCGGGATTGTACCAGGTCAAAGGCGCCCTGCTCACAAAAAACATCCACAAATGGCAGCGGCTGGTGGGGGACAGCCGCCCGCCACCAGGCATGGACGCCCGGGATCATCTCCTCACAGAGCAGGTCCACATAGGCATCCGTTTTTCCCTGGTACTCAGGGGGGACAGCATGGGCACCTAAAAAGGTGGGGACAAGTTCTAAAGGACCTTCACGGTTCAGCGCCAGGATCGCCTTTAACTGCACTATTTCACTTTCAAGAGTCAGCCCATACCCTGTTTTTACTTCAGCGGTCGTGGTCCCGTGGGTGAAGGCATATCGGGCACGCTGGCGGGTTTGTACAATTAACGCCTCCACGGTTGCCTGGCGGGTTGCCCGCACCGTGGACAAAATCCCACCGCCCAACGCTAGAATTTCCAGATAGGATTTACCCTGCAGCCGCAGGGTGAACTCATCTGCACGGTCCCCAGCCCATACCAGGTGGGTATGGGGATCGACAAACCCAGGCATGACAACCCTGCCTTGGGCGTCTAGCCGTGAAGCTTGAGGGTAAGCTTCAAGCAGATGATCACTTTTTCCTGTCCCCAGGATCCGGTCACCGCGCAGTGCAACTGCACCATCTTCGATGATGCCAAGCTCCCCTAATGTACGCCCGCGCTGGGGACCGCCAGCCAACGTCAACAGTTGACCAGCATTATGAAGGATGAGGGTGGGTGTGTTGTCTGCCATGAAACTGATTATACCAAGGGCCAGGGGTACGCGCGCCGATCCTCTGGCGGGAGGGGAAACACCTCGGCAGTCAACAAACCCTGGGCACGATTTAGCAGCGCGGTTATTTCCTCCCCCATCAGGTGGAGCTTCAAGGCATTGTGAAGCTTCTCTCCCGGGGACAACAATGCCAGTGCCCTTTTAACATCATCCAGCAGTTGGGAAGGGATCGGCTCTCCCGCATGATCCCAAACCACGGTACGCAGCTTATCCTCGACATGAAAGCTGAGCCCATGATCGATCAGGAACAATTCGTCTTCAGGGTTGATCAACAAATGCCCCCCCTTACGGTCTGCGTTGTTAATCAACAGGTCAAACAGCATCACTTTTGGCAAAAGGCATTTATGTTTATCGTTAAGGTTGAAATAATGTAAATCTGGATCATGCTCGATAAACAACTGGAGTGAGCCTGCGCCCATGGGGGTGCCTTTTTGCCTGAAGACAGTTGGTGGAACCAGCCCCCAGCCCAAG
>Ga0114946_10003708_pt1 | contig 10223 bp, 8 predicted proteins | sample WalLakDeSediment_FD_88676 | JGI IMG/M metagenome (GOLD analysis project Ga0114946, IMG submission 88676) | Lake sediment microbial communities from Walker lake, Nevada to study Microbial Dark Matter (Phase II) - Walker Lake 11/02/13 Deep Sediment | ecosystem: Environmental > Aquatic > Freshwater...
CGGCCCGGTCTGGGATGATGCTGCAAATGGTCCGATCGCTATGGCGATTCTGGGATATTCACGGGCATCTTCGTGAAGGCTTAGCCTGGATCGATGCAGCTCTGCAGGCAAATCCTGATGGTGAAGCTGCTCTGCGGGCCAACGTCTTGCGCGGTGCAGGCTATCTGACACAACAACAGGGAGATTACGAGCAGGCCAAAGCTCTCCACGAAAAGAGCCTGGCCATATTCCGTGAGTTAGATGATAAGCTGGGGATCGCCAGAGAGCTGGCTACGTTGGGGGAAATTCTGTGGGTCAAAGGCGATCCTAAAACAGCCGTGTTATTTAACCAGGAAAGCCTGGCGCTGCATTATGAGATGGGTAACAAGGAAGGGGTGGCAGCCTCCCTGGAGCATCTGGGTGTTGTCGCCCGCGACCATGGAGATTACGCACAGGCGCGCGATCTACTGGAAGAAAGCCTGAAAATCCGGCGGGAGTTGGGTGATACCTTGAATATCGCCTCTTGCTTGAATAATCTGGCGTTGGTGGATTATTTGTTATGCAGGTATCAGCCAGCAATTGCGTTTTTTGAGGAAGCGCTGTCTTTGTACCGCCAGATGGACGACCGCTGGGGTGTTTCGGAAACGCTGGTGAACATCGGAAATGTTGCCAAGGATCAGGGTGATTTAAGACGAGCGGCTGCATTGTACAACCAAAGCCTGGCGATGAAGCAAGAGTTGGGTGACAAACACGGCGTTGCCCGTGGTTTTACCGGGCTGGCAGAAGTGGCTTTTTACCAGGGTAACTATTCTCAGGCCGAGCAGCTCTCTGAGCAAAGCTTAAAGCTATATAAAGAGCGGGGTATTAAGCGCGGTGTGGTAGTTTCAACCATGTTGCTGGCAGTGACTAAGATCTACCAGGGAGATTTCGTTTGGGCTGAAATCCTGGTTAAAGAAGGGTTGGCGCTCTCATCCGAGATCGAAACTCCCCGTTCTATGGCTTATGCAAGGGTGATCTATGGCCTGAGAGAGTATGCCCGCGGAGATCTACCGGCGGCTGTTAACCACTTGCAGGAAGCCCTGGCGATTTTCCGCAGGTTTAATGACCCTCGCAGCGTTGCCCAAACTCTGGTCAACCTGGCTCGCAGCGCTTACCGGCAAGGAGATCAGGCCAGCGCCGTGACTTATCTGGAGGAGAGCCTGAGCCTCTCAAGAGAATTAGACATCCGCTGGAGTCTGGCATTTTCACTGGAAATCATGGGGCTGGTCAAGCGCAGCCAGGGCGATCTTCAGTCTGCACTGCCGTTGTTCCAGGAAAGCCTGTTGCTCTCTATGGAGCAGGCTAACCAGCAAGGAATAGCAAATTGTTTAGGGGCTATTGCAGGCCTGGCGGCTTTGAACGGGCAGCCGGCTGAATCGGCTCGCTTATTTTCGGCGGCAGCCAACCTGAGATCCTTCATGGGCGCCAAAATGGGCGCCGATGACCTCCGCGAATATGAACAATATTTGGCAGTGTTGCGCCAGGAGCTAGATGAGGCGGTGTTTAATGAGCTTATGCTGGAAGGATGCAATATCACCACGGAACAAGCGGTAGAGCATGCGTTGCAGGTGGCTTTTCGACCGGATGCATCAGGCACAGCTTCGATACCATCAGCGTCGATTTGACCTGATCATTAATCCTGCTGAAGGGGCCAGATTATTTTGATTATCTTGGAGGTAGGGTAATCGGAATACGACTGGCGATTGTCGCGGCTTTAGTGTGGTGCAAGGTGTAGTTTACTTGGTTTCGGAAATTGAAAAATAAACCCAATTGATCAATCCACAAGTTGTTTTCTCTTGTAGTGCCGGCGGGCTTTGGCTCGGTTGCCACAACTGTCCATATTGCACCAGCGCCGGCTATGATTCTTGCTGGTGTCGATAAATAGCCATCCGCAGTCAATCCCCTGGCATTCCCCAACCCGCTCGAGTAAATCGGATGTGAGCAGCTCGGCAGCAGAGGCTGCCACATGCCACAGCAGGCTGTCCAGGTGATTGTTGGCTTGCTCCCAGCCCCATTGAAAGCCCTGGTCAGTCCATTCAATCGTGCGGTGAGACAGGGCAATAGCAAGCTCAGTATTTAAAACAGATACATCTGCCAGAGCTGGTTGGGAGGTGTTGGCGATGGCAGAGAACATCCGGTAAAGCGCCTCGCGTAAGGTGATGGCGCGATTGTAGATAGCGTTGACTTCATCCTGAATTAGGTGGCTCTGCTCAAGCAAAGACTCGACTTCCTCTTTTTTTAGCAATCCCACGATATTCCCCCATAGCAGCAGATCTGCATATCCACTCAGATATTCAATCGGTTCAGAGCGTTTTCTCCATTCTAAGGTATTGGTGAAATCCAGGGACAAGTGCCCGGCGGACGGGGTGTAGGTACTATTGTGAGCGTGCAGCAAATAGAACATTGAGGCTCCTTTTGTGTTTTTAAAACTAACTATCAAATAATACTTGACAAGTTAGATTTTTTTCTGTAAAATATAACCATCAATAATAGTATAGCAGGTTATTTGTTCACCGTCAACTGAGAGTTTAGGAGTAGCCGGGTCATACTATACGAGAGTACTATACGAGAGTAATTGACGAACCTATTGAAATGAGTTATGGAGGTGGAAAATGTTAGGCAACGGGTTTCTGACGGAAGAAGGTCTATTGACGGCATACCATAAAGATTTGCTCAGAGCCGCTGAACAGGAGAGATTAGCCAAGTCTTCAGCCAGACGAAAGAAGTATCCTCTACGGGCACAAGTCCTTGTCAGGCTGGGAGATTGCCTGGTCCACCTGGGCACCTGGCTTCAAAAAAGATTTGGGACGATGCTCGATTTCAATGCTTTCGAAGCGGAAAAACATTTGCAGTCGAAATAATCCACCTGCGAAACCCCAAAACATTAAGAATTTTCCCCCTTGACAAATTAATTTTTTAGGGTAAAATATTGTTAGTGATAAAAATTATTTAAATGTTCAAATACAGGATAACGATGGAAGATAAACTCAAAAAAGCCACTTTTATCATTAAAGACATGGAGACCTTGCGAGCCATTGCCGATCCGCTGCGCACTCAGATTTTGGAGCTGTTGGTGAAAGAACCACAGACGGTCAAGCAGGTCGGCAAGAAGCTTGGTCTCGCACCAGGGAAGCTCTATTACCATTTTAATATGCTTGAAAAGTACGGCATGATTGAAGTTGCAGAGACTCGCCAGGTCGCGAATATGATCGAGAAACTGTACCGGGCAACTGCAGCGGAAATTGACCTGGAGCCCTCTTTGCTGAGCTTTACCACCGATCAGGGCAAGGAAAGCATCCACACCCTTTTGACCTCGTCGCTCGACTCTACTCGAGACGATCTGGTGCGCAGCCTGCAGGCCAGGGCTTACAACCTCGAGCAAGGCGCTGCCCCTCAACCACGGAAAGCTTTTGTGAAGCGAGCTGTGAGTCGTATTCCGGATGATAGAGCAGATGAGTTTAGCGAGCGGTTGTTGGCATTGTTGGATGAATTTGAAACAATGGACGAGGCCCAGGGACCAGATGCTCAAAACCATCAGACCTATGCTCTAACATTGGTCTTCTACCCAAGTTACTTCTATCAAGAGGGAGAAGATACGGATTAGATCCTGGCAAGCGCGCTAACGTAAATCTGCACATCGATGTATTGAAAAATGATATAGGCAATAGAACTGTTCAAACCATTATTGGTGAGGAGGATAATCATGTCAAACAACTGGATTTTAGTCGATCAAAACATGTTAGCGGGAAGGCATCAAGAAATGCGGGGTGCTGTGAAACAGGGGCAAATGGCATCTTTGTCACCAGGGAAGGAAAATCTGCCTCGATATGCAAAAGCACTGGCAAGCCTGGGCAATTTGCTGGTCCAGGCGGGTGTGTGGCTTCAAGAAAAATCTGGTGGCCGGACAGAGTATCGCGATTTAGGCATTGATGATGGATTGTGGGGGGCGAAGCCCAAAGCGCCGGCTTGTTGATCGAATTTACCTAAAGGTAAGCAGCCCAACTCTGCGATTGAGCAAAGGGTTGGGCTGCTTTTATTTATTTAGGTGTTACGCAGTTCTCCTGGAAATGCCCTTTTCATCAAGTTGTGTGTAGATGGTGCTTTGTCTCCCCGAACCGGGTTGCGCAGGAAAAATCCCACGTTCACTTGCAAAATTGGCAGTTGGTATAACCCTGCTTCATAAGGAAACCTGATGAATTCTTGGGCGTTATATGTTACGATATACTTCCCACCAGATAAAAAGCCTTATTGTTTTGAGGGAACTTACCGGACAAATAAACCAATTTTTGTCCAATAGTCACATCAGGACCATTTTTACGTCATTTATAATAGCAGGAATGCGACAATGCAAACATTGCCCCTTAACAGTGGATCCCTGCGCCTCGACAAAAATGAATTAGTCGAGATTTATGACCAGTACAGCCCGCGCCTTTATCGCTATGCGCTCAGGCTACTGGGAGATCCAGATCTGGCTGAAGAATGTGTGGCTGAAACCTTCAGTCGCTTTCTCCAGGCTGTGAAGAGGGGCGGTGGACCGACAAGCAATTTACAGGCATACCTGTACCGGGTTGCACATAATTGGATAATTGATTCTTACCGCAATAAGCCTGCACTAGAGCAGCTCCACCCCGAGCTGGCTGATGATAAACTGGAAAACCCGCTGGTGCAGATAACAGAGGATATGCAGAGAGAGCGAGTACGAAATGCCTTGTTCCATCTTACTCCCGAGCAGCGCCAGGTGATCATGCTGCGTTTCTATGAGGATTGGCCGCATGAAGACATCGCCAAGCTAATTGGAAAAACTGCTCAGGCGACCCGGGCTCTTCAACACCGGGCGCTAGAGGCGCTGCGGAGATTGTTGGTGGAACAGGAGGATTAAAAAGATGAACCGACATAATAGACGTGATAAAGATCAAATCGACCCTCGACTGTACGAGAATCTGGACCTTCTTCGCCCGACAACGCCGCGAAACCCTGAGGCGGCGGTGCGCGGACGGGCTAAATTTCTGGCTGAGCTCGACACGCTGGAGCTGGCCTCCCCAGAGCGAGCCCGCAAAGGCATCTTACCCGGCTGGATGACCAACCAGAGTAAATCATCGGCTGCCTATGCCACTCACCGGAAAACGCGCTTTTCATTCAGCGGCGCATTTCTAATGATCACCCTGTTGGTCTTTCTATTTGGGGGCGCCAGTATGACTGCTTTCGCAGCTCAATCTGCCCTGCCCGGGGATGTTCTGTACCCAATTAAGACGAGCATGGAAAATACACAGCTGGCATTATCCACCAGCCCTACTGGGCGGGCGAACCTGCAAATGGAATTTGCACAGCGACGTCTGTTGGAGATTGCCAGCTTGATTGAGGAAGATCAATTTCAGGAGATTCCGGCTGCCGCTGACCAGTTCGAAGCGCATGTTCGCAACTTGATGGTGGAAGTAGAAGACGTTGCCAGCCGTGATCCAGAGCAAGCGGCTAAGCTTTCAGCTCAGGTTTCTGATGCCCTGACTCGCTATGCCTACTCAATGAGCCGCATGCTGGAGCAGGTCCCTGAGCAAGTTCAGTTGAAAATGATGCGCACCATCCAGAACACCTGGTTGGTTGGGAATATCGGTGAAATTGTTTTTAACGGGGCGATTGACAGAATAGGTCCCCAAGCCTGGGTGATTGCCGGGCAAGCGATAGCGATTCATTCGGCTACCGAGGTCAAAGGGACCTTTGCGATCGGCGACGTTGTACAAGTGCGCGCCGTCAGGAATGAAGACGGATCGCTTGCCGCCCGCTATATTGAACGAGTGCTGGCTGGTTTGGAGGAGGGTGGAAGCGGCTATCCGGTTAACAATGGCGCGGGTATGAGCGGCAGCGGTGACGGTCAGGATGGTTTGAGCGATGATCCGGATCAGACCCAGGACCAACCCAATACCCAAAGCGGCAGTGACGGTAGCGGACAGTTCCAAAACCAGACCCAGGATCCAAACTTCCAGGGTTCTGGAAGTGGGAAAGATAGCGATCAAGACTCCTCCCCAAAACCCGGCCCCGGCCGGGACGGCAGCCAGAGTCCCAGCGACAAAGACAATTAAGATCGCGCAGTTCAAACCTGTAGAACGTTTGGATGGCCCGCAAGCAATCATTGGCTTGCGGGCCAGTTTGCTGTATACTACCCAGTGTTGAGTTTTAGCGATAATAATTCAACCTTATGATCCAGATACTTTAGAGGTCCAGGACCATGAAGAATGGACGGGGGTACATTTTTGATATTCGCCGCTTTTCGATCCACGATGGGCCGGGCATCCGCACGACGGTCTTTTTCAAAGGCTGTCCCTTGCGTTGCCAGTGGTGTCACAACCCAGAGAGCCAGTCGGCGTACCCGGAGCTGATCTTACAACCCAGGCGTTGTACGCTGTGCGGCGCATGTATAGAAATCTGCCCCCACGGCGCTATCTACCGGCAGGGGGAGCAGATCTTAACCGATCGTGAAAAATGTCAACTTTGCCAGTCCTGTGCCCAGGTTTGTTTCGCGGAGGCGCGCCAATTTACAGGTCGAGAAATGAGCATCGCGCAGGTCATGGCTGAGATCCAGCGTGATATCCCATTTTACGACCAGTCTGGGGGAGGGGTTACCTTCTCTGGCGGGGAGCCGCTCTTCCAGGATGATTTTCTGCGCACTTTGTTGCATGCCTGCAAGCAGCAAGACATTCACACTGCGTTGGACACTTGTGGTTTTGCTCCTTTTGAGACGCTTGAATCTCTACGCGGCTGGGTCGACCTGTTCCTGTTCGATCTAAAGCATATGGATGACACCCGTCACCGTGAGCTGACCGGGGTGTCCAACCGGCTGATCTTGGATAATTTGCTGGCGCTGTCACGCCTGGGGCATGCGATCTATCTGCGCTTGCCCTTGATCCCAGGCGTCAACGATGACGAAGCTCATCTGCACCAGCTGGCTCACTTTGCATCCAGATTGCCCCACCTGCAACGGGTGGACCTGCTGCCATACCATTCCAGCGGGTTGGAGAAATATGCCCGTCTTGATAAGACCATCCTGTCGCCTGCGTTAGGGCCTGTTCCAGAAACCCGCCTGGCTGAGGTTGAAACCCTTTTCCAGGCCTATGGGCTGGAAACCAATATCGGAGGTTAACCATATGACTATGACGGAACGAGTTGCTCGCTTGCGCCAGCAATCCTTGGAAGCCCAGCCCAGCCTTTCTCACGAGCGGGCCGAACTGCTGACCGAGTTCTACCAGTCGCAGGTGCATATGTGTTCTCCAGCCGTCCAGCGGGCGCGCGCCTTCCAATACCTGCTCGAGCAAAAAGCCATCTGCATTAATCCCGGCGAGCTGATCGTGGGAGAGAAAGGTCCTGGACCCAAGGCAACGCCCACTTACCCCGAGTTATGCTGCCACAGCCTGCAGGATCTGGATATCCTCAACTCGCGCGAGAAGATTTCATTCAAGGTCAACGCGGCAGCGCGGCGCGTTTACCAGAAAACCGTCATCCCCTTTTGGCAGGGTCGCACGATGCGCGATCTGATCTTTTCGGAAATGACTCCTGAGTGGATTGCGGCTTATGAAGCAGGCATATTTACCGAATTCATGGAGCAGCGTTCACCTGGCCATACCGTGCTGGATGACAAGATCTATCACAACGGCATGCTCGATTTCAAACAGGATATCCAGCGTTCCATTCAGTCCCTGAATTACCATACTGATTCCCAGGCCTATTCGAAACACCAACAGTTGGTGGCCATGGATATCTGCGCACAGGCGATCATCACCTATGCTGAGCGACACGCTCAGGCTGCGCTGGAGTTGGCGCAGGTCGAACAGAACCCGCAGCGCCGGCATGAGCTTGAACGGATCGCCCAGATTTGCTCGCATGTACCCGCCCACGCCCCGCGGGATTTCTGGGAAGCTCTCCAATACTATTGGTTTGTGCATCTGGGCGTGACCATCGAGCTGAACCCTTGGGATGCCTTCAATCCCGGCAAACTTGACCAACACCTGTACCCTTTCTACCGGCAGGGTTTGCTGAAAGGCATATTGAACGAAGACGTGGCCGAGGAGCTGCTGCAGTGTTTCTGGATCAAATTTAACAACCAACCGGCGCCGCCTAAGGTGGGCGTGACTGCGGCGGAAAGCGGCACTTACACCGATTTTGCTCAGATCAATACCGGTGGTCTGAAAGAAGATGGCTCGGACGGGGTTAACGAGCTTACTTATCTGATCTTGGATGTGATTGAGGAGATGCGCCTGCTGCAGCCCAGCTCTTCCATCCAGGTCAGCAAGAAAAATCCTAATCGCTTCATCAAGCGGGCTGCCCGCATCATCCGTACAGGCTTTGGGCAACCTTCCGTCTTTAACGCTGACCTGATTGTTCAGGAATTGATCCGCCAGGGCAAAAGCATCCAGGATGCTCGTTGTGGAGGCTCCAGTGGATGCGTGGAGGTGGGCGCTTTTGGAAAAGAGAATTACAATCTGACCGGTTATTTCAACCTCCCCAAAGTCCTCGAGCTGGCCCTCAATAACGGCATAGACCCTTGCAGCGGTCTTCAGCTTGGCCTGCGCAGCGGTGACCCAAACGGTTTTGCTGACTTCGCTGAATTTTTTTCAGCATTCGAAACGCAACTGAACCATTTTATTGATATTAAGGTGCGCGGCAACAACGTGATCGAGCGACTTTACGCCGCGTATATGCCGGCGCCTTTCCTGTCGTTGCTGATCGATGATTGTATATTACGCGGGATGGACTATCACGATGGCGGCGCTCGTTACAATACAACCTATATCCAGGGGGTTGGTCTGGGAACGATAACAGACAGCTTATCTGCCATCAAGCAGCATGTCTTTGATGAGCAGAACCTGAGTCTCTCCGAACTGTTGCAGGCGCTCAAGGACAACTTTGCAGGCTACGAGCGCTTGCGCCAACAGTTGCTCAACCGCACCCCTCGCTATGGCAATGACGACGATTACGCCGACCAGTTGATGCAAGCTGTCTTTGAAGCCTATTTCAGGGCGGTTGATGGCCGTCCCAACACCAAGGGCGGCGCTTACCATATCAATCTTTTGCCGACTACCGTGCATGTCTATTTCGGTTCGGTCACTGGCGCAACCCCAGACGGTCGCCAGGCAGGGCAGCCTCTGTCTGAGGGGGTTTCTCCAGTGCAGGGCGCTGACCGGCGAGGCCCCACTGCTGTGTTGAAATCTGTTGCCAAAATGGATCATGCCCGGACAGGGGGAACGTTGCTCAACCAGAAGTTCACCCCCAGCCTGCTCCAGGATGATACCGGTCTGGAGTCACTGGTTGGCTTAGTGCGAACATATTTCGCTCTGGATGGGCACCATATCCAGTTCAACGTAGTTGACGCTGCCACTTTGCGCAAGGCTCAGCAGAACCCCGCTGAGTACCGAGATCTGATCGTGCGGGTGGCGGGGTACTCCGATTACTTTTGTGACCTGAGCGAAGTTCTCCAGGAAGAGATCATTGCCAGAACCGAGCACCATGAGTTTTCGTGAATCCTTCACCTCTAGGGACCGCTAAATCGTCTAGCCCACGAAAGGAGACCTGATATGATCGTCTTTGGTATAGTGTTCCTGTTCTTTTTCCAACTCATCTCCGAGTTCGTGGAAGGCATCTACGCCTTTGGATTGTTGGGGACCGGCATCCCAACCGAGATCGTCAGCGTCCTGCTGCTGTTTGCACCGGTGCTGCTCAGCTTGCTCCCCAAACCCCTGAGCGGTCGGGGATTAGCGTTGGTGGCTTGCCTGGCTCTGGTCGCGGGCGTGGCGGGTATGTTCCTGGATACCCGCGCTCGCATGTTGGTTACCGGTTTCGGTACAGCTTGCGCGTTGGTATACCTTCCCGGCCGGCTATGGGAGCTTGGTCGCGACAATGCAAGAAGCAGCGGGAGTGGGATGGCTGTTGGACTGAAGCTTGGAGCAGGCCTGGCCGGTGGGCTGGCTCTGTTTATCCTCTTCCGGGCCTGGAATTCAGGGTTGTACCCTTACGCCGAAAGCTGGTTCCGGGTAGCTGCAATTATTCTGGCCATTGCGGGCATGGTAGGTTTGCTGCGATCGCCGAAAAAAGAACCTGTCCAGGAAGAACCTGTGGAGGAGATTTTGCCCCCACCAACCGGTTTTTGGTCCACAGCCGGATTGAGCCTGGGTTTCAGCGCCTGTCTGGTCATGCTGTATTTTGCTTTTGCGAACCCGAAC
>Ga0114946_10003710_pt1 | contig 10220 bp, 16 predicted proteins | sample WalLakDeSediment_FD_88676 | JGI IMG/M metagenome (GOLD analysis project Ga0114946, IMG submission 88676) | Lake sediment microbial communities from Walker lake, Nevada to study Microbial Dark Matter (Phase II) - Walker Lake 11/02/13 Deep Sediment | ecosystem: Environmental > Aquatic >...
CCAAGAAAATCAAGGGTACGTCCGAACGGCCCAGGATGGTTGTTTTTCGCAGTAACCGCTATCTTTACACCCAGGTGGTTGACGATGACAAGGGCCAGGTGGTGGCCGCGGCCTCGACACTGGAAAAAGAAGTGCGGGAAAGAATCAAGAACGGCAAAGACAAGGAAGCGGCTCGCTTGGTAGGCGAAATGATAGCTGAAAGGTTGCAAGCCAAGAAAATAAAGGCCGTGGTTTTTGACCGGAATCGCTATGCCTACCACGGACGGATAAAAGTGTTGGCTGATGCGGCCAGGGAAAAAGGCCTTCAGTTTTAAGGAGAGCAACTGTGGAAGATCTCAATTCGATTGAAACTCTGGAAGAACAAGTTATTTCGATACGCCGGGTAACCAAGGTGGTCAAAGGCGGAAAAAACCTGCGATTTTCAGCGGCTGTTGTGGTAGGAAACAAAAACGGCATGGTCGGTGTCGGCACCGGAAAGGCCCGGGAAGTACCGCTGGCCATCAAGAAAGCCGTGGCCAGCGCCCGGCGCAACCTGATAAAGGTGCCGCTTGTGAATGACACCTTGCCTTATTACACGGTCGGCCGTTATGGAGCTTCGAACGTCGTTTTGCGTCCGGCTTCACCGGGTACCGGGGTTATCGCCGGCGGGGCGGCCAGGATTATCATAGAACTGGCCGGCATAAAGAATATACTGGCCAAGATCCTTTACAGTAAAAACCCGCTAAATGTTGCCATGGCGACGATAAACGGTTTGCAGTCGGTTCAGCATCCACGGGATATCGCCAAGTTGCGGGACAAGAAGGTGGAGGAAATATGGCAGTAAAAAAGAAAGCCCAACCGCAGCTTGTGCGGATTAAACTGATCAGAAGTCTGATCGGCCGGGAAGAAAGGGTGAGGGCCACGGTTAAGGGGCTGGGTCTGCGCCGAATCAATTCAACGGTGGTCAGAGAAAAAAGACCAGAAATAATGGGTATGATTCGAAAGATAGATTACATGCTCGAGGTGACGGAGGTTGTCAATGATAACGCTAAGTAATCTCAAGCCGGCTCCCGGTGCGATCAAGAAGAAAAAAAGAATCGGTCGCGGTCCGGGCTCGGGCCTGGGTAAAACCGCCGGCAGAGGACACAATGGCCAGAAGAGTCGTTCAGGTTACAGTGCCAAGCGTGGATTCGAGGGCGGCCAGATGCCCCTGGTGCGCCGGGTTCCGAAAAGAGGATTCACCAATATCTTCAAGGAAAAATTCACCTTGCTCAATCTTGATGACCTGGAAAATTGTGGATTGGAGGAGATCAATATCGCTGATTATTATAGTCGCAAGCTTATCAAGCGTAAATACTGCAAAATCAAAATCCTCTCCGGCGGGCAACTCAGCCGCAAGATAACCATCCAGGCTCATGCTTTTTCCCGGGCCGCGGCTGAAAAGATCAGGTTAGCCGGTGGTGAAGCAGTCGTGGTTAAATAAAGGAGTCAAACCTTGATTCAATTTATTCGTAACATCTTCATCGTCTCGGAATTGAGGAAAAGGGTGATTTTCACCCTGCTGATGCTGGCCGTATACAGAGTTGGTTCTCAGATCGTCAGTCCGGGAATAAACATAGAAGCCCTGGAGAGCTTTTTCGAGCAGGCCCGGGGAACCTTCCTGGGTTTTATCGATATGTTTTCGGGGCAAAACATGTCACGCATGACCATTTTCGCTCTCGGAATAATGCCCTACATAAGCGCTTCAATTATCCTGCAACTGTTGCAGGTAGTCTGGCCCTACCTGGAGAGATTGTCCAAGGAGGGCGATATGGGGCGAAAAAAGATAACCCAGTATACCCGATACGGAACTGTCGGGATTTGCCTGGTGCAATCTTTCGGCATGTCCGTCGGCCTGGAAAAAATGAGTCCCGGAGGTATTCCGGTGATTCTCAATCCCGGCTGGGGTTTCCGCTTTCTGATGGTGCTGACTCTGACAACGGGAACCATGTTTGTAATGTGGCTGGGTGAGCAGATATCCGAACGCGGTATCGGTAACGGCATTTCCCTGATCATTTTCGCCGGCATCGTGGTCGGACTGGTTCCAGGAGCGGTTGGTGTTTTTGAGGGGCTGGGAACGGGCGATATGTCTCCGCTGAAAATAATCTTTTTGCTGGCCTTAATGGTTGCCGTTACCGCCTGCATTGTTTTCGTGGAAATGGGTCAGCGCCGGATTCCGGTTTCTTATGCCAAACGCATCCAGGGGCGGCGCATGATGGGCGGTCAAAGCACTTTTTTGCCTTTGAAGGTGAATACCGGGGGCGTAATTCCTATTATCTTCGCTTCCTCGGTTATCACCCTGCCGGCCACCATCGCCGGGTTCATCAATCATCCCATCGCTCAGAAGATAGCACAGCAATTAAATTGGGGTATGCCTCTCTATAACTTGCTTTACATTACAGCTATCATCTTTTTCACCTATTTTTACGTTTCGATTATTTTCAATCCCAACGATGTTTCAGATAATCTGAAAAAATACGGCGGTTTCATTCCCGGCATCAGGGCCGGTAAAAATACTGCCGAATACATTAACGCCGTGCTCTCCAGGTTGACCTTTATCGGTGCCATGTACCTGGTGGTTGTAGCTCTTATTCCGGAATTTTTGATGACTGGCTTCAAGGTTGGGGCCATTCCCTTCATAGGTGATTTCCTGGAAGCCAATTTGCCAAAGTTTTTTTACGAAGGAATGAATGTCAGGTTTTATTTCGGTGGCACTTCGCTGCTGATTGTGGTCGGCGTGGCCATGGATACTGTGCAGCAGATCGAGTCTCAGTTGACCATGCGCAATTACGATTCCTTCTCCGGTCGAGGTCGTATCAGGGGCAGAAGGGGATGAAGCGAATCGTTCTGATTTCCCTGCCCGGAGCCGGGAAAGGCACTCTGGCCGAAATGATTTCCTCCCGCTATAACTACAGTAAGGTAGTAGCCGGCGACCTGGTAAGGGCGGAAGTTGCCGGTGGCAGTGAAACCGGTCTGGCGGTTAAGGATCTGGTAGCCAAAGGAATGCTGGTGCCGGACGAAATCATAATCAAACTCATCCGGGAAAGAATATCGCGGAACGATTTCAACAAGGGTTATATACTTGACGGTTTTCCAAGGACAATAGTTCAAGCCAAGATGCTGGAGACGATTCCGGTTGAAAAAGAACACATCGTTTATCTCGAAATCCCAAGTGAAGTGATAATTCAGCGCACGCTCAATCGCATTGTTTGCCAGAACTGCGGGGCGATTTACAATCTTTTAACCATGCCTCCGGAGCGTGACAATATCTGCGACAAATGTGAAGGCTACCTGGGCCTGCGGGCCGACGACAGCCAGGAGGTCATAACCCGACGGCTTGAAGTTTTTAAAGCCCAAACCGCTCCGATTCTCGATTTTTATCGTGAATTGGGGGTTTTGTTGACTTTAGACGCCCAAGGCACGCCACAGGAAGTTTTTTTCCGCTTTTTGGAGATTTATTCGTGATTAGCTTGAAAAGTGAAAGGGAAATCGCCCTGATGCGCGAAGCCTCAAAGATAGTGGCCGTTATTCTGAACGAAATCGCTGATCGGATAAAAAACGGAGTTTCTACCCTTGAATTGAATGAATGGGCTGAAAATCGCATCCGAGAAATGGGTGGCAGCCCTGCTTTCAAAGGTTATCGAGGGTTCCCGGCAGCTCTCTGCACTTCCCTCAACAATGAGGTGGTGCACGGCATTCCTAAGGCTACCAGAATGCTTAAAGAAGGTGATATTTTAGGTATCGATGTCGGCGTTCTCTACCAGGGATACTATGGAGACGGGGCTTGCACTTTTGCCGTAGGCCAGGTATCCCCGGAGGCAACAAGAATAATGTCAAGCTGCCGCAAAGCCCTTTTTGCCGGCATTAAACAGGCCCGGTGCGGAAGAAGGGTCGGCGATATTTCCAGGGCAATAAACAACAGCGTCAGGGCTGACGGTTTTGAAATCGTCCGGGATCTTTCCGGCCATGGTATAGGCAGCATGTTGCATGAAGATCCCCAGATCCTGAACTATTACAATGGAAAAAAGGGAAGCAAGCTGCAAGCCGGGATGACTTTGGCTATTGAACCTATGATAGCAGCAGGCACCTGGGAGGTGCGGACTATGAGTGATAATTGGACTGTGGTTACGGCTGACGGCGGACTTTCAGCCCACTTCGAGCACACTGTTCTGGTCACCTCAGGTGAGCCTGAAATATTGTCGAGGTTGTAATGCCGGGCAAGGAAAAAGATGTAATTGAAGCCAGGGGGACGATTATCGAATCGCAACCCAATGCCATGTTCCTGGTGGAACTGGATAACAATCGCCACCGGATACTGGCTCATCCATCGGGAAAAATGCGCAAGAACAACATCCGCATTCTACCCGGTGACAAAATTCTTTTGGAAATATCCCCGTATGACATAACCAGGGGCCGGATCATATACCGGTTTAAATAGGAGGAGCCATGAAAGTGCGCGCTTCGGTAAAGAAAATCTGCGATAAATGCAAGGTCATCAGGAGAAAAGGAATTATCCGGGTGATCTGTAAAGATCCAAAACACAAGCAAAAGCAAGGATAAGGAGGACAAGTTGGCACGTATAGCCGGTATTGAGATTCCAAATCACAAGCGGGTTGAAGTTGGTCTGACCTATATCTTCGGCATCGGTAGAGCAGTTTCAAAACAGATTTTACGTCTGGTCAGGGTTGATGCCAACATGAAGATAAAAGATCTGAGTACTGACGATCTGACCAGAATCCGCAAGTACATCGAAAGTGAAATGGTGGTGGAAGGGGATTTAAAAAAGCAGGTCAACCAGGATATAAAAAGGTTGATGGACATCAATTGCTATCGTGGAAGAAGACACAAGCGCGGCCTTCCGGTGCGGGGACAGAGAACCAAGACCAATGCCCGGACCAGGAAAGGACCCCGCGGGTCGATGATCAAGAAAAAGTGAGGAGGCCTTAATGGCGCAGAAAAGAGGAAGAACTGTCAAGAAAAAAGAGAAAAAAACGATTGGACATGGTATTCTATTCATACATTCGACCTTCAACAACACCATAATCACCATGACCGACGCCGAGGGTAATGTCTTGACTTGGGCCTCAGGCGGAGTGGTGGGGTTCAAGGGTTCGCGAAAATCAACGCCTTTTGCCGCCCAGATGGCCATGGAAAAAGCAATGAAGGATGCTGAGAATTTCGGCGTCCGCAGCCTCGAAATCCGGGTCAAGGGGCCGGGAGCCGGTCGGGAAAGCGCTTTACGCTCCTTGGGCGGCACCGGTATCCAGGTTAAATCGATCAAGGATATAACACCGATCCCTCACAACGGTTGTCGGCCGAAGAAAAGAAGAAGAGTATAAAGGAGGTTCTCAGTGGGTAAGTACATAGGTTCTTTGTGCAGACTGTGCCGAGCTGAAAGTGCCAAGTTGTTTTTGAAGGGCAGGCGGTGCCTGTCGGATAAATGTTCGATTGAAAGGAGGAATTATCCTCCCGGCATGAAGGGAGCCAAGGTTTCATTCAGAAAATCCAATTACAAGAGCCAGTTGCGGGAAAAACAGAAGGTGAAGAGATTCTATGGTGTTGGCGAGAGGCAATTCCGAAATTTTTTCCATAAATCAACGCAGAAAAAAGGCATCACCGGCGAGAACCTGCTGCGTTTTCTTGAGTTGCGGCTCGATAACGTAGTTTACCGCTTGAATTTCGCCTTTTCACGTTCTCATGCCAGGCAACTGGTCAGGCATGGACATGTCACGGTAAACGGCCGAAAAGTTAACATCCCTTCCTACATTTTGAAACTCAACGATGAAATTTCTTTTTCTGAAAAGGCCATGAACAACGAGAACATCAAGACCATGCTCGAAGGGGTCAAGGGATTGGTGGAAATACCAGGTTGGTTGGCCGTGGATGGTGAAAAGGCGATTGGGAAAGTAAACACCATTCCCAACCGGGAAGATATACTATTGCCGATTGAAGAACATCTTATCGTTGAATTATACTCCAAATAGGGAGGAAAAAAGCATGTATTTTGAATATCAACGCCCCCGCAAGATGGAAATCGAGGAAGTAAAGCCTGATTTCATCAGGATTTCCGCGGAGCCTTTTGAAAGGGGATATGGAACCACGATGGGTATTGCCCTGCGACGGGTGCTTATGTCTCTGATCGAGGGCAGCGCGGTAACTGCGATCCGTATCAACGGCGTGCTTCATGAATTCTCGATTATTCCGGGAATCTATGAAGACGTTTTGAACATCATATTAAATATCAAAAGCATTCCTTTTAAACTCAATGTAAAAGAGGAACGCATTGTGCGGATGTCAAAGACCGGTCCCGGCAAGGCTACTTCAGCCGATATTATTTGTGACAACGATGTGGAAGTGCTCGATAAGGGAGTACATGTGGCCTTTCTTGAAGAGGGGGCCAAGTTAGACATAGAGATTGTCCTGAAAAACGGGGTTGGGTTCAAGCTTGCCGATCAGAATTACGACGAGAACTTGCCGGTTGATTTTATTTCCCTGGATGCCAATTTCAATCCCCTGCGCAAGGTGAGCTACAAGGTTTTACCTGCCCGGGTCGGAAAAAAAACCGATTACGACAAGCTGGTATTCGAAGTCCAGACGAACGGCAGTGTGCCGCCAATGGAAACAATTGCCCGGGCGGCCCAGATTCTGCGAGATCATCTGGCGATATTCCTTGATTTCCAAGATCGCCAACAATTAGTTGTTTCTTCGGAACAGGAATTTCTCGAAATCGATGAAGATCAGGTTGAGTTTCTGGGCCGTAAGATAGAAGTACTTGGTCTTTCGATCAGAGCTTTGAAATGCCTGAAAAAACTCGATGTGAATTACGTGTACCAGCTGGTTGAAAAGACCGAGGAAGAACTGCTCGATTCGAAGAACTTCGGTAAAAAATCCCTGGAAGAAGTAATGATAAAAATAAACGATTTCAACCTGGTATTGGGGAAAAAACTGCCTCCCGAGATCAGGGATAAAATTGAAGGGGAAGAAGTGGTTGCGGTGGAAGAAGAAGTAGCAGTTGAAACGGAGGATTGACAGATGAGACACCTGAACGGCGGCTTCAAACTGGGCCGTAATCCGGCTCATCGCCGGGCATTGCTGAGAAACCTGGTGGGCAGCCTGATTGAAAAAAATCGAATAGAAACCACCCTGGCCAAGGCCAAGGCAATGCAACCGATAGTTGAAAAGATGATAACCATCGGAAAAGGCGGCGGGCTTGCAGAAAAACGCCGGGCGTTTGCTTACTTGTATCAAAGGAAGATGGTGCACAAGCTTTTTAACGAAGTTGCGCCCCGTTTCATGGATCGGCAGGGAGGTTATACACGTGTAATAAAAACCTCTTTTCGTCGCGGTGATGGCGCTGAAATGGCTATAATTGAATTCGTTGATTACCAGTTCAGTCCAAAGAGCAGCGCCAAGAAAGGAAAAACAGGGACTAAGAGCAAATGAGCGGGCATAGCTCAATGGTAGAGTACAAGCTTCCCAAGCTTGGTGTTGCGGGTTCAAATCCCGTTGCCCGCTTAATCATCAAAAAAAAACAGGGAGGGGTAAATGGCCGTATTTAATCAAAAAAAGGTGGTTACGCAGCCTACTGTCTCAACTTCACTGACTGAGGTGCAGAAGTCGATTATCGGCCGCACCCTGCTGGTCAAGGGCGAGGTTATTTCGGACGACGAAGTTATTATCGAGGGCAAGGTTGAAGGCAAAATCAATGTCAAGAACCGGCTTATAATCGGCAAGAACGGGCGAATCGAAGCCGACATCGAAGCCCGCGAAGTGACAATCAGGGGGCGCGTTGACGGTAATGTTAAAGGGATACAGCGGGTTGAAATCGTGCCCGAAGGAATTCTGAACGGCAATATCACCGCTCCCAACGTGATCATTTCCGAGGGTGCTATTTTTGCCGGCAATATAGACATGAAGGCAAAAATTGAAAAGCTCGGCCATGAAATTGAAAATCCAATACCCCAATTCAAGGAAAAAAAAGCAGAAGAATTAAACCGGAAAATATGAGGCCCTGGTTTCTCGTTGTCGAACAAAAGCCGGGATCCGCGGCTTACAACATGGCCGTGGATGAATTTCTTTTCCAGGCTTGTCGACCGCATAAGGATTCTTTTTTGCGACTCTATAGCTGGGATTGTCCCAGTTTTTCCTTCGGCGCAACGCAAAGAATCGAGCGGGCCGTTGATTTATCCAGGGTTAAAGAACTTCAATGCGCTTACGTGCGGCGGCTGACCGGAGGGAAAACCGTTCTGCACAACCATGAAATAACCTATGCCGTGGCTACAGCCTCCAGGCACTTCATCAATGAAAGCGATCTGTTTACTTCCTATCGTGATATATCCCTGGTTTTGATCAACGCCCTGGATGCGGTCGGAGTTAAAGCGGCTCTGGCCGGCGCAGCAGCCTCTTCTCTGGTGCGTAGTGATTTGCCCTGTTTTTCGTTTCCAAGCAGCCATGAAATCGAGGTGGGCGGAAAGAAGATAATCGGATCAGCACAAAAACGCGATCAATTTGCCTTGCTGCAGCATGGCTCGATTCCTTTGTCCATGGATTACGAGTTGTATGCCGCCGGCACCGCCTTTAATGCCGCTGATATCAGGAATAAAATGCTGACTTTGAGTGAAGCGGCGAATTGTTCGGAAGGGGAAATGATTGCGGCTTTGATCAAGGCTTTCGCGGATTTCAGCGGCGCAGATTTAGAAAAATACGTTTTTTCTGAAGACGATTTGCGGATTATTAATGAACTGGAACGCAAGTACAGCTCTCAGGATTGGAATCATATGCGCTAACCTGTTTTTGTGTTTTTGGCCCGTGCAAGCCAAAGTACAGATTCAGTTGCGCCATCCCCGGCCCTGGAGCGCCGAAAAAATGGCCAGCCTGGTCAGCGAAGGAGTTGAAAGGGTTATTTTGAGAGTTTTTCAAGATGACCCTGTACACGGTGGCCTGTTTTTTGTCAACAGTCATTTTCGCCTGTTGCAACCTTATTTGGAAGAGTTCTCGGCGCGTCTTGCCGGCCGCAGCGAACTCTGGGCCTGGATGCTGGCCAGAAAGTTTTCCTGGTCTCCGGACAGTCATTACTTTGATCGGGTGTATCGGGATGGGTGTCTGGCTGAATTGAATCGCTTTGATCTTTTCAATCCGGAAGCAGTTGAAAAAGTGTCGTCTCTTTTAGCCGAACTGGCGGCAAAACCTATTGATGGAATTCTTTTGCAGGATGATCTGGTAATAAGGCATAATGAGGGATTTTCTAACTGGGGGCGGGCCTTTTTTTTCAAGCGCAGTGGTGAAAGACCTCAAATAGCAGATTTGATGCGTCGCGATTCGCCCTGGCATCATTCTTGGTTGCAAGCGAAAACTTCCAGGGTGAACCAGGTGCTGGCCCGTTTTGTCAGGGCGGTCAAGCAAAAAAACCCGGCAGTGCTTATAGGAATGAATATTTACTACGAAACACCGCTTTTTCCTGAAAGTTCGATCGCCTGGTACGCCCATGATTTTTCAGGTATTCTGGATAGTGGGCTCGACCAGGTGTTTTTGATGGCGTATCACCGGCAGATGAAAAGCGAAAAAAAACTGACCGAGGAAGAAAATCGCCGTTTATTTGTTGAAATGATCGCCAGGGCCAGGGAGAAAGCCGGTGCCAGGCTGGTCGTCAAGCTCCAGGTTAGGGATTTTGACAGCGGAGAACTTTTGCCGATCAGGGAATTGCGTGAATACCTGCGCCTTGTGCCTGAAGGGATAAAGGTCTGTTTCATGTCAGTTGAGGAAGATAATTTGTCTTTTCTGCGGGCAGTCAGATCGGGCTTTTAAGTATGCTGAACCCTTAGAAAAATCATGGTTAATGTCAACTAATATGGTTGAACGCTGAGAAAACAGGCGGCCTGTATAGAGCGCGCCGGCCAAGCCACCACATATTGGAGTTGCTATTGATATCAACTTTAGTTGATAATAAAAACAGGGGCGAAAGGCCAAGTTTGTTTGAAAGCAAAATATATCAAATGCTATAGGCCGTATTGCTTGGTCGAAGAGATTGAAGCATCTCTTATGTCGCCTGGCACGGAAATTGCTTGCATAAATAGTTAAGGGTCACGTTTAAGGGGGGCGGGATGGAAAGAAATCTTGGTTTTAAACAAGATGCTTTTTCATCCGGCTCGGCCTTAGCTTGACCGTGATAATTGACTTCATTTTACAAAAAAGCCTTGTTTTCC
>Ga0114946_10003712_pt1 | contig 10217 bp, 6 predicted proteins | sample WalLakDeSediment_FD_88676 | JGI IMG/M metagenome (GOLD analysis project Ga0114946, IMG submission 88676) | Lake sediment microbial communities from Walker lake, Nevada to study Microbial Dark Matter (Phase II) - Walker Lake 11/02/13 Deep Sediment | ecosystem: Environmental > Aquatic > Freshwater...
CCCACCAACCCCTCAAAGCTCCCCGAGGACACCTGGTGCTGCTCGAGCGCCGTAAACCCCAGCCCAAACACCTGGTCTTTAAACTCCTCGTCGCTGATCCCCAGCCCGACCCCCGCAGCCGCATCCGCCCGCCCCTGCGCGAGCTTACCCAGCCCAGCGTCCCAGCGCAGCGCTGGCTTGCCCGCCGCCTTGCGCTGCTCGTCGACCCTGCTGCGCAGCGCCGGCGTCGGCTTGGCTGGGGCATCGCCGCCGACTTTGGCGTAAAAATTTTGGGTCAAGAACACGGGCCGCGGCGCGTCCTCGGCGGTCGACTCGGGCTCGCCAAACACCACGCCGATGCCCACGTGGGTGACATCGTCGGCGACGAGGTTGGCCCGGTGGCCGGGGCTGTTCATCAGGCTCTCGTGGATGCCCATGGGCCCGTACCCGCGGGCGACGTTCTCACGCACGACCGTGCCGGAGATCCGCGCCCGTTCAAATCGCGCTGACACATCGCCGGTGGTCGGGGAGACGTGGCCAATGAAGTCGTTGGCGGCCATGTCCTCGCTGTGGGCCTTGGCGACGGTCGCGGCGCGATCGTCCCAGGCCAGCGCTGGCAAGCCTCGCCCGGCTCGCTCGGCGTTGAGCAGATCGAAGTTGCCGCGGACCACGTCGGCGCTGGTGATCCTCGGGCCGAGGCGCTCATACACAAAGTGAATCTCGCTCGGCCGCTCGACCCCGCAAAACACCCGGAAGTTGGCGACGACCTCGGGACCGAGCTTGCCGTCGGCCAAGACCTCGATCTGGTAGGCACCGCGCCCGCCGTCGCAGCTGAGCTCGGCTTGGATCGAGCCGTCGCTGCCGACCACGGCCGGCGCCCGCGACCAGCGGCCCTTGGGATCGACCCGCTCGATCCGCGGCTTGACGCGATCACCCAAGAGCTTGCCCTTGATCCGGACCGTGCCGTCGGCCGCGAGGGTCACGGGGATCGGCTCGAGCTCGACGGCGCGCTCGACCACGCCGACCATCATCCGCGTGTTGCCGCCGCCGTCGACGGCCGAGACGCCCACGCCGACGCGCCAGCGGCCCTTGCCGACGGTGTTGAGCACCTCATCGACGAGCGCGCGGACGGCCTCGCTGCAGTCGGGTTTGGCGGCTCGATCGCAGCCGTGATCGGTGCCCTCGAGCTCGACGACGACGATCGCGGGCTGCGGATCGCGGACGCCGTGCCAGGCCATCAGCGCGTCGAGCAGGGTCGGCGGGACGTCGAAGCGGCTGAGGCTGGCGACCGCGAGGTCGCGGACCATGGCCGAGAGCGCGGGGTCGTGGGTGAGGTCGCCTTTGTACCGGGCCTGGATCGAGCTCAGGATCGCTTGCTCGACCTCGCTGAGCTGGTGGGGTCGATCCAGGCCGTAGATCTCGGCTGGGGTCCCGCTCGCGTGGGCGACGGCCGCGATCTCGCTGATGTGCTTGGTCGTGCCCGCGGTCGGGCGCGGGGCCTCGGTCCCGCCGCCGGCCTTGGTGCCGCCGTCGCAGCCAAGGGTGAGCGTCAGCAAGCCCAGGCTCAGGGCCGATCCAATCGTCAATCCGACGCGCCGCAGCGCCGACAAATTCGTCATCCCGCTCATGCCTCTCATCCCTCGGGTTCGCTCAGCAGCAGCTCGGCGGCGTTTTGCCACGCGTGGAAGTCGGGCTCAATGGTCGGGCTCAAGCCCAGGCCGACTTGGGTCTTGCGGTCGGGCTTGTCGAGGCGAAAGGCGTTGACGCGCAGGACCGCGCCGGGCTCGGGCGGGCAGCTCACGCTCGAGTGCTTGCACAGATCGGCCCAGGTGAACGCGAGCTCGACGGTCCAGCCCCGATCGCCGCCGCGCCGCTCGAGCTCGCCGTCGAGCTGCACGGCGCTGCGCCACGCGCCGTCCCAGGCCTCGTCGCCCTTGCGGTACTTGCGAAAGCGCGCGTCGAACTGGACGTTGCGGGCGGACACCTGGTGCTCGAGGTAGTTGTTGCCGCTCGCGTCGCCCGCGATGAACAGCTCGAAGGCCTCTTCGCGGTAGAGCGGATCATCGCGCTGCGTGTGCGGGGCGTAGAGATCGAAGTCAGGGAGCGAGCCAGCGACGTAGAGGTGCTCGCGATCCCAGGCGAACCACACCTCGGTCGGGCCGCCGAGCTGCGCGTCGATCTCAGCGGCCGGTTCGCCGGTGCGGCTGTGGACGAGCACGGCGCCGTCGCGCTGCCAGACCGGCTCGTCGAGCACACCGTCGATCACGATGGTCCCGGTCTCGGCGAGCCCAACCGCGTGGACCCGCGTGGGCCGACGCGCGACGGGCACGACGCCAAGGATCGCCCGGCCGCCGAGGGCCCGGGTCTGATCCGAGAGCATCTCGCTGCGTGGCCCGGCCGTGACCGCGAGCGGCGTGCGGCCGTGACGAAGCTCGAGCGCGACCACGGCCCAGTCGGCGTGCCAGGTCGGGCCCGGCGCGGGCAGCTGAACCTGCTGGGGGCCGTCGACGAGGATCGCGACGTCGACCCACACGCTGCGCGGATCGTCGGGCTGCCCGGGGACCCCAAACGCGACCTCTTGCTGGGCGGCCGCGCGCGGCGGCAACAGCCCCAGGCGCCCTTGGGTGCGGGCGAGGCCCTCGGTCTCGAACTCGACGAACACGGCCTGGCCTGGGTCGCCGAGCCGCGCAGGCACCAGCGGGGTGGGTCCGATCCGCCGCGCGTCGAGGCTCCCGAACACAAACTCGATCGCGCCAAGGAAGCGCTCGCGCTGCTCGCTGGCCTCGCTGGCGGGGTCGATCGGATCCGCGACCGCGACCACGCGATCGGGCGGCGGCTGCTCATTGCCACCGCAGCCGGCCGTGACGATCAGCGAGAGTAGCGACAGCGCCCGGGTGACCGCGTCCATCAGAATCGAATGGTCATACCGCCAGCGGGCGCGGGCTGGCGGCCCACCGCTTGACGGTCGCGCCGCTCCTCGAGGCCCGAAGCGACCGCGACACCGACGATCGCTCCGGCCGTGGCCACGATCGCGCCGAGCGTGACCCAGAAGTACCACTTCTTGACGATCGGGACCTTGGGGGGAGGTCCGTCGATCGCCTCGCTCGGCGGTGGGACGGGCTCGAGCGCCGCGAGACGATCGGCGCGCTCGCGATCGAGGCGCGCCCGGTGGGTCGACGCGGGCTCGTCAGCGAGGGCCCCGCGCGAGCGAAGGTCGAGGTCGTCACGCAGCTGCACGAGCGCAGCGTCAGGCTCGGGCCCAGCGGCGATCGCCTGATCGAGGGCGGCCTTGGCCCGCTCGTAGTCGCCAAGGGCGACCCAGACCTCGGCCTCGAGGGTGAGGTTGTCGACGCTTGGTTCGGCCTTGCGACGGGCGACGGCGAGCTCGCGGGCGCTGGTCAGATCGCCGGCCTCGAGCGCCGAGCGAACCTCGGCTTCGGCGGGCGGGGCCGGCTTGGACTCGGCCGCGGGACCCTCGGCGGTTGGACCTTGGCCGGGAGCGGCGAGGCTCGTGGCGGGCAGCGCGAGGCCGAGGGTCAGCGAGACCAACCCGGCGCACAGCGAGCGTCCGAGTCCGCGAGCGGCTCGCGTGGTGGTGGGCACTCCGGGGCGCACGGGCTCAGTCATACACGTCGTCCTTGATCGTGGGCAGCTCCGGGCTGGGTTCGGGCTTGGGCGGCTTCGGATCTGGCTCGGGCGGGGCTACGACGGGCTCGGGCGCGGGGCTGGGCTTGGGCTTGGGCTCGGGCTTGGGCTTGGGCTCGGCGGTGCTCGCCGGCCGAGGCTCGCGGACCTCACGCTCGGGCGTGGGCGCGAGCACGGCCTCGCTCGGCGCCTCGCTCGGCGGCTCACGAGTCGCAGCGATCGTCGTCGCGGGCGTGTCGACGGTCGCGGGCAGCTCGGCGACCGGCGCGGCCTCGCTCGGCTGCTGCGCGAGGCTCGGCTCGGGCGGCGCAGGTTCGGCGTCGGGGCGGGTCAGCCAAAGCGCGCCCACGATCACCACCGCCGCGAGCGCGAGCACGCCGAGCACACCCAGGCCGATCACCGCGCCGCGACCGGGCGTCGCGACGACCGGCGCCCGATCGGGGTGGTTCACGACCACCGGCTTTGGCCGCGGGCGCTCGAGCTCGACCGGAGCCTCGCCGACCGGCGGCAGGGTCGGCCGCTCGCTGAGCGGGGGCAGGGTCGGCCGCTGCTCGACCGGCTCGGCGATCCCCTGGCCGTCGGCCGAGCGCGGGCCGATCACGACCTTGGCGAGCGCAGCCCCCTCGCGCGCGAGCAGGGCCCGCAGCTCGCTGGCCAGCGCCTCGGCGCTCGGGCGTGCGCGCGGATCTTTGCTGAGCAAGCCCATGCAGATCTGCGCGACCGCGGCGGGGATCCGCCGATCGGGCGCGGCCTGCCGGGGGTCGAGGGCGACCGTGTGCACATGGTTGGCGAGGATGCCCATGAAGCTGTCGGCGACGAAGGGCACGACGCCCGTGAGCATCTCGTAGAGGATCACGCCGACGCTGTAGAGATCGGCGGCGCCGGTCAGCTCGGCGCCCATGATCCGCTCGGGCGCGAGGTAGTAGGGGGTCCCGAGCAGCGAGCCTTGCCGGGTTTGGAAGCCCTCGGCCCCGGCCGCGCCCGCGGTGATCTTGGCGATCCCAAAGTCGAGGATCTTGACCCCGGGCCAGTCGCTGCGCTCGCGGTCGGCGGCCGGCAAGAACACGTTGGCGGGCTTGATGTCGCGGTGGACCACGCTGGCCTGGTGCGCCGCCGCGAGCCCCTCACACAGCTCCGCGACGATCGCTAGGCCCTGATCGAGGCCAGCGTTGCGATCCATCCACAGCTCGAGGCTCTCGCCCGCGAGCAGCTCCATGACCATGTAGGCCTGCTCCCCGCCGGCGCCGACGTGGCTGGCGAAGTCGACGACCTCGACGATCTGCGGCGCCCCGATCCGGCTGGCCGCGAGCGCCTCTTGCCGGAACCGCGCGAGGCTCTCCGCTGCGGCGGCCGCTTCGGCGGCCGCGTCCCGGCGCAGGAGCTTGAGGGCGACCCGGCGCGCGAGCACGGTGTGCTGAGCTTCGTAGACCCGGCCCATGCCGCCCTCGCCGAGCAGCCGAACGATCCGGTAGCGGTCGCCGACGATCGAGCCGGCCGCGAGGGGCGGATCGGGATCGCTCCGATCCTCGCTACCAAACCGAAACCGTCGCGTGGCGCGGCCGCCGGTCTGCGCGGGGCGACGCTCACGCTCGACGAAGCGCGGTCCGCCACCGGCCGCGACGACCTGCTCCGGCCGCTTCGGCGACCATATGGCCGTTCCGGAGCCTGCCACGGCCCCACGATAGCACCTCGGGCCCTCGAAATGCGTTACAACGCGGCCGTGCCAAAGAGCGCCCGAAAGCTCGACGCCCTCGCTGCCTTGCTCGAACGGACCAACGGCGATCCCAAGCGGATCGAAGCCGTCCGCCGTGCCCAAGGTTTCCGCCGCTCCTGGGTCGACCTCGCCGAGATCCTCTGCACGGTCCGATCCCGCAACCTCCACCAAAAGTGGGGCTACACCGATTTTTACGAGTACGCCCAGGACGAGCTCACGCTCAAGCGGGCGACCGTCGACAAGCTGACGGTCAGCTACAACACGCTCGAGCGCCACGCCCCCGAGGTCCTCCAGCGTGACGGCGTCGCCACGCAGATCCCCGACTACGAGTCGCTCGACTACTACCACCGGACCGTCGGCGAGCTCCAAGCCGTCGCGCCCCCGGCCGCGGACGACGAGGCCGCCAACGACGACCCCGAGCGCCCCCGGGCCCGCCGCGGGCGCGTCGCCCAGCTCCCGACCCCCGAGCTGCGCCAGGAGTTCGAGGACGCCGTGTTCAACGAGGGCCAGCCGCTCGGCGAGCTCCGCCGCCGCTTCGACCCGCACTTCTTCCCCAAGCCCAAGGGCGCCGAAGAGCTCGAGCGCATCAAAAAGGCCGGGTCCACGGCCCGCAAGCTCGCCGAGCTGCTGACCGAGATCGAGGGCTTGCCCGAGCAACAGGTCCGCAAGCTCGAGGCCGAGCTCGGCAAGCTCCGCGCCCAGCTCGACGATCTCGCCGAGCCGATCAAGGACAAGGTCGCGAAGGCGACGGCGCGGGCCAACAAGCGCGCGCTCAAGGCCCGAGCCGATCTCGCCGAGCAGATCGCTCGGGGTGACGACGACGACCTGCGCGATCCAGGCGAGCAAGGCGACAAGTCGGCGCGCCGCCGCAAATCGTCCTAGCAGCCACCGTCATGCCCTCGCCACCGGTCATCGTTTGCCGCGCTGCGTCCCACCAACACAGCGTGACCGCGTTGCTCGAGCACAATTGGCCGGGGGTCACCGCGGTCGTTGATCGGGCCGCTGCGCTCGGCGCCCCATGGTTCGCAGGCTCGACCCCATTCGCGGTGTTCGAGGGCGACGAGGCCATCGCCCACGCCGGGGTCGTCGAGCTGCCGATGCTCGTGCAGGGCACCCCCGGCCGGTACGCCGGGATTCACGCGGTCTGCACCCACCCTGCGCGCCGCGGTCGAGGCCTGGCCCGGGCCGTGATCGAGGCCGCGATCGATTATTGTGAGCGGCGGTTCGACGCCGCCTTGTTGTTCGCGATCGAGCCGGCCGTCTATCACCGCTTTGGGTTTCGCACGGTCACCGAGCATTTGTTCCTCGCGCGGGCGCCGAGCCCCGAGCGCCACGGCCACCAGCTTCGCCGCTTATCGGCCAACGATCCGGCCGACGTCAGCCTGGTTCATCGGATCTGCCGGGACCGCGCCCCCATCTCAAATCGGCTCGGCCCGTGCGAGCCCGGGTGGCTATTCGTGCTCGACGAGATCTTGGCCCGGCGCGGGTTTGGTCGGCTGTATTACGCCGAGGGCCTCGACGCCTTGTTCGTGCTCGAACGCCACGGGCGGGCGCTGAACATCTACGACCTCGTCGCGCCGACGCTGCCGAGCATCGCCGCGGTCCTCGGCGCCCTGCCCTTCGAGGTCGATCAGTTGCAGCTCTACTTCACGCCCGACCGGTTCGAGGCCGAGCTGACCGCTGGCGGCGCCGAGCTGCGGACCCGCGCGCTCGAGGGCTTCGATCAGCTCATGATCCGCGGGCCGTTTGATTGCGGCGATCAGCCGTTCATGATCCCGACGCTGGCCCGCTGTTAGTAGTTAGTTAGTTAGCCGACCGGCCCCGAGGTGCTATCGAAGCCGAGCGTGATCCGCAGCCGCTCGACCTGGCCGACCGTGTTGCCCATGGTCGTATGCGTCTGCAGATCCCCGTCGATCGCGAGCTCGACGTTCTCCGGCGCGGCGTTATCACCCAGCGCGACCGAGCTCGCGACATAGTTGCCGTATTCGACGGTCGCGTCCGTGAAGTTCAAGGCGATCTCCGCGAGGTTGAGCCCGCCCCCAGCCGGCAGGGTCTGGCCGAAGGTGCCTGAGATCGTCAGGTAGCTGCCGTCGAGCTGGAATTCGCCGTCCGCGTCGGAATAATAGACGTCGTAGAACTCCCCGGTCGCGCCGCTAATGTCGAAGTTGTTGTTCGCGAGGGGATCATCGAGGCGGACCGTGAGCTCGGGGCCGTCGACGCTAAAGGTGAAGGGGTCGGGCGCGACCCCGCCGGTCCGCTCGAAGAAGGTGATCGACTCGAGGTTGGGGAGCTCCTTGACGGGGATCAGCTTCGGCTCGGCGAGGTCGGCTTGCGGGCCGAGGTCGAACTTGGGGCCATCGTCGCCGTCGCCGTCGCCCGAGGGGTCACCGTCGCCGTCGCCCGAGGGGTCACCGTCGCCCGTGTCAGCGGGGTCGCCATCATCGGCCGGGCCACCGTCGCCCTCACCTTGCGAGCCGCCGGCGCTGGTGCCGTCGGTCGAGGTCCCGGCCGAGGCGTCGGCAGAGGAGTCGCGCGCGTCATCGGAGGAGCACGCGAGCACGAGCGAGAGCGAACAGGCGAACCAGGGGAGGCGGCGCATGAGCGAAACCGTATCAAACTTGGTCCCCTCTGCGCGCGCGGCCGGCTTTCATGGCAAGATCGCCCGGCGAATGAGCACCCTCGATCCCACGCGCCTGCTCGCCGCGATCACGGCGGTTCACGCTCGCTTCGTCGCCGACCGCGATGACACGGCCCGCGCGGAGGTGCTCGAGGGCGCGCTGCGGGCCGCCCTCGAGCTGACCGGGGGCGCGATCGGTTTCGTCGCTCGGGTCCGCGTGATCCCGAGCGGCCCGGTGCTCAGCCCCGAGCGGGTCTGCGCCACCGATCCAGACCGGCACAACAACGTGGTCGAGTGGCTGCGCGAGACCTTGGCGGCGAGCGCTCGCGGCGAGACGATCCCACGGCCGCTGGCCAACCTCGCCCGCGCGAGCGAGCCGCTGATCCTCGACTACGAGCCGCGGCTGCCGGCCTTGGACAATTTTTTGGCGATCCCGCTGTCGCGCGCGGGCCGACGCTGGCAGCCGATCGCGGTCTTGGCCCTCGCCAACCGGCCGGGCGGGTTCAACCTCGGCCTAGTCGAGGAGCTCGAGCCGCTGCTCGGGGCCTGCGGGACCGTGCTCAAGGCCTACGAGGACGCCGATGAGCGGGCCGCTCGCGAGGCCGAGCTCGAGCGATCGGAGCGGCGGTTTCGGACCTTCATGGACGCCTCGCCCTGCGTCGCCTACATCACCGACGGCGAGCGTCGGCTGGTCTGGGCGAGCCAAGCGTTTGGTGAGCAGTTCCGCGTCGACCCCCGCGAGGCCGTCGGCCGGCGCGAGGAGGATCTGATCCCAGCGGGCATGGCCGCGCGGACCCGGGCGATCGACGACAAGGTCCGGGCCGCCGATGGCATCGTCGAGATGCTCGAGCCGGTCGTCGACGCGGCCGGCGAGATCCACTGGTGGCAGGGCGCCAAGTTCCCCATCGATGGGGCCGCGGGCGAGCGGCTGATCGGCAGCTTGGCGCTCGACGTCAGCGAGAACGTGCGCATGACCGAGGTCCTGCGCGAGCGCGAGGCGGCCCTGGCCGAGACCCAAGAGCTCGCTCGCCTCGGCCGCTGGACCTGGTCGCCGCAGACCAAGCTCTTGCGCTGGGACGCGCAGTTCGAGCGCCTGTGTGGCCACGCCGAGGTCGAAGGTCAGACCCTCGAGACCCTGCTCGAGTTCGTCCACCCCGACGACGTCGAGCTCACCCGCCGGACGCTCGACAAGCTGATCCGCGAGGGCAGCTCGCGCTTGACCCTCGAGCACCGCTTGCTGGTTGAAGGTGAGATCCGCGAGTTCTACGTCGTCGCCCGAGTCCGGCGCGAGGGCGACGAGGGCCCGATGGTGATCGCCGTGGCCCAGGACGTCAGCGACCGGCGCAAGCTCGAGCGATCGCGGCGCGAGCTCGAGAGCAAGGCGCAAAAGTTCGAGAGCCTCTCGGTCCTGACCGGCGGCGTCGCCCACGAGTTCAACAGCTTGCTGCGGGGGATCCTCGGCAACGCCGGCATCGCCCTCGACGACCTCGCGCACGACAGCCTCGCGGCCGCGTGCGTGCAGGACATCGAGGCCGGGGCCGAGCGCGCCGCCGACTTGACCCGGCAGATGCTCAAGTTCTCGGGCCGCGGTCGGTTCGTAGACGAGGGCGTCGAGCTCAGCTCGCTGATCAGCGCCTTGGCCGAGACCATCAACAGCGCCGTCAGCAGCGCCGTCAGCGTGCGTTTGGCCCTGCACCCGGACCTCCCGGAGCTGATCGGCGACCGCGCCCAGCTTCGCCAGCTGATCATGAACCTGGTCGTCAACGCGTCCGAGGCGATCGGCGACGCGCCCGGCGAGCTGACCGTCGCGACAGGCTTCGATCAGCTCAGCGCCGAGGCCCTCACCGGGCTCGTCGACGACGTCGAGCTCGGCCCCGGCCACTACCTCTGGCTCGAGGTCCGCGACACCGGCTCGGGCATGGACGAGGCCACGCGCCAGTGCATCTTCGAGCCGTTCTTCTCCACCCGCGCGGCCGGCCGCGGGCTCGGGCTAGCGGCCGTGCTGGGGATCGTTCGCAGCCACCGCGGCGGCATCAAGGTCGAGAGCGCGCCGGGGGCTGGGGCACGGTTTCGGATCCTCGTGCCGCCCAGCGGCGCCGAGAACGGCGAGAGCTGGTCGAGCATGGCCTAGCAGCTGTCGGCGCAATCCCTCACGCCGCCTCGCTTGGTCTTTCCGACGAGGGCGTTGTCGCCGAAACTTGTAGTACGCCCGGTACAACTGCGTTTCGGCTCCTAGCCCTCGCCGAAAATCCCGGCGCGAGG
>Ga0114946_10003713_pt1 | contig 10215 bp, 10 predicted proteins | sample WalLakDeSediment_FD_88676 | JGI IMG/M metagenome (GOLD analysis project Ga0114946, IMG submission 88676) | Lake sediment microbial communities from Walker lake, Nevada to study Microbial Dark Matter (Phase II) - Walker Lake 11/02/13 Deep Sediment | ecosystem: Environmental > Aquatic >...
AAAAAAAGATGTACCAAGAATTTTTACGTCAAAAAATTTATGTCTGACAATTACATAAGCAACAAGAGCCATGAACACAACCGTGGAGTAATCTCCGAATTCATAAAGATTAAAAACACCAAAAAAAACAGGGTAGATAATATTAAAAATGGCATTGGCAGTGAATAAAATCGATAAACCGAGAATGAGATATTTTAACCTGGATTTCATGGCTTGCCGTGCCGAGCTGCTTTTATAGTTTTTTATAAGAAGGTAAAAATTTATCAATGTGTATATCCCGACAAAACCAAAATATAACCAGATCAACCCGCCGTACTGGATTTTTAAAATCCCCTCCTCAAACAAGGTATCTTTGATAATTAATTGAGAAAGTAAGGTCACGAAAAGAAACGCCGACCCTGCCACGTAAGAAAATACCGTCAAAACCTTGTACTTTTCCGCTTTCCCGATAAAATTGACGATGAAAGAATATATAAGAACAAAAAGCATCGGAGTAATAGACCAGGCTATTTTAATAAAAACCAAAGAATGCTCCGTTTGCCCATACAGACGCGCAAAAAATGCAAGATCAACCCAAATAAGAGCCAGGACATTCATAAGGATAAATATTCTCTTTATCACCGGTTTCATATCTTCTATAAGAACAGTAATGATAAGAGAAATCCCGGTGACGTTTATAAGAAAGACTAATATTTTGCTTACGAGGGCAAACTGAGTAATCATCTTAAGCGCATACTCTTGAGACTATTCATAATGGTGTTTTTATCCCTACGTATCATGGCTAGAATATTTTCACGCACGAAGATTGGTTGTTTTTGTGATTTATCAGAAACTCTTAATACCTCCCCTGCTTTGACTGTAATTGAATTTGTAAGCTTTTCTATATAATTAGAAAAGTCAAATCCGTCCCTTTCTAAAAGATAAGTAACCACCGTCTCTTGTTTGAATTTTTTGTCATGTTTAATGTCTAAAATATCCTTCTTTAAAATATTCATGGCCCTGAAAAATCTAAAAGTTTTTTTAATTCCGAAAGATTGTTTTAAATCTTTCGATCCGGAAAGAGCTATTTCCACAAAGATATCTATGTCATAACCTCTTAATTTGAGAAGAACCTCGGATATCTCAACCACTTCTCCCGGATTGGGTGTATTTTTTATCTTTTCTAATAAAAAACCCTCCGCAAGGGCAAGAGTAATCAGTTTGTTAAAATACCTGCCAATTTCTCTGTTAAATTTTCGGTTACTTTTGCTCAAACAAAATAAAGAAAACACTCTCAGATACTCAAGAATGTATATACCTTTTTCCTCTTTCGATAAACTCTCGTCAAAAAGATCATCAAGAATATTTATCATCGCATCGACCTTCAGGGAAAATTCCACTAAACTTTTTGGGTAACACCTTCCGAAGGCCTCAAGTGCAAACTCCGTTCTGAGATATTTTCCTCCGCTCACCCATTTGCTGGCAATATTGTTAGAAGATAATTGTAAAGATTTACGGTATATTTCCATCACCTTCTCTTCATAAATGCCTGATTCGGTCAGATATAAAGCTATTTCGGATACGTTTTTGTCAATCTCCTTTTTATATATTTCTATTAAATCGTTCTTTTTCATAGGTTGTTTTTTTATGAGAAACTAACGTGTTTCCGAAATAACATCCACTGTTTCACCCGATGCGGAAGCATAAAGACGGTTATATTCATCCACCCAAATCAAATAGCCCGTATCAGAATGGCTACCCGTCCGGGGATCAATGGGTATTTGTGGTAAATACACGGGCACGATCGTATTTCCTTGCTCACCGGCCGATCCAAGATTAAAACACACCGCATCCGTTCCTATACAGGTCGGTGAAGTCGGAAAATTGCTGGTTTCAGGATTACCGTCAGTATCAGGAAGCGTTCCCCCGTGTTCCGTGGAATATTGATATACTGCCGAGAGTATGGCAAACAAATGGGATCTTCTTTCCGTATCTCTTGCTTTAGCAAGTTGTCTTGCCGGATTAATCACAACCATAAGAACCGTTGCCAGAATCCCGAGAATGCTTACAACAATAAGAAGCTCAATCAAAGTAAAGCCTGATTTCCTGAGTTTCTTCATTAAACTACCAAATCCAGTTTATCATTCCATCTCTAAAGTGACAATCTCCTGCTCAAAAACGATCCCGTAGGCTTCAGATAATTGATCTTTATTGATTCTAAGCTCAATATCCGGTGCTCTTGTTTCAACTTCATGAGCCAATGATAATACGGAAAATACCTCCCTGAAAACATATATCGTAAAGCCCGCGATAATAACTAATACCACGAGTATTAACGGTATGAACTTATCGATTTTTCCCCAAGCTTTCATCGACATATAAAAACCCCCCGTACATAACATTAATCAAATAACTTTCATCCCTTTCTCTGATACTAACTGATATCGGTCTGAAAAGATAAGGTAACCCCTGAAGTTTCACTAAATCGTTGCCTATCTGTTCCCAATTTCCTTCCAGTTCTATCGCCACAGGAATACCTAAAAACCCGGTTTTATCGTAAACGGGTATTTGGTTGGCAAAAGAGAAATTTATAACACTACCTTGTTCTTTGAGAGCTTCTATCTCCTGGACAAATCCTATAAGACCTGCCTCATCCGGAAAAACCCCGAGTAGTTTATTTACTACTTCCTGATGTGACTGAAGTTCTAGTTCAGCAACATTTGCCTCCGTTGTTCTTTCTGCCGCAAGAAGGGCATTTTTTATTTGTTTTAATTCCAGAGCCATCGTAGGTAACCTTCCTAATAAAACCATTATTGCAATTATTCCGGCAATATTTATAAACGAAACAAATACAACGCGTTTTTTCGGATTTTTAGTCGGTTCAATTTTATTTATCCTTTTCTTGTCAGAAACACCTTTTATGTTTTTTGATTCCTCATTCTGTACGGAAACCTCACTTGTAGGATTTTCTTGTGAACCGGTTGTCTTTTTACTTTTTTCTTTTTTACCGAAAATCATCTTGATTTCTATTTAAATTTATACAGAAAACTCATAATGAACCTTAAATTTCTTTCAACTTCAAAACTTGAAATAGGAATCGCTATGTGGGAAAAATCTTCATTTTCCTCAAGCTTTTGTTTGAAATTTATAAGATCTCCCCTGATTGCAGCCAAACCTATCAAATCTATCTCTCCTGTGTCCAAATCGATCTTATATTCTTTTACCTCGATCCCCCATGGTTTTGCGATCTTGATTGCATTTATTATCTCAATGGGATATTTATATTCTTTGGATATCTTTACAATCGCAGTCGAAGTTTCATTGATCTTTCTTACTTGTTCTCTTATATCTCGTGTTTTAGATATAACGCTAAGTTTCGAGCCCGATTGGAACTTGTATTCATTTATTTGCTGATAAAGATAAATATAAGTGCCGACAACGGCAAAAAAAGAGCTCCAAATCATAAAAGTAACAACCGTCATTAAACTCCATATACGAACCTGCAGATTTTTAACTCTATACTTATCAACTACACTTTGAGGAAGAAGATTTATGGTCTCAGTGTCCGAAGGCTCCGTCGGTTTGATAAGCTGCAAAGAAATGGGAATGATATACTTCTGGACATCTTCTTGAGAGAGGTTTTTTATATCAACGTTGAGTCGATTGATTGGGGCATTTATAGTCCCTTGGATCTCCTTAATAATATTCTGATCCAAACCCGTTCCGCCAACTAATACTTTATCTACCTTAATTTCCTTGTGGTACTGTACAAGTGACATAATTGTCCTTGCTACTTGACCGTCACCACCCAAATACACCACGGAGCTTCCCACAATCTTTGATCCCTGGGCAACAACCACAACCATCTCATCAAAATACTTGTATATGATTAATCTTCCCTCTACTTCCTCACCTGATATTCTTGTCAGAGAAAGAGACGAAGGTTCCACAACCAGAGGAAAAAGTCCGGCAAGACCGACCGCATCAACATAACCGTTTAATATTTCCTTGTCCATCGCCATAAGAAAAACCGTGCACGTATCCTTTCCTTCATTTATTATTTTCCAGTCCATGGACATGTCAGTTACTTTGGAGGGAAGAAAATCACGCGCCTGCCAACGCACCGCCTCATCAAGCTCGCCAGATTCAAGTTTTGGAAAGGTCAATAATTTCGAGAAAGCCGAAAATTCAGGAACAACTATGCCCACAGACCGTTCCCTTATTCTCATTTTCTCCCAGGCATTGTGTAAAATGCCTGCTAAAATTTCCTTGTTCTGCACTCTGTGACCTTTAAAAAGATCACCGGGCAGATCAACGGTCGCATATTTTTCAACTTTCTCTTTGGAAGAGTTTAATTTGACAATCTGAAGCTTCCCTGTTGAAAACGAGATTGACACAAACGATCTTTTTATCATGGCAGCACACACCTTTTACAATAAAGGCTCAAAATACATTATTACAAATGCCTTGTGTTTCCACAATAGATACAAAAATTCAGAATAATTTAACATGGGCAGGGAATTTATATATACTTAAAACCAGAATGACTTCCCTGCCCAAAGCAAAAGCATGTGAATCTCAGATACTTCTAAGCCTGCTCGTTTCAATAGCTGTTTTTGCAATTTTAGGCCATACCATATTCACTTTAATATCCGCCTCCTATTCCATAGTCACTTTTACACGGTCAAGAATTACCGCACTTCATCTGGCATCGGAAAGAATTGAGCTTATACGAAACTTGCCCTATGACAGCATAGGAACAATTGGGGGGATCCCGGCAGGAAATATGCAGCCCCTGGAAAATGTCATGAGAAACGGGCTTAACTATATCGTTAAAACAAGTATCGTTTACATTGACGATCCTTTCGATAACGTTGCTCCGATTGATCTTCTGCCGACTGATTACAAGAGAGTCAGGGTAGATGTATCCTGGGAGGGTCTGGTGGCATCTAAGAAAAACCCTGTCACACTGATAACGGATGTTTCACCACGGGGTGTCGAAAGCACCCAGGGAGGAGGAACTCTCTCCATACTTGTTTTTGATGCAAACGGGCAACCGGTTCCTCAAGCAGATGTAAGCATTGTTGCAACCCAGACCAGCCCCCAGGTAAACCTTAACTTGCTAACTTCAGACAACGGAAGAATTATTCTTCCCGGATCACCCACTTGTACCTCCTGTTATCAAATAACCGTAACCAAAGAGGGATACAGTTCGGACAGAACATATTCAACAGTTGAGGTTGCCAACCCCGATAAGCCCTATTTAAGTGTTATTGAAAGCTTGCTTACAGAGGTGAGTTTTTCAATTGACAAAACCAGTGATCTGACAATAAAAACAGTGTCTTCTGAGGAAAATGATTTCAGTGAACTGGGTAATGTTACCTTTTTCTTAAGAGGAGGTAAAACCCTGGGGACTGATTTTAATGATGAACTTGTCTACAAATTTGAAAACATATACACATCCAATTCACAGGGAGAGGTTAGAATACAGGATCTTGAGTGGGATGATTTTACGATATCTCTTCTTAATGATTCTGATTATTCCGTCTCCGGTTTTAACCCTCTTCTTCCTTTGGTTGTTCTACCTGATACCGTAAACGGGCTTGTGTTTTCTCTGGATGATTTCAGTCTCCATAATCTACTGATTAGTTTTACAAACACGTCAGGTGACCCGATTGCCTCGGTTGCGGCACTACTTTCCGATAATTTAGGTTTTGAGGCAACGGGTTCAAGTGGAATATCTGAAAACCCAAACTTCGGCCAGATATTTTTCGGCAACCTCACAAATAAAATATATCAACTTAAAGCCACAGTCTCCGGGTACCTGGATTATGAAGGAAATATAAGCGTCGGCGGCAACACAAAAGATAAAGTCATTTTAAATCCGGAGTAAATATAATTCATGCGAAAAGAAAAAAAAGGGTTTACTCTGATTGAAGTACTCATTACTGTTGTTATACTGAGTCTGCTCGGAGGAGCACTGCTTAGCCTCCAGCACATCATCGGGAAAAATCAGACTATGGTGTTAAAAAATTACAGAAGCATTGATGAAGCCAATAGATATGTGGCAGTTTTTATCCGCGAGGTAAGAAGCGCCCGTTCCGGAGAAAACGCCGCCTACGCTCTTGATACCGTTAATGATAATGAGATAGTATTTTTCTCCGACATCAATTTTAACGGTGAAGTGGAAAGAGTAAGGTATGCAGTTAATTCGTCACGCCTGATTAAAGGAGTGACAAAACCTGTCGGTTACCCGGCAATTTACCCTTCCGATCAGGAGGAGATTGTTATTCTTACAAACAATGTCAGGAATCAGGATGAGCCCGCTTTCACTTACTACAACGGAGACTGGCCTGAGGATATTCAAAACAACCCCCTTCCCCCGGCTCAGAGACTCTCAGGGACAAGAACTGTGGGTATTTACATCCGTATAAATCCCCACCCTGACAACCCCGAGGGAGATTATGTGTTGGAATCATACGGACAAATAAGAATGCTTAAGGAAAACTTATAATGAAAAGGTTTATGAAAGTGAAAAATGTTACCGAAAGAGGGTCAATCACCCCCGCGCTTCTTATTATTACAACCGCTTTCGTGATTATAATATACGGATTGCTTTTTATACTGACTCTTCAACTTGACTTTTCCCACAGACAAACGGCATCCGAGAAAGCACTCAACATCGCCGAAGCCGGAATAAATTATTACCGCTGGCACTTGGCCCATGATCCTGATGATTTTCAGGACGGAACGGGCCAGCCGGGTCCTTACATTCATGATTATCATGATCCTCAAGGCAATATCATCGGGCAGTACAGCCTGGAGATAGATCCTCCTGAAGATGGCTCTTCCATTGTGACCATCCGTTCAACCGGCTGGACCAATGAGTACCCCGGGATAAAAAGAATCATTAGGGCACAGTACGGAAAACTTTCATTTTCCCAATATTCTTTTCTGTCTAATTCAAGCGCCTGGTACGGAAGCGGCTCCGTTGTCAATGGCAGGATCCATTCAAACAACGGAATCAGAATGGATGGAATAAACACATCCGTTGTTTCAAGCGCACAGGAAGAATACATGTGTGGAACGGAAACAGGATGTTCTCCTCCCAGAAGAAGACCGGGAGTTTGGGGCGAGGGAGGGGACCAGGGTTTATGGCAATTTCCGGTACCCCAGGTTGATTTTGATACTATTTCTTTTGATCTTGCAAATATGAAAGATGTCTCTCAAAGTGTCGGGCTTTATCTGGAGCCTTCAAGAAATCAGGGATACCAACTGATTTTCTCGGAAGACGGAACCGTAACAGTTTACGAGGTAATCTCAAACGGCTCGGTCAGAGGCTACAGTGTCCCGGGGCAGGGTTTGGGTGCTGCGGGTCAGGGAGGATGCAGAGACCTCTACCAAGTCGTAGAAAACAGGGTTTTATATGGAGTTTACAGCTTATCGGAAAACAGAATTATATTTGTTGAGGATAATGCCTGGGTTGAAGGGACCATAAGAGGAAGAGTAACTGTAGCCGTTGCCAAATTCCCAATCACATCCTCAAATGCAAATATCTGGATTACAAACAACATAACCTACTCCTCTTATGATGGAAGAAACATCCTGGGACTGATCGCACAAAATGATATCTACTTTGCAAGGGATTTGCCCGATTATTTTAATGTCGATGCCGTGATGATGGCCCAAAAAGGGAAAATAATAAGACACGGATATCTTGACTGGTGTGGAGGAGGAGACCATTCCGTAAGACAAAAACTTACCGTAAACGGCTCGATTATGTCTTATTTCAAATCATATTGGAATTTCGGAACAGGCCCTGAATCCGGCTTTATTGAAAGGGAAATCAATTACGACGACCAGGCCTTATATAATCCACCCCCTTATTTCCCCACCACCGGAGGATATGAATTCATATCCTGGACGGAAGAATACCGCTGAAAACACCGAAAAAATACTACTCTTCTTCAACAGTACACAGTGTGTTTGAAATAATCGCCCTGCTTACTATATCTTGAGTCCAGTCATCACAACCCGCTTTAACAGGTGGGTAGTTTTGTTCGGGTAAATAAACTCCTCTTCCCGGAACGGGTGTTTGCGTGGGACTGGGAGTCATGTAGTAAGGTATGGGTGTGGGTGTATCTGTATACCCATATCCCGGCGTATCGTTGAAATAATCACTGATTGAATCGCTTTTTGAACCACCTGTATAAGAGTCAGAATCAAACTCATTAAAAATTTCCCGCACCTCCTCATCATCAAGACTTATACAAACGGTAACAATCTTACCGTCAAGCCATAATGTAACAAGAAAACAACCCGACCAATCCGAAGGGGGAGGTTTTAACAGATATTCTCTTGCCTTACGCTCCATTGATGAAAAAAAAGCCTCAATCTTTGAACTATCCCATGTTTTGTACATAACCTTATCACCGGACCTGTACTCGATAAGTCCGTTTTTATTAATTATTATTACCTCCCCGTTTTTTTCTATTCTAATCTGGTCTTTCCCTATTACATCTTTTTGTGACCTGCCGGAAAGTCCATGAAACAAAAAGATAAAAGCTGCAACAAAAAGAGCCAGAAGAATCAGAAAAAGAGATATTTGATTGGTCGAAAATTTCTTAAGATATTTATCAATTTTCATAAAAATACTAAACAGAACCCTCCAGACCTCCGACGATGTTGTATATCGGAGTTATCATAATTATTACCATACCTCCCACTGCAACACCGATTATAAGCATTAACAAAGGCTCCAATAATGCAGTTAATCTCTTGAGACTGAAATCAACCTCTCTCTCATAAAAATCAGCCAGTTCTTCAAGTACTATCTCCAAACTACCGGTTTTTTCACCTGCTTTGATTGTCTGTGCCAAAGTTACGGGAAACACTTCCTTTCCTCTTGAAAGTACCTCCGAAAGAGACTCTCCCCTTTCGACACCCTTGCTGAATTCTTTTGCTTGTTTTTTAAGCGCTGTCTGGGATACAACACCAGATGATACCTCCAAGGCTACCATTATCGGAACTCCGCTTCTAAGTAAAGTTGAAAGTGTCCTTGAAAAACGGGCCACGTCTATCTGATTTACCACATCTTTTACAATCGGCAATCTAACGAAAATTCCATAGATAAGCCTCCTGGTTTTATTGACAATAAAAATAACAGCGATTAAAAACACGAAACATAAAAAACCCCCCAGTACCAAAAACATATTGTCACCGACAAAGTTTCCAAATTTCAAAACTATTCTGGTCATTATCGGCATTTCAACATTAAGTTGAGTAAACACTTCCGATATTTTGGGTAAAACAAAAGTCATCATAATTACGGCATTGGCAAGCATTGCAGTAATAATAACTATCGGGTACATAAGCGCACCTTTGACTTTTTGCACCAATTCATGAGAGGCCAATAACTCCTTAGCCAAGTAATCAAATGACTTTTCCAAAGTGCCCGATTCCTCTCCTGCTTTAACTACCGTCAGGAAAACAGGTGAAAACTCATTTTTATATTTGGAAAGCACTCCGGACAGGCTGTTTCCTTTTCTGACTTGGAATGATATATCAAGAAGTATTTTTTTAAATCTCATGTTCTTTGTCTCTTCGATGATAATTTCAATGGCCTCGGGCAAAGGAAGCCCTGCTCTTAACATGGTTGCTAAAAAGCGACAGAATGCCGATTTCTCGGCAACGGATACTCCTCCTATATAAACTGATCCTAAACCTTTATCAATATTTTTAATGGTAAGTATCTTAAGATCGTCGGACTTGAGCAAAGAAGCAACCTCCTGGCGATTCACAGCCTGGATCACATCCTCTACAATTTTTCCGTCTTTATCTTGAGCTTTATATGAAAAAAGTGACATACTTTAATTTTCTCTTACTACTCTTATCACTTCCTCTATTGTAGTTAACCCTGAAGAAACTTTATCCAAACCATCCTCAATCATCGGCACCATTCCTTCGGAAACGGCTTGTTTATGAAAATCCTCCCCCGTGCTTTTCTTAATTACCAAACTCCTAATTGCCTCGCTGATCGGAAGGATTTCAAATATCCCCACACGCCCCGAATAGCCCTTGTGTCCGCATTCCTCACAACCTTTTCCTTTATAAAATTTCTGGTCTTTCAGATCCACACCCAGTTCAAGGGATAATTTTTTAAGAACCTGTGGTTTAGGAGAATATTTAACAATACAAGAATTACATATCTTTCTCACCAACCTCTGAGCAATAATG
>Ga0114946_10003714_pt1 | contig 10215 bp, 12 predicted proteins | sample WalLakDeSediment_FD_88676 | JGI IMG/M metagenome (GOLD analysis project Ga0114946, IMG submission 88676) | Lake sediment microbial communities from Walker lake, Nevada to study Microbial Dark Matter (Phase II) - Walker Lake 11/02/13 Deep Sediment | ecosystem: Environmental > Aquatic >...
CTGACCACTCACAACATGAACGAGGCCGATTATCTTTGTGACAGGGTTGCCTTTATTGTTGAAGGAACTGTTCCTGTAATTGAAAGCCCCGAAGAGCTTAAAATCAGGCACGGACAAAAAGTGGTAAAAGTTTCATTTACTAAAGACGGACAGCCTCACGAAGAACAATTCCCTGTCAGCAGAATCGGCCAGAATAATAGATTCATCGAAATTCTCAACATTGACAGTGTCAGAACGATTCACACCCAGGAAGCTACCTTAGAAGATATTTTTATTAAGTTAACAGGGAGAAAGCTGGCATGAGAATTACTAATGCTATAAAAGCTGATATACGCTTTCAGTTCAAGCAGGGTTTTTACTTAGTCTATATTTTGCTTACCCTCATGTATATGGTTATCCTCGGTAAGCTGCCGGAAGAATGGAAAAGCACCATAGTTCCCCTGGTTCTCTTTTCCGATCCTTCCATGGTTGGATTTTTCTTTATAGGCGCCCTGGTTATGCTGGAAAAAGTTCAGGGAGTAATCCAATATGTTGTTATAACCCCGCTGCGATCGCTTGAATATCTACTGGCCAAAGTTATATCGCTTACAATTTTAGCCCTTGCAGCAACAATTATAATTACCCTGACCACCTATGGCTACTACCTTAACTGGTTTTTACTGATTCTCGGGGTGATTTTGACTTCAAGCTTTTTTGTTCTCTACGGATTTGTAGTTGCTGTTCGCTGTAATACTCTTAACCAGTATTTTGTTCGGATGATCCCCTACCTGCTCCTGATTGTCCTCCCCTGCTTCAGCCTGATCGGCTTCCCCTACGACTGGGTTTTTAATTTTTTACCCAGTGTAGCAGGCCTGAAACTTGTATTTGGCGCTTTTAATGGCATTGATCCGGTAAGCACAGTCGGTTTTTTGGTTTATCTTATAGCTGCCAACCTGGCCATGATTCACTACGTGGAAAAATTATTTGATCAGATGGTAATGGAGGGGAATTGATAAAATGATTAACCAGGCTGCCGTCAAGGCCGATTTCAAGCTTATTATTCGGGAACCGATCCTGATCCTTTTTATGAGCTTACCATTGTTTATTATTATGATCACCAGGTTGTTTATTCAATTCGGTGTGCCCCTGCTGATCCAGTATACCGGTTTCGATCTTTCGCCCTACTACAGTTACGTGCTGGCCATGTCAATGCTAATGGCCCCTTTTATGCTCGGCACAGTCTGTGGTTTTCTGATGATCGACGATCGAGATGCCCGAATGTTTGAACTGATGTCAGTAACCCCCCTTGGTTACCTTGGCTACATCACTATGCGCTCACTGATACCCTTTTTTACCGCCTTTATCTATACTTTTATCGGGTATCATGTAATTCATATATTCTATCTGCCTCCGGCCATATTAACTTTTATAGCGATTTTAAATTCTACATCCGGTGTAATCATCGGGCTACTCCTTTTTAACTATGCCGGGGACAAGGTTAAGGCTGTTGCTTTATCCAAGGGGTTAAGCCTGCTAAATGTTTTAGCAGTAGCCGACCTGTTTCAACTTGGCTGGCTGAGCCTGATCGCTGCCCTTACCCCCATGTACTGGATAGTGCGCATTGTTACCGTTTCATCTGGTGTTTTCGATATAGCGATGGCTATCTTTATCCACCTGACCTGGTTACTGTTGATGTATCGCATGCTTCACCGCTAAACTTTTTCAGGAACACTTAACCATAACTGCCTTTTTTACTAAAGACAAAACACCCGTCAGAGAGTCTCATCCCCTTTGAATACTTGCAATATGTTTATCATTGTATTATTATATATGCATAACATAATATAGCAAGGGTTGATTATGATGAAAAAAACTATTTTGTTAATACTGGCAGGATTATTTCTTTTAATGATAACAGTCGGCTGCGATAGTTTTAAAACAGCTACGAATCCAGCTGAAGAGTTTGTAAAAGCTGAATACATTAAGCTTACTCCTGAAGAAGCCAATGAGATGATGGAAACTGAAGATGTTATTATTATTGACGTGCGCACTGAAGAAGAATTTCGCCAGGGGCATATTGAAAGAGCTATCCTAATACCAGATTATGACCTTGATAAGCTGGCTGCCGAGATGCTGCCGGACAAAAATGCAACAATTCTTCTTTACTGCCGGTCGGGAAACCGCAGTGAACGGGCATCGCACCTGTTGATTGGCATGGGCTACCAGAATATATATGACTTTGGTGGCATTATTGACTGGCGCTACGGTGAAGTGCAGTGTGACCTCGCAAATTAAGGCCGTCTTTTACATCTGCAAGACTTAGCCTCGTATACTTTTCTCAACTGCTGTTCACGTAAACATACCTGACCTCTTTACCAGTTATCACGACCCCATCGAGATGATCTATTAAAAGCTTATATATTTCTTCAGGTATGATAAACATATCAGTCAAGAACGAGACATCGTTCATATTAGCAATTCCTCGTCCCCGACCGCCAAAACCGCAGTTATCTTTACAAACTCTCAAAGAGTTGATCTTTTTTGCTCCAGAGGTTGTTTAACCAGTTAATAAAACGCTCACGATATTCTGGGTCATTATGGTAATCACCCAACAGTTCTTCAGTTACAGGAATTGTTTCAACTACTACCGTGATCTCTTTTACTCTGCCGCTCAAAAAATCCCAGAACCCCTTGCGGTCATCACCGTATTTTATCGTGACATTTAGTATGTCAGAGACATACTTTCCCATACATGAAAGAACCAGTCCGGTTCCACCTGCTCTCGGTTTCAGCAGATTCTTGTAAGGAGACTCTTTTTTTACCCTTTTATCTTCAGTAAAGCGCGTGCCCTCCACGAAGTTCATAACAGACACAGGAACTGTTTTATACTTCTCACAGGCTTTTTGGGTAGCTTCAATATCTTTACCGGCAAGCTCCGGCTTCTTTGCTATCTCGGCTTTGCTGTATCTTTTCATGAAGGGATAATCAAGTGCCCACCAGGCAAGGCCGAGAACGGGAACCCATATGAGCTGCTGCTTAATGAAAAAACGAAGCATCGGTACCTTGCGGTTAAGAAGTTTTTGAAGCACAACAATATCGCTCCATGACTGGTGATTCGACAGAACAAGATAGTTTTTATCCGGATTCAGGTTTTCAAGACCGGTAACATTCCATTTTATATTTTTTGTAAGATTAATAACAAGCGTGTTGATCGATATCCACACCGTTACGAGAAAATTCAGAACCGCATTTGCGAACTTTCTGGTCGGAGTAGTCGGGATTAGTTTAAAAATAATTGCCGTCAAGATCAGGGGCAGCCAGGAACAGGTGTTAACAATAACCAGTAAAATTGTAAATACACCATTGAGATCGTAAAAGAAATCATTGATTCCGTATCTTCGTTTCTGTCCGTTTAGAGCAGCATTATTGTTCATATTGTCACGGTCCGTTTCAGTCGCATTTGTTCCCTCCAAAATTATCATTAATTTCCAGAAAAATTATAACAATTAACCCCCATGTCTGTCAAACCCTAAAACAACAATCGACACTCCCAGCAGAATGCACCTTTTTTGACAGTGAACTATAAGCTACAGCGGGAACTCTGGATACAGGTGGTAGGTAATCTATTTTAGGTATGAACTGGTGAATCAAAAAGAAAGAAAAATAGAAGTAAAGGACATGGCCGAGAGTTAATACCTGTATCGGTGTCAAACAGCTTCTATTTTTTCTGCAACCTGTTTATAATAAAAGGTGCAAAGGATCACTATATTTAAAGCTATAGCTTTTTTATAACACTACAGGAGGCGCTGCGATTGAATCTTTATAAACAGGTTGAGAAAGAGCTCCGTGAAGATGCTAATGATGAGAAGGCCAGGCACCATTACCGCTTTTTTAAAGCATTCCCCGGAGGCTATGGCGAAGGTGACCGTTTTTTCGGGATTACCGTACCAATGCAGCGTAAAATAGCAAACCGCTATTATCAAGAAATTAATACGACAGAAGTTGAACAGCTTCTGCAAAACCCATACCACGAATGCCGCTTAACAGCACTTTTCATCATGCGCCTGAAATTTGAAAAATCAGGAAGTCCCATTACGGAAGAACAGCATGAAATCATCAGATTATACTTAGCCAACAGATCTTTTGTTAACAATTGGGACCTGGTCGATTCTTCTGCCCCTTATTTACTCGGGCCGTTCCTTTACCATAAAGATATCGACCCACTTGCAACCCTGGCAGCAAGTGGCAACCTCTGGGAAGAGCGAATTGCAGTCCTGGCCACCTTCTATTTCATCAGGCAAGGGAACTACAGGGAAACATTTAAGCTGGCAAAACACTTTCACTATCATGAACACGATCTTATGCACAAGGCAGTTGGTTGGATGTTGAGAGAAATTGGCAAGCGCGATTTTAATGCAGCGCTTAATTACTTAAAAGAGCATTATCATGATATGCCCCGCACCATGCTCCGTTATGCCATAGAAAAATTTGAGCCAGACCTGCGACAGCAATTTCTAAAAGGAACAATTTAGAACTTTAAAAGAGATTCAATCTCATCATCATAAATCTTTCCGGTGGGAACAAAACCCAATTTTTGGTAAAAGACAGCTGGTCCCGGGTCTGTATAACTGGTCATTAATTCATGAAAACCCTGGTTGCGCAAATGCCCTTTCAACAATTCAATAACCTGTTTTCCATAGCCCTTGCCCTGATGCGGTCCGGCTAACATAAAGCGCCATAAATAAACACCCTTGTAATCTTCTTCAATGTCATCGCCGCCCATATGAAGCATAACAAAACCGATCAGTTCTTGATCCGCATATATAGCCCTGAACCAGGCTTGATTACAGAAATAAGCCTGGGCAATAGATACAGCATTGTCTGCCACCATATTGCGCTGCTCAGAAGTTAAAGTTTCGCTCAAATTACATACAGCTCTGACTGTATCAGCATTAATTTCTCTTAAACTGATTTCCACTTCTTGATTATATCTTTCTTTCAATTTTAGTGCCTCCGCTTCTGCATTTGCTCTAGTTTAAAATCCCTAATGATAATTATACATTTTTCTACCATATTGTCAGCAATAACTATTCTGATAGTTCATTTTGTCATTTGTAAAATCATATACTGCCGATGATTAATTTGCCAACATCTTCGCCCTTTCATGAATGCGAATTATAGACTATTGATAGTTCAGCATGTATAATAAACTATGCTTTATAGACATTGTTAAAAAAAGAGGTGCTGTGTTATCCGCGAGAAGGAGTTATCCACGAAAAATGGTATAGGTCAACCCAAGATGATTAATATTATCAATAGAGATTTGATTAAAGAGATTGTCGCCAAGAACAGTCCCATATCAAAGCCGCAGATTGCACAAATATCCAGCTTAAGCCTTCCCACCATAAACAAAACGGTTGATGCCATGGTTGAGGAAGGCTTATTTAAAAAAGCTGAAGTTAAAGTATCGCATGTCGGTCGAAAAGCAGACTACTATGAACTTGAAGGTGACTCTGGTTCCATAATTGCTCTATATATAGAAAATGATTTTACCGATGGCTATGTAAGGGGCGCCCTGGCAGACATGCTGGGAAATATCATTTACAGGGAAGATAGAAAAATAGATTATAGTCTTGAAGCAAAAGGACCGGTCGACCTATTTGAATTTATCAATAGCCTGATAAAACAAGCAAATAAAGAAACCGCTATCAAGGCTATATCCTTTGGTATACCGGGTGTTACCGATGGCAATGGATATATTTATCGTATCCCCAACATCATTAGTTGGGAAGGCATCAATCTTAAAAAAATACTGGAAAAGGAATATGACATTCCAACTTTCATCGAAAACGATGTAAACCTTACAGCTGTGGGGGTATTGCATAAATTTTTTCTCGATCAGAAACAAGATATTGTTTATATGTATTTTGGTAAAGGTATCGGGGCAGGTATTATTATCAGGGGCAAGCTATATAAAGGTAAAAATAATTTCGCCGGCGAATTCAGCCACCTCATTATCAGCAATCCCGAAACAAACAACTTGTCCGATTTTAAGTCGGAAGGTCTTTACACTCATGAATTTATGCCGATCTTCAGCAACATCATGAACAATGCTGATCTGACTTATTTGCTAAAGCATGAACCGGAAAACAGGAGCATTCTGAACAATCAAGAGATTAAATTGCTAATGGAAAAAGTTTCTTACCTGATTATAAACATGATCGTCCTCTTGAACCCTGAAGTTATCGCTATTCGCGGTCTTACCTTTAACCAGGCTATACTCGACCACATAAAGACGATAATTACCGGATATATGGGGGCTAACAATTGTCCCGATTTGTTACTTATTGGAGATAGCGAAACGGGCCTTGAAGGAACAATTAAACTAGGTCTGTCACATAGCTTTTCCAACTATTCGTTTATCAATAACAAAGGGGTTTAATAGCTATAAAGGTTTAAGCTTACGAAACAAACCTCAAACAAAAGAATTAATAATCCACATATATATTCCTTAACTACCCCTTACTTGTATCAGACATTTATTATGTTTTTTTCCTGTTCAGCTAGTTATCAAGAAATTGTTTCACTATTGCCAGGTTTTCTTCGGGTGCATGCATAATATCCCATGATAAAATTACCCCCTCAACCCCGCTTTGAAAAAATAGTTCAAGATTTTCAGCAACATAAGCAGGTTCTATCGGCGCAATTTCATTATAACGATTAACTTCAAATCCCGGGATGATCGCAGCCCTGCTACCAAGGTTAGATAAGGCTCTTACTTCCTCTGTTACTAATTCCCCGGGAAATAGCCAATTTGTAGATGCTGATGTTTTTGATATATTCAATTCTGAACCTATTGAGTTCATGTTAAATGCTTTGTACAGTAAATGGCTTTCAAAAGGTAAGCCTGCCGGCGCCCAGGTATTACGATAAAACATGGGCTTGATAAAATCACAATACCCCGCCAACTGACGTAAATCCTGTCCAACAAAATAGCCGAGGAAAGGGGCAAAAGTATCTAACCCTACTTCCAAACCGGCTTCTTTAAAAGAGTGAGATAGTTCTTTAATCGAACGGCTTATATTATAACTTTTAAATTCAAAAAAACTTTGCCACAACTGTTCCTCAAATTGGTAGGTAAAATTGTTATAACCCTTTATTGTTTTTAATGCTTGATTACCAGCTTGTTTTTCCCCGGTGCTAACTGCTTCGATGAGCCTTAGAATACCGGATGTATCAAGTCCATATTCATTCATAGCTACCTGGCATTCCTGGCAAAAACAGCTGTATATACCTTCAGGCCCGTTGGAAAAAGAAGGATAACGGATTTTATCCAGGAAAATCCCATCAAAACCTACCCCGCTATAATACTCTTCGTATATGCCCTTAATGTTAGCTATATTAAGGTTATTAGTAGGACAATAAAAATCGAAGTTTTCTCCTTCTTTTAGCTTATTATTGCTGATTTCCATTCCTTTATGGTCGAGGACCGGATGAAATGTTCTAAAATAGCCAAGTTCAGAGAAAACAGGGAACCATAAATATATTTTTGCGCCCATTCCATGCATATATGACTTTAGATCCCGATAAAGCTGGTTATTCTGATGCCAGCCGATTATTAAACTGCTTGCAGTAAAATTGCTGAATATCCAGTCAAGCTTGCTTTTTATAGCTTTAAAATTTATAGCCTGTTGCCCAAGGCCACCGCTAAAAGCCTGTAAATGTATTTTAAATTTTTTATCCAAACCTCTTTCTCCTTCTAAATTTATTTTACCGTAGATAATACCAGCATAATTACTTAATTAACTTTATTAATTATGATAAACGGGGTCCTCCTTTCCGTCAATATCTATTTACAATATATTTATTGACGGGTAGTTGAAATAAAAGCAAATCGGTGTTATGATCTTTTTACATACGGATAAGGGGAGCTGGAGAAACCGGCTGAGATAGAACATTGCGTTCTGACCCTTTGACCTGATCTGGGTAATGCCAGCGGAGGGATATTTATTTGGCAGTTGTGAAAGCTGCCGCCTGTGTTGGCGGCAGCTTTGTTGTTGCTCAACTAATTCGCGCCTTAGAAAGGAGATATTTAACTGTGCCTGTTTGTAATGTCAGCCTACAGGTTATACCGCTACTCCCCGATCATAATTCATACCCAGTAATCGACAGGGTTATATCCATGATTGATGCTACAGGAGTAAAATATGTCGTTGGCCCCATGGAAACAACCATGGAAGGTGAACTCCGGGAATTGCTTGGTATTGTTGAAAAAGCTCATGCCATTTGTGTGGAAGCCGGAGCAAATAGAATTATTTCGAATGTAAAAATCGATTACAACACCGAAGGGGTTACTATTGAAAGCAAAATTGGTAAGTACCGCTAAAAATATCTATCCTAGCTTACTGCTGATCACCTTCTTTCTCGCCGCCTGGGAGATAATCTGCCGCTGGGCCAACATACCAGCCAGCAGAGTGCCTTCACCATTATTGATTGGAAAATGCCTGGTTGCCGATTTTCCTTTATTAATGTCTCATCTGCATGCCACAATGTACGCTGTCTCAGTTGGTTTGCTCATTGCTATTTTCCTCTCGCTGATCCTCTCTATATCCATGAACCGCTGGCTGTGGCTCAAACAGGCTTTATATCCACTGCTTATTATCTCGCAGACCATACCGATAATTGCCCTTGCTCCTTTATTGTTAATTTTGTTTGGCTTCGGTATAACCAACAAGATAATAGTGGTGGTATTGGTTTGCTTTTTCCCCTTATCCGTTAACTTAGTTGAAGGACTGGAGCAGGTAGACAATGAAATGATTAACCTGTTAAGAATAATGCAGGCTAAACCAATAACGATTTTACAAAATGTACAGCTCCCCTCCGTTCTTCCTTTTTTTTACTCAGGCCTGAAGATATCGGTCACTTACAGCGTTATGGGCGCTGTAATTGCTGAATGGCTGGGTGGCCGGGCCGGCCTTGGAATTTACATCTTAAGATCTTTACACACCTACCGGGCCGGAAATGCTTTTGCCGCTATACTGGTAGTAGTAACAGTCTCTCTTATGCTTTTTAAATTAACTGAATTTGCGGCATGGATTAGTATGCCCTGGGAAAGAATCAAAAAAAATAATTTGGAGGACTAAAAACCATGACAACAAATAAGGTGAATAATAACATTCGTTATATAATTATGCTCATTGCTGTTTGCATGTTTCTACTGGCTGGTTGCTCGACTGAAGGTGATCAGGAACTGGAGAAGATTACAGTTCTGTTAGACTGGACTCCCAATACTAATTACAGCGGTATGTATGCTGCAATAGAGGAAGGCTACTACGCAGAAGAAGGTCTGGAGGTAGAGCTCTTTCAGGCGGCAGCAGTAGTGCAACCGGTTGCAGAAGGAACGGCACAATTCGGTGTTAGTTACCAGGAACAGGTAACTTTTGCCCGTGTGGAAAATATTCCTGTAGTCTCCATTGCGGCAATAATACAGAACAACACTTCCGGTTTTGCTTCACTGAGAGAACGGGGTATTCAATCCCCTGCAGATTTTGAGGGGAAAAAGTATGGAGGCTGGGGTTCACCTATCGAAGAAGCCACACTGCAAGCCCTGATGGAAAAATACAATGCCAACTATGAAAAGGTAGATTTTATTGTAACCGGCGAGGTTGACTCACTAATAGTAATAGAACTGGAAGCCGATTTTACCTGGATTTATTATGGTTGGACTGGAATTGAAGCCGAACTTAAGGGGATGGAATTAAACTTCATTGAGTTAAAAACCGTTGACAATGCATTAAACTACTATACTCCTGTCCTTATAGCAGGTGAAAAACTAATCAGTGAAAACCCAGATCTAATAAAGCGCTTTCTGCGCGCCACTGCCAAAGGTTACAAGCTGGCCATGGATGACCCTGCTGTTGCGGCCGAAGCGCTACTGAAAAATGCCCCGGAACTGGACCGGGAACTGGTTATGGCCAGCCAGGAATGGTTAAAAGATAAATACCAGGCGGATGCCCCGGTTTGGGGTCTACAGGAAACCGAGCGGTGGACGAATTACACTAACTGGCTCTTTAATTACAATCTTATAGATCGTAAAATAGATGTTGATAAGGTTTTTACCAACGACTTTATTGAACGCTAAGCGCTTAATGCAAGGAGCGATTACAATAAGGTTTAAACCGAAGGAGCCATGCTTTTGATAGAAGAAACAGACAACAAGCTTGAGCTAGTCCTGAA
>Ga0114946_10003715_pt1 | contig 10213 bp, 11 predicted proteins | sample WalLakDeSediment_FD_88676 | JGI IMG/M metagenome (GOLD analysis project Ga0114946, IMG submission 88676) | Lake sediment microbial communities from Walker lake, Nevada to study Microbial Dark Matter (Phase II) - Walker Lake 11/02/13 Deep Sediment | ecosystem: Environmental > Aquatic >...
AAGCTTTTCAGATTTTCTGGGGTCAGATCTGTCCGATCATGCACCAGGACTAAATGCAAACGCTCTTTTGCTTGTACTGCACTCGTCGGTGCTTTACCCAATACACGTTCAAAGAATGAAGCCATATTATATACCTCCAGAAAACAGTCTTCCCAGGCGCATAAACAAACCTGCCTTTTGGTCAAATTCCATCAATGGTATATCTTCACCTAGCAGGCGTTTCCCAACATTCAAAAATGCCGTGCCAGCTTGACTTTTTTCATTGAGCACAACAGGCTGCCCATGATTGGTACTTACCAAAACTGACTCATCTTCTGGCACAATTCCAATTAAGGGGATGGCTAAAAGTTCGACGACATCATCGGCAGAAAGCATATCGCCTCGCTTGACCATTACCATATTAACCCGGTTGATGATTAGCTTTACAGGTCCCTTTTCTTCAGCTTCAATGATTCCAATAATGCGATCAGCATCTCGAACAGCAGAAATTTCTGGATTGGTTACCACCAAGACCTGATCAGATGGGGCCAATGCGTTCCGGAAGCCGCGCTCGATCCCTGCAGGAGAATCAATGATGATCCAATCCACCTCAGGACGTAATTCGTCGCATATCCTGATCATGTCGCTAGGCGCAATGGCTGATTTGTCTCGCGTTTGTGCGGCCGGTATCAAGTGAAGATTGGCAAACCGACGATCACGAATCATTGCTTGTGTGAGTCGGCAGCGTCCTTCAATTGCGTCAACCAGGTCGTAGACAATCCGATTTTCCAGACCCATAACCACATCCAGGTTTCGTAAACCGATATCCGAATCAATACATGCCACCTTCTGCCCCAGGGAGGCCAAGGCAATAGCAAGGTTCGCAGTTGTCGTTGTTTTTCCAACACCACCTTTTCCTGAGGTGATGGTCACTACATGTCCGTTCATTTATCTCCTTGTTTATATTGCCATGGTTCAGCGATGATCTGGTCTTTAACGATTCTGGCAATTTCGGGTTTTGGTAATTCCTGATCTTGAGGCGTGATGGCAATTTTTGAGGCAATCCGCAACTGCATTGGAGAAAGGTCAAGTGCACAAACAATCGCGTTATGATCCCCTTCTGCCCCAGCATGTACAGTGCCGCGTAAGCGCCCCCACACCACCACACACCCAGAAGCAATGATTTCTGCTCCGGGATTGACATCACCAAGGACAACAACATGACCCAGGTATGCGATTTTGTAACCAGAGCGCATTGTCCTGTGAACGAATAATGCTGCCTCCCCAGAAAGAACCGAATCTAAGGGCTTAATTTTACTTCCAGGCTTTAGTTCGGGATTATCCAGCTTGGTGATCAAGCCTAGGTTTTTCGCAGCAGTTTGTGTCACCATGGATTTACTTAAGACCCCAGAAAGCATAACGCCTTGACCGAACAGGTTATCCCTGACCTCACCCAGATCTTTAGCACTCAGTAGCCTGTTTCCAACATCTATAACCAATCGGGCTCCCTGGAAAAAGGCTTGTTTTTCGCTGATCTTTTCGATCAGTGCGAGCTTTGAATCCTGCCATTCCTGATCATCCAGGGTGATCAGAATCCCATCTTTAATGCCTTTAATTTTCATTAAAAATAAACCTGTGATGATGATATCGAGAAGGATGCTCTTGTATCAAGCTGAAGTTGTCCAAACTATTTTTTTCAGACAACAGGACTTAAGGAGCGTTGTCTGCATCAATGGCTTTAAGTTCAAAATAACCATCAATAACCCTTCGCACAACAGGAGCAGAAAGTGTAGCACCCTCAGTACCATTGTAAACAAAAGCCACAACAGCAATCTCTGCGTCATCCCATGGGGCATACCCAACATACCAGGCGTGAGATGGCCAAGCGCCAAATACACATTTTCCCTGTGCAGCAGCTACATCATCACAATACTCTGCTGTACCAGTTTTACCCGCTGATCGACTTGAGTCATTTCTAAATAAAGCTTCATGGCGAGGGATTTCATAGCGGTGGGCTGTTCCTTCCGTGGTAACAAGGCGCATACCTTGGTTCGCCATTTCGATCACCCATGGCTCAACTGTTTTAACTTCACCTGTCGGGTTATTACCTTCATAGATATTGATAACCGGGTCTTTCGTGATGTCCCAGCGATAACTGGGTGTCAATTCTTGTTTGATTGTGCCATCTTTTGATATAACCTGGTTAATTAGGGTAATATCCATCAACTTGCCGCCATTTGCTATTGTTGATATTGAGTTTAATACCTGGAGTGGTGTCGAAAGCACAAAACCTTGACCAACCGTGGCGGTGTAAGTATCACCTGTGGCCCAATTTTCACCTAAATTAATCCGTTTCCAGGTCGGATTGGGTATCAAACCATCCTGTTCACCTGGCAATTCGATCCCTGTCAGGGTCCCGTAACCAATTGCTTTAGCATATTCACCCAAGTGCCAGATGCCAAGACCGTTCCCAGGAACCTCATCCTGATATCCGCCGCCCACCTTGTACCAGTAAACATTGCACGACATAGCCACACCCCAAAGGAAATCTACCTCACCATGTCCACTCCGGTCCCAACAGACAAATTGTCTTGGGGTACCGGGATCATTTTCATAAAAACGCTGCATAATGGTGATGATTCCCGGATCAAAGACCGTATATTCTGGGGTTACGACACCCTCATTTAGGACACCTAAAGCAGCAGCCATCTTAAAAACAGATCCCGGGGGATGTTCGGCAGAAATCGCATGGTTAAACAAAGGACGTTGCGGATCGCTGTACAACTGTTCATAATAATAGCCAGGAATAAACCTCTCCATGCGGTTATTTTCAAAATTCGGGTAGGACACCAAAGCCAATATCTCCCCAGTTTTGGGGTTCATGGCGATTACCACGCCGTTATTAGACAGCGTCCGATCCGCACGATTGTTCCACCAAGTAATTTCGTCGATTAATGCCTCCCTGGCGAGAGCTTGCAAGCGGGTATCAATGGTCAGGTAAATATCATCACCCGCGATTGGTTCAATCGGTTCCGCTAAATCCCGAAGTACTTCACCGGCAACATTCACCTCAACCCTGCGGAGACCATTGGTGCCCGCCAGGAAATCGTTCATTGTGTTTTCAACACCGGCATAACCTACTCTATCCCGGGCAGCAACAAAACCTCGCTCAACATAGAAATCTTCCAAAACAGCCGGAATTGGACCTAAAAAGCCAATGATTTCTGCTGTCAACTCCCCTGTCGGATAAGCGCGGGTTGGTGTGATCTCAACATCAATGCCGGGCCATTTCTCCCTGTTTTCCATTACAACCATAGCCATTTCTTGGGGAACATTACACTTCAGCGCTGTTGATCGGAATGGCCAGTTCGTACGGGCAATGAAGACAATTTCAGTGATTCCCAGCTCTGTGTAACACGGTGTGAAATTCCTGACGGTCTCCTCATCCGTGTCTCCGAAGCTGATCGGCATATCAATTAAAGCTGAAAGCTCTCGGAAGATCCCTTGGGTATCTCCCAGATCAGTAGGCAAATAACCAGGAATGACAACCACATTAAACGAAGGAACATTATGGGCCAGAACATATCCATTACGGTCATAGATTGTTCCACGGATCGCAGGTTCTCGAATAATTCGGGTTCGGTTTTCATTAGCTTGGGCGACATAAGCAGCACCCTGTAGGATTTGAACATCAAACAATCGCAACATGAAAAACCCAAAAATCGTCACAATCAAAATATACAGCACACCATAGCGCCATTTCTCATATTTTCGAGTTCTTTGTGGAAAAACGTTCATGCCTCCACCTCCAGCGGAGTAACCCGCCTGGCCAAATCATTAGCAACCGCATAAATTGGCAAGGCGAAAATCAAATTCAATAGTGCACTCGGTAATATCACATTATCTAAACTTTGCCCCCATGTAATTGGGGCACCGGTAATTTGCAAAACAATCACGTAAAGACTATGTTGGAAGAATGTACCCAACAAAACGACAAGGAGCATTGCTATCAACGGGTTTTGCCAAACACGCCTTTGCAAGCCCTTAGAAATGCCTACCATACCCAAATAGCCAATCAAGGGTGCGAAGAAAGGCATCGCAGATAAAATGCTGATAAAAACGCCAGCAACGACTGTCCATAACCAGCTATTTTTAATTTGCTCCTGTAATGACCACGCCGCAAGAAACAACAAGATCAGGTCTGCAGTTCCAGATAATAACCGTGTTTGCGAAAAAATTGTGGTCTGTAATATATAAAATACCACAAGTGATAGGGCACACACAAGATGCGAGATCAACATTATGGCTCCGGAATGAGAGGGGAAATATCAACAGCTTCGAAGTTGGTCACGATCAGAACTGCACTGATCGTCTCAAATGGGACAATGGGTTGTACAGAAGCTGTTAGGAACAAGGCATTCTCATCACGTTGAGTGGACAACACCTGACCGACAAAGACATTTGGGGGAAAATTACCCCCCAACCCGGAGGTAAGAACCACATCGCCTGGTTCAATATTGACATCTAAGGGAATCATGTCTAATGATACATCGCCAGTCAACGAACCCTGCAGTTGCGCTTCGATCCCAGCGGATTGCAAACGTATGTTGACCACAGATGTTGAGTCGGTGATCAATTTGACGCGGGCTGCGCTGGCGATCACGGCATCCACACGCCCCACCAATCCCTGCTGGGTAACAACCGGCATCCCATATCGAACACCGTGATTTGTTCCGCGATCAATAATGATGTATTGCATAAATGGGCTGATCTCTCGTCCAATAACCGTTGCAGCAACATAGGTAAATTGCGGATTAATGCGACCGAAATCGAGCAATGCAAAGCATACCTGGGCTTCGCCCAAACGCTCCTCAATTACAATTAATTGTGTTTGAAGCAAAGTAACCTGGGATTCAAGCAGCGCATTTTGTTCACGTAAAAAGGTGACATCACGGGGTGTTGTAAAAAAATCACGCGCAGAAAGATAGCGCACAGAAAGCCAACTTTGCAGAGAGATCAAAGGGTTTAACGACAAATTAAACACAGGTGTCAGATAACCGCTCAAAGCTAAAAACAATAAGCCGCTGACTACAACGATGATAATGATGGTTTGGCTATTTTTTGAATTCAGGAATTTCATAGTTTACCGATCCTAAACATTAATATGGATCGAATTACAGAACTATAAGCTAAAGGCTGAGAGAAGTCAAGAATACCTAAGATAATGTCCTTTGTGCAGGTTCTCTATCCAAACCCACCAAAAAATTCGAAAATCCATCCTTATTCTCCAATACCATGCCACACCCCCTTGCCACACATGTCATGGGGTCCTCTGCTACCCAAACGCGCACTTTTAAGTCAGCCGACAACCGTTCTGCCAGACTTTTGAGTTGCGAACTACCCCCGGCCAGGCAAATGCCATTGTCAATCAAGTCAGCAACAATCTCAGGGGGCGCTTCATCGATCGCATCCCGTATGGTTTTTACAATCACTGCGATAGAACTGGCGATTGCTTCACGAATTTCAACAGAAGAGACCTCAATCGCCTCCGGAAGCCCTGTCACCAGGTTCCTGCCGCGCACCTCAATCGTCAGCTCTTCCTTCAAGGGATAGGCAGAGCCAATGGCAATTTTTACCCTTTCAGCCATCCGTTCCCCGATGAATAAATTGTATTTGTTACGAATATAATTAATGATATCCTGGTCAAGTTCGTCACCAGCCACACGTAACGACCGCGTCACGACCACCCCACCCATAGCAATAGCAGCCACCTCTGTTGTCCCACCGCCAATATCCACGATCATAATCCCTTGTACATCGTTGATAGGCAAACCAGCCCCAATTGCCGCAGCAGATGGCTCATGGATCAAATAGACCTCACGCGCACCTGCAGCCATCGCCGCATCAAAAACTGCACGCTTCTCAACCTCAGTTGCCCCTGATGGTATCCCAATAACCACCCTCGGTTTGGGCAAGGGAACGATACTTTGTTGATGGGCTTTACCGATAAAGTATTCAAGCAACGCCAGCGTGATATCATACTCAGAGATGACACCATCCCGCAGGGGTCGCAATGCGATCACATTTGCAGGTGTTCGTCCGACCATCGCCTTTGCTTGGGCGCCAATCGCGATCGGATCGCGAGTCCGTTTTTCAATAGCAACCCAGGATGGTTCATTGATCACAATGCCTTTACCGCGGATATTTATTAAAGTATTTGCAGTGCCCAAATCGATACCGATATCAAGGGAGAATAATCCCCAAAACCAGTTAAACGGGGAAAATGCCAATTTTTGCTCCTTAAATTAACAAGTTTGGCAATGAGACATTACCAACATGCCGACAAAATTATACCATAGGATATAATTATTCATTAGTTTTCAATAGAACTTAGTTTACCCTTCAGGATCAGGACTGCCAAATCACATTTTTTCATCCCAGCGAAGACGACTCCCATGATTTTAACAAAGCTTTGTCAAAATAACAAAAAACAACTACACCCAGGTACTTATGCCTAACCATAAACATATCACCAAAAAACAAGGTGGCCATATCCGTTCAACAGTCACCATGCGTCGCGGCGAAGTCATTGCTTTATGTCGGTGCTGGCAATCAGAAAATTTTCCACTTTGCGATGGTTCCCATAAATACAATGAGAATGAAAAAGGTCCGGTGGTGATCCTAACAGATTGCAGTGCGGATTTTCACAGGAAATCCTCTTGATCAAAAAGGTCGAACCATAAACCGCTGATCAAACATCACCTTGGGTTGTTCCAAAACAGTTTTGATGTTATCTCCTTCGCGAATAACAAAGTTGATGATCCCATGCTTAGTTAGCTGAGCAGCAACATCATCAACGTGTTGTAAACCACCAAAACTCGACCGATCTATTAAAATCAATACCGGTATCAAACCCCGGTGTATCAGTTCCATCGTAATTGTCAGGACCGTTTCGTCCGAGGCTGGTGTAATCACTAAGACAGTACTGCCCCGCCCAAGGTGCGCTACTTGTGAGTTAACTAGCGCCCATAAGGATAAGTCCCCTTCCGGTTCGAGCACCGCCAGTGTTTCAAGGATTTTCCCCAGTTGCCGTTCTCCCCGTTCTGCAGGTAATATCGTGTAACTCTGACCGGCAGACACCAAACCAACTTCCCGTTTTTGGCTGATGTAATACTTTGCAATCGAAGCCGCAATCGAAATCGCATATTCGGCAGTATCCGGAGGCAATCTGAATGCTTTCTTACTCCTGACCCACCAAATCGGATGCGAATCCGATAAAGTTGATTCGTCACTTCGAATATGCACCTTCTGACGGGAATCGAGAAAGATCCATACCTCTGCCAGCGGATCTTTTTCAAACTCTTTAACAATCAACATCTGCTTGCGCGCTGATGAAGGCCAATGAATCCGTTTGAGGGGATCACCAGGCACATATTCGCGCACCCCTGCTGCATAAGGCGTCACTTCTAGAGTCTTTTCTTGCATGGCATGTCCCCCAGGCAGGATTCCCAAAGGCGCTAAAAAGAATTGAATGTCAAACATATACGGGATGACCAGCAAGCGCAGATTGGTATCGAAAGTTTTACGAAACAAAAACAATCCAAAGATATCTCCGCTTTCCACTTGAGTGGGGCCCAGGGTAAACCAGCCACGTTTGTTCAACAAAGTAAAGGCCACATAATTCCAGGATTGTTTTCCGGCGATGCCGGTTATTACCTTAGAGCCTGTTCCACCCATAAGCGCTGAATGATCGGTGACCTTTAACCACAATTTTGGCAAAATCGAACGATTAACAATCTCAAAATCCTCAGAGAATACCTCTCCTACCTGTTTACGCATTGTCCGCGTTGACCGTCCCAGAGATATTTTCCAAAGAGATAGACCATTCCAGATTGCGCTGGCTACCAATAACACCAACAATGCAATCGTCAACCGCATATAAACCGGGTTATTAGCTAGCCATGGAAGTCTCGAGATTAAATAACTTACACCTGTTAACAAAAAAACCCACCAAAATGATCGGCCAAGCTTGATCACATTTCACCACCACCTAAGTCACCCCCAGGGACCGCTAGAGAGTCCAGGATTTCCCTCACAATTTTCGACGCACTCAGATCCGTTAACCGTGCAGCAGGGCTTACAACAACGCGATGCGGCAGCACATTTGGCGCTAATATTTTGATATCATCCGGAAGCACATAATCCCTCCCATTGATAGCCGCACGAGCCTGACCAGCCCGGAACAGGCCTAAACTACCGCGTGGGCTCGCACCCAAATAAACCTCTGGATGTTCACGTGTTTCCCTCACCATCTCTACAATGTACCGCTTGACAGGATCAGAGACGTAAATATGCTTAATTGCTTCTTGAGCAATAGTAATTTCTTCAACGCTGACCACCGGGGCCAATTCAAAGATTGGATGATTAATTTGCTGCTCTTCGAGGATTCTGATCTCGTTTTTGAGGGAGGTATACCCCAGGTCGATCCGCATCAAAAACCGATCTAATTGTGCCTCGGGCAGCGGAAATGTCCCCTCATATTCAATTGGGTTTTGCGTGGCCATAACCATAAATGGAATCGGCAACTGATGGGTTGTGCCGTCGACAGTCATTTGCCGTTCTTCCATCGCCTCCAAAAGGGCAGATTGTGTTTTAGGTGTGGCTCGATTAATTTCATCAGCAAGAACGATTTGGGCCATCAGCGGGCCTGGACGGAACTCGAAGTCTCTAGTATTTTGGTTGTAAATTGAGACACCGGTGACATCACTTGGCAGCATATCTGGCGTGAACTGGATTCGTTTAAATGAACAGCCCAGAGACTTAGCTAAACTCCGGGCAAGCATGGTTTTTCCTACACCAGGCACATCTTCAATCAGAATATGACCCTGGCATAAAAAAGCGATTACTGTCAGGGAAAGTGTATTTTCTTTACCAATGATAACCCGACTTAAATTTTCCTTAAGTCTTTCTCCGAGTTCATGAACCATTGAAATATCAACTGCCATATCAGTATCTCCTTGCAAGCTTTGCGGGTATCCTACATTTAATAATCTTTATTATTCTATCTTATTTCATTTGTTATCGTAAAGTGCTGTCCAATCATCGCTGGATCCGGGAAGACCTGTGCGAAAACCAAACGTTAATTGATGATAAAATTGGACCACAGGAAAAAAAGCACGATTGTCGTCTAATCAATTACCATCATCTTGATCAACGAAAGGCAGCGCGCATGAGTGAATCCTTAAACCTTTTCCGCCTCCAGAATTTGGACAGTAAAATCGACCAAATTAATGAACGGCTGGAGAAAATTGACCATGCCCTCAGTGATGATCGCCAAGTTTTATTGGCAAAGAAAAATTTTGATAAAGCACAAGAGGATACAAAAGTTAAGCGCATAACCCTACGTCAAATCGAAAACAAGGTTGAATCTCAGCGGATAAAACGCAAGAAATCCCAAACCGCCCTGTTCAGCGGAAATATCAAGAACCCTAAAGAGCTTCAAGATCTGCAGATGGAATCCGAAGCGCTCAAAAGGTATATCGCTCAACTAGAAGATGAACAACTGGAAGCAATGATCGCATTTGAGACGGCTGAAGAGAACCTAGCAAAAGCTGAGCAAAACCTGAAACAGGTCAAAGGATCATCAATTGAACAAAATGCCGCCCTTATCGGTGAACGATCAAAACTTGAAGAAGAATTAGAACGACATTTACGGGAAAAAGAGGCCGTTCTTAAAGCCATCGCTCCGAAAACTCATGCCTTGTATCACCAACTCAGGGAAAGAAACCGCGGCATTGCTGTGACTTCTGTCTCTGATGGTGGATGCAGTATTTGCGGTCAATCCCTAACCCCGGCTGATCTCCAGTCAATACGGTCCTCATCCAGGCTGGTTTTTTGCCCTTCCTGCGGAAGAATACTATACGAAGGATAATTAATTATCACCTAATGCCGCGCAGCATCGCGGTTAAAATCGAGCCTAAAACCTGCAACACAATAATAAATATCAAAGGGCTGAAATCAAAACCGCCCATATGTGGGACATGTTTCCGAATAGGTGCTAACATCGGTTCAATCACCTGACCAAGCGCGTTTATCGACGGGTGATAAGGGTCCATGAAAAAGCGCAGCAAGGTATAAATGATAACCCCATATGTTAATACGGTAATGATGGCGTTAACGACTGCGATGATTAATCCCATAATCTCTCCAAAGAGAATTTAACGTGAGGGACGGG
>Ga0114946_10003717_pt1 | contig 10207 bp, 7 predicted proteins | sample WalLakDeSediment_FD_88676 | JGI IMG/M metagenome (GOLD analysis project Ga0114946, IMG submission 88676) | Lake sediment microbial communities from Walker lake, Nevada to study Microbial Dark Matter (Phase II) - Walker Lake 11/02/13 Deep Sediment | ecosystem: Environmental > Aquatic > Freshwater...
CAGGTGGTCCGCAGCCTGGTGCAGAACGCCCTGGACGCCGGGGCGCGGCACGTCCGGCTGCACCTGGAGCGCGACGGGCGCGACGTGCGTCTCGAGGTCCTGGACGACGGCGCGGGCATCCCCGCCGAGGCCCTGCCGCACCTGTTCGAGCGCTTCTACCGGGTGGACGGCGCGCGCTCCACGCGCGGCAACGGGTCGGGCCTCGGCCTGGCGATCGTGCGTTGGATCGTCCAACAGCACGGCGGCACCGTCGACGTCCGTTCGCGGGTGGGGGAGGGCACGGTCTTCACGGTCGTGCTGCCGGCGCACGCTCCTAGCGGGCGCGGCTGAGTCCGGTCAGCCGGCGCGTAGGTAGCGGACGCCCTCGCCCGGAACGACCCTGCCGATCGCGTGCAGCGGTTCGGGGCAGGCGGCCCGTGCGCGCTCGACGTCGGCAGGCCGCACGACGACGATCATGCCGATCCCCAGGTTGAACACGCTGCGCATCTCGCCTTCGGCGATCTCGCCGAGTGCCTGCAGGCGGTCGAAGACGACGGGCCGCGGCCAGGACCCCTCCTCGATCTCCGCCCCCAGGCCCGCTGGCAACACCCGGGGCAGGTTGCCCGGGATGCCCCCGCCGGTCACGTGGGCCAAAGCCCGCACCAGGCCGCCGTCGAGGAGCGGCCGCAGCGGCGCCGAGAACGACCGGTGGGGCGCCAGCAGCGCCTCGCCCAGGGTGAGTCCCGACGGGTCGCCAGGGTCGACCGGCGCCGCCTCGTGGCCGCTCGCGAGCGAGCGCGCGAGCGAGAAGCCGTTGGTCTGCAGGCCGCCGGATTCGAGCCCCAGCAGGACGTCACCGCCGCGGACCCGGCTACCGTCGATGACGGCGTCGCGGCCGACGATGCCGACGATCGTGCCGACGACGTCGATCTCGCCCGGGGCGTACACGCCCGGCATCTCGGCCGTCTCGCCACCGATCAGCGCGACGCCCTCCGCGCGGCAAGCGTCGGCGATGCCGCCGACGACCTCCGCGATCACGGCCGCATCGAGGCGCGCGCTCGCGACGTAGTCGAGGAAGAACAGCGGCCTGGCCCCCTGGACGAGGATGTCGTTGATGCAATGGTTCACGAGGTCGCTGCCGAGTCCCCGGACGCGGCCCAGCGCCACCGCCAGCCTCGTCTTGGTCCCGACGCCGTCGGTCGAAGCGACCAGGACCGGGTCGCGCACGTCGGTCGGCAGCGAGAAGAGGCCGCCGAACGAGCCCAGGCCGCGCAGCACCTGCGGGGTGTAGGTCGACTCGACGTCGGCCCGGATGCGTCCCAGGGCGTCGTCCGCGGCCGTCAGGTCGACACCGGCGGCGGCGTAGGCCGACTGCGGCGGGCGGGGGTCCGGGGGCGCCATCGCCGACGACGATACCAGAGGCGTCCCCGTAGACTGACCCGTGCCCGAGGTCCTCCACGTGTGGTTGCCGGTGCCCGTTCCCGGGCTCGACTACCTCCCCCCCCACGACCCCGTGCCGCGGGCGATGGGGGCCGGCGCGCCCGGCGCCGGAGGCGACGGCGACGCTCCGTCGGCTTCACCCGCGACGGCCAGCGAGGGCGTCGGGCGGCGGGTGGCGGTGCCGTGGCAGGGTGGTCTGCGGGTCGGCTGGGTCGCCGCGGTCCGGCGGGCGAGCGCGGCGGAAGCGCTGGACCTGCGCCCGGCGATCGCCTGGATCGCGGGCGGCCCGGCGCTCGGGGCACCGGTTCGCGCGATGCTGTCCGCGCAGGCCGCCCGCTGCGCGGTGCCGATCGGGGTCAGCGTCGCGGCCTTCGCCGCCGCGGGCCTCAAGGGACCGTGGCGCCACCTCGTCCGTCGCGACCCGGCCGCACCGGTCGACCTGTTCGGCGCGGAGGGGAGGCGGTTGGCGGACGCTGGCTGGCACCACGCGTCGGCGTTCGATGCCGAGCTGCTCGACACCTGGCGCCGGCACGGACTGCTCAACGAGCGCGTGGCGGAGGACCAGGCCAGCGACCGGCGGCTGGTCGCGCTCCGTCCGCCGGACGACACCTTGGCAGGCGCAGCCCGCGAGGGGCAGCGGCGCGCGCTCGCGTGGCTCGTCGACCAGGGCCCGTGCGAGAGCGCGGCCGCGCTGGCCCGCGATGCCGGCGTGCCGCCGGGGGCGGCGCGGGCGCTGGTCGCCAAGGGGTTCGCCGGCTACCTGGAGGTGAGCCGCCCGCCCGCGAGCGTTCCCTGGGTGACGGCCGCGCCCGCCGCGCCCTTCGACGTCGATGCGCCGCCTGCCGCGGGTGCGGCATCGCGCATCGGCGGTGTCGGGACCGACGACGCGGATCCTTCCGGGGTGCTGATCTCCGGCGGCGACGCGCGCGCGCGCTGGCGGGCCACGCATCCCTGGCTCGTCGCCGCCGTCGCCGCCGGACGCCAGGCACTCCTGCTCGTCCCCGAACACGGCCAGGCCGAGACGCTGTCGCGCGCCGCCGCCCAGTTGGTGCCGACGCTGCGCTGGGGGGCCGATCTCGCGGACGACCAGCGGACGGCGGTCGCCGGCGAACTCGCCGCCGGAACGGCGGCGCTGGTCGTGGGGACCTACCCGGCCCTCGCGCTCGACCTTCCCGGACTGGCGCGCGTGGCCGTGTGGGACGCGGCCAGCAGCAGCCACAAGCAGCTCGCCGGGGCCCGCAGCGTGGGCCGCCGCGACGCGCTCGAGCTCGCCCGCGCCTCCGGTGCAGCCTGGGCGCTCGTCGACCCGCTCGCGACCGCCGAGCTGCGCGCCGCCGGGGCCGACCGCGAGGTGTCGCTCCCACGACCGAAGCCGCGCGCCGCCCTGCTCGACCTGCGTCAGGAGCACGGTTGGCCGCTCTGCGCGCCCCTCGTCCGCCTGCTCCGGCAGGTGGCCGAGCGGCGCCGACAGGCGCTGCTGGTCGTGCCGCGCCGCGGCTACGCCGCGGCCCTCGGCTGCCGCTCCTGTGGCGAGGCCGTCATGTGTCCCCACTGCGACCTACCGCTCCGCTGGCACGCGCGCATCGAGCGGCTGCGCTGCCACCGCTGCGGTGTCGAGGCCGCCGCGCCCGACACCTGCCCGGCCTGCGGCGACCCGGATCTCGCACCCCGACCTGGGGCCGGCACCGAGTGGGTGGCCGAGGCGGTGCAAGGCGTGGTGCCCACGCTGAGCGTGTTGCGCTGGGACCGTGACCAGCGCGACGACCCGGCCCCGCTCCTGGCCGGCGAGCCCGGGGTGATGGTCGGCACCACCGCGACGCTGCGGCTCCCGCCGCTGCCCGACCTCGCGCTCGTCGCCCTCACGGCGGGCGACGCGCTGCACGACCACGAGGACGTCAGGGCGGAGGAGGGGTCGCTGCGGGTGCTGCTGTCGCTGCCCGACCTCGCCTCGTCCGCGCGCCGGCCCCTGCTCGTGGCCCAGGTCCACCGTCCCGAGCACGAGGTTTGGCGGACCTGGCTCGCCGACGACCTCGATGCCGCCGTCGGCGCCTTCTGCGAGCGCGTGATGGCGCGCCGGCGAGCGCTCGGCTACCCGCCGGCACGTGACTGGGCGCGGGTCCAGCTCACCCATCGCGACCGCGCCGCGGCGGCCTCTGCGGCGCATGCCCTGGCCGCTCGCCTCCTCGCCGCCGGACTGCCCGACGACGACGTCCTGGGTCCCGCCCCCGCCCCGTTGGCGCGTGCCCGCGGGCGGTACGCCTTCCACGTGCTCGTCCGCGCCGACGACGAGGCGACGCTGGCCGCGCGCCTCGCACACGTGGACGCGCGGCCCGGCGGCGGGGTGCAGGTGCGGGTCGACGTCGACCCCTACGACATCGAGACGTGGCTCGACTGATGGTGCCTCCGCCGTCGCCGAACTCGCGAAGCTCGGCCCCGCGGCACGTATCATGGCCGCGATGCTGACGAACCGCCGCGCGCGTCACGACTACGACGTCCTCGAGACCTTCGAGGCCGGGCTGGTGCTCACCGGCAGCGAGGTCAAGTCGCTGCGGGCTGGCGGTGGCTCGATCGCCGAGGCGTACGCGCGCGTCACCGACGACGAGGCGTGGCTCGAGGGCGCGAACCTGCCGATGTACGCGCAGGCCTCCTACAACAACCACGAACCCCTCCGGCGGCGCAAACTGCTGCTCCACCGACGCGAGATCGACGAGCTTCGCAAGGGCCTCGAACGCCGCGGGCTGACGGTCGTCCCGCTCAAGCTGTACTTCGACGAGCGCGGTCGCGCCAAGCTCCTCCTCGCCCTCGCCCGGGGTCGCAAGAAGCACGACAAGCGGGCGGCCAGCGCCGAGCGCGACGCACAACGCGAGATGGACCGGGTGCTGAAGGGCGGGTCCAGATGATTCGCCTCGGCGCGCTGCTGCTCGCCATCGGCCTCCTCGCCGGGGTGGCGGCGCAGCCGCAGCTGCTCGTCAACGGCGTCGACGTGCCCGGGGCGACCACCACGCTCGTCCCCGACGTGACCTACGCCCCCGCCGCCGACTTCGCGCGCGCCTTGGGCGCGGACGTCGACGTCGACCTCGGTGGCGGGCGGGTGACGCTGACGCTCGGCGCGGCGATCGTCCAGCTCGCGCTGGTGACGGAGGCGGCGCGCGTGGAGGCGCCGCGGCCCGCGGTCGTGCGTGATGGCCGGGCGCGTCCGGGTCCCGCCGCGCTGTGGACCGGCGGCGAGGCGTTCCTGCCGGTGAAGGCCGTGGGCGAGGCCCTCGGGGGCAGGGTCGCCTTCCTCACCGAGTCGGCCTCGGTCGCGGTCGTGTTGCCGCGTCCCGGCCTGAGCATGCGGCTGGAAGGCTTCGGCGCCAGCGAGCGGCTGGTGTTCGCCCTCGACGCACCCGGGCGCTACGTCACGTTTCACCACCCCGAGACCGGCGTGCTCGAGCTGCGCTTCGAGCGCGCCGATCCGTTGGTGACCCCGGCGCTCGAGGGCCGGTCGTTCGTGCGCGCCGCCGTCGAGCGCGTCCGGGGCAGCAGCGAGGCCCGCGTGCTGCTCGCGCCCGGTATCGAGCCACGCGTGTGGAGTGTTCCGGCGGGGCTCGGGATGGAGGTCGTGGTCGCGTTCGGCGCGAGCGGGGCGGGGCAGGAGCCCATCGCCACGGTGTCTCGCACGCGTTGGGTCCTCGACGCCGGACACGTGTCGCAGGGCGGCGCGGATGCCCTGCAGACGGACGTCGAGGGCGACCTGACGCGAGCGTTCGTCGACCTGCTCGCGGCGGAACTCGCCCGGGCGGGCATCGATGTCGAGCGCACGCGCACGGGCCCCGCACCGGTACCGCTGGTCGATCGGACGGCCATGGGCGTCGGCGCCGACGCTATGGTCACGATCCATCTCGGCGAGTTGCCCCGCCGCCAGGCGCGCCTCTACGTGCTGGACGATGCCGAAGCGGCCGAGACCCTCGACCGCGCGATACGCTGGAACGCCGAGTCGGCACTCGCTCGCGCCGGCACGGATGCGCTTCGTCGCTCCGTGCTGCTGCGCCTGGCGACCGATCTCGCGGTCGGGCGTGCTTGGGGTGCGGAGCTGACGCGCGCGCTCGGCGCGGCCGGTTGGGCGGTCGAGGGTCCGATCGGTGCGCCGCTCGCGGTCCTCGCCGGCGCGGCCGGGCGCGGCCTTTTCCTGGAGCTGTCGGCCGACGACCTGCGCGATCCCGGCGCGGCCGGCGAGTTGGCGCGCGCCCTGGTGAGCGCCTGGAGCGCGCTGGGCGGTCGCTGATGCGCCGTCCACGGCGACCGCCTGGCGCGATCTCGAAGCAAGACCCGGGCGGACCGGCTTGGGCCGCGCCGCAGTTGCTGATCGCCGCCTTCGTTCTGCTCCTCGCCGTGGCCTTCGCCCTGACGGGCGGGGCTCCGCGGGTGGAGCCGCCTCCGGCCGTGGCTGGGGGAGGCTCCCCCCGGCCGCCGGTCGTGGTCGAGGTCCGCTTCGTGGTCGTGGACGCCCGGGGGCTCGAGCGGCCAGGCTACGCCGACGTCGCGCTGTCGGAGGCGGAAGACTCCAGCGCCCGCTTGACGGCCGCCCTCGGCGCACTCCGCGACGACCTCCTGGCCAGCGGCCTGTGGCCGGCCGGCGTGGACGCGGCGACGGGCTTCGTCATCGAACTCGACCGCAGGCGACTCGCCGTGTTGGACGTCCCCGAGCTGCCCAGCGGCACACGGATCGGCGTCGACGACGAGTTGGCGGTCATGCGCTCGCTGGTGGCGACCGCGAGGGCGGCCGCGAACGCCGACGAAGTGAGGATCACGGTGGCGGGCGAGGAGCGCCCGTCGCTGTGGGGGAAGGTCGCGCCGCCAAGCGGCTGACCCGTCCACGCCACCCGGGCGCCGGTGCCCGGCTCAGGGGAACATGCGCGTGAGCATGCGCGGGAAGGGGATGACCTCCCGCAGGTGGTTCACGCCGGTGATCCAGGCGAGGGTGCGCTCCAGACCGATGCCGAACCCGGAGTGCGGCACGCTGCCGAAGCGACGCAGGTCGAGGTACCAGGAGAATGCCTCCTCGGGGAGACCGTGATCGGCGATGCGCCGGCGCAGCAGGTCGAGGTCGTGGATGCGCTGCGATCCTCCGATCAGCTCGCCGTACCCCTCGGGCGCGATGACGTCGTTGCACAGGACCCGGCTCGGGTCGCCCGGCACCGGCTCCATGTAGAAGGCCTTGACCGACGTCGGGTAGCGTTCGATCACCACCGGCCGGTCGAACGCCTCGCCGAGGATCGTCTCGTGCGGCGCGCCGAAGTCGTCGCCCCAGGCGATCGGGCTGCCGGCGTCCGCCAGGATCTCGAGCGCCCGGTCGTAGGTGATCACCGGGTACCCGCCCGCCGCGGCAGGAGCCAGCTTGGCGACGTCGCGCTCGAGCATCTCCAGCTCGCGCCCGCGCCGCTCGAGCACGCGGGTCACGAGGTACGACAGCAGATCGACCTGCAGGCGCACGTTGCCATCGTGCTCGAGGTACGCGACCTCCGGCTCGACCATCCAGAACTCCAGCAGGTGGCGCCGGGTCTTGCTCTTCTCGGCCCGGAACGTCGGTCCCATCGTGTAGACGGCGCCGAGCGCCATCGCCCCCGCCTCGGCGTACAACTGGCCCGACTGGGACAGGTACGCCTTGCCCTCGTCGAACAGGTCGATCTCGAACAGGTTGGTGGTCCCCTCGACGGCCGTGGGCATGAAGAACGGCGCGTCGAAGCGGACGAACCCGCGATCCGCGAAGAAGTCGTGCACGCCCCGTTCCAGCTCGTCCCGCACCCGGAGGATGGCCCACGGTGCCCGGTGGCGCAGGTGCAGGTGACGGTGGTCGGCGAGGAAGTCGACGCCGTGCTCCTTCGGGGTGATCGGATAGTCGCTGGTCGCGTGGACGACCTCGATCGAGCGGGTGGCGAGCTCCACGCCGCTCGGCGCCCGTGGGTCCGCCCGGACGGCCCCGCTGAGGCGCAGCGCGCTCTCCTGGCCCAGCGCGCGGGCGGTCGCGAAGGTGGCCTCGTCGACGTCCTGCTTCGACACCACCGCCTGAACGAAGCCGCTGCCGTCACGCAGCTGCAAGAACGCGATCTTCCCCGACGAGCGGCTGCCGGTCAGCCAGCCGGCCACCGTCACGTCGGCGCCCACGGCGGACGGCAGGTCTTGGATGCGGGTGATGCCCATGCGCGAGAGCGTACCGCGGCTCAGGCAGGCAGGCGGAGGGTCGCCGCGAGCTCCAGCGCCTCGACCACGCCGTCCTCCTCCACGTCACCCACCACGCGCCCGAAGCGCGCCTTGAGCCCCGGCTCGGCGTTGCCCATCACGACGGGGAAGCCGACCTGCTCCAGCATCGGTAGGTCGCCCGCCGTGTCGCCGACCGCCATGGCGTGAGCCAGAGGGATCTTGAGGTGCGCCGCCAGGTCCTGCACCGCGCTGCCCTTCGACACGCCTGCGCGCGTCATGCTGATGAACAGCGTGTCGCGCTGCGCGGGCGAGGTGGCGCGGCTGACGGTGACGCCGTCGAGCCGCAGCGCCAGCGCCGCGGGCTCCTGCTCCGTCGTCACCACCCACTGCGCACGGATCACCGGCTCGCTCGCCACCACCTCCGATAGGTCGCGCACGAGCGGTTGGACGCCGATCATCTTGCCGTGCGTCTCACTGATCTGCGTCTTGCGCTCGACGTACATGTGATGCGGGGTGTACACCTCGAGCACCAGGTTGTGCTCGCGCGCGTGGCGCACGAGTTGCAGCGCCATCGCCTCGCGCAGCGACGACGCCTTGAGGGTCTCGCCGTCCGCGAACGCCAGGTGCGCGCCCGACTGGAACACGTGCGGGTTGTTCGGCCCGAGGCGCTTCACCACCCGCTGCGCCACGCCCAGGTTCGGCCGCCCGGTGCAGACCACCAGCTTGATGCCGTCCTCACGCGCACGCTCGACCGCCGTCCACACCGCCTGCCGGACCTGGCCGCTCTGGCCGATCATGGTGCCGTCCAGGTCTAGGATGACGAGGGGGATCATGTGTCTCCTTCGCCGGCTTCGCCGGCGAAGGAGACCCGGCGAACGCCTTCGGCGTTCGCCCCTTCGTCCGGCGTGGGGTCAGCGGTGGCGACCCGGCGAACGCCTTCGGCGTTCGCCCCCGAGTCCGGCTTGGCTTCGCCGGCGAAGGAGACCCGGCGAACGCCTTCGGCGTTCGCCCCCGAGTCCGGCGTGGGGTCAGCGGTGGCGACCCGGCGAACGCCTTCGGCGTTCGCCCCTTCGTCCGGCGTGGGGTCAGCGATGGCGCCACCGGGGCGCAGCACCTTCAGCCCGAGCTCCTCGAGCTGGCCCGGTTCGGCCGCGGCCGGGGCGTCGGTGAGCGGGTCGAAGCCGCGCTGGTTCTTGGGGAACGCGATGACGTCGCGCAGACTGCGGGCGCCCGCCAGCAGCATGACGAGCCGGTCGAGGCCCCAGGCGATGCCGCCGTGCGGCGGCGTGCCGTAGGCCAGCGCGTCGAGGAAGAATCCGAAGCGCCGGCGCGCCTCCTCGGCGGTGAACCCTAGAGCCGCGAACATCCGATGCTGCACGTCCTCGCGGTGGATACGGAGCGAGCCGCCGCCGATCTCGCTGCCGTTGAGGACCAGGTCGTAGGCCCACGCCCGCACGCGCCCGGGGTCGCTCTCCAGCCACTCCAGGTCCTCGTCCCACGGGCGCGTGAAGGGGTGGTGCATGTACGTCCAGGCACCCGTGTCCGGGTCCTGCTCCAGCAGCGGGAAGTCGACGACCCACAGGAACGCCAGCGCGTCTGCGTCGAAGGGCACCTCGAGGGCGTCGCGCAGGTGCAGCCTGACCGCGCCCAGAGCGGTGCACGCCGTGGCCCAGCGATCGGCGACCAGGAGCCACAGATCGCCCACGCCGGGGGAGTTCGCGAGCAGGCGAGCCTGCTCGTCGGGGGAGAGCGCCTTGGCCAGGGGGCCGCTGAAGCCGTCTTCCGTCCGCCGCAGCCAGGCGAGGCCGGCGGCGCCGTGGCGCTTCGCGACGGCCTCGAGGCCCTCGATCGCCTTGCGACTGAGCTCGGCCGCCAGTTCACCGGGCACGCGCAGCCCGCGGACGGCGCCACCAGCGTCCAGTGCGGCCCGGAACGCGCGCACCCCCGTCGTCCCGAAGAGCCCGTCGAGGTCCGCGAGCTCGAGCCCGAAGCGCACGTCCGGCTTGTCGGAGCCGAAGCGGTCGAGCGCCTCGCGGTAGCCGATGCGCGGGAAGGGCGTCGCCACCCCGCGGCCGGTCGCGCCATGCACGACGGCGGCCATCAGCCCCTCGTTGAGGGCGAGGACGTCGTCCTGCTCGACGAAGGCCATCTCGATGTCGAGCTGGGTGAAGTCGGGCTGGCGGTCGGCACGCAGGTCCTCGTCGCGGAAGCAGCGGGCGACCTGGAAATAGCGGTCGACGCCGCCCATCATCAGCATCTGCTTGAACAGCTGGGGCGACTGGGGCAGCGCGTACACGTGGCCGGGTTGCCCGCGGGCCGGCACGACGTAGTCGCGTGCGCCCTCGGGCGTGCTGCGCGTGAGCAGCGGCGTCTCGACCTGCACGAAGCCGTGCTCGTCGAGATAGCGCCAGATCTCCCGTATCACGGCGTGTCGAACCAGTAACGGCGCCATCGCCTCGGGTCGTCGCAGGTCGAGGTACCGGTGTCGCAGGCGTAGGTCCTCGTTGACGGCTCCCGCCTTGCCGGCGGCGGCGTCCAGCGGGAAGGGCGGGGTCCTGGCCTCGGACAGTACCGCGACGCGTTCGGCCACGACCTCGACGTCGCC
>Ga0114946_10003718_pt1 | contig 10206 bp, 9 predicted proteins | sample WalLakDeSediment_FD_88676 | JGI IMG/M metagenome (GOLD analysis project Ga0114946, IMG submission 88676) | Lake sediment microbial communities from Walker lake, Nevada to study Microbial Dark Matter (Phase II) - Walker Lake 11/02/13 Deep Sediment | ecosystem: Environmental > Aquatic > Freshwater...
GGACGGCGACGCCAGCGAGCGGCCAGGGCTACCGGAATGTTGACATAACCGCCGGTCATGAACAACACGTCCGGTTGAAAACGGCCGATAGCCTGATTTGCCTGAATAATGCCGCGCATTAGTTTCATTCCATTCAACAGTTTACGCCACAACGATAAACCGGCAATACCGCCACCGCTAATCGTAGTCAGCGGCAGGCCGACGTCGGGCACCAGCTTCTCTTCAATCTCGCCTTGCGTCCCAATCCAGAGAAACTGGTCATTCGCGCCTTGACGGCGCAGTTCAGTCACGACGGCCAGCGCCGGATATATGTGGCCACCGGTGCCGCCGCCGCATATCAACAACTTCACGGATACCCTCTGATTTCGGCATGCGCTGCGGTTTGGGTATTTGGTTCCTGGCCAGGCGGGTGTCGCGCGATACATTGAGCAGAATAGCCATGCCAACAATCGAGATCGCTAAGGATGAGCCGCCATAACTAATAAACGGTAGAGGAATGCCGGTAAAGGGAATAACGGCCGTAATAACCGCCACGTTAATTAACGCCTGGTAACCCAACCAGCAGGTAATACCCAAAGCCAGCATAGCTCCATAGGTGTCACGGGCCAGCCAGGCCGTCCGCAATCCACGCCACACGAGCAAAATAAACAGCCCAATAATCAACAAGCTACCCAACAGGCCCAGCTCTTCGCCTACCACGGCAAAAATACCGTCCGTATGCGCCGCCGGCAGGTAGCCGAACTTCTGCCCACCCTGCCCCAGGCCAACGCCCCACAGGCCGCCATTGGTCAGGGCTACAAACGCTTCCTTGACCTGATAACTGGCCATTTCCGGATCGCGCAGCGCTTCCCGCCAGCTAATGATGCGGTTGGAGGCATGGGGCAGCCAGGTGACCAGGAATATCGAGATCACGCCACCCAGGACGCCAACAATGCCCATCTGCTTCCAGTCTGCTCCGGCCACAAAAAAGAGGGTGAAGCTGACGCCGGCGATGAGCAAGGCCGTGCTTAAATCAGGCTGCAGCACAATCAGGCCACAGACAACGCCTACCAAAATGGAAAAGGGCAGCAGGCCGTAGGTGACGTGGCGAATGCGGTCCCCTTTTGAGGAAACCCAGTGGGCAATGTACAAGATGGTCACCAATTTGGCGATTTCTGACGGCTGGTAAGAGCCTTCTGACAGACCGCGCCGGGCACCGAAAATGGCCTCGCCAAAGAGCAGGAGAAAGAGCAGCAAAGCAAGGGTAACAATCAAACCCAGCACGGAGAAATTGCGATAGAAGTGGTAATCAAACTGGAGCAGAATTAGGCCGGCCACAAGACCGTAGACGCCAGCACGCAGCTGCCGCATGAAATAGTAGCTGGATTGATCTTGAGCCATATTGCCCAGGTCAAAGGTGGCGCTGTAGACCATGATGAAGCCAAATAGGAGCAAACCGGCAAAAGCCAGCAGAAGCCAATAATCAAACTGAAAGGTCAGTCCAGGGCGTAGGAGATTGCTTTTCTTACGAATTACAGAGACAGTTGACATAAGTTCATTTCCTGCAAATATACGCTGGCATTGGCGTACCTAGATTTCCCTACTCTTTTGCAAACGCAGTTCGGCCACCAGGCCACGAAAATGATCGCCCCGTTCGGCAAAATCCAGATAGGTATCGTAGCTGGTGCCGCCCGGCGATAGGAGAACGATGTCGCCGGGTTCGGCCAGCGCCTGCGCGGTCTTAACCGCTTCGACCAGGCTATCTACCTGCACCACCGGCTGCGGCCGTCCAGCGGCCTGCAGCTTGTTGGCGAGCAGCTCGGCCAGTTCGCCAAATAGAATCACGGCCTTCACCCGCGTGCCCACACACTGCACCCAGTCGTCCCAGTATAAATCTTTGTCCCGGCCGCCGGCCAGCAGCAGCAATGGCTCGTCAAAGGAAGCCAAAGCGGCCAGAGCCCGCTCCGGGGCGGTGGCAATAGAATCATTGACGTAGGTTACGCCGTAGATCTGATCAACCAGCTCTAAACGATGCTCCACACCGGTAAAGGTGGCAATCGCCTGGCGCATCGCCGCCGGGGGCAGGCCAACAGCGTCGGCCAGGAGCACGGCCGCCAGCACATTCAGGACATTATGAGCGCCCCGTAGCTTGATCTCCGCCAGCGGCATAACGGCTGTTTCCCGCTGGCCATCCCGCAGCCAGATCTCTCCCTGGCGCACGAAGGCGCCATCCTGAACGGGCGCGCGCTGGCTAAACAGCCGGCAGCGGCCGCGAACCAGGGAGGCCAGCGCCGCCGCGCCGGGGTCATCAGCCGAGAGCACGGCCGTGTCTGTCCCGGTCTGGTAACGCAGAATGTTGGCCTTGGCGGCCGTGTAAGCGGCCATGGTCTTGTGACGATCGAGATGGTTGGGCGTCACGTTAAGAACGGCCGCTACCGGCGGGCTAACATCCCACAATTCCAGCTGGAAGCTGGACAGCTCCATGGCAACCAGGTCGCCAGCCTGCATCTGGTCCAGGTCGGTTATCAGCGGATTGCCGATATTGCCGCCTACCCAGGTGGTACGGCCGGCTGCCTGGCCGATGGCCCCGACGAGAGCGGTAGTGGTTGTCTTGCCGGCCGATCCGGTAATGCCCGCCACCGTGGCCGGTACGCGGCGCATGAACTCCAGGCCATCATTGGTCAACGGTATCTGCCGCGCGTGGGCCGCCTGAACCAACGGCAAATCAACCGCAACGCTGCCGCTCAAGGCGATCAAATCACAGTCATCTAGCAGCGACAGCGGGTGTTCGCCCAAAACGTAGCTGACTGGCAGCTCGGCCAGTTCAGCCATAGCGGCTGACAGCTGCTCGGCCGAACGCAAATCGGAAACGACCACCCGAGCGCCGGCCGCCACGGCAAAGCGAGCCAGGGCTTTCCCTTGCCGGGCCAGGCCTAAAATGAGAAGTCGTTTGCCGTGTAGAGCGTCCATTTGATTAGTAGTCAGTAGTCAGTAGCCGGTCGTCAGTGGTCGGTAGTCGGTGGTCGGTGGTCTGCTAGATACCGGCTAATGCGCGGTGGACTAGCGACTAGCGACTGACGACTAAATAATCGCCAGGGCAATGCCAACCATAGCTGCCAGGAGGCCAATGAGCCACCAGCGCTGCACAATCTGCGTTTCACTCCAACCCAGCAGCACGAAATGATTGTGCAGCGGGGCCATACGGAAAGGCCGAATATCGCGGCCTAAGAAGCGGCGGCTCAACACCGCCGAAGAGACTTGCATCATAACCGACAGGGTCGTGGCCACCGGAATAAGGGCAATGATGGGCAAAATGAGCCATTGGTTGGTCATCAACGCGACCACGCCCAAGGCGCCGCCCAGGGCCTGCGAGCCCACGTCGCCCATAAACATTTGTGCCGGATGGGCGTTAAACCACAAAAAGGCAAAACAAGCGCCCACGACAATAAAACAAAAGGTCACCAGGAACTGCTGACCCTGAATAAAAGCGATTACGCCATAAGCGGCGAAGGCGGTGGCCGAGATAATGCCGGCCAGGCCATCCAGACCATCGGTAAAGTTGACGGCGTTGGCCGTGCCCACAACCACGAGAACGGCCAGCGGCAGGTAAATGATGCCAATATCGACCAGCAAAGGCACGGTGGGCACAGCTACCTGGCCGCGGTAGCCAGCCTGCCAGTAAAGGAAAACGGCCGTCGCCAGACCAATCGCTATCTGATACCAGATCTTGTAGCGGGCCAGCATACCTTCGCCCGGCCGCTGCCGCAGCCCCATATAGTCGTCGATGCCGCCCAGCAGCGCATATGCGGTCATCACCCCTAAAGGCACAATGACGCTCTGCGCAATCTCTAGCTGCCGGACAAGCTGCACGATATTGACAACCACGGTAATAATCACTGCCCAACCAACAATCAAGATGCCGCCCATGGCCGGCGTACCCATCTTCTTCAGGTGGGTTTGCGGCCCTTCAATCCGAATCTGTTTACCCAGCTTGAGCCGTCGCATCATCTCTACCAGGGGACTGCCCCAGATGACGGCCAGCAAGAAAGTAACACCACCTAACGTCAACGCAAATGCCATCGTTAATCACGACTCAACGCAGCTACCAGCCGATCCAGGCGAGCGCCGCGTGACCCTTTGATCAGGACCATATCGCCGGGCGCAATCAATTTCTCCAGCAGCGGAATGGCGGCCTGGGCATCTTCGGCAAAGCTAACGGCCGCTGGCGGCATGCCGGCCTGCAGCGCCGATTCACCGATTAGCCGGCCCAATACACCCACCGCCACCAGCAGATCAGCCACCAGGCAGGCCCGGCGACCAACGAGCTGATGCGCTTCCAGAGTATAGCTGCCTAACTCCAACATATCACCCAAGATAGCCAGGCGACGGCCGTCCAGCTCGGCCAGCAAATTGAGCGCCGCAAAGGCTGACTCAGGGCTGGAGTTGTACGTATCATCAATAATGACCGACCCCTGCGGTCCCGGCACGGCCACCAGCCGCAGCTGCGCGCTCATGCCCTGCAAACCGGTAATAATCTCCTCCCAGGATAATCCTTCGACCAGACCGACGGCCGCCGCCCGCAGGGCGGTGTGCACCGAGTGGCGGCCGAGCAGCGGCACGGAAATATTGCGCAGGCTCTGCTGCCCATGGTGAAGGGTAAAGCGGATGCCATCTAGCCCCATGGACACCAGATCCTCGGCCCATAAGTCGGCGGTATTATCCAGGCCATAAGTGAAGATGCGGGCCTGGGTATGGGCCGCCATGGCCATCACCCGCACGTCATCCCGATTCAAGATCGCCACCCCTTCAGGATCAGGCGGCAGCGCTTCGACCAGCTCTTGTTTGGCGGCGGCAATGGCCTCAATCGAACCCAGACGTTCCAGGTGCACCGGGCCGACAATCGTCAAGACACCTACCTGCGGCCGGGCTAGTTCGCACAACAGGGCAATTTCGCCACGAGCGTACATGCCCATTTCCAAAACGGCGTACTGGTGTTCCGGGCGCAGCTTGAGCAGCGTCAGGGGCAGGCCGATCTCATTGTTGTAGCTGCCCTCGGCCTTCAAAGTCAGGCCCCGTTGGGAGAGAACGGCATGAACCAGCTCTTTGCTGGTCGTTTTACCGACGCTGCCGGTGATGCCCACGATGCGCGGCGACAGCTGGGCCCGCCAGGCTGCGGCAATTCGCTGCAAGGCCAGCATGGTGTTGTCAACCAAAATACAAACGGGCCCGTCAAAATTGACGGCCGTGGTAATCGGCTGGCGGGCGTCTACCAGCGTGTGGTCGCCGCTAACCGGTTTCTCAACCAGGGCGGCTATGGCGCCGCGCTGGAAGGCGTCGCCCACGTAATCATGCCCATCCGCCCGTTCCCCCACAAAGGCGACAAACAGACTGCCCGGCTCGGCCTGGCGGCTGTCAATCACAAAAGCAGCAACAACCGGCTCACGGCCGGTTGGCTGATAAGGGGTTAAGGCTTCCAACACGAAATTAAGCTGCATCATGGTATGTCTAGCGGGCTACGCGATCCGGCAGTTCATCCTGGCCTCCGGGTCACTGTCCCTGCGCGGCAACTTGACCGGCGCGATGGCGAATGTGATCGGGCGGAATATCTAACAAGACCACCAACTCTTGCACCAGCTGGGCAAACACTGGGGCAGCCGTCATGGAGCCCCACTGTGAGCTGCGCGGCCTATCCAGCTTCACCAAGATAATGAGCTGCGGATCATCGGCCGGCAGCCAACCAATAAAGGCACCAATGGTATCGCTGGGGTGATAGCCAAAACCGGGAATGGGAATTTCGGCCGTGCCCGTCTTGCCGGCGACCGTGTAGCCCTCCACCTGCGCGCCAAACACCTCCTGGCGAACGGAAACAACTGCCATAGCCGTCACTTCGCGCGCCGTCTGCGGCTGGATAGGACTACTGATCACGGTTGGTTCGATCCTGGTCACCTGGCCCTGGTGATGAATTTCCTGCACCAGGTAGGGCCGCATCATCCGTCCCTCATTAGCCAGCGCGGCCGTGGCGGCCACCATCTGCAGCGGGGTCGTGGCAATGCCCTGCCCAAAGGAGTTTGTACCCAGGTCTGATTCGGCCCAGTTGCTGTTGCCCGGGATTTTCACCGTCCCGGTCCCCTCAGCGGCCACATCGACGCCCAGCGGGCGGCCAAAGTTGAAGCGCTGCATATAAGTATAGAAGATGTCCGGCCCCATCCAGTAGGCCAGCGTCGCGGCCCCTACGTTGAGTGAGCGCGCCAGCAGCATCGTCATATCGGTGGTGCCAGGCGCGCTGTAATCCCAGTTGCGAATGCGGTGACCGCCCAATTCAATCACGCCGGGGTCGTAATAGGTGCTGTTGGGTGTCACCACGCCGGCGTCCAAGGCGGCGGCCATGGTGATGACCTTCATAATAGAGCCAGGCTCAAACTGCTGGGCAATAGCCGGGTTCTGGTTTAAGTCGGTGTCGGTATACTCATAAAAGCGCGCCGGGTCAAAACAGGGTAGATTAGCCACCGCCAGGAGAGCGCCGGTGCGCGGATCCATGACAATGATCGTACCCGATTCTGCCCCATGCTCAATCAGGGCGCGCTGCAAATGCTGCTCCACCAGGTACTGCACCGAGCGGTCAATGGTCAAAACCAGGTCTGTCCCCTGACGGGCAATAACGCTGGGGCGGGGATGCAGGGGCGAGAAGTTAATCAGGCGGAAGTTAGCCTGTCCGGCCAATTCATTGTCATAGTAGGCTTCTAATCCCGCCAACCCATCACCGCCATAGTTGACAAAGCCAAGCGTGTGACACATCAGCTCATTCTGGGGATAAATGCGGCGGGGCATCGGCTCAACCTGCAAGCTGCTCAGTTCTTCGATGTTGCGAATGGTTTCGGCTGTGCTGGCCGGTACGCGACCAGCCAGAACGACGAACTGGTTATTGGACATCATGCGCTCGCGCAGCGTAAACTGCGGCGTATTCAGAATGGGGGCCAGTATGCCGGCAATCTCATCCGCCCGGTGACGCACAAAGTTGGTTGAAGCGCCAATCTGGTAATCCTGGGTATTGCTGGCCAGAACAGCACCGTTGCGATCATAGATAATGCCGCGGTCCGGGTAATCGGCCACCATCACATCTCTTTCGGGGGTTGTAATCAGGCCGCGCACTTGCAACGCCACCAGGCGGCCCAAAACGATGATCATGATAAAGCCCAGGCCTAAAGATAGGATAATGGTGCGCATCTTCTGGCTACTGGTCATGGTGATTCTCCTCGTTGTAGATCGTTAATGCTGCTGCGCACCGCATACCACAGCGCCTCACCTACGCTGTCCAGCGGTGGCGGCATGGGGGTAGGTGTCGGCAGCAGGGTGATGTCTTTACCCGTGGGATAATCGGAGATAGTCATATACTCAATGTCACCAGGGCGCGCCCGGCGAAAACCAAGACGCACCGCTTCCGGCTCTAACCGCTCCAACTTCTGCGCTTCGGCGATGTCCGCCTCTAGCAGCGCATTCTCCCGCTTGATGTCACGCAGCTCACGCTGCATGGCCTGCACCTGTCGCCCCAGGATGGCAATGCGGCTGCTTTGCTGTAAGTACATCGTTGCCAGAAGGGCCAACGCCACCAAGACAACCAGCCAGCCAAAGAAACTCTGAGCCTCAGAAAGGACAATTAACTGACGAAATTTGTCGGCGGAGCGGACTTTTGATTTCCTGACCTCCGGTTTTTGTTTTTCCGACATACTGCATTTCCTTTTATAGTAATCGTTCTATTACGCGGAGCCGGGCGCTGCGGCTGCGCGGATTCTGCGCAATTTCGACGGCCGTCGGCTGTATAGCTTTGCGCTGCACCAACTTGAAGCGCGCCTGTCCACCGCAGCGGCATACCGGCAGCTCTGGCGGGCAAACACAGCTCTGGCTTTGCTGGCGAAAAAACTGCTTCACCGGTCGATCTTCCAAAGAATGGAAGCTGATAACGGCCATACGGCCACCAACTTTCAGCAGTTCCAGCGCCACCGGCAGTACAGCCGTTAATGCCGCCAATTCATCATTGACGGCAATACGCAGCGCCTGAAAGACCCGCGTGGCCGGGTGAATGCGCCTTTGAGCGGCGCGCCCCTGAGCGGCGCGGGCGCCGCCCGACAGTTCGGCGCTAACAATGGCTGCCAGCTGCCCGGTCGTCGTAACCGGTCGCCGGGCGACAATAGCCCGGGCCAGCCGGCGGCTCTGCTTTTCCTCACCATACTGCCAGAAAAGCCGGGCCAGTTCTGCTTCGGCCAGATCGTTGACCAGATCGGCGGCGCTGGTCGGCTGTGCCGGGTCCAGCCGCATGTCCAGTGGACCATCCTGCAAGAAAGAGAAGCCACGGGCGGGATCATCTAGCTGTCGCGATGAAAAGCCCAGATCGAGCAAGATGCCGTCGACGGCCGTGAAACCGTGCGCGGCGGCCAGATCACCCATTTGAGCAAAACTGGCCTGGACAAAAATGACCCGCTCAGCCAACTCGCCCAGCTGCTGCCGGGCAAAAGCAATGGCTGCGGGATCACGATCAAAGGCTAGAACCTGACCGTCGGGCGCAGACCGCTCCAGAATGCCGGCCGTATGCCCGCCCGCCCCCAGCGTGCCGTCAATGTAACGACCACCCGCTTGAGGCGCCAACAGGGCCATGACTTCATGGTAAAGTACAGGTATATGAGATATCATCTGGGCCAAAGTCATTTAGATGCCCAGATCATCCCAGCGCTCGGCATCATCAGATGCGTCCAGGGTGTTACGCTCGCTAGCCCACGACTCCGCACTCCACACCTCAACGTAACTATGCATACCGCTAACGACAACATCCGTATCAATGCCGGCAAATTCACGTAGATGGGCCGGGACAACAATGCGTCCCTGACGATCGGGCTCTAGATCAGCCGCGCCGGAGAAGATCCGGCGCCGGAAAGCGCGTAATTTACTATCCGAAAAGGGATGATTGTTCACTTTTTCAGCCAGCTGATGCCAGCTTTCCAGTGGAAAGATGATCAGGTTATGGTCAAGACCACGCGTAATAACCAGGCCAGCAGCCAGCTCGCCCCGATATTTAGCGGGAATCGTTAACCGCCCCTTATCGTCAATGGTATGACTATATTCACCTAAGAACATCTGTTCCAATTACCCCATTTGCGGCTCAGTTTTGGGGGAAAATTAGGAAAACTACCCCACTTTGCCCCACTTTCTGCCACGATATGCCACAGTATACAACAAACTTTTCCCTAAGGGAAGAGCAAATCCAGGCAATTTGGGACGAATTTCCCGGTCAAAATGAGAAAATAAGGGAATTCTGGCCATTGCGGCGGGTGTTGAGGCTACAAATCGCATAGAAAGCGACGCGACGGCCGTGAGTCAACCGATTGGCCAATGGCTCCCCAAAAAGGCTTATTCTGGCTCCGGAAAAGGGAATCAGCCATCATTTTCCGTCAAACCGGCCAGGAATTGACGATCTTTATCGGACAGTGGGGCATGGGTGAGGAGATCGGGGCGGCGTTCCCAGGTGCGGCGCAGGGCTTGTTCCCGCCGCCAGCGAGCAATATTGGCAGCGTGACCCGATCGCAGCACCTCGGGCACAGACCAGCCGCGGAAGCTTTCCGGGCGAGTATAGTGGGGGCCCTCTAATAGACCAGAAGCGTGACTATCTTGCTCAGCGGCATCGGCAGCGCCCAAAACGCCGGGAATGAGGCGGGCTACGGCGTCAATAACCACCATAGCCGCTAATTCGCCGCCGGTAAGGACGTAGTCACCAATGGAGATTTCGCGGGTGACCAGATGTTGGCGCACCCGTTCATCGATCCCTTCATAACGGCCGCACAGCAGCAGCAGCCGCGGCTCTAACGCCAGCTCTTGAGCCGCAGCATGGGTAAAGGTTTGACCCTGTGGTGTCAACAGGATGATAGGCGCTGTGGTGTCCGGGGGGAGAATGGCTTCCACGGCCGTGAAAATCGGCTCCGGCTTCAAGACCATACCCCCACCGCCACCATAGGGTGGCTCATCGGTGACGCGATGCTTCCCGGCCGCATAGTCCCGTATGTTGTGTAAAACGACGGTCAACAGGCCAGCCTCCTGCGCCCGTTTGAGAATGCTCTCACGCAGGTAACCGCTAAACATGTCGGGGAAAAGAGACAAAACGTCAATGTGCATGGCTGTAGTTTACGCAATTGCCGCCCCTGTCGCAATCAAACTTAAAAATCGTCGCAGCAAATCGAGATA
>Ga0114946_10003719_pt1 | contig 10206 bp, 8 predicted proteins | sample WalLakDeSediment_FD_88676 | JGI IMG/M metagenome (GOLD analysis project Ga0114946, IMG submission 88676) | Lake sediment microbial communities from Walker lake, Nevada to study Microbial Dark Matter (Phase II) - Walker Lake 11/02/13 Deep Sediment | ecosystem: Environmental > Aquatic > Freshwater...
CCGGCCCGCCGCCAGGAGATGCCGAGCCAGGGCACGGCGACGGCCGCGGTCACGAGGAGCGCCGTTCCCGCCGCGGAGAGCCAGTTGAACCGGTAGATCGCCCGCTCGACCTCGCGGGCCTCGCGGGTGGCCGGCGGCACCTTCGCCACCCGGCCATCGAGCCAGGGCACCGGTACCTCGGGCGCGACGACGGCGGCGGGCATCCAGGCGGCAGCCGGACCACGGCCCTCGAGCGCCGCCTTCACCGGCGGCAGCCCCCAGCCGAGCACCGCGAGCGACAGCACGGCCCACGGCGCCCAGGCCCAGGCGATCCGCGCCGGGGGATCGGTGGTTGACGAATCCTTCTGCACCTCCTTCTGCACCGCCGCGGCCGTTGCCAGAGCATGCACATCCCCATCGTGCCGCCAGATCGTGCGTGGCCGCCACCAGCGCAGGAAGACCGCGAGCGACACGAGGCTCACGATCCCGCCAGCCACGTCGACGAGCGCCGCCCCGAGCAGGTTCGAGACGACGAACTGCACGAGTGCGAACGACACGCCACAGACGAGCACGGCGGGCCAGACGCCGACGAGGCTCCGCCAGCCCCCCATCATGCAGACCATCCAGGCCGGCACGATGAGCGAGAAGAAGGGGAGTTGCCGGCCGGCGAGCGCGGAGATCGCCTGCTCGTCGAGGCCGGTGACTTTCGCGAGCGTGATGATCGGAGTGCCCAGGGCGCCAAAGGCCACCGGCGCCGTGTTGGCGACGAGCGCCAGGCACGCCGCCTCGAGCGCCGGAAACCCCGCCCCGACGAGGAGCGCGGCGGAGATCGCCACCGGGGCACCGAAGCCCGCCGCTCCTTCGAGGAAGGCTCCGAAGGAAAAGGCGATGAGCAGGGCCTGCAGCCGATGGTCGGCCGAGAGGCTCGTGACCGACCGCTTCATGACCTCGAGCGCCCCTGCCTCGACGGAGAGGCGAAACAGAAACATCGCCCCGATGATGATCCAGCCGATGGGGAAGAGGCCGAAGCAGCCGCCGGTCACCGCCGCGGCCAGGGCGGCGTCAGCCGGCATGCCCGCGCCGGCCACGGCGACGACGAGCGCCGTGGCGAGACCGGCCAAGGCCGCGCGGTGCGCCGGCCAGCCGGCGCAGGCGAGCAGCCCGAGCAGCACGACCAAGGGCGTCACCGCCGCCAGCGTCGAGAGGAGCGGCGACCCGAATGGGTCGTAGACATGCTCCCAGATACCAATGTCCGAGATCATCCGCTCTTGTGAGTCTCTGTGGGTTTCGCGGTCGACCGGCGGGCAAGACGGCCCGGAGCGGCAAGTGTGGCACACGACGCTTGGCTCCTGCCACCATGACGACTATCCTGCCGCGCCTGATCGCGCGCTCTGGAGGAGTCACCGTCGATGAATACGACCGACAAGCCCTCGGACATGAACCTGCCCCTGGAACTCGACGTGCATGCCGTCGCCGCCCTCAAGCGTGGTGCGGAGCCGTTCCTGCTACTCGACTGCCGCGAGCCCGAGGAATACGCGACCGCCCAGATTCCCGGCGCGGTGCTCGTGCCGATGGCCGAGATCCCGGAGCGGCTCGCGGTCCTGGAGCCGTATCGCGACCGGCGGATCGTCGTCCACTGCCACCACGGCGGCCGTAGCCTTCGCGTCACCCGCTGGCTGCGGGCGCAGGGATTTTTCGGCGCGCAGAACATGGCCGGGGGCATCGAAGCCTGGGCGCTCGAGATCGATCCGGCCACGCCGCGGTATTAGCGCCGCGATCGTCGGGGCGACAGAGCCAATGAATGCGCCAATCGACTCCTGCCCACGGCATCGGGAGGCTGCACATGGCATGGAATATACTGCCGCCGATGTTCTCCCCGCTGCTGAACCGTCGTAATGGTGCCCCCTGTGTCCGCACGGCCGGCGCGATGCTCGCACTGGCCAGCCTCGGTCCGGCGGTGGCCGGGGCCGGCGAACTCACCGCGCTCGAGGCCCAGGCCGACCAGCTCTTCGGCAGCTACCTCGTGGAGCCGCTCGCGCGGGTGTTCTTCTGGCCGATCCCCGTGCTCCAGATGCCGATCGTCGTGGCCTGGCTCCTCGCCGGCGCGATCTACTTCACGCTCCGCATGGGGTTCGTGAACGTGCGGATGTTCGGCCATGCCCTCGAGCTCGTGCGGGGGAAGTACGACGACCCCACCGCCGCCGGTGAAGTGAGCCACTTCCAGGCGCTCGCCACGGCGCTCTCGGCCACCGTGGGCCTCGGCAACATCGCGGGCGTGGCGATCGCCGTGGCGACCGGCGGCCCCGGGGCCACCTTCTGGTTGATCGTCGCGGGGATCCTCGGCATGTCGGCCAAGTTCACCGAGGTGACCCTCGGCCAGCAGTTCCGCCACGTCCGCCCCGACGGCAGCATCATGGGCGGGGCGATGTATTACCTGTCGGAGGGCCTCGCCGCCCGCGGCCTACCCCAGCTCGGCCGCGTGCTCGCCGTGGCCTTCGTCGTGCTCTGCATCGGCGGCTCGTTTGGCGGCGGCAACTCGTTCCAGGTCAAGCAGGGGCTCGATCAGATCCGCACCGTGATCCCCTTCTTCGATGCCTACCCCTGGGCCTACGGCCTGGTGATGGTGGTGCTCGTCGGCATCGTGATCATCGGCGGTATCCGCCGGATCGCATCGGTCGCCGACAAGGTCGTGCCGGCGATGTGCCTGCTCTACGTGGCCGCCTGCCTCTACGTGATCCTCGCGAACGTGACGCTGCTCCCCGCGGCGGTCGCCGCCATCGTCCGCGGCGCGTTCGCCCCCGAGGCGGTCGCCGGCGGGTTTTTGGGCTGTCTCGTGATCGGCATCAAGCGGGCCGCCTTCTCCAACGAGGCCGGCATCGGCTCGGCGGCGATCGCGCATTCCGCGGCCCGCAGCGAGTATCCGGTGCAGGAGGGGATCGTGTCGCTCCTCGAGCCGTTCATCGACACCGTCGTCGTCTGCACGATGACAGCGCTCGTCATCGTGATCACCGGCATCTGCAGCGACGAGAGCTGCGCCGCCTACATCGCGGGCGATCAAGGAGCGGCGCTCACCTCGGCGGCCATGGCCCGACAGATCTCCTGGTTTCCGCAGGTGCTCTCGGTGGCGATTTTTCTGTTCTCCTATTCCACGATGATCTCGTGGTCGTACTACGGGGAGCGGTGCTGGACATGGCTCTTTGGCGAGTCGTGCACGATCGTCTACCGGCTCTTGTTCCTCACGTTCACGTTCCTGGGGTCGGTGGTCACGGCGGGCAACATCCTCGTGTTCTCAGACCTCATGATCCTGGGCATGGCCTTCCCCAACGTGCTCGGTGTCGCGATCCTCTCCGGGCTCGTCGCCCGTGACCTGGCCGACTACCGGACGAAGCTGGCAACGGGAGCAGTGCGGCCGCACCACTAGCGCCAGCACCGCCCTGCGCACCCTTGTGCGCGCTCACGCCCGGCCCGATCACGGCGCCTCGCCCCGCCGCTGCCGCCACCAGGCGGCCAGGATGCTGCCGAGCACCGAGTGGACGAGGGCCGAGATCGCCCCCGGCACCGCCGTGAGCGGCTCAGCCGCGAAATGCTGCTGGGCCAGGACGACCCCCAACCCCGAGTTCTGCATCCCCGTCTCGATCGAGATCGTGCGAGCCGTGATCACGGGAAACCCCAGCACCCGCGCGAAGCCGTATCCCACGCCGAAGCCCGCGGCATGCACGAGGATGATCGCCGTGAGCAGACGGAAGCCGCTCTCCCGCACCGTCGTCGCGTTCTGGCCGATGATGCTCCCGCAGACCAGCGCGATCAAGAGCACGCTCACGAGCGGCGCCACCGGCAGCACGCCCCGCACGACGGCCGGCGCGAACCGCTTGAGTGCGACGCCCACGGCGACCGGCGCCACCACCACCTGCACGGTCGAGAGAAACAGGCCTGGCGTGTCCACCTCCACGAGCCGACCGGCGAGGACCTGCGTCAACAACGGCGTGAGCAGGACTGCCGCCAGCGTCGAAACAGTGGTCATCACGACCGACAGGGCCACGTCGGCCCGGGCGATGAAGCTGACGACGTTCGAGGCCGTGCCGCCAGGACAGCACGCGACGAGGATCAGGCCCACGGCGAAGGGGGTCGGCAGGCCGAGCGACGTCGCAATCAGCCAGCCGGCCGCCGGCATGATCAGAAACTGCCCGACGACCCCGGCGCCCACCGCCAGCGGCCGCGAAGCGACGCGGGTGAAGTCGGCGAGCGAGAGCGTCATCCCCATGCCCAGCATGATCGCCGCCAGCCCGCCCACGATGAGCGGCCCGCGGAACCAGGTGAAGACCGCCGGTTCGACGAGCGCCACACCGCAGGCCGCCGCGACCCACAAGGGGAAGGCGTTGGCGAGCCGTTCGAGCAGGACGGCCAGGGTTCGGGGCATGGGCTTCGGTCTCGCGTCGTGCGGGCCCGCAGCATAGGGCATGTGCCCGACCGGGTCGACTCGCTAGGCAGCCTCACCTCGCGATCGTTTCCGGGGCGATTGCTTACCGGACGATTGATAACCGGGCGATTGATCACGCACTGTGGCGCGATACGCCACCATGGCCGCGCTGATCGTGTTCAACGAGTCGAAGAGGTTGGACTCCCCGTCGTCGAAGGCTTTCACCGCAGTCTTGATCTCTGCCAGCGTGAGAATTGCGATTGCTGCTGGCGTACGACGTTGTGGTTCGGACATGACCGCCTCCTTGCTGTCTGAATCAGCCGACACATCCTGTGCGGCGTGGATGGAACTCTATCCCGGCTTCCCCGCCCCGTCTTTCACCACATACGCGCGACCTCACACGGCACGTTTCTTTCTGGACCCGCGCGGCCTGCCCCCTATGAACATGAGTGCCAGGCATCAAGGTGGCAGCCGAATGAACTCGGGGAGTGCTGCCTGTCTGCCGGTGTGGTGGTTCGCCATGGACGGGGATGACTGCTCGCCGTATCCGCACTACTCGTGGCTTGCCCACTGGCTGGCCGTCGAAGCGCCGCGGGTGTTCGACGTCTTTGCATGCCGCCACGTCACGCACCATCTGCTTCTGACGACGCATGGCGACGCCGACATCCTCTGGAAAACCCGCGGCGCGACGACCGGGTTTCATGCGAGTGGCGGCTCGATCGGGTTTTTCCCGTGTGACCATCAGCGGCACACCATGTCCATGACGAGTGCCTGTGGCTTCACCGCGTATGACGTTCTGGTTCCTGACTCGCACATCCAACTCGTCTGCCGGACGGAAGGCCTCCTGCCGGTCACGGACATCCGCGCCGTCCCGGTTTTTCAGGATGTCTTGCTGGGGGCGAGCCTGCTTCGGCTGTCGACGCACACGGAAGGACGGCAGATCTCGGAGGACATTGGCGACGAAATCGCGGCTCGGCAGATCATCCTGCGAATCTGTGCGCTCGTCGGTGGCAGGACACCTGAATGGCAGAAAGACTCGAGCGTCTTCACGCCACATGTCATGCGACAGGTCGTCTCTTGCATCGACGCGCACCTCGGCACCCCCATGTCACTCGACGGCATGGCGAAGACCGTGGGCCTGTCGCCCGGACATTTCGCCAGAAAGTTTCACCATTCCGCCGGCGAGAGCCTGGGGCGCTTCATGAACCGGCGCCGTATCGGCACCTCGTTTGCCATGCTGCGAGCCGGCAGGCATCCCCTCACCAGCATCGCCCTCGATCTCGGTTTTTCTTCGCAGAGCCATTTCACGAGATTATTCAGCGGACTCACGGGGATCACGCCACAGCAGTTCCGGCGGCGGCACCAGCGGATCAGCGGCTGAGATGAAGGTGGGCGGAGCGCGGGCGCGATGAATGGAGTGCACGGCCGGGAACTCCTGGAATGACTGAGCGGGGTATGATGAAACGGGAAGCGGTTTATCTCTTCGCGCGAGGGCGCACGAACCCCCAGAGGGCCCACGCATGAGCACGCCATCGTCGCCGTCCACCTTGTCCAAGCAGCTCGCCGAGATCGCGCTGGCCATGCAGGCCGAACGCACCGGGCACACGCCCAAAGCCGTGACCGTGGTCGCCAGCGAGGAAACGGTCGTGCTCACGTTGCACGAGGCGTTGACTCCGGCCGAAAAAATTCTGGCCCGCACGGAGTCTGGGGCAACGAAAGTCGAGCAGTACCATCGCGCCCTGTTCGCCGTGTCGTGCGAAGAATTGCGGAAGGAGATTCAGCGGCTGACCGGCCGCAAGGTGCGTGAAGCGGCGGTTGTCGTGGAGCCGGCGACGGGGGCGATCGTCCATGCCTTCACGAGCGGCACCGTGGTCCAGATTTTCCAGCTGGAGCCGCACGGGACGGCCACCCATGTGCAGGCCGGCTTGATGCCAGACGACCCCGATGCGCGGTAGCCCCGCGGCGCGGTAGCATGGCGGCCCCATGGCCTTCTGCGATGACCACTTCCTGCTCGGCTCGGCACCGGCCGCCGACCTCTACCACCGCGTGGCGGCCGGCTGCGGAATCGTCGATTTTCACTGCCACTTGAGCCCCCGCGACATCGCCGAGGATCGCCGCTTCGACTCGCTCCACGCCGCCTGGCTCGAGGGCGACCATTACAAGTGGCGGGCCATGCGGGCCGACGGCGTGCCCGAGGATCTCGTCACCGGCGGCGCGTCCCCGCGGGACAAATTCCTGGCCTGGGCACGGACGGTGCCCCACACGCTTCGCAACCCGCTGTTTCATTGGACGCACCTCGAACTGCGGCGGCACTTCGGCATCGAGGACCTGCTCGACGAGTCGACGGGACCACGGATCTGGGAGGAAGCCAACCGCCAGCTCGCCCACGGCGACCTGTCGACCCGCGGCATCCTCCGCCGCTTTAGCGTCGAGCTCGTGGGCACGACCGACGATCCCGCCGACTCACTCGAGTGGCACGAGCGGATCGCCGCCGCCGGCCTCACCACGCACGTCGTGCCGACGTTTCGGCCCGATGCGGCGCTCAAGGTGACGCACCCTGACCGCGTGCAGGCCTGGGCCCGCCGGCTCGCCGAGACGAGCGGCATTGCCACCGACACGCTCGCCGGCCTCCTCGCCGCGCTCGACCAACGACACGCCGACTTCGCCGCCGTCGGCTGCCGGGCGAGCGATCATGGCCTCGAGTTTCTGCCCGACGTCGAGTGCACCGACGCGGAAGCGGCGCAGATCTGGTCGCGGGCGATCGCCGGCACACCCGCGAGCAGGCCTGAGGCCGAGGCCTTCGCCGTGCGGATCATGCTCCATGTGGCTCGCCTCAACCACGCCCGCGGCCACGTGACGCAATTGCACCTCGGCCCCTTCCGTGATCCCAATCCGCTCCTCGCCCGCCGGCTCGGCGCCGATGCCGGCTGCGACACGATCGGCGACGCCCGCCAGGGGCCGGGGCTCGTCCGCTTCCTCGCCACGCTCGCCGCCGAAGGCACGCTCGGCCGCACGATCCTCTACAACATCAATCCCACCGACAACGCTCTCTTCGCCGCGCTCCCCGGCTCGTTCCAGGATGGCGAGATTCCCGGCATGATCCAGTGGGGCAGCGGCTGGTGGTTCATGGACCAGGAGCGGGGCATGCGCGAGCAGATGAACATGCTCTCCGACCTGGGCCTCCTGCGGCGGTTCGTCGGCATGGTGACCGACTCGCGGTCGTTCCTGTCGTTTCCGCGGCACGAGTATTTCCGGCGGATCCTCTGCGATCTCGTCGGGGGCGACGTCGCGACCGGCCGGCTCCCCGACCGGCGCGATTGGCTCGACGAGCTCGTGACGGCGGTCTGCGGCGGCAACGCCCGCGAGGCATTCGGGCTCGCCCCTCCCCTGCTCGGCTGACTCCGCCGCGTGAGGCGTTTCCATTCCATGCCCGCCGTCCGCCCCGGCCGCTCGCTGTTCCGCCTGCTCGTGCTGCCGGTCATCGGGCTCGTGCTCGCCGCGGTCGTCGCCAACGTGGTCTTCGCCGCCTTCCTCGCCGCCCGGCAGGCCGTCGCGGCGGCCCGGTCGCAGCAGGAACGGGTCGCCACGACGCTCGAAACCTCGCGTGTGCCGCTCTCCCCGCAGGTGCTCGACACGCTGCGTCAGCTCACCGGCTGCGAGTTCATCGTCTGGAGCCCCCCGGCTACTACGGCCGCGCTCGCGACGCTGCCGGCCGCGGTGCTCGAGGACCATCCGCCGGCCACACTCGCCACCGCCGCCGGACGTGACATCGTGCTCGCCGGCCAACGCTACCACGTCGGCACCGCGGTCTCGGGCAGCATTCGCGGCGAGTCGCTCCTCGTGCTCACGCCGGTCAGGAGCGTCGTGTGGACGACCCTCGAGGCGATCTGGCCGGCGCTCGCCGTGGCGGCGGCGACCCTCGGGGTGCTCGTGCCCGTGGGCTTCGTCGCCACCGCGCGGCTGGCCCGGCGGATCAGCGCCGTCGAGCGGCATGTGGCGCACATCGCGCGGGGGCATTTCGGTGAGCGGCTCACCGACGCGTGCGGCCACGCGTCGGGGGGCGACGACATCGGCCGCCTCGTGGCGGGTGTCAACGATCTGAGCACGACGCTCGCCGAGCTGCGGACGAGCCTGGCGGCGGGTGAACGCCAGCGGCTCCTGGGCCAGCTCGCCGCAGGGTTCGCGCACGAGCTGCGAAACGCGATCACCGGCGCGCGGCTGGCGATCGACCTCCACCGCCGCCGCTGCCCCGGCAGCGGGGCGGGCCCGACCGACGACAGCCTCACGGTCGCCACGCGGCAGCTGGCCATTCTCGAGGAGGAGGTCCGCGGCCTCTTGGCCCTCGGCCGGTCCGGACGCGAAGGACACCCCGCCGCAGCGTCAGAGCCCCTCGATCTCGCCGCCGTCAGCGCCGAGGTACGGGATCTCATCGGACCGCGGGCCGAGCACGCGGGCGTGGTGGTCGCCTGTGATGTGCCTGCCCATCTGCCCCTGCTCTGCGGCCGCCGCGAGGCGCTGCGGGCGGCGATCGTGAATCTCGCGCTCAACGCGATCGATGCAGCCGGCCGCGGCGGTCACGTCTGGCTCACGGCCCGCGTTGCCGGCGGCGGCGGGCTCGACGTGTCCGTCGAAGATGACGGCCCGGGGCCGCCGGCGGATCTCGCCGCCACGCTCACGGAGCCCTTCGTCACAGGGAAGGCCGAAGGCATCGGCCTGGGACTCGCGGTCGCAAAGGCCGTGGCCGAGGAGCACGCCGGACGGCTGTCATGGACCCGGCACGAGGGCCGCACCCGGTTTACGATCACGGTGCCGGAGCCTGCGGAGCCGGCCTCTCTGGTGGAGCGCGAGCCATGAGCCGAATCCTGATCGTCGACGACGAGCCCGCCATCGGCTGGACGCTCCGCGAGATGCTCTCCGATGACGGGCACGAGGTGGCCATTGCCGCCGACGTGCCCGCGGCGGTCGCCGCCGCGGGCGACGCACCCGACGTGATCCTGCTCGACGTGCGGCTCGGCAGCCAGGACGGCCTCGCCGCCCTGCCCGAGATCCGCGCCGCGGCCGGCGCCGTGCCGGTCGTCGTGATGACCGCCTTCGGTGATCTCGCCACCGCGGTGCGGACGGTGCAGGCAGGCGCCTTCGACTATCTCGTCAAGCCGTTCGATCTCGACCGCGTCGCGCAGGTCGTGGGCCGCGCGCTTGCCGAGCGGCCGGCGGCCGCCGCGGGCCAGACGGCGCCGGTCACGGCTGAGCCACCACCGGCAGCCGAGCTGGTGGGCTCGTCGCCGCCGATGCAGGAGGTGTTCAAGCAGGTGGCGCTCGTGGCGGCGAGTGATCTGCCCGTGCTCGTCACCGGCCCGACCGGCAGCGGCAAGGAGCTCGTGGCCCGCGCGATCCACGCCCACTCCTCCCGTCACGACGGGCCGCTCGTGACGACGAACCTCGCGGCGCTGGCCCCGGGCGTCGTCGAAAGCGAGCTCTTCGGGCATGCCGCCGGCGCGTTCACCGGCGCGACGACCGCCCGGGCCGGCCTCTTCGAGCTCGCCGACTCCGGCACGATCTTCCTGGACGAGATCGGCGAGGCGCCCCCCGAGGTGCAGGTAAAACTCCTGCGGGTGCTGGAGGCCGGGGAGGTGACCCGCGTCGGGGAAGGGGTCGCCCGCCGCGTGGACGTCCGCGTGATCGCCGCCACCAACCGGGATCTCGCGGCCCGCCTGCAGGCCGGATCGTTTCGGGCCGACCTATATCATCGGCTCAAGGTGTTTCCGATCACGCTGCCGGCGCTCGCCGAACGGATCGACGACATCGAGCCC
>Ga0114946_10003720_pt1 | contig 10206 bp, 10 predicted proteins | sample WalLakDeSediment_FD_88676 | JGI IMG/M metagenome (GOLD analysis project Ga0114946, IMG submission 88676) | Lake sediment microbial communities from Walker lake, Nevada to study Microbial Dark Matter (Phase II) - Walker Lake 11/02/13 Deep Sediment | ecosystem: Environmental > Aquatic >...
CGCCGGCAAGAAGGCCTTCGTCACCAACCGCATCGGCGACTGGGGCTTCATGGTCGCCATGTTCCTGGTGTTCACCGCCATCGGGTCGCTCTCCTACGCCGACCTGCTGTCGGCCTCGGTCACCGGCGACATCGCCGCGGTTACCGCCACCGCGATCGTCCTGCTCCTCCTCGTCGGCGCGGCGGGCAAGTCGGCCCAGATCCCGCTGTTCGTCTGGCTCCCCGACGCCATGGCCGGCCCCACCCCCGTCTCGGCGTTGATCCACGCCGCCACCATGGTCACCGCCGGCGTCTACCTCCTGGTGCGGGTCAACCCGGTGATCGCCTCGGCCTACGGCTGGGCGCCCGACGTGGTGGCCTGGCTCGGCGTGGCCACCGCCCTCGTGGCCGCCACCATCGCCATCGCCCAGACCGACATCAAGAAGGTGCTCGCCTACTCCACGGTGAGCCAGCTCGGCTTCATGTTCCTCGCCATCGGCACGGGCGCCTACGTCGCCGCCATCTTCCACGTGATCACCCACGCGTTCTTCAAGGCGCTCCTGTTCCTCGGCTCGGGCTCGGTGATCCACGGCATGCACGAGGAGCAGGACATGCGGCGCATGGGCGCGCTCCGCAAGCTCCTGCCCATCACCTACGCCACGTTCATCGTGGGCTGGCTGTCGATCGCCGGCGTGCCCCCGTTCAGCGGCTTCTGGTCGAAAGACGAGATCCTGCTCTACGCCTGGAACTCGAGCCCGGCGCTGTGGCTCGTCGGGTCGATCGCCGCCCTGCTCACCGCGTTCTACATGAGCCGCCAGGTGTTCCTCGTGTTCTATGGCGAGCCCCGCTGGCACGATCCGCTCCCCGTGGAGGCCGCGGTCGCGGCCGGCACCGGCGTCGCCGCCGCGCACACCGACGCCGATCCGGGGCTCGACGAGGTGGCCGGCGACGACGGGCCCGCCCACGCCGACGACCACCACGAGCTCCCCGCCGACGTCGAGCCCCACGAGTCGCCGTGGACGATGACGGTGCCCCTGGTGGTGCTCGCGGTGGCGGCCACCGTCGGCGGCGGGCTCAACCTGCCGTTCAGCAAGGACCTGCACGTCCTGGAGCACTGGCTCGAGCCGTCGTTGTTCGGCAATGAGGCCGCGCTCGTGGGCGGGGCCACCACCAAGTGGGTGATCGCCCTGGTCTCGATCGTGCTGGCCGTCGTCGGCATCGTGGCCGCGGCCGCGGTGTACCTCCAGCACCGGGTCGACGCCCGGGTCGTGGAGCGCCGCGAGTTCGCGGCCGGGTGGTGGATCGACAGCGGCATCGCCAACTTCGTGGGCGGCCCGGGGCGCGCCGTCTTCGACCAGGTCGCGGCCTTCGACCGCAGCGTGGTCGACGGCGCGGTCAACGGGGTGGCCACCCTCGTGCGCGCCGGAGGCTCCCGGCTGCGCGTCCTGCAGACCGGCTTCGTGCGGGCCTACGCCCTCGCCATCGCCCTCGGGGCCGTGGCCGTCGGCGCCTACTTCCTCACCCGGGCGAGCATCTAGATGGCCCTCCCCCTCACCTCCGTGGCCACGTTCGCCGCCGCCCAGCCCTTCCCGCTGCTCTCCGCGCTCGTCGTCGTCCCCATCGTCGGCGCCGTGCTGGTGGCGCTCATGCCCCGGGCCCGGGCCGAGTCGGCCCGCCAGCTCGCCGTGCTCACATCGGTGGCCGTCGGCGCGATCGCCGTCTACGTCCTCGCCGCGTTCGACACCGCCGACTCGGGGTTCCAGTTCGTCTCGCGCCACCCGTGGATCGACGAGCTCGGGATCCAGTGGCTGCTCGGCGTCGACGGGATCTCGCTGTTCCTCGTCGTGCTCACCGGCGTGATCTTCCCCATCGCCATGCTCGCCTCGTCACCCGAGCGCGACGCCAAGGCGTACTACGCGTGGCTGCTGGTGCTCGAGGCCGGGTCGATGGGTGTGTTCCTCGCGCTCGACCTGTTCGCGTTCTTCGTGTTCTTCGAGATCGTCCTCGTGCCGATGTACTTCCTGATCGGCGGGTGGGGCCACGGCGAGCGGATCTACGCCGCGGTCAAGTTCTTCCTGTACACGATGTTCGGTTCGGCGTTCATGCTCGTCGGCATCCTGGCCCTGGCCTGGCTCAACGCCCGGGCCACCGGCGAGGCCGTCACCTTCGACCTGGTCACCATCGCCGAGTCCCAGGCCATCGCCCCCACCACGGCGCGCTGGCTCTTCCTCGCCTTCGCCATCGCGTTCGCGGTGAAGGTGCCGCTGTTCCCGGTGCACACCTGGCTGCCCGACGCCCACACCCAGGCGCCCACCGCGGGCTCGGTGATCCTCGCCGGCGTGATGCTCAAGATCGGCACCTACGGGCTGGTGCGCTTCGGGCTCTACCTGTTCCCCGAGGCATCGGTGTACTTCGCCCCGCTCATGGTCACCCTCGGCGTGATCGGTGTGATCTACGGCGCCATCGTGGCCACCATGCAGACCGACCTCAAGCGGCTCGTCGCCTACTCCTCGGTGGCGCACCTCGGGTTCATCGTGATCGGCACGTTCGCCCTCAACACCCAGGGCCTGTCGGGCGGGGTGATCCAGATGGTCAACCACGGCATCAGCACCGGCGCCTTGTTCATCATGGTCGGCTGGATCTACGAGCGCCGCCACACCCGGTCCATCGCCGAGCTCTCCGGGCTCCAGAAGGTGGCCCCGATCTTCGCCGCCGGCTTCATGGTGGTCATGCTGTCCTCCATCGGGCTGCCCGGGCTCAACGGGTTCGTCGGCGAGTTCCTCATCCTGCTCGGCAGCTTCCCGGCCAACCGCTGGTGGACCGTCGTCGCCACCACCGGCGTGATCCTCGCCGCGCTCTACCTGCTGTGGGCCTACCAGCGGGTGTTCCACGGCGAGCCCGGCGCCGACGACGTCGAGCAGATGCACGAGCTGCGCTGGACCGAGGGCCTCGTGCTCCTCCCGCTCCTCGCCCTCATCGTGTTCATGGGCGTCTACCCCAAGCCGGTGCTCTCCCGGATCGAGCCCTCGGTCACCGCGCTCGTCGCCCACATCGAGGACAACGTCGAGGGCTTCACCGAGCCCGTCGGGGTGGTCGCCGGCAGCCGGCCGTCGCTGTCGGAGCTCGAGCACGGTCACGGTGACGACCTCGCCGAGGAGGACCAGTGATCCCGGTGCTCGCCTCCGTGCTCGCCCAGGTGGGCGACGTCGTCCCCATCGCCACCCCCGAGGTGGAGTGGTCGGCGATCCTCCCGCTCGTGATCCTCGCCGCCGGCGCGATCGTCCTGCTCACCCTCGGATCGCTCGTCCCGTCGTTCGACCAGCCGGGTGTGCCCGCCGCGGCCACCGTCGCCATCGCCCTCGCCTCGATCATCGCCGCGGTGCCGGTGTGGCAGCGGGTCCAGGACCCCGACCGGGGCCCGATCAGCGCCGTGGGCGGGGCCATCGGGATCGACGGCTTCACCGTGTTCGTCACCGTGCTCATCGCCCTCGCGGTGATCCTCGGCGCGCTCCTGCTCGACGACTACCTGCGCCGGGAGGACCTCGACGGCGTGGAGTGGTACGTGCTCGTCCTCCTGGCCGGCGTGGGCGCGGTGATCATGGGGTCGGCCAACGACCTCATCGTGGTCTTCCTCGGCCTCGAGGCGCTCTCCATCGCGGTGTACGTGCTGGTGGCCATGCACCGCACCCGGGTGGAGTCCCAGGAGGCCGGCTTCAAGTACTTCATCACCGGCGCCTTCTCCTCGGCGTTCTTCCTCTACGGCATCGCCCTCGTCTACGGCGCCACCGGCTCCACCAACCTGGTGGCCATCGCCGACCGCCTGGCCACCACCCTCGCCCTCGACGACGCCCTCCTCCTCGTGGGCATGGGCCTGCTGCTCGTCGGCTTCGCCTTCAAGATCTCGGCCGTGCCGTTCCAGGCCTGGACCCCCGACGCGTACCAGGGCGCGCCCACCCCGATCACCGCGTACATGGCCGGCGCGGTGAAGGTCGGCGCCTTCGCCGCCATCTTCCGGGTCTTCTACCTGGGCCTCGGCCAGTACGCGGTCGACTGGCAGCCCATCGTCTACGCGCTCGCCGCGGTCACCATGGTGGTGGGCTCGTTCCTCGCCGTGGTCCAGACCGACGTCAAGCGGATGCTCGCCTACTCCTCGATCATCCACGGCGGCTTCATCCTGATCGGCGTGCAGGCCGCCACCGAGGCCGGCGTGCAGGCGTCGCTCTTCTACCTGGCCACCTACGTGTTCGTGGTGGCCGGCAGCTTCGGGGTGGTGACCCTCGTGGCCGGCCCGGGCGACGCGGCCACCTCGCTCGAGGACTTCCGCGGGCTCTCGGCCCGACGGCCGGTGCTGGCCCTGGTGTTCACCCTGTTCCTCCTGGCCCAGGCCGGCGTGCCCCTCACCTCGGGATTCTTCGCCAAGTTCTACGTGATCGCCGCCGCGGTCAGCGTGAGCAGCTACTGGCTGGCGCTCGTGGCCATGCTCGCCTCGGTCGTGGCCGCCGCCCTGTACCTGCGGATCATCGTGGCCATGTACCTGGCCGACGCCGACGACACCGCCGACCGGCCCCGCATCCGCATCCCGGTCACCGCCGGCATCGCCCTCGCCGCCGCGGTGGTGGTCACCCTCGGTGCCGGCGTGCTCCCGGGGCTGCTCACCGAGGTGGTCGGCGACGCCGTGCCGGTGCTCGTCGCGCAGCCCTGACCGGCCCCTCGCCACGCCCGCCGGGCCGCCGCCGGACGGCCTCTGGTTGTTTGGCCAGTCGTGAGCGCCTTCACTAGGCTCAGCCGCCGTGTCCGACTTCCTCCGGAGCTACCTCACCGTCGCCATCTTCGGGGGCCTCGCCGTCGGCATGGTGGCCGTGATGCTCGGGGTCGGCCGCTTCCTACGCCCCGACCGGCCGCAGGACCAGAAGTACCTCACCTACGAGAGCGGCGTCGATCCGGTGGGCACCGGCTGGTCCCAGAGCCAGATCCGCTACTACATCTTCGCCCTGCTCTTCGTGATGTTCGACATCGAGGCCGTGTTCATCTTCCCGTGGGCCACCCGGCTCGAGGCCTACGGTCTGTTCGGGCTCGTCGAGATGGCGATCTTCGTGTTCATCCTCCTCCTCGGCCTGCTCTACGCCTGGCGCAAGAAGGTCCTCCGATGGGTCTAGTCGAGAGCGGGAAGCTCCCCAAGCCGCTCACCTCCCTGCTGAACCTCAGCCGCAAGTACTCGCTGTGGGTGTACCAGTGGGGCCTGGCCTGCTGCGCCATCGAGATGGGCGCGGCCTTCGCGTCGCCCCGCTACGACGTCATGCGGCTCGGGGTCATCCCGTTCCCGGCCAGCCCCCGCCAGGCCGACCTCGTCGTCATCTCGGGCACGGTCACCGACAAGATGGCCCCGGCGCTGCTGCGGCTCTACCAGCAGATGCCCGACCCCAAGTACGTCATCTCCATGGGCTCGTGCGCCAACTGCGGCGGGCCCTACTGGGACTCGTACTCGGTCACCAAGGGCGTCGACCAGATCATCCCGGTCGACGTGTACGTCCCGGGATGCCCGCCCCGGCCCGAGGCGCTGCTCGAGGGCATCGTCTTGCTCCAGGAGCGGATCGGCCGCGAGGACATGGCCGAGCGCTGGAAGGGTGGTCCCATTGTCGTCGCCTGAGGCGGGTGCCGCCGACGCCACCGCCGCCGACGTCGCCGAGCCCACCGACGAGCGGCGCGACGCCCTCGTCGCCGAGCTCACCGAGCGGCTGGGCGACGCGGTGGTCGCCCACGACGTCGCGCCCGGGCTCGACGTGTGGGTCCGCATCGCCACCGAGCGGTGGGACGAGGCCGCCCACGTGTGCCGCAGCGCGCTGGGCTTCGACTACTTCTGCTTCCTGTCGGGCATCGACTGGATGCCCTCGCCGTTCGGCCGGTCGATGGACTCGTCGGTCGACAACGAGCTCGAGGGCATCACCAGAGCCGAGCCCGGCCCCGTCGAGCAGGGCATCACCGGCGGCGCCACCCGGTTCCAGGTGCTGGCCCGCCTGCACTCCACGCACCGCCACCTGGGCATCACCATGAAGGCCGACGTCCCCGACGACACGCTCGCCGTGCCCACCTGGGTGGGGGCCTACGCCGGGGCCGACTGGCACGAGCGCGAGACGTGGGAGATGTACGGCATCGAGTTCACCGGGCACCCCGGGCTCCGCCACATCTACCTGCCCTCCGACTTCGAGGGCCATCCCCTGCGCAAGGACTTCCCCCTGCTCGCCCGGGCGGTGAAGCCCTGGCCCGGCATCGTCGACGTGGAGCCGATGCCCGGGGCCGACGACGAGGGCGACGAGGAGTGACGCACCGATGACCGCGATCAGCGAGCGCCGTCAGCTGGCGTACATCGCCTCCCAGGCCGCCGACGCCCGGCTCAACCTCGAGCTCGAGACCGGCGGCATGACCATCAACCTCGGCCCGCAGCACCCGGCGACGCACGGCACGCTGCGCCTCGTCGCCCGGCTCGACGGCGAACAGGTGGTGGAGGCCGATCCGGTCATGGGCTACATGCACCGGGGCTACGAGAAGCTCACCGAGGTCCGCACCTACCCGCAGGTGACCACGCTGGTCAACCGCATCGACTGGCTGGGCAGCTTCGCCAACGAGGTGCCGTTCATCCTCGCCGCCGAGCGGCTCATGGAGGTCGACGCGCCGCCCCGGGCCCAGTGGATCCGCACGGTCTTCTTCGAGCTGTCGCGCATCGCCAACATCTCGCTGTTCCTCGGCGACATGGCCCTGCAGCTCGGGGCCATCACCCCGGCCTTCTACGCCTTCCGCGACCGCGAGCACGTCCTCAACCAGATCGAGGCGGCCACCGGCGGACGGTTCCACCCCAACTTCGACCGCATCGGCGGCCTGAAGGACGACCTCCCCAAGGGCTGGATCGAGGAGACCCGCGGGGCCATGGCCAAGCTCCGCACCTTCTGCGACATCATCGAGGACCTGGTCAGCGGCAACGAGATCTTCCAGGCCCGCACCCGGGGGATCGGGGTGATCCCGCCCGAGGTCGGGCTGGCCTACGGGTTGTCGGGTGCCAACATCCGGGCCTCGGGCGTCGACTGGGACCTGCGCCGCGACGTGCCGGTGGGTCTGGCGTGGAACGAGGTCGACTGGAAGGTCTGGACCCATCCCGACGGCGACTCCTACGCCCGCTTCTGGCTCCGGCTCATGGAGGTGCGCGAGGCGTGCGGCATCGTCGAGCAGCTCCTCGACGGCCTGCCCTCGGGCCCGATCATGGCCAAGGTCCCCCGCATCATCAAGGTGCCGGCGGGCGAGGCCTGGGTGTCCACCGAGAACCCCCTCGGCGAGATGGGCTACTACATCGTCTCCAAGGGTGATCTGGTCCCGTTCCGGGTGAAGATCCGCTCGGCGTCGTTCAACAACATCTCCATCACCCCGTGGCTGCTGAAGGGCGTGTTCGTGCCCGACGTCGTCACGATCCTGGCCAGCCTCTACTTCATCCTCGGGGACATCGACCGGTGATCTTCGCCCTGGAGCTCGCCTACTGGCAGCAGACGCTGATCAAGGTGGGGGTGGTCGCCGCGCTCGTGCCCGCGGCCGCGCTCATCCTCGGCTACGTGTTCCTGCTGAAGATGATGAGCCACATGCAGAGCCGCCTCGGGCCCATGGAAGCCGGCCCCCACGGCGTGCTCCAGCTCGTCGCCGACGGGCTGAAGTTCATCCAGAAGGAGGACATCTTCCCCGACCGGGCCGACCGCTTCGTGTTCGCCACCGCCCCGGTCGTGGTGCTGATGTCGACCTTCTTGATCTACGTGCTCATCCCGGTGGGGCCCGACCTCGTCGTCGAGGACCTCGAGACCGGGGTGTTCCTCGCCCTCGCCTTCTCGTCGATCTCGGTGATCGGCATCCTCATGGCCGGCTGGGGCTCGGCCAACAAGTACTCCCTCATGGGCGGTCTGCGGGCCGCGGGCCAGCTCATCGCCTACGAGCTGCCCCTGGTTCTCGCGGTCGTGGGCGTGGTGATCCAGGCCGGCACGCTCAACCTGCAGGGGATCGTCGCCGCCCAGGCCACCGGCGAGATCTTCGGCTGGGGCGGCATCGGCAACCCGTTCATCCTCACCCAGTTCGTCGGGTTCGCGGTGTTCATGATCGCGGTGCAGGCCGAGCTCACCCAGACCCCGTTCGACATGCCCGTGGCCGAGTCCGAGATCGTCGGCGGCTACCAGGTGGAGTACACCGGGTTCCGGTTCCTGTTCTTCTTCATGGGCGAGTTCGGCACCGCCTTCGCCTTCGCCGGCCTGGCCGCGGTGCTCTTCCTCGGGGGCTGGTGGGTCCCCGGCATCGACGTCGACTCGAACGTGCTGAACGTCATCGGGCCGATCGTCATGTTCGCCAAGATCATGTTCGTGGCGTTCCTGATCTTCTGGTTCCGGTTCAGCTTCCCCCGGTTCCGCGAGGACCAGCTGCAGTCGTTCGCCTGGAAGGTGCTCATCCCCGTGTCGCTCGCCAACATCGTCGTCACCGGCGTGCTGAAGGTGGCCTTCTGATGCCCCAGATCCCCGGCCTGGTGAAGGGCCTCGGCGTCACGTTCAAGACGATGCTGAAGCCCGCCGTCACCGTGCAGTACCCCCACGAGAAGGAGGAGCCGCCCACCCGGGCGCGCGGCGTCATCGCCCTCCACGAGGAGAACTGCACGGCGTGCATGCTCTGCGCCCGTGAGTGCCCCGACTGGTGCATCTACATCGAGGGCCACAAGTACCTGGCCCCGCCCCGCCGCGAGGGGGGCAAGCCCCGCCAGAAGAACGCCCTCGACCGCTTCGACATCGACTTCGCCCTGTGCATGTACTGCGGCATCTGCGTCGAGGTGTGCCCGTTCGACGCGCTGTTCTGGAGCCCGGAGTACGAGTACTCCGAGCCGCGGATCGCCGACCTCCTGCACGACAAGACCCTGCTCGGCCACTGGATGGAGACGGTGCCCGAGTTCGAGCCCTACGAGAGCGGCTCGGAGCAGAAGCCCAAGAAGGTGCCGCGCTAGATGGACTCGATCTGGGGCGACGACGTCGCCCAGAACGTCGCGTTCTACCTCATCGCCGCGGTGATGGTGGTGGCCGCCCTGCGCGTGGTCACCAGCCGCAACGTGGTGCACGCCGCGCTCTACCTGGTGGTGGTGCTCACCGGCATGGCCGGCCAGTTCATCCTGCTCGGCGCCGAGTTCCTCGCCGCCACCCAGCTGCTCGTGTACGTGGGCGCGATCATCGTGCTGTTCCTCTTCGGCACGATGCTCACCCGGGCCCAGCTCGGCCGCGATCCCGACGTCGACAACACCGCGGCCCAGCGCTGGTTCGGCGGGCTGGTGGCCGCCATCCTGCTCGTCATCATGGGCTACGCCATCTTCGACGCCTTCGACCGGGTGGCGCTGCCCACCGAGCGGGTCCAGCCCCTCGCGCCGGTCTCCGACGCCATCTTCTCCACCTACATCGTGCCGTTCGAGGCCACGTCGGTGCTGCTGCTCGCCGCGCTGATCGGGGCCATCGTGCTGGCGAGGAAGGACTGACGCCGTGCTGCTGACGAACTTCCTCATGCTGTCGTCGATCCTGTTCTGCATCGGGGTCTACGGCGTGCTGGCCCGCCGCAACGCCGTGCTCGTGCTCATGTCGATCGAGCTCATCCTCAACGCGGTGAACATCAACCTCGTGGCCTTCGGCGCCCTCACCGCCACCGTGTCGGGCACGGTGTTCGCCCTGTTCATCATCGCCGTGGCCGCCGCCGAGGTGGGCGTGGGCCTGGCGATCGTGCTGCTCATCTACCGGAACCGGTCGAGCATCGATCTCGACGAGATCGATCTGCTGAAGGGCTGACACCGCTGATGTTCTTCCTCGAGAACGCCTGGATCATCCCTGCGCTGCCGGCGGCGTCGTTCCTGGTGATCCTGTTCTTCGGCAAGCGCCTGCCGTACAAGGGCGCGGAGGTCGGCATCTTCGCCGTCGGGTCGGCGTTCGTGCTGTCGTGCCTCACCGCGCTGGCGTGGTTCGACCGGGTCGACAACGGTGGCGGCCACTCCAGCGAGGAGGCGCTCGGGCCGGTGCTCACCGCCGCGGCCGAGGGCGCCCACACCGGCGTCGACGCCGTCACCCGCAGCTGGGTGTGGTGGCAGTCGGGCGGCGTGGAGTTCGAGGTCGGCACGATGGTCGACGGGCTCACCGTGATGATGCTGTTCGTCGTCGGCCTGGTGTCGCTGCTCGTACACGTC
>Ga0114946_10003721_pt1 | contig 10206 bp, 15 predicted proteins | sample WalLakDeSediment_FD_88676 | JGI IMG/M metagenome (GOLD analysis project Ga0114946, IMG submission 88676) | Lake sediment microbial communities from Walker lake, Nevada to study Microbial Dark Matter (Phase II) - Walker Lake 11/02/13 Deep Sediment | ecosystem: Environmental > Aquatic >...
GCGCGCCGATGCGTCCAGCGCACGCGACGAAGTCGCGGCCTCTCGGGCGGCGCGCCTCGACCTGGAGCGCCAGATCGCGGAACTCAATGCCCGTGAGACGGACCGCGGCATCGTGGTCACCTTGGGCGACGTGCTGTTCGCCACTGGCAAGTCGGACCTGACCGGCGCCGCGAGGCCCAACCTCGACAAGCTGGCCGCGTTCCTCGGCGAGTACCCCGATCGTACCGTGCTGATCGAAGGTCACACCGACAGCGTGGGCAGCGCGGAGTCGAACTACCTGCTGTCACAGCGTCGCGCCGAATCGGTGCGGTCCTACCTGGTAAACCGTGGCGTGCAGGCGAATCGCCTCACCACCGCCGGGCTGGGCCAGGGCTCGCCGGTCGCCAGCAACGACACTCCCACGGGGCGTCAGCAGAATCGCCGGGTCGAGGTCATCATCTCGAACGTAAGGTAAGGACACTTTCCGACGTGAACTGACCGTTCCCATTACCCGGAGGCCCGCCCCGCACAAGCTCGGCGGGCCGCTTCTTCCCACCACTACACACAGGTAAACAACATGGACAAGAACCAGATCAAGGGCCAAGCCCACAAGGCTAAAGGCAAGGTCAAGGAAGTGACCGGCCGCGTGATCGGCAGCGACAAGATGGAGCAGGAAGGCAAGGTCGAGCATGCCAAGGGCACCGTGCAAAAGGGCTATGGCGACGTCAAGAGTGACGTCAAGAAGGCCACCAAATGAGCCGCTCTACAAGTGAACTGCCGCGAGGCGGAACCGGCATGGGCCACCCGGCGTTGTTGAGCGCCGATACCATCACCGGCGACGATGTCTACAACCTCAAGGACGAAAAGCTCGGCACGATCGAGGACATCATGCTGGACACGCACGAAGGCAAGATCCGCTATGCGGTGTTGTCCTGCGGCGGGTTCCTCGGCATGGGCGATCGCCTGTTCGCGATTCCGTGGAGCGCGTTGACGCTCGACGCTGCGAACAAGCGTTTCACGCTCGACGTGGACCAGGAGCGCCTCAAGAACGCGCCGGGCTTTGACAAGGACAAGTGGCCCAGCTGGAGCGATCCCACCTGGAGCGCTGGCGTCGATTCCTATTACCGGACAACACACCCCGGCACCACCACCACCCGCTGATCGAACAGCCAGGAACATTACTATGAACGAGAACCAGAACACCTTCGGGACAAATTCCAGTCCCGCCGGAACGAAGGCGAAGGCGGAAGGCGTGGAGCGCCTCGCCGCCGGCGCCCACACCGGCATCCATACCGCGTCCGAGGCCGCTCACCCGGCCATTGATCGCATGGCGTCCAGCGCGCATCGCGCCGTTAACAGTGCCGACGAGGCTGCCAACAAGGCCACCGATGCGATGGCGAAGGCCGGCGAAAAAGCCACTATCAAGGGCGAGGAACTCTACGCAGCGAGCGCAAGCTACATGCGGGAGCACCCCGTGTTCACGATCGGCGTGGCAGTGGCCGCTGGCTACCTGCTAAGCCGGATGATGGCTACTCGCTAGGCCTTTCAGCGCAGCCATGTCTTTCCAGGACGACAACACCCCGGTGGCGGCGAGCGACGTATCAACGCCGCCACCGGATCTTGGCGAACACGCGGCCATTTTTGCCCGCGAGGTCCGCGGACTGGTTCACGATCACCTCGAACTGGCCACGCTTGAGAGCCGCCTATTAGTTCACCGCGTCCTCAGGATGGCGGTGATTGCGATCTTCTCGGCCCTGGTGCTCGCCGGCGCATGGTTTGCGCTTGCCGGCGCCGCGGTATTCGTATTAATCAATCTTGGCGTAGCGCCCGCCTTGGCCATGGCGTTGCTGGCTGCAGCCAATGTACTGCTCGCGCTCGTTGCCTGGCTGCTGCTCCGGCGCACCAGTGCCCGGCTGGGCTGGCCCGCCACGCAGCGCACCCTCAAGCCGGTGACCGCATGACACTAAGGTCCGACATTCGACAGGCCGAGCAGAGCATCGCCCTTCGGCGTGGCAACCTCCACGTCGCCATCGACGGCGTTACGCACTCCATCAGCACGCGCATGGTATCGCCCCCAGTTCTGATCACGGCCGGCCTGTTTGGAGCGGCCCTGAACCGGGATGTCCGGCTGCATGGGGTACGGATGCTGGCGCTGCTCGAGACGGCGAATGCCGGTGTGCGACTTCTGCGCACGATCTCGTCCCGGACGCGCACCCCCACTGCAACGCCCTGAAGGAAGGGCCGCGTGCCATGACTGCTGAACTGGAACCCCACTTGTTCGGTTCGGTCGAGCGCCGCCTGTTTCGCGCCACCGCCGTGCTGTTCGCAATCGTGGCGTTGGTGCTGCTCATCGCGCTTGTGATCTGGGCACTAGCTGGCACCCTGTCGTACTTCTACAATCTGGTGCTGCCGCTGTCCGTCGCGGGCATCCTCGCACTGGTACTCTACCCGGTGGCGGATTACCTAGAGACGCGCCTGCGGCTGCACCGTGCGTTGGCCGCCGGGCTGATCGTGATGCTCTTCCTGGCGATTATCGCCGGCGCCGCGATCTTGCTCATGCCCACCCTGATTCGGCAGATCAGCCACTTCAGCAATATCGTGCCTGGCATCCTGGCGTCCTGGCAGGACTATCTGAGCGTCCGCTTCCCCGGCATCTTCAATGCCGTGATGGCGAACGTGGATGAAGCATCAATCAAGGACATCGTGCCCGACATGAAGCGTCCGGGCCTGGCAATCAAGTCATATGCCGGAGTGCTGGCCGGGCTCGGTTTCGTTCCCCTGTTCCTGTTCTTCGCACTCGCCTCAGGGGAACGCCTGCGCGCCCAGACCAAGGGTTTCCTCGCCGTGTTCAACCCCACCACGCAGAAGAACGCGTTGTACTTCATCGACGTGTTCACGCGCCAGGTGACGGGCTTTTTCCAGGGCCAGCTGGTGATCGCGGTCATCATGGGGTCAATGCTCGCTGCCGGCTTCACGATCATCGGCCTGAAGGGTGGCATCCTCGTCGGCCTGGTGCTCGGCCTGCTCAATATCGTGCCTTTCCTCGGCACACTGGTCGGCCTGCTCATCGTGCTGCCGATGGCTTACTTCCAGCCCGAAGGGAGCCTGCAGCTCGTCGGTCTCAGCCTGCTTGTGTTCACTGTCGTGCAGCTGGTGGAAAGCTGGCTGCTGACGCCCAAGATCATGGCGAATCGCTCCGGGCTGCACCCGGCGCTGGTGGTGGTTTCCGTGTTTTTCTGGGGTACTGCGCTGAACGGCATCATCGGCATGATCCTTGCGGTGCCGTTGACTGCGTTCCTGGTCGCCGTATGGGCGCAGGCAAAGGCCGGCCTCGCCCGCAGCATGACATCCGATGCTGATATCAGCCGGATCGAAATCCCGGACGGCTCAGCGCCTGAGGATCCATTGGTGCGCCAGCCAACCGACGCGGCGCTCCTGGTGGAATAGTCTGGGACTCTCAATTCCGAGAACAGAGTGATAGCCATCATGACCAACCACAAGTACCGTAATACACTTATCGCGGCGGGCATCGCCGCCACCCTGGGCCTCGGTGCCGCCGGCTGCGGCAATCCGGCCGACCAGTCATCCAGGCAGGCAGGGGCTACCCAGGGCATCACCGACGCGTCCATCACCACGGGCGTCAAGGCCAAGCTGGCGATGGAGCGTAACCTGGATTCTTCCGACATCACCGTCACCACCGCCAACGGCACGGTCACCCTCACGGGATCCGTGAGCGACGCTGCCGCCAAGTCCGCTGCCGAGACAGCCACCCGATCGTTCGCTGGCGTCACCGACGTCAACAACCGCCTCAGCGTGCAGAGCACGAATGTGGCTACGGCCGCGAGAACCACGGGTCAGGCCGCCATGGCGACCGGCGATTCCGCGGCACAGGCAATGTCGGACACCTGGATCACCACCAAGGTCAAGTCAGTGCTGCTCGCGGACAGCGACGCCAAGGGCATGGACATCAGTGTTGAAACCAAGGACGGGGTCGTAACCCTCGAGGGCGAACTGGCTAACCAGGGCGCCATCGATCACGTCACCTCCCTCGCCAGGGAAGTGGAAGGCGTCAAGCGTGTCAACACCAATGCGCTGACCGTCGCCCGCCGTTAAATCCGGCAGGCTGCCGAGGGGCGCGAACGCGAGTTCTCGCCCCTCGCTCTTTAGCTTCTTGCGCCGCTACAACCAGTAATCCCCGAGCCGCGCAACACGCTCCTTGATGCGCAGCCAAGGCGACCTGTGCCGCCACTCCGCCAGCAAGATCTGCTCGGATTCCGCAAGGTCCGCCGTGAACATGGCATCCATCTGTGCGGCGAACCCCGCACCCAGGACCACGGCGTTGATCTCGTCGTTATGCAGGAAACTGCGCGAGTCCAGGTTGCTCGAACCGATGCTCGACCACACGCCGTCGATGACCACGGTCTTGGCGTGCATCACCGCGCCGTGCCGTTCGTGGATCTCGACGCCGGCGCGCAACAGCTTGGTGTAGTGCGAGCGGCCGAGATGGAAGATCGCCCACGAATCGGTATAGCTCGGCAGCACCAGCTTCACGACCACGCCGCGTTTCGCTGCTCCTTTGAGCGCCTTCAGCAGGACTGGGTCTGGCCCGAAATAGGCCACCGTCAGGTGGACCTCGGACTCCGCCCGCGTGATCGCCGACACCAGCGTTTTGTAAATCGGGCTCGCCTCCTCGTCCGCCCTGCTGCCGATGGCGCGAACGATCTCGTCGCCCTCCACAGGCAGCTCAGGGTAGTAGTGCCGTGTCGTCGGGGGGGCGCCCGCCTGCCGGGTCCAGGTGTCGAGGAACAGGCGCTGGAACTCCGCCACCACGGGACCCTCGACCTGGATGTGCGTGTCGCGCCAGCCGTCGTCGACATCGGCTGCCTCAGGCTGCTTGCCACCGGATGTCGGCTTGCCCGAGGGCGCGCTCGAGTAGGTGTCACTGATGTTGACCCCGCCGATAAAGGCGATGCGGCCGTCGATGACCAGCTGCTTGCGATGATCGCGGTGGTTGACCCGCCAGGTCTTGGGGTTCTTCGCCAGCGGGTTTACGGGATTGAACTCGAGCACCGCGACGCCGCCGTCGAGCAGCTGGTCGAAGAAGGACTGCGGCGTGAGCAAGCCGCCGACACTGTCGTAAAGAATGTTGACCTGTACGCCGCCAGCCTGCTTTTCGAGCAACAGGTCGGCGAAAATCCGGCCGAGCTCACCGTCGTCAAAGATATAAGTCTCGAGATTGATGTGGTCGACGGCCGACCGGATCGCCTTGAACATCGCCGCATGGGTGTCTGGCCCGTTTTGTAGCAGCGTGACCTTGTTGCCGAGCACCAATGGGCTTCCTATGGCGATGGCTTCCTCGTAGGCGAGATGCGTCCGCAGAATCCCTGACGCGGCGGTAGTATCCTCCAGCGCCTGAAGGACCTGCTCGCCGCGGGCTTCGGAGACAACGCCGTGCTGTCCCTGGAACTCGACCTGGGCGTGGATGGACCGGTCCAACTCCACCCCGGGCAACGCTGCGCAGCCGGCCAAGCTGAGCAGCGCGCCCGCGAACTGCACGACCCTGATCAGCTGGCTATAGCGCCCGTCGACCACTGATGAGCTGCAGCAGCACCATGATGACTGCGATGACCAGCAGCACGTGCACGAATCCGCCGATCGTGGTGCCGGAGACAAGGCCAAGCAACCACAGGACGAGAAGAATGACGGCAATTGTGTATAACACGGTAAGCACTTCCTTGGGTAAGTAGGCGGCAGGGGTCATTCCGGATGCCGCTCGCACAGTTTCAGCATGTCCCTTTGCAGCGGTTCCTTCTGTGCGGTCCAACACCGAGCGACCGAAAGGCGCTTGGGTGCGGTAGCAGACGGACGGTGAAAGCCGGCGCAATGTACTGTTTTGACAGTCCCGCCCAACACCGGGCAGCCATTAACACGGCCATCAACACGGCCATCAACCAGGGAATCTGAAATGAATCCTTTGAAGCTTATCGCGCTTATCCTGATCGTCGGCGGCGTGCTCGGACTCGCCTATGGCGGATTCAGTTATACGAAGCAGACGCATTCCACGGACATCGGTCCCTTGCACCTCGAAGTGAAAGAACAGCAGCACGTGAACATTCCCCTGTGGGCCGGCCTCGCGGCGCTGATTGGCGGCGGTGTGCTGCTCGTGGTGCCGTTCAAGTCCTAAGGCCGCGGGCCGCATGCTTTGGCGCAGGCATCGACGGCGTCACAGGTTCGTTCTCCAGCCGCGACGAGTTCCGTGAGCGTCTGTGCGAGGTTATTGCACGCCGGCCCGAACCCCGGCGAAAGTTCGAGCGCACGCTGGTAGGCGCTTTCCGCCGCGGCCAGGTCGCGCTGCAGGTAGCGCACGTTACCGAGCGCGGTCCACGCCATAGCCTCGTCCGGCCAGCGTTCCACCGCCGCCATGTAGCCCTCCGCGGCGAGGTCGAGGTGACCCGTGGACTCGAAGGGCGCCACCGCGCGCAGCCAGCCGAGCACGTCGGCGCTGGCAGGCGGTTCGCTGGCTGCGACGGCCACGAGTGACCATCGCCCGCCACGGTCCCAGCTGGCGAGGAACGGCACCGCCCCGCTCTCCAGCCGCCGTTTGGTGCCGGAGCGCAACAGGAATGTTTCTGCCGCGGGGTCAACGCCGATCAATACGGCGTAATGCCAGACGGGCCAGCGATCAATTCCCAGGTTCTGCAGCAACAACACGGGTTGCCCGGCGCGCAGTTCCGCCAGGATCGGCGCGAGGGTCTCCGGCATCAGGTAGGGGACGCGCCCGTGGCTGCGTGTTGCCGCGAGAATCTCGGCTTGCAGGCTACCCTGGCGATCGGGCACGTAGACGCGCGAGACCAGTTGTTCCGGCGTCACCTCAACGCCGCTGTGCACGAGCAGGGTGGCGAGCGCCGCCGGGCCACACTGGTATTCCTCCTGGGGAAAGAAGGGCACCTCGACAAGTTCGACTGGCAAGCCCGCGGCGCGCAGTACGCGGTGCTCGGGACCCACGGCACAGCCGCTGAGCGCAAGCGTCCCAATTGCCAACAGCACGAGGATCTGGACGCGCATGGTCATGCGCAACGGACACCGCCGCAGCGCCTTGCGGGCTGCGGCGGGCTGTCGCGGCTGCGAGTTCAGACCCTGCGGAAGATGTTGGTGACGCCGACCAGCTCGAGGATAATCAGGACGACAAACACCACGCCAATTACGACCAACACACCACCGGCAGGATCGGTTTCCATACTGGCCGCCAGCTTCTGGAGCTCGGCGTCCGAGAGTGCCGCCATCCGCTCCCTCACCATTTCGGGCGCCACGCCCCAGTCCGCGAGCTGAGACGCGACGGCCTCTCCCGCGAGGACGACATCAATCCTGTCCAGCGTGTGGGAGCGGGTTTCCTGCGCCACCATGCGTTCAGTGCCCACAATGCCCGCCGTCACCGGCAGCGACGTTACCAGCATGGCCGCCAGCGTTATAGCGATCACGATACCGTTTCTGATTCCCATAATCCGACTCCTTGGAGATGACGAGCACGCGTGCAGGGGGCCGCGCGTGGAGACTGGATCGCAGCCAGTGACTGCGCCCACGGGTCAAGGCTAGCAACGAAGCTGAGGCGCCATCTGTGCGATGCCGCGCATAGCTGGGCCGGGGCCGGGGCCGGGGCCGGGGCCGGGGCCGGGGTCGGGGTCGGGGTCGGGGTCGCCCGGATACTAGCGGCCCTGGCGCGACCGGAGCAATTCATAGCACTCACAGGACATGGCTTCCATGCCCGGACGATCCAGCATCGTGATGTTGCCGCGCGTGTAGCTGATGAGCTTTCGATCCTGTAGGTCCCCGGCGGCGATCGTGATGCTGCTGCGGCGCACGCCAAGCATATCTGCCAGGTAGCCGTGGGTGAGGTAAAAGGATTCGCCTCCCACCCGGTCGTGAGCCAGCAGCAGCGCGCGGGCCAGCCGCTGCTCGATCCGATGGTAACGAATGCATCCTGCGAGCAGCGACAACTCGACCACCCGCATGTACAGGTAGTGGCTCAGGCTCTCGCGTAACATCGGCGAATCGCGCAATTGCCGTTTAAGATTCGCGGCGCTGATGCGAGCGGCGAAGCCCGGGGAGTGCACGATCGCCCGGATCGGGACCGTATCGATTCCCAGCAACAGGGTGGCGCCAAGCATCCCCTCCTTGCCGATGATCGCCATTTCCAGCGGATTCTGGTCATGCAGGCTGGACACCAGCGAAATCAAGCCAGTGGTGGGAAAATAGGCATGGACATACGGCGTATCGACTTCGCACAACACGGCGCCCGCTTCCATCTCGACCTCGTCGCACAGGGACAGAAGCTGATCGGCTTCCCTGCGAGGCAGGTTTGCGAGAAGCATGTTCGAAGCGGGATCGGCAAGTACGGCGGCCACCTGAGCTCCCATGGTGCGACATTGGCCAAGTCGGCATGACAAGGGGCGAGACTCTTTCTCGATGCTGCCGAGAATGCTCGGTGGCGACCCGCGCGGTCTGTGCGTCGTCACACCAAGGCATCACGCACGACACGGGACCCGGGGCGTCAGATGTGTGGCCGGGCCTCGCGCCGGCCGGGCCGGATGAAAGGCAACAGGCGATCGCTCTCCGTTTTGACCACCGCATAGCATTCGCAGCTGAGCGCCTCGAGGCGTTTCCGATCCAGCACCTCAATGCGCCCGCGACGATAATTGATCACGCCGAGACGCTGCAGCTTGCCCGCAGCATCGGTAACGCCTTCACGTCGTACGCCGAGCATGTTGGCGATCAACTCCTGCGTCATCGTCAGTTCGTTCGATCTGAGCCGGTCGAGCGACAGGAGCAGCCACCGGCAGAGCTGCTGGTCGATGGTGTGGTGCCGGTTGCATACCGCCGTCTGCGCCATCTGGGTGATGAGCGCCTGGGTATACCGCAACATCAGCACCTGTAAATCCGCGTGCCGGTTGAACTCGTCCTTGAGACGCTGTCCCGCGAGCCGGTAAGCGTAACCGGCGCTTTGGACGACGGCGCGGCTGGTGGTACTTTCACCGCCCATGAAGACGGCAATGCCCACGATTCCCTCGTTGCCCACCACGGAGATTTCCGCTGAGGCGCCGTTCTCCATGACATACAGCAGGGACACAATCGAGTTGGTCGGGAAATAGACCTGGCGCGTGGACTCGCCCGATTCGTAGACAACCTTGCCGAGCGTCATCTCGATCAGTTCCAGATGCGGAAGAAGGCGCTGCTGTGCTACGGGCGGCAGGGCCGCGAGCAGGTGATTCTGCTCGGGAGCGGGAATGCTGGACATGGAAAGCGCCTTGCGATCGGTGGACGGAAGAAAGCCTATTGAGGCTGCGTTTTTCGGTCAGTTCGATGCCGCACATACGTCATTGACAAGGGTGGCGCCGGAAGCTGCTTCCGCCCGCTGGGTGCGCCAGCGAACCGAACTTTTCACCAGTACCGGCGACCCTGTCTGCAAGTGGCGAGGTGCCACATCACCACAGCGTTCGCGCTGTAAAGAGGGCTTGCAATGAACAGGGTTATGACTGGAATGAAGTTCGTACTGGCCGGAACGGTCATCGCATTTGGCCTCGGGGCATGCGCGACCGCGCCGGTGTCGGTTGAGGGGAAGGCGGATATCGAGAAAGACGCCGCCAGCACGCTGAGCGCAGCCAGGGCCGCCGACCCGTCGCTCGGGCCGATCCTGAATTCATCCGCGGGCTATGCGGTATTCCCGAAGGTCGGCAAGGCCGCAGCGGGCGTGGGCGGAGCCTACGGCAAGGGCGTGCTTTACGAGCGCGGCCGCGCGGTGGGCTACTGTGACCTGACCCAGGCCACCGTCGGCGCACAGCTCGGCGGGCAGACCTACGCGCAGATCATCGCCTTCGAGACGAAGGAAGCGGTTGACAGCTTCAAGCAGGGCAATTTCCGCTTTGCTGCCCAGGCGACCGCGGTCGCCCTCAAGTCGGGCGTCGGCGCCAACGCGCAATACAAGGACGGTGTCGCCGTCTTCACCATGGACGAGGCCGGGCTGATGGGCGAGGCCGCCGTGGGCGGTCAGAAATTCAGCTACCAGGCTAAGTAGCGGACAGGCGCATCGCTTCGCCGGGACCTCGCGTCCCGGCGAAGCGGTAACTGTCCTGGCCGATGGCCTTGGCCTGGTACATGGCGAGATCGGCGCGTCGCATCACGGTGTCAACGTCGTCGCTGTCATCCGGGTAAAGACTGATACCGATGCTGGCA